>Ga0190363_1000105_pt1 | contig 46014 bp, 45 predicted proteins | sample 48721867_MG_FD_161272 | JGI IMG/M metagenome (GOLD analysis project Ga0190363, IMG submission 161272) | Hydrothermal vent microbial mat bacterial communities from Southern Trench, Guaymas Basin, Mexico - 4872-18-6-7_MG | ecosystem: Environmental > Aquatic > Marine > Hydrothermal vents >...
TGAGCACAGGCTTCCCGAGAAACATAACTGTCCTGGATTGTATGCCGCGGCCTCGCCATACGAAAAGGAGGTTAAGCGCCGTAGAGCCATGAAAGAGGCTTCATGGGAACATGTGATTACGCCTGTTCCGAGAAGCTATAGAACTCGTCAAGGGTTTTTCCGAGGAGAGGCATTTCAGCTGCTGATTGGAGCACTTTTGGTCATCTTAGTGGGATTCTCGTTGATAGGATATAATTTCACGCTTCCTCCGCTTATTCTCGGATTATTCGTAATAGGCTTTGTGGCATCTTTCCTACTTCACGAGCTTGGCCATCGAAGCTACGCCAGATCCCGCGGACTCTATGCCAGGTTTAAGCTGGATCCCTTCGGAGCCCTGCTAACTCTAGTGACTGCGATTCCTCTCATTCCCTTTAAGGTGATAGCTCCTGGAGCGGTGGTTGTTAGCGGGTTAGCCTCGATTGAGGTTTTCGGGATGACAGCCTTAATGGGACCAGTCATAAATCTCATACTCTCAGCGGGATTGAACATCGCTGCATACATTTTAGCGCGTTTTCCAAGTGGCTTAATCCCATTCCTACTCTACAAGCTCGGAGCTCTAAATGCGTTCATAGCCTTCTTTAACCTCATACCTTTCGGAGAGCTAGATGGCCGCAAGGTCCTCGCATGGAGCCCCGGCCGATGGGTAGCGGCGTTCGCGCTAAGCCTCCTACTGCTCATAATCTCAGCTTACTCAATTTAATATTGAGGAAAATCTGAGAAGATTCATGACACTTAAGGTCCTCGCCGAGCCTAAAGATCTCCGAAGAGCAAAGGGAGCCTTAGCCATTCCATTATTCAAGAAAAATGATTCAGCAGAGCCCGCCGCCAGAATCGATGAAAAGATCTTAAGCGCTGTTAGGAAGGTGATAGGACGCGAGTTTAAAGGCGAGCTTGAGGAAGTTTACTCACTTCCAATAATGCTCAATGACAAAGCTGATAGAGTCATATTAACAGGTTTAGGTGAAGAAAAAGAGTTCCAGCTTGATAATGTTCGGAGAGCCTACGGCAAAGCAGCCGTGAAAGCCGATGAAATGAAGATCGAGACCCTGAGCATAATTCTCCCCGAAGTTGAGAAGCCTATTGCCGATATTGCTCAAGCCGCCGTCGAAGGATGTATCCTAGCTCTCTACAGGTTTGAGAGATACAAGTCTGAGAGAAAAGAGCAAGCACTTAAAGAGTTGAAGATTCTCGCGGGAGATGAAGTCAAGGAGCCAATTGAGAGAGCTGTAAAGATTTGTGAAGGAGTTAAGATCGCTAGAGACATAGCGAATACCCCGAGCAGCGACTGCACCCCCGAGAAATTTGCCGAGATGACCATTTCAGCTGTCGAGAAGCTTGGGATAAAGGTTCGAGTTTATGGAATGAAGGAGCTTCAGGAAATGGAGATGGGCGGAATAGTTAACGTCGGCAGAGGAAGTAGCCATGAGCCCAAGCTAATAGAACTTGAATACGATGGAGGGGGAGACCTCTACATCGTCGCAGGAAAAGCTGTAACCTTCGACTCAGGTGGAATCTCGATTAAATCACGAGAAAAGCTTGATGAGATGAAGTATGATAAATCGGGCGGCGCGGCCGTCGTCGGCATACTCGTGGCCGCAGCTCTCCTAAAGCTTCCGATAAAGCTGATCGGACTTATCCCAGTGGTCGAGAACATGCCCAGCGGAAACGCGTATAAGCCAGGAGATATTATTCGATTCAGAAATGGCAAGACCGCTGAGATAATATCGACCGATGCGGAGGGAAGATTGATCTTAGCCGATGCGCTAGCATATGCTTCTGAGAAGAAGCCGAAAGCATTAATCGACCTAGCAACTCTAACGGGCGCATGTATAATAGCGTTGGGCAACCATGCCTCAGGATTATTTTCTAATGATGATAAGCTAGCTGAAAAGCTCATTGAAAGTGGAGAGAGAACAGGAGAAAGACTTTGGAGACTCCCCATATGGAAGCCTTACTATGATCAGCTGAAAAGTAACGTGGCTGATATGAAGAATACTGGAGGACATGCGGGAGGAGCAATCACCGCGGCAGCATTTCTCTCAAACTTCGTAGAAAATACGAGCTGGGCACATATAGATATCGCCGGAACAGCATGGATCCAAGAACAAAGCGAGCAGAAAAGCTACGCATCTAAAGGAGCAACTGGCATCGGAGTTAGATTAATCATAGACTTTCTCATGAACAACGTTTAATAAGTTATCTTCATTTCACACATTTATATATCCGAATCACATCCCTATTTTTGAAGAATTTTATGAACCTACGAGGAAAAGTTGCATTAGTAACCGGAGCAAGTAGAGGGATTGGTCGAGCAATAGCGCTAGCCTTTGCAGAAAAGGGATGTAACGTTGGAATAAATTTTGTAAGAAACCGGGAAAAAGCATTAGAAACTTTACGAATGGTAAAGGAGCGCGGTGCTGAGGGAATTCTCTTACAAGCAGATGTTTCGAAATACGACCAAGTTAAGCAAATGGTTGATAAGCTCGTAGAAAAATTCGGAAGGATAGATATTCTAGTTAATAACGCTGGGATAACATCTCCTCTCAAGCCTATCGAAGAAATAACTGATGAAGAATGGGATAGGATAATGAACATAAACTTAAAGGGAGCCTTTAACTGTTGCAAAGCCGTTATTCCCTACATGATCAAACAGGGCGGTGGTAAAATAATTAACATTTCATCCTCAGCTGGACTAAGAGGAGGAAGATTAACCTCCGTACCATATGCCGCCTCTAAAGCGGGGCTTCACGGATTGACGTTCACCTTAGCTCACCAACTTGCTAAATACAACATTCTGGTGAACGCTATTGCTCCCCGTTTAATTAAAACAGAAATTCTTGAGCAATCTGGCATGAATTCCGAATTTATTGAGAAACAGGTGAAAAGCATACCCGTAGGGAGGATGGGAGAGCCCGAAGAAGTGGCACACGCGGTAATATTCTTGGCAGAAAACGATTATATCACTGCAACGATAATCCCCGTTTGCGGCGGCGCTGTACCGCACTAAATTCTCCTAACTTTTTATAACCTTTTTATGGGTCATTATTTCAGAGACTGAATAATTAGTTCATCTATAAGAGTGTATGTTCTTTTGAAATCTGAGGAAGGCGAACGTCCTAGATTCCACTTTTCTTTTTTATACTTCTCTTCATAAAGTATCTTTGCTGCTTCGATTTCCAGTTTCTCCGGCATATCGTAGTATGGTTTAAGATTTAGAAGATCACAATAACCTCTGATTATCTTTTCCACGATCTCTGAAAACGTTATCTTCCTTCCGAGAATATCTTCAAGGAGTCTGACTCGATACTTCACGGAGTTAACTTTTTTGTCTGCGAGCTTCTTCTCCGAAATCTTCAGAACTCTTGTAAGAACGTCTAGGTTAGTTGATACTAGTAAACTACCGTGAAGAAAAAGCGTACCCTCCCTAAAGCTCGCTGCCACGCCTGATACTTTTCCGAATCCTATTGCAATATCATTTATGTTCTCAACTCTAGGCTCGACGCCGAATTTCCTTAAAGCGTTTAATATTCCGTCGATCAGGAATCCATATAGCTCATTCAAAGGATCATTGCTTCTTTGATCGATCACTATTGCATAGTTTATGTTTCCGAGATCATGGTAAACTGCACCACCTCCAGTAAATCTTCTAACGACAGCTATTCCAAGATTTTCCGCTAAATCCAGCTTTACTTCCTCTTCGGCTTTCTGGAAATAACCTATGATTACAGCGCTATAATTCCTCCATATCCTGAGAACAGGATTTGCATCACGTCTCTTACTTTTTATGTAGAAAAGAGCTTCTTCGAGAGCTAGATTAAAGTACGGGTCATGAGGGGTCTCGAAGAGGAGTACTCTCAAGCCCTTCACGGATTCTCGCCTCCTACAGCAGAGTAGTAAATTGCTTTGGCGAAGTCTTCGGGAGTTGATCCAAGCAACTGAACATTTTCCTTTTCTATAAAGGACTTGATCTTACTCAGAATGGCCTCGTAATCTATAGGAGTGTTTGTGAGATATTCTCTAAGCATCCAGAGAGCATCCTCCGGATAGAGGAAGAAATCTCCCGAAATTTCAAGCTCCTTAATGACCCCCTTCTCAATAGAAGTTCTCACCTTTATCAGCCCCTTCCTCGCCTTATACTCAAAGTACCCCAAAGTGCCTCCGAAGAATAACCTTGAACAGCTCTATTAGATTTTTTTCAAGAAACAGTTACCATGAAAAAAGGTGAATGTTCTGGGGGTGGTGGGGCCGCCGGGATTCGAACCCGGGATTTCCAGCGTTCCGGGCATTTGGTTACGCTCCCCAGGCTGGAGTCATAGCCAAGCTAGACCACGGCCCCACCGGCTCTCACTTTTCCTAGCGCAGTTTAATATTTTTCTAGCCGGTTATTTACTGTTCCGCCGGAAGTTTAAGATCTCCGAATTACCGGGATATTCGGCCGAATTAGTAGGCGGTTACGCTTTTTACATGAGGTATTTTCAACATCTTGTTTAGCCCTTCCCCTGAAAGCGGTTTCTCCAGCACTAGTATGAGCTTTGGTTCTGGGAAGAGTTCCGGATCTTCGGCGACGGCCTGCCTAATGCTTATTCCCTCGCTCGCTATTATCTTCGCCGCCTCAGCTATTATTCCAGAGGCTGTTGGATCTGCTTTGATTTCTACGACGTATAATCCGAGTTCTTTTGCTATCGGCGCTAGAAAAGCTCCAGCAGGCCTGATTCCGGTAAATATCCTTCTTAGGTTCTCGTCGCTTAAGATTTGCTCGACGGTTTTTCTCACTACTCTTCTATCGACTCCTGCTGCTTTGGCTATGGAGGTGTCTGGGATCTCTATGGGGCCTATAGCGACCTTTCCACTTTCGGTTACTCCGATGCCGTATTCTATCATTAGTCTTATTACCTTTAGTCTCGCAGGGAACTCTTGCATTTTCCCAGAGATCCTGCTCCACATCTAGGAATATAGTGTAGGAATACTGATTTATGCATTATGTGTGAGATCTTCTTTTTCTGAGCTCCATTAAGAGAGGAATTTCTACGAGCTTCTCAGGTCTTAGAGCATCCCAAATAATTCCCTTCGGACGATTTTTCTTGCCCTCAACTCTTATCAACTTCGTTGGCGTGGCGATTATATCTACAACTAGATCGAATGGATCTCGCGGCGCCTTATCGATGAGCTGCAGATCGTGAACATTCGTCGCGATTGAAATGTTTTCATCAACTTTTCCACATTCTAGGAGGATTGCATATTCCAGCTCTCCATATCCTCCTCCCTTCCCTATCCTCAGGCCATTCTTTGTAACTGCAACCGAGCCGACGACTATCAAATCTATCTTAGGTAGATTCTCGACGCCGACTTTTTCCCCATAAATGAAAGCTCCACGAATCGTAGAAGCTTTATCATATTCTCTTCGAGGGATTTTTGATGGATCAAGTAAGAGGAAACCTTCTCTAAGCCTGGGAGTTGGCATAATCAAAATCTTTCCATCAATTAAGCACTTATACCGGAGGTATCTTTGAGGAGAATCGGGACTAACCTTCACAACTTTTGCTTCAGCATATTCTTTAAGCCCTACTATCCTTGATGCAGCTTTCTCAGCTCCATTGAAATTCGGAATTCTACCATAGATTGGCTTTGGAAAGCGGGCGACACCTTTCTCTTCGAGGAGCCTCCAAATTCTCTCGCGTATCTCCTGCTTCTCGGATGACACCAGGGTTTAAGCCGCGGAAGCGCTATAAGATCATTTCCTATGAGGCTTTTCAATAAAGGTTCAGCGATTGCAAAAGCTCCTTGAAGACTTCATCGGTCATTTCGCGCTTATATTTTCTCGACCGGTCAACAGGCGGCTTTTCGACTCCAAGTATCCTTAATATCTTCTCGGAATGCGGGCCGAAAGCGATGTAGCTAAAAAACGATGTCACATTAGAGGGTCTTCTCTTTATACTCGCCTTACCGAAGTCTATGATTACGGGAGATAAATCGGGCTTCACTATGACATGTTTTTTGGCGTCGCTAAGCTCTCCATGATCTAATGGTATCTTATCAAGTAATCGAGCTTGTTGAAAACATTCTCTCAAAACTTTCCTTAATTCATCTATGCGGCTTTTCTCGAGATCCTTAACCCATTTGTCAAAGCTTACTCCCTCAACAAACTCTAAGGCTAAAACGTGCTTCGAGTGAGCTAGTAGCTTCGGTCCAACGCCAACGCTGTTGGCGAGCTTAGTTGCTTCAGCCTCGCTTTCTAAACTAGCGAGCGGAGCATCTGATCTAAGAATTTTCAGTGCTGCGCGTTTGCCTCCAACTTCTCCTAAAATCACCAATCCACGATAACCTTTTCCAAGTTTAATCAGCTCGGGTTCTTCGCTCTCTGAAATAAACACTCTCCCCACTCCAATCTCTTTAAGCTCTTGAAAAATAGTTCTAGCGTAATTTAGATCTCTTGATGGAAATGCCAATTCCTGGATCAAATTCTTCTTCACAAGATCTTCTAAGGTTATTGGGATCATTTCTTAAAGGAAGATAGGTCTAGCTTTTAGAAAACTCCAAATGAATCTTAATAGATCTGGATTCCTCTTTCCGAGCTTAAGCAAAGAATCTAATGCGCCGCTTATCCGCGCTCTTCTAATATAATTTAGCAACCCTTTGGATATCGCGACGTTACCTTTCTCTATTTCTGCTCTAAGAACCTTCGAAGCATCCGTTTCCTCCCTTTTTCTGAGAACATATAATCTATCACCATCAACCCATGGGCCAACTGCCTCCTTTGACCATTTCTCAACGAATTCTTCAGCGTTTCTTAAATGGATCGGAGGACCCCTATGAAGAGCATATTTCGGAAGTTTTAATCGATCAAGTTCGAAGATCATTAGACATGTTTTCTTCTCATCTGTCCAAGAACCGCTTCTGTAGACTTGGAAGCCTGCCCGCTCTAAAGCTCTCCTTATGCCTTCCTCGCTTCGCTTAAGTTCGCCCCAGATTACGTCTCTAGGCTTCTCCTCTCTGAGCTTGAAATATGTGTAAAGTAACGCTCTATTTTTAGCGAGCTTTCTTATGTCGCTGATCTTAGCCTTCTCAGCTTTTTGAATGAAGAATTTTATGGAAGGTTTTTTCAAGAAAAGCTTAGCCGCCAAAACGAATTCGAATAATTTCGTCTTTGATACTGCTGCAGCAACATTTCTCGATTTATCAACAGGATCAATCACTATTAATGGCGAGTCTTTGAAAAGCTCCAAGATCTCCTCCTTTGACTCGTAGTAGCCTTTAGGGTCCAAGACTATAGGAGGCTTCCACTTAGAAGCATTCTCCAAGACTCTGAGGAAGGTTCCATAGGTTATTGTGAGAAGTTCGGTTAAGTATCCGCTAAATCCTTTAACCTTTATTTCCGCGCCGTAGACTCCGCATCCAAGCATGAAGCCTTTAAGCAGCCTAACCTCATTTTCCTGACCTGGCCTCAGATTCTCGAGGACATATTTAGTATGGTAGGGCGTCCGATCGGTGGCGCTAGTCCAGTTGGGAGGCTCCACGCGATAGCATGCAACTATGTCTATGGTTATTCCATCTATCACTCCTTCAACATATGGGTGATCAGCATACATCAGCATCGGCTTCCCGCCTAGCCTCCTCACAACTTCGGAGCCTATTCGAACTACTGTCTCCTCAAGTTCTTCTCTCTCTATCCTTGGATCGAAGTGGACAAATATATCGGCTTCCTCCCTACCTTTTATCCACGTGTTTTTGGCCGCTGAACCCTCCAAGGTAACATCAACTATGCCATCAACCTTCGAGGCCTCCTCTTTCGTCAATTCTAACGCTTTCTCAACTATTTTGCGTAATTTTCGCTCATCAGCCCTACTGGGCTTAACGATTCTTATCGCTTTCTGGAGAACTTTTTCAAGATTCAAGGCCCATCTTCCTCAGCTTTCACGACAAGCAAATCGCTGTAGATCGGTCCTCTTGAGGTAAGCGTGCTCTTCTTCACCTTAAACGAGTCTATTAATTGCTCTCCGAAGTATAATTCTCTTAGCTGAGCTAATTGCTGGAGAACCATAGGCTTATTCTTAACATACTTCACTCTACCTATGGTTAAATGAGGGGTGAAACCTCTATCATCATATCTGAATCCAAGCTTCGTAAGTCTCTCCAATAATTGATCTAGAATGCCTTTCAATCCATTTGATGGATCGCTTACGCCAAGCCAAATGACATTTATCCTATTTCCTCCTGGGAAGTATCCAACTCCCTTTACCTCGACTTTAAATGGCTTAAACTTCACTTGTCTCGCATTGTCTAGAACCATTTTAAGTCTCCCGCTGTCAAGTTCTCCAAAAAACCAGAGAGTTACGTGCAGATTTTGAGGTTCAACAGGCTTCATCACAGCACCTGACTCCATTATCTTTTTCTGAACCTCCTGAGCCCGAGAAACTATATCTGGGCTATCAAAATCAACTGCTATGAAAGTTCTGGTCAATTCGCTCATCTAGCATCCCTTATTTATCAAACTTAAAACCGAGCTTTAAGCTTAGATGGAGTTGCGGAATATGAATTCCAGCTCATGGAAGAACAATCCTGTGGATCAGAAAGATATAAGGGTTATTAAAGCCAAAATGAATCCATGAATCTAAAAGGTAAAGTCGCGTTAATAACTGGTTCAAGTCGAGGCATAGGCCGCGCGATCGCGATAGCATTTGCCCAGAAAGGTTGCCACGTAGGAATAAATTTCAGAAAAAGTTATGATCGAGCTTTAGAGATGCTAAAAATAGTTAAATCTCATGGTGTTGAAGGAGTACTTCTTCAAGCAGATGTTTCAAAATATGATCAAGTTAAATCGATGGTAGACACGCTCATTAAAAAATTTGGAAGAATAGATATCCTTGTGAATAATGCGGCTGTAGCTCCAAAAAGAAAGCCGATCGAAGAGATAACTGACGAAGAGTGGGATGAGACTATGAACGTTGATCTAAAGGGAGTCTTTTACTGCTGTAAAGCAGTAGTTCCCTACATGAAAAGACAAGGAGGCGGCAAGATAATAAACATATCCTCAACCGCTGGCAGGAGAGGAGGTAGAACATCTGCGTTACCATATGCAACTGCGAAGGCAGGAGTACTTGGACTAACATACACGTTGGCATATCAGCTCGCAAAATATAACATCTTAGTAAACGCCATTGTGCCTGGTCAGATTTTGACAGAGCTACAAATGGAAGCCATGACCCCCGAGCTTTTAGAGCAACAAAAAAGAGAAACACCTTTAGGCAGATTCGGAAAGCCTGAAGAGGTGGCTCATGCTGCAGTTTTTCTGGCAGAAAACGATTACGTTACAGCTGAAGTTGTTAACGTATGCGGTGGGAGAATTCCTGGATGAAAATGATTTTACCAAATTCTAAAAGGGTTAGCGAATACGCTCAAACCCAGGTATTCTCAGCTTATCTTCTATTTTTCGAAATGCAAAAGATGCTACACTGGTCATTAGGAGGTATATTAGAGCGATCGTTCCGAAGATTTCTCCAGGTCGGAACCATATAGAGTTCATAGTCATAGCCACCGAGAATATTTCTGAGACGCCTATTACATAAGCAAGTGAGGAATAAAGTATCATGTAGAGAATTTCATTCGTGATCCCAGGCAAGGCAATTCTCACTGCTTGGGGCAGGATTATGTAAACTATCTCTTGAAAACTGCTCATTCCTAATGCCTTCGCTGCTAGGGATTGTCCCTCCTCAATTGAAAGAATCGCCGTCTTTACGTATTCTGATTGATAAGCACTGCTACACAGTATTATCGCTGTCGCAGCTGCCCAAAATGGTTCGAGCATGATGCCTAGGTCCGCTAATCCAAAGAACATTATCATCATGGTTACAAGCAGAGGAAAGCCTCTAAAAATGAAAACGTAAAAATTCGCAATTAACACTCCGATTTTTCCACCATAGACTCTGAGAACTCCAATGAATATTCCGAGGATAATGCTAACCGGAATGGTGATTGATAGTAATTTTAAGGTTACCGTAACTCCTCCAACGAGCTTAAAGAGAAAATCTTGCCAAAAATTCATCGCGTGGTCCCCTCTACTCTAAGCACTTTCCTGAAGAACGCTTTCGTAGACTCGGATTCAGGTGAATAAACTACCTCTGCAGGCCTTCCTCTCTCAATTATTCTTCCACCCACCATTATCATCAATTCATCGGCCACTTCTAATGCAAAGCCGACTTCATGGGTCACTATTATGCTGGTCATTCCCGAATCAGCAAGCTCTTTTATAACTTGGAGAACTTCACCGGTTAATTGAGGATCAAGAGCTGATGTCGGTTCGTCATAAAGCATTATCGACGGCTCCATAGCTAATGCTCGGGCTATCGCAACTCTCTGCTTCTGTCCTCCTGAAAGCTGGGCTGGATACTTATTCCATAGGCTTTCGTCTATGTGAACTCTCAACAAAGCTTTTTCTGCCAATTCTCTCGCTTTATCCTTAGGGAGCTTTTTCACTTTTCTTAATCCGATCATGACGTTCTCTATGGCCGTCAAGTGGTGGAATAGATTAAACTCCTGGAAAACAAAGCCGATTTTTCTCCTCTGCTTATTCACGTCTACCGTGGGATCCGTTAGTTCTACACCTTCAAGCCATATTCTACCCTCGTCAGGTTTCACTAGGAGATCTATGCATTTTAGTAAAGTGCTTTTTCCAGCTCCGCTCGGACCCATTATCGCCTTTACCTCGCCGCGCATGACGTCAAAGGATATACCTTTCAAAACCTCTTCATCGCCGAAGCGTTTTCTAAGATTTTCAACCTTCAAGACTACCTCGCTCAAAATTTTTCACCCCGAGATTAACCCTTGCATCTTAACTCGAGCGTGAATCGTGTCGAAGATTTTCGCGCCAAGATATGTTAAGAGAATGTATAGACATCCCGCTATCAAGTATGGTATGAAAGCTATACCGGTTGCTATTGTCACATATCGCGTCCGCGTCATTATTTCCATAACACCTAAGATGAAGCATATTGCAGAATCTTTGAGGATTATCGAATATTCGTTAGAAAGTTGAGGTATCGCTTTTCTTAATGCTTGTGGAAGAATTATGTGGAAAGCTGATTGCCATGTAGTCATTCCAAGAGCCTTCGCAGCTAGCATCTGCCCTTCCTCAATCGATTTTATCGAACCTCGAAATATCTGAGACTGATATGCGCCGCTCCTCATTCCCAGAACGAGAATACTTGTTTCAAGTGGAGATGTTCTTAATCCAAGTGCTGGGAATATACTCCAGTGGAATAAGAATAATTGGACTAGCAAAGGAGTTCCTCTAAAGAACCAGGTGTAAAACTCGATCAATTTTCTGACGTATGACGGCCCATATACTTCTCCTAAGCTCATGAATATGCCTATCGTAAATCCTAGGCCAAGACCTGCTGCGACTAATCCCAGAGACCAGAGACTACCTTCAAAAATAAATGGGAGATATTTTAGTAAGGATTGGATATTTGTCAAATCCTCGCCACCCTTTCCGCTAGCCGCTTAGCCCCCATTTCTTTAACAGCTCATTCCATTGAGGACTGTTCATCAGCTCATAAAGGGCTTCGTTAATCTTTTCTCTCAGCCATACGTCTTCAGGTCTCGTCGCTATCCCATAGGTTTCGGGAGCGCCGAGCGTTGATAGAATCTTAATCTTTGCTTTAACTTCTGGATGCTTCACGAGATATGGTTCGAGGAACGCTGAGTCCGTGATATAGGCTGATGCGCGGCCATCTAGAAGGGCTTCGAGCGCCTCCACGTAGGATCCTAGGGCGAGCTTCCTGAAGTTATAGCCTTTCGCCAGCAATCTGTCAGCCCACTTATCGGCAGTAGATCCTATTTGGACGGCAACGTATTCTCCGGAGTTTAGAATCTCGTCTAGGCTTCGGTTGTCATCTGCTCGGACGACGATTTCGTGGATGTAGGAGTAGTAGGGTATGCTGAACCAGATTTTCCTCGAAGCTCTCTCAGGCGTTATGGTCATTCCAGAAGCTATTACATCGATTTCCCCCTTCTCCAGCGCTGTGACTATCGTTGACCAATCCCAAGGCTTGTGGATTATCTTCCATCCATATTTTTTCGCAATCCAATCCATTACGTCGACGTCAAAGCCCCGCGGATTACCGTTTTCATCTATGAAGGTGAATGGTGGATAATTGGCGTCAAATCCGTGGATTATCACCACCTGTTCGCCAGGCTTAGGCGGTTCAGCAAATTTACCCTTAGGCGCTTTAGACGTTCCAGATAAAGGCGATACATATGCTGCGGCAATCCATCCAGCGGCGAATCCCAAAATTATTCCTACGATAAGGACGGCGGCTAGCAGAGGGAGACGGGATCTAGATGTTGGCGGGACATCAACCCTCCACCTCTTGTGATATTTTCCGGATAAATGTTCTATTTAAGGATACTCTCATGAAAATCGGAAAAATATTCCTTCGGATTCAATAAAAATGAGAAGATCGCGAAGACGTTTTACGGATAGTAGCCTGTAATCTTTGAAACTCTACTCACATCGTCTTTAATTTTATCGTAGAAGTGTTTGTATATCGAGTAGAGATCTTCGTAAAGCTTGACGTTTTCAGGTATGGGTTCGTAGGTTTTCTTTACCTTGACCGCTGCTTCGGCGGCTTCTCGCACGGTTTTGTAGGCTCCTGCTGCTTTAAGAGCTATGATTGCCGCGCCGAATGCTGTAGCTTCTTTATTCATTAATGTGCTAACCGGTTTATTCAGGATATCTGCAAAAATTTGACACCAAACTTGACTTGAACTTCCACCGCCGTGAAGAACGATCCTGTTATACTCATTTCCGGTAGCCTCTTTGATAAACTCTATGAGTTTTCTCACTTCAAATGCTATACCCTCAAGTATTGCTCTATAGAGGTGATATTTTCCGTGGGTAAAGCCGAACCCGTAGATGACGCCTCTAGCTCCCGGATCCCAGTAGGGAACTAGAGCGCTCGACCAGTAGGGTATTATAGTCAATCCGAGATTGCCTGGCGGTATTTTCTTAACCGCATTCTCTAGTATCTCGAAGACGCCTTCTTTCTTCTCGAAGAAGTTCTCGATATACCAATCTATCGTCCTCGTTCCGCCCATGATAGTGCTTTCTGGAGCATAAAGCCCAGCTGGATTATATTCTAAAAAGTATCTGCGTTTTTGATCAAGCTTAAGAGATGTTAATACCGTTTCTATAACTACTGAAGTTCCTAAGTTTACGCTCATTGTGTCCTCGCGTACGACAGCGCAGCCTAGTGCTCCGGAAGGCTGATCCCCAGAGCCAGCGGCGACGGGGATTCCTTCAGGTATTCCAAGCTCTTCTGCTGCGCTTTTAGATACTTGCCCAAGGATTTCACCCGGCTCATATATCTCTGGCCATGTTTCGGCTTCGAGCCCAAGCGCATCAATTACATCACGAGCCCATTCTGTTAGCTTCGCTATATCGAGTATCCCGGTCATCGTTGCTGAAGATGAACTCGTCTTCATCTCGCCGGTTAGCTTATAGACCAAGTAGTCATGAGTCAGCAACCATTTATAGGCCTTTTTGTAGATCTCTGGATTATTATCCCGCACCCACATCGCTTTGTAAGCGGACCAGGCGGTTGCTGGGGGGTAGCCCGTTCTATTGTAGATTTTATTTTCACCTATTTCTTTAATCGCCCAGTTCACCTGCTCAACACAGCGCCTATCATTCCAGAGAATTGCTCTCATTAATGGCTTACCGTTCTCATTCACCGGAACTATAGTGCATCGTTGATGAGCTATTGAGATCGCTGAAATCTCTCTGCCGTCTAGCTTCGCTTTATTAAGCGCCTTCTTCAAGGCATTTTTTAACGCGTTCCACCAATCTTCTGGCTCCTGTTCAACCCATCCGGGATTAGGATAGTAGCATGGATAATTTTCCCGATCCTCTGCAATTACTTTCCCATCAAAGTCGACAAGTAAGCATCTCACTCCATGCGTGCCGGCATCAAACCCGGCGACGATTTTCACATCTATTTCACCTCTTTTTCTTCAGATGAGCTATGGTACTGAGTTAATTTCAGGAAGATAGCTATTACGATTGCTGCTGGTATGAGGACGAAGTATATGGGGGCTTTCGGTAGATAGGTTAAGTAGATGAAGCTAACTAATATCAGCAGCATTATTGACCAAAATGCTCGCTCTCCTTTCGTTAAGTAAATCTTCGCCATTTTCTATCACCTCACTGCTCCGAATGTTAGACCTCTAACTATGTATCTTTCGCCGAAGAATAGGAAGACTAAGCCAGGTATCATTGACAAAATAGTCATCGCCGCTACCGTGTTCCATGGCGAAGTCGTGGATCTCCAGAAGAGCCTAAAGAGCGCATGCGTCAAGGGCATGGCGCTTAAGTGCGTTAAGATCGTCGCGAACAAGAATTCGCTCCAAGAGAAGATGAACAGGAAGAACGCTGTAACAGCAATTCCCGATTTTATCATCGGTATCAGAATCTTCGTCATATAAGACCAGAAGCTATAGCCATCTAACTCGGCAGCTTCATCGAGTTCTCGTGGGACAGCGTCAATGAATCCTTTAAGTAGCCATATCGCAAATGGCAGATTAAAGATCGTATGGCATAAGATCAATCCGTGGTAGGTATCATAGAGTTGGAGGGAAGTATAGATCATGTAGTATGGTAGCGCAAAAGCTGCCGCCGGCGCCATTCTGTTCGTTAGGAGCCAGAAGAATAGGTGATTATTTCCCTTAAAGGTGTATCTTGAGAACGCGTAAGCCGCTAGAAGACCTACAACGATGTTGACTACGACTCCTCCCAGCGATATTATCAGCGAGTTCCTTATGAATTCTAGGAACTCTTCCTTGATAAGCCCCTCTATCCATCCTTCTAGGCTAAACTTCTTTGGGAATAACGTCGCTATTCCGATCACTTCGCCAAGAGGTTTAACGGACTCCACGACAAGCCAGTATATTGGTAGCAGTATGAAGAACGCGAAGACCGCTAATACTATTCCACTTACAATAGTTTTGACCTTCATCTTCTCTCACCCAATGTTAAGCCTATCATGAAAATTGCACAAACGGCGATTATTATATATAAGTAGACTAGTGAAACCGCGGAACCCAAGCCAACGTTAAACTCTGTCAATGCTTTTCCAACGGTGTATAGGCTTAGGAATCTCGTAGTGGTTCCGGGTCCTCCAGCCGTTAATACCATGACTTCATCGTATATCCTGAAGCTATCCATGAATCTTATCAGTATTCCTACGAATAGCGGAAACCTTAGGAAAGGCCAATATGCGTACTTGAAGGTTCCCCATGCTCCCGCTCTATCTATCGCAACAGCCTCGAGGTACTCGGGAGGGGTAGCGTAGAATCCTGCTAGACAAACGAGATAAATGAAGCCTGTCCAGTGCCATACATCCATAGCTACAACGGTCCACCAAGCATGCACCGGATTGCTAAGTGAGTAATGAATCCCAATTCTATGTAGTAGGTTTGGGAGCAGCGAGAACCAGCCCCTTACATAGAGCATCCACGTACATCCTACCGCGACGTTCGGAATCAGCAATGGTGCGCAGAAGATCATAGTACAGGCGGTCCTCAGCTTCCTTGGAAGATCTTTAGCAATGTATGCTAGAAGCAATCCTAGCGGAACTTCGATAGCAAGGCAGATTATGCTAAAAATAGAGCCCCTGTATAGACTGGCCCAGAAGTCTGCATCAGAGAATAGAAATCGATAGTTGTCTAAGCCCACGAAGAACATCTCAATCGCTTTTCCAGTCATGAAATATCTATTGAACGATAGATAGAGGACATAAAGCGTCGGGAAGATGCTATTAAAAGCAATTAGCGCCAGTGCGGGAAGTAAAAGAAAAAGAGGAGTTTTCGATTTCATTGAGCGCTACCTCCCTAGTTGGTTATTATTGTGTGGTTAGGATGTTTACTCTACGTAACCTAGTTCTTTGAACAGCTTATCTAGGTCTTCAGCCATTCCCTTTACTGCTTCTTCTGGGGATAGTTCGCCGGAGAAGGCCTTAGCACACCATGGTAGAACTCGCTCACATATCGTCGGATAGTCTAGGATTGCTGGATCGGTTCCAATAGCGTACTTCATTTCTTCCTTGTTTCTCCAGTAGTTCAAATAGCTTAGCCAGGTCTTTGGCTCTCCACCAGACTTCTCGCTATAAATCTTCTCAACTTCTGGGTCGTTTATGCTCGAAGATCTCGTGCAGAATCCTATGTCGAGAAGCTTTCTATAGTCAGTTGGCTTGCTTATCGTGTACTGCATTAACAAGTAGGAGATCTCTTTCTGCTTGCTGCAGTAAGGTAGCAAGAATCCCTCTATGTCTAGGTAGGTCTTTGGCATAAGCGGCTTGTGGTATTTCCTGCTAACTGGACACGGAGCGACAGCCCACTTACCGACAATCTTTGATCTATCTGGATTCTCGTGGTTGGGGATTAGATGCGGCCATTCGAACCATGCTTGAGCTAAGATTCCAGCATCCCACGCATCTCCCTCTGCCATCCACTCCATCTCTAAGGCACCTGGAGGCGCGTACTTCAAGTACTCATGGAACTTTCTGAACGCTTCAACCATCTGAGGTGAATCGATCATGCCTCCCTTCTCTACAGGCGCTAGGCAAGCACACTCCACTTCTCTGTCTCCGACCTTCACTTTCTTAACTCCAAGACCCCATGGACATACAGGCCTTGTCCAAGGTAGCGGGCCATTGCTGCATGCTCCGAAATCAACCGCTAGGAAGTGATGCCATACGTAATGCGCATACTTGTAGAACGTCATATGCCCATATAATGGAACGTCGGGTCTGGTGAAGAACTCTGCGATCTCCTCATATTCGTCATCAAACATCGGTGGAACTAAATCTCTACCATACTTACTCTTAAAGTCTGAGCGCTCCTTCGGGTCAGTGAATAAGTCGTATCGGTACATGTAGAATGATGGGACACCTTCGTTCGGGAACTGAATTATGTTTCCTGCAGTATCCGAGACTAGCGGCAAGGTAAAGACGTCGTCTAAGTCAATCCAAGGTTCAACAAGATCTGGATGATCATTCATGAATTCGTTTAATGGAACATACCAACCTCTTATAGCCCAAGTTCCAGCCATGTCTTGGTCATCGAAGAAGAAGTCATAAATTCCAGTTCCTCTCTCCATGTCCAAAACTTCCTTCTGATACACTGTTTCGTGAGTGCCCTTCTCGATATCTACTTTAATTCCACACGCTTCGCAGAACTCTGCGAAAGCATTATTCATGTTCCACTCCATTGGCGGGTTCACTTCTACAACGGTCTTTAAGGTTGTTCCTTTCCACGGTTTAGCCTTCTCAGCATACCAAGCTAGAACCTCTTCCTTCGTCGGTCTTAGGACTGTTGGAGTCGTTGGAGTAGTAACCGTTGTAGTTGTTGCAGGTGGCGTGGTTGGAGCGGCCGTGACGGTCTTAGTTACAGTTGATGTAACAGTCGTAGTAACGGTGGATGCCGTTCCAACGGTCTCAGTCCTAGTAACTGTAGTAGTGATCAAACGTTCCATAACTTCGCGGGGCTTCGCAAACCACCCAGCCACGCCTCCTACAATTATTCCGAGTACCGTAGCTGCAGCAATTTCAAGCGTCCTACGTCGAGATACTTTTTCTCCGGACATTTTCACAAAACCTCCTATCTGTTTTGCAGTATCAAGTTATACACGGGCATTATTTTAAGTTTACGTCACATTTTATTCGTGCGAATGCCGTTTCATCAACAAAAATCTCGGAAAATGACCTTCTCAGTTTTTCGCTAAAGCTTATATATCCTGCAGGCAAATCCATAAGCAAATATGGCCATTAAAAAGAGAAGGAAGGATAAAAAGCGCCAATTGCCCGAAACATTACTCAAAGCTTGGCTTAGGAAAGATTTTGTTCATGAAAAGGGGAAACCGTTGATATTCAAGAACTTAAGAATCGGTAAACTTTTCTCACGAATATTTGAAGGAGCATTTGGTCCGAAAGGGAATTATAAGCTGCTTGTCGATAAGACTGGAAATGTAACTATAGCAAACGATGGCGCTATAATCGCGAGAGAACTTGAGATCTACCATCCGGTGGCTTCAGTTATGGCAGAATCTGCGAAAACAGTTAACATGGAAGTCGGAGACGGAACTAAAACAGCAGTTATTCTCACTGGGAAACTTCTCGAAGAAGCAGAGAAACTTTTAGAACTAGGTCTTCATCCCCAAGTGATAGCGAAGGGATATAACTACTGCCTAAGAAAATGTCTAGAAATTCTAGATAAAATCGCGGAGAGATTTGATCCAATGAATGACCGAATGATACAGCAGGTTGCTCTTACCGCCTTATCAAAATTGCCCTTAAACAAAGATGAGTTAACTCGCTTAGCAGAGATGGTTAAAAACACGGCTTTAAAATGCGTTGAAAAACGAGGAAATAGTTACTTGTTCAGAGTAGAGCGAGTGATAGTAGAATCTGTTCCAAGTGGAACTATTCTGGATTCCGAATACTTCGATGGAGTGATACTCAAGAGAACCACTATTGAACAAGTGCCAAAAAAGGTGAATAACGCTGTAGTGGCTGTTTTGAACTTCCCGCTTGGAATTCAGAAATCTCGTTATGAAACTCAAATCTTTATGAAAGATTTAACACAAGTAAGTTCCTTCATAAATGAAGAAAAAAGGCTCGTAAAATCAATGGTCGACAAATTACGCGATTTAGGGGTTACCGCCATATTCTGCAGGAAAGGATTCTCAGATCTTGCTAAACACTATCTAAGGAAGAACCATATACTGTCTGTCGAATGGTTATCCGCAAGAGAACTCGAGAAGGTCGCTGAAGCAACCGGAGCAAAGATCGTAAGTAGCATAGACAGCTTACGAAAAGAAGATCTTGGAACAGCTAAGTTCATCCAGGAGACCATCGTCGGAGGATACAGGTTCATCTATATAGGGAATCCAGAAAACCTTCCAGAAGCCTCAAAGACCGCAAGCTTAATGATTAGAGGAGCATCAAAGCACATAACCGACCTGCTTAAAGAAACGATAAACGATGCCTTATGGGCGGTAAAAAACTACCTGCAGGAAAGTAGAGTTTTGCCCGGAGGAGGAGCTACAGAAATAGAGATTGCGAGAAGGTTAAGAAGAGATTTAGGTTTGCTTTCCGGGAAAATGCAGCTAACCGTATCCGCCTATGCAAATGTCCTCGAATATATTCCACGTATTCTTTCAAGAAACGCTGGAATGGATGACCTAGAAATACTGACAAAGCTTAGATCTATGCATGCGAACGGAGCGATTAGAGCTGGAGTAGATGTATTAAGAAAACGCACGTTCGAAGACATGATAGCGGAAGGGGTCGTAGAGCCCCTGTCAATTAAGAGGCAAGTTTTAAAGACGGCGACAGAAGTTGCAAATGCCATCTTAACTGTAGATGATATGATTGCCTCTACAAAGAGAGAGGTTATAAGAGTTAGAGAATCTAAAAAGTAATGCAGATTATGAGGTTTAGATTAGCTTTCTTCGACAATGATGGAACGCTAGCAGATTGCCCCAGTTCTTGGCATCACGTTCACTCTGTAATGGGAACACTTGAAGAAGCAAATAAGATGATAAAGGAATATCTCGAAGGAAAACGAACCTATGAAGAGTTCATGATAGAGAGCATAAAATTATGGGAATCGAAACTTGGCCGCCGAGTTCATTTAAACGACATTCAATCGATACTTGAAGTATGTAAGTTGAGAGAGCATGCGGTTGAAGTGGTGAGCAAGCTTAAGTCTGCGGGAATGAAGATTATCATTATAAGTGCTGGAATGTGGCTTTTATCTGAGAGAGTTGGAAGAATTGTTGGAGCAGATTTAATTTTAGCGAACCAGGTTAAAGTCGACGAGGCAGGGTACTTAACATATGAGATCTCTAAGATGGTTGACCCCTACAAGAAAGCTGATCTAGTGAGAGAACTTGCTGAAAAATTTGGAGTTCCATTATCTCATACAATAGCTGTTGGTGATACGCTTCATGATCTTAACATGCTAGAAGTTGTGGGATTAGGATTTCTAGTAACTGAGAAGGAAGTGGATCTGAAAGATAGACCGAATATAAAGCAGGTTAGATCCTTAAAGGATATCCTGAGCTACGTTTTTAACGAATGACCTAATTGACATTAGCTTAGTTAAGTTTTAGTGGGGTTTACTCTTTCTGGCTGGAAAATTTAAATCTGACTCTTGAGGCTACTTTACGAAGTATGTCATCCGCGGCTAAAAATTCGAAGGAAGCTGAAAAGATTGAGGTACTGCCTCATTCGATAGTTAAGTCGCCTTGGGGGATAAACATTGCTTCAACGTGGACTATAGAGAACAACCATTGGAATTTCACAGGAATAGGATTAGCTGTAGAGCACCCGGAAACGATAGTTAAAGCATATTACTCAGATAATGTTGAGCTAGAGTGTCCTAGCGAAAACCTGAGATCTATAGCTGATAGTTATCTTAAGGCTGTAGACGCTGAAATAACGGAAAAGAGCGACCTTCGTCAAAAGTACAGGGTAGAAGTCGAGAAGGTAGTCGAGAGTGCGATGACGCATGGTTCCAAATTGATACTTGGATTAGCTATAGGCCAGGCGATAAACAGGCTTTATAGCACGAGACTCACGCGCCTTAAGCTGATCCCCGAAAAAATTGCCGAAATAATAAAGGCACCATATCCATGGATTTCTAAAGTCTATAGCTTCAGATTTGGAGGATTCGTCATAAGCGGGGGACGCTTAAATGGAAAACGAGTTCCACCGCTTCTAGTAAGATACAACTTTCCAGAAAACTGCTTTATAGTTTTAGGAATTTTGAAAAAGGAGGTAAAATTCCAAGACTTCCCAAAAATAGAAAACGCAGACTTAGAGAAGAGACTTAGTGAAGAAGTAAATTGGATAACATTAGTTAGGCTTTTACCAGCAGTTGTCGAACAGAACGTAGTTGAAATCGGCAAGGCTTTATCAGAAATTGGGAAAATCATTTTGTCAAACGAATCATACTTAAATCTCTGTCAGAAGTTGATGTCTTCTTCAGCTATGGAAGCAGTTAAAGAATCTACTAAGCTTCTTCTAGAGGAAGGAGCTTTAGGCGCTTCTCAAAGTATGTTTGAACCTGTTGTCTATGGATTGGTGGATGAGCTTAAGAAGGGAGAAGCGCTTTCTGATAGTTTAAAGAAATTCTTGGAAGATTATGGTGGAGGAGAAGTGTTGCTAACGAAGCCAAATAATTCTGGCGCGGTGATTCACTATACAATACTCAAGAAAAAATGAAGTAAGGTGAGTAGTATAGAGTTATTCGATGTTAAGACCTACCTTTAATGCTCCTGGGGTTCCATACACCTTAAATGCTTCTGGTGCTTCATCAAGCGGGTAGACCGGCGTTCTTACCTTCTCTACGTTGAGTCTACCGGCTTTTAGTAATCTAAAAGCTTCATAAGGTTCTTTTGTTGTGAAACCGAAAGTCGCTTTCAGGGTTATCTCTCTGTAGTGGATTATGTTTGGATCGATGGTCATATCTCTCTTAGGATATGTGCCTGCAAATATGTTGACCCTACCCCCTTTGCAAACCATGTGTAATGCGTCCATTACACATTTCGCTTCATGTTGACCTCCTACTGCTACAATCGCTATGTCCGCTCCCAGTCCGTCTGTAAGTTCCTTGACCCTTTCAATCGCATTTTCTTCAAATGGATTTATCACCTTATCGGCGCCTAGCTCAAGCGCCATTTTCCTCCTCTCTTCAATAGGCTCTACAGCAATTATTCTTCCCGCGCCTAATGCTTTAGCTACGTTTATGTGAAGAAGCCCCATAGGACCGCAACCGATTACCACTACTTCATCTCCTGGAGAAAGTTCCATATCATGCATGCATTTTATAATCGACGATAGAGGTTCTATCATGGAGGCTTTGTCTAATGGAATTTCATCTCCCAACTTCAAAAGTGCTATCTCCGGAACTATGGTGTATTCCGAGAAAACTCCGATCGTCCCTCTTGCCTGCAGCTCATATCCTTTCTCTATCGATCCTCCAGCGAATCCAAGAGTCTCTAAGCTTTCACACAAATTGATCTGCCCTTTCCTGCAGTATTTACATTTCCCACACCATCCGATAATACTTGATATCCAAACCTTATCGCCCTCCACTACTGAAGTTACATTTCTTCCAACTTTCTCAACTATCCCTGCGCATTCATGTCCGAGTATCGCAGGTTTAGGTAAGGTGACATGCCCCTTATACTTTCGGATATCTGTAGGACAGAGCGTAGCGGCGTGAATCCGCACTAAAACATGATCCGGAGGGATCTCATCAGGTATTTCAAAGTCTTCGACTCGTATATCCTGAGGTTTATACAATACTGCAGCCTTAACTTTCATAACTCCGTTACCTACCCGGCCTCTTAGGCAAATAAAGATAGTTTATATGTGGATAAAAGGCTTTTGGATTATCTCTTGAATGTGTAGACTTTTGCGAATTCTTCCTCGGTCTTTGGATATCCCCAAGTTTCTAATGCTACTCTGAGTTCCTCATGCTCTTTAGCTGCTTCTTCTAGAAGTATGCCTTTCATGACCGCGTCAATCGCCTGCCTAAATGCTCTAGCTCCGGCTCTGGAACCCATTGGATGGCCGTGAACACCGCCTCCTGCTCCAATAATGAAATCCCTTCCATAAGTAGCTATTAACGCAGGCACCATTCCTGGATGAACTCCTCCACCGGGCAAGAGGAAGGCTTTCTTTATGTGCTGAAGCGGGGCAACGCACGCGCTTAACGACTGCAAGCACATCATTCTATCAAAGCCTGTGAATTTTCCACGGTAATCTGGCACTAGCAGTATATCCGCTCCACACATTCTAGCAAGTTTTAGATACAGTGGATAATAGATCCCGCCTTTTTCATCCTTCGTCAGGTTGCCCAGGAACTCTGGGTGATATAGTATCGGGACCTTTATGCTAGGATCTTCTGCTAGAGCTCTCAGTACTCCCAAGCAAAGCGTGCTATCAAGCATTATCGCGTTTGCTCCAGCTTGAACGGCTTTCTCCGCTTTTTCCATGACCTTGTCAGCTCGGTCAGTTACATTGATTGTGTAAAGCGTCTTTTCACCCGTCTCCTGATATTTTTTATCAACTATTTCCATGCATTTGCTAAGTCTGTCGAAGAACGGGTTATATGATGGGTCTGTTAATAGCTCGTCATCCTTAATATGATCACATCCACCATATGCTGCTTCCTTGAATAATTCTACATGAACATCCAAACTATGGCCAGTACATGGTTTGATCATGTTATTCAGAATGGGACGTTCCATAACGTTCAAGTATTTTCTGATGCCTTCGATTCCAAATTTTGGTCCTTTAAAGTCTTTGATCCAAGACTTGGGGAAAATTAGGTCTATCAACTTAACAGCAATTCCTTGAGTCTCAGATCTGAACAAGGTAACGTTACCTGCGACGAAGGACAATAGCGACCCCATGTTTGTCGGTATGTTTCTTGTCGGGAAAGCGATTTGCATAAAGTACGCGTTCTCTAATCCAGGCACCTTAAATAGGTTGACAACTTTTCCTCCACTAAGTTCTCTAATTTCTCTCGTTTCAGCATGCGATCTAGCCCAAGTTCCAGTAGTTTGCTCTAAAGCAAATGATTCAGCCCATTTAACAGGATCCGCCGTTGGAACCTCGATATAGTACGTGGCGATAATATTTGCATCAATATCAAGTCCGTCGACAGGTCTCAGCAGCTGTTGAATATCTTCAGCTTCCGTCCAAATACCAGGTCTAGAAGCCGACATAGCACATTTTTTCTGATCTTAGGACAATATAAACCTTGAGTCAAAGTAAAAAGCTATACACGAATAATGGGATAGCGGAAATGAGGATACGTTAAGAAATTGATTGCTTAGTTGTTAGAGCATCATTATTGTGAAGACGCATTTATAGCCTGCTCCTACATTATATCAGTGATGGCTATGAGAATAAGTAAAGCAGAGTTTGCTAAAATGATTGATCATTCAATAGTCAAAGCGCAGGCTACAGACCAAGACGTAAAGAGATATTGTGAAGAAGCTAAGACATACGGGTTTGGTGGAATAGCCGTCAACCCTGTGTACGTTGCATATGCAAAAGAGCTACTTAAGGGAACTGATATCAAAGTTGACGCAACTGTTGGTTTTCCATTTGGAGCCCAATGTCTAGAGGCAAAGATAATTGAAACGAAGAAAGTATTAAGTGACGGCGCCGATGAACTCGATATAGTTATGAATATAGGAAAATTCAAGTCAGGTGATTACGACTATGTAGAAAATGAGCTCAGGCAAATAATTGAAACAGCCAAGGAAGAAGGAGAGAAACTTGGAAAAAACATCGTTACAAAAGTCATAATTGAGATAGGATATTTAACCGATGATGAAATAATCACAGCCAGCAGAATTGTTTCAAAGGCAGGAGCAGATTTCGTTAAGACTGCCACAGGTTTCGGGCCAAGAGGGCCAACGCTAAAAGATATCGAGTTGATAAAGAAAGGCATTAGCGGTAAAACTCAGATAAAGGCAGCTCAAGGAATAAGAACTCTTAAACAGGCATTAGAACTTGTTAAAGCAGGTGCTAAGCGTTTGGGGATAAGCACAAGCGTAAATATAATCAAAGAATTCACGTCAGAGTACATAGAAATTTAAAAGCTTAAAAGAATTGCAATTTTATCTTATTATCGTTTACCGCGTAGTAAAAAGATTGTTTTAAGAGAGATCGTGATGTCAGATGATTCTTTCTCCGCTTCGATCAAAGAATACTATCTTATCTCTCGGAAAACTTATCCATACGTTATCTCCAACCTCTACTTCTTGGGTTACCGGAATCTTCGCTTTAATTTCTATAGCTCCCGTGCGGAGAGTCAGTAGTCTGGTACTGCCGACGATTACAACTGATTCGCAGACCATTTTCACTCCTTCGGGGACTTTCTCCACGGAGACAACAACGTTTTCCGGCCTTATGCCCATAGTTACCTCGGTATATTTGGCTAAGACGTCCTTAAATTCTGAGACGTCGTATTTGAATTCGCCGAAATCTAGTTCACTATTTTTAAGCGATCCTTTGAGGAAGTTCATTCCGGGGCTGCCTATGAAATAGGCGACGAACATGTTTTTCGGGTTGTGGAGCAAATCTTCAGGTTTATCACATTGGATAATTCGTCCCTGGTTCATTACAGCTATTTTTTCGCATAAAGTTAAGGCCTCAGTCTGATCATGCGTTACATATATCATGGTTTGATTGATTATTTTCTGAAGTTCCTTCAGCTTTGCTCGCAATCTCCATCTAGTACCAGGATCTACAGCGGATAAAGGCTCATCAAGCAGGAATAATCTGGGATCTCTGACTAACGCTCTTCCTAAAGCGACTCTTTGCCTGGTTCCCATATCAAGTTTCCTAGCGTTAACGTTTAAGACATCTTTTAATTCTAAAAGTTCAGCAGCTTCCATTACTCTTCTATGAATTTCCTCTTTTGGTTTTTTCATGTTTTCAAGCGGGAAGGCTAAATTCTTGTAAACGGTGGTATCATACACTACGGGGAATTGGAATATCATCGCTACGTCTCTTTCCTGGGGAGTAAGCTGTGTAACGTCTTGTTCATCGAAGTAGACGCGGCCTTCAGTCGGGATTAATAAACCTGAGATTATTTTCAGGGTAGTAGTTTTTCCGCAACCTGAAGGCCCCAGTAAGCCGAAGAATTCACCATGCCGGACTTTAAGATTCAGGTTATCCACAGCCTTTACGCCTGTTACGTATTCATGTGATACATCTTTGAGGAGTAATTCGGTCATTCTTAACCCAACCTCCCTATGAGTTCGCCGGTTTCTTCATCAAACAGGTAGATAGACTTTTCATTAAATGTTATTTTAATTTCATCTCCCGGCGAATACCTGACTATATCTGGAACGTAAGTTATTAACCGCTCACCATCTTTCTCAAAGTGTATAAGCGTCTCGGAACCTATTACTTCGCTAACTATCACTTCCGCCGTAATGTGTTTTGCTGAAGTTGAAGTTGTTTCCCGGACTATTGAGAGGTCTCCAGGCCGAAGTCCCACGAGAACTTTATTCACTCCTCTTACCTTCTGATCTAAAGGAGCTTTGACCTCTACTTCGATCCCAAGGAATTCGCAATAGATTCTCGAATCTCTTTCCTTTATTTTCGCTGGCAGAACATTCATCGTTGGATAGCTCATTTGCTTGGCAACGTAAACATTAGCTGGATTATTGTAAACGTCAGTTCCTTTGCCAAATTGAGCTAACCTGCCTTCTTGTAGAACTGCGACGTATTCTCCAATTGCTAATGCATCAATTACATCAGGTGATGAGAATATTACTGTTTTCTCTTCCTCCTTCAAGATCCTCTTTAATTCATCCCTCATACGCTCTCTGATCTTATAATCTAGGTTAACTAAGGGTTCGTCTAACATGAGCACTGAGGGATTTTTCACCAGCGCTCTAGCGATGGAAACTCTCTGCATCTCACCACCGCTTATCTCCCAGATATGCCTATCCAAAAGATTACTGATACCTAGGAATTCTGCTACCTCCTTGACCCTTTTCTCAATCTCAGTTTTCGAGAGTCCCATATTCACTAAGGGAGAAGCAATATTCTGATAAACGTTGAGATTCGGATAAAGCGCAAAGTTTTGAAACACCATAGACACGTTTCTCTCCTTAGCGGATAGCTCTGTTACGTCTTTGCCGTCAAAATATATTGAACCTTCATCGGGTTTAACCAATCCCGCGATCACTTTGAGCAGGGTGGTTTTACCGGCTCCAGGAGGTCCTAGGACTACGGAAAGTTGACGATCAGGAAAAGCTATCGAAAGATTCCTTAAGGCATATCGCTTTCTACCGATGAAGTCTTTAAAAGTTTTCGTAACATTCTTTAATTCTACTCTGACCATGCCAGAAAAATTCTCAGCAAGCCTCTATAAAAACGTTCTTAAGAAAAGCAAGCATTAAATCGAAATTAAGCAAGGTTAATTTAGATTTTTCGATAAAATGAGGAAAATTCATAAGGAAGGAGTCTGAAAACAAACAATTGATGAGTATTAAATCTTCTCCATCAGGTAATGGAGAAGCATATGTTATTGGAGTAGATTCTGGAACGGAGAGCTGTAGAGCTATCATAGTGAATGCCGAAGGAAAGCTCGTCGCTGAAAGCGTTGTAGAATATTCTACATTCTATCCTAAGCCTGGGTGGGCGGAGCAAGATCCGAACGATATCTGGCGTGCCGTCTGTGAGTCTATTAAACGAGTAGTGAAAACTTCTGGAGTAAATCCTTCAAAGATCGTAGGCATAGGTGTTGATGGGACAACTTCTACGGTTATAGCATGCGATGAACATGGTAAGCCTTTACGAAAAGCGATTCTCTGGAGCGATGTAAGAGCGGCATTGCAAGCAGATAGATTGACAAAAACGGGGCATAAGCTTTTGAAATATTATTGTGGATCGATCTCTGCTGAGAGCATTATCGCGAAAGCATTATGGCTTAAAGAAAATGAACCAGAAATTTGGAACAGGGCAAAATACGTCGTTGAATCAACTGATTGGATAATTTACAAGCTAACGGGAAGATGGACTGTAAGTCGTTGCTGCGCCGCAGTAAGAGGAGGATATATAACTGAGCTAGGAGGATGGCCTGAAGATTTCTTCCAACAAGCAGGATTGGAAGATATGGCTGAGAAAAGACCAGCCGAAGTTTTGCCGATGGGAGCTTTAGTTGGAAAAATAAAGCCAGATTTAGCAAAAGAACTAGGACTAGATCCAGAAACCGTTGTAGCCGAAGGAGGAACCGACGCGATGGCTGGATGCCTGGGCTTAGGCGCTATTGAAGAAGGAAGACTAGCAGTAGTGCTTGGATCATCGACCGTGATTCAGACAAACTCCAAGAAGCCAGTATTTAGTGAAGGAATTTTCATTACTGCTCCTGATGCAATCGTAGATAATTACTGGCTCCATGTAACAGGGGAAGCGTCCACAGGATCTGTGATCAAATGGTTTAGAGAACAATTTGGAAAAGTTGAAGAAGAAATTGCAAAAAGAACTGGCAAACGAGTTTACGAGCTACTTGATGAAAAAGCTGGAAAAATCCCTCCCGGCTCTGAAGGAATCGTAGTCCTACAACATTGGCAAGGAAGTAGAATTTATGGAGATCCCTTATCAAGAGGCATAATACTTGGTCTCACACTTGCCTCCACCAAGGAACATATCTATCGAGCGATAGTCGAGTCGACAGCATACTCCACGAACCTATCGATAGAGTTGCTTAGGAAGGGAGGAATCGAAGTAAAGAGCGCATGGGCTTGTGGAGGATTTACAAAGAGTAAGTTCGCCATGCAACTATATGCCGACATCTGCGGTCTACGATTTTATCTTCCAGAGGTAACTCAAGCCGTTGCCTTAGGCTCTGCTATAACGGCAACAGTTGCTGCTGGCATCTATAAGGACTTGCATGAAGCTGCGCAGCAGATGGTGCGTTCAAAAGCTGTAATAGAGCCTAATGAGAAGATGCATGAGAAATACCAATTTTACTATGAAATATACAAAGAACTCTATCATGCGACAAAAGAATTACTCCACAAGATCTCTCTCCACCAACTAGAAACTCGCTAAAAGCAGCACGTACGCCGCCGCTTATTTATCCTTTCCTAATTATTCTTATGTGAAGCAAGAAAATATGCAGAATTATGAAAATTTTAGAGAAATGTTACTTTATCCGCTGAATCACCCGCTCAAATTCATCAAGTATCTGGAAGGGTGTGCTTGTTGCTATTCTATCTGCCCCTGCCATAAGCATTTCAAGAGTTTGCTGTAGTGTTCTTACGCCTCCCGAGGCCATGACTCCTACAGAATCTCCAAATTTCTCTTTGATTATTCTAACATCATCAACCTTGGTAACATAACCGTATCCAGGATTAGTTTTTATCAGATCTGCTCCAACATCCCGTATTATTTCTGCAACTTTTATTAGCTCATCCTTCGTTAACAGCTGGGTGAATGGTATCACTGATATCGTCTCAACTTTATCTCTTATTGCCGAAATGACTTCTTCTAAATCTCTCTTGACGAAATCATATTGCTTATTCTTGAATGCTCCCAGCTCCATGCAAAAGTCAATTTGACGCGCTCCATGCTCAATCGCCCATAACGCTTGTTTGATTTTAAGTTCAGTTGGTACACAACCCAGTGGATATGCTACAGGAGCTATTAGGGTTATATCCGTGCCGTTTAGGACTTTGGCTCCTAGTGGTATTTGATGCAAATTCACGCCAACTGCTTTAATGTAGTAAGAATACTTTTTGCATTTTTCTAGGAATGCCACAACTTGCTCGTCGGTAGCATCAGGCTCAATATATGATGTATCGAATCTTTTCTTGAAGTACTCTTTAGAAAATACCTCTTTTAACTCCTTAAGCGCCATGACAAGATAATTTTATGAATGGTATATAAATGTTCTTATTCGCGAAACGAATTAACGTACCGAAAATAATATAAAGTCGCAATAATAAAACATAGTCAAGGTGTATTTTAGGATGAAGTCCTTACCTACTGAAAGAGAACTTATAAGAGCTATCGATCAAACGAATCTCAAACCAGAAACAAGTGAAGAGGAGATGCGTAAATTCCTTGAAGAAGCAAAGAACTACGGTTTCATAGGAGCAGCAATCCTTCCAAGATGGGTACCCTTAGCGGCTAAGATTTTAAAGGGTAGCGATACTCGTATAGTTGCCACTGTTGGATTCCCACTGGGGACTTATCCAACAGAGCTCAAAGTCAAAGAAGCGGAATGGATTGTGGAAAATGGTTTGCCTGACACAGAGATTGACATGGTGATGAACGTAGCATTGTTAAAGAACGGTAAGTACGATTTGGTTAGAGAAGATATAAGCGCGGTGGTTAAAGCTGCAAAAGGAAAGACTGTTAAAGTGATAATAGAAGTACCTTATCTAACAAAAGAGGAAATCGCGATAGCATGTCTGTTAGCGGAATCCGCTGGTGCGCATTACGTTAAGACTTCAACGGGCTTTAAGGGGTTCCGTGGATGGAGACCTACGACTCCAGATGATGTTAAATACATAAAAACCATCGTCGGAGATAGGATGAAGATCAAGGCTGCAGGAGGAATTTCAACCGTTGGACAAGCCCTAGCAATCCTTGAAGCTGGCGCGAATAGGATAGGAACAAGCTCTGGCGTAGAAATAGTTGAGGAATTTAGAAATCTAGCAAAAGCTAGATAGCTTATAGAAATTAAGCAAGCGTTAATTGCTAATTAAAGCATTATCTTACCTTTTTTCAGACTTTTGCCCTAGAGATTATCTTGTGGGAAAGATCTTTTGCTATTTCTTCAAGTTTTCCCTCTAGATTTACTATCCAAAGCACTTTGTCTCGTTTCTCCTTCATGAATATTTTGTAAAATTGTCTGACGTAATGTTGCATCAATGCGTTTCGTTCAATTTCGTTCTCTAGTCCTCCCTGACTCTCCTTTTCATTCAGTCTTCTAATTCTATCTTCTTCAGGAGCATCAACGATTATATATAAGTTTGGGTTTATGAAGATTTTTTCTCCTATTTTTTCTATGAAGCTGATGAGTTTTTTAAAGTCCTCCTCTTCTATTGGAATACTTTTGATTTTTAGAAAAGCGCATCCGTAAACTAATGAACAAAGGTAGTAGCGATCGATGAAAAGAAAATCCGGATTTTCTGAGAGAAGTTTTTTCATTCGCCGAGAGTCATCACTTGTGTTTGCTAGGAACAATAACATTCTAGTCAAAGGATCTATCTGAGGATCATTTCCATACGTTTTGGCGAATCTGCCACTGGGTGAATCACTTGGAGTTTTATAGGTCACTACTTCATATCCATTTTCGGCTAAAATGTCTCTGACTCTATTCATAAGGGTTGTTTTTCCTGCTCCATCTACTCCTTCCCAAACGACGATGAAAGTTCTGTTCAAGGTTTTTCAAAATAAAGAGAGATGGAGCTTGTTAAAAATGTGTGTTTAGATTATTACGCCGCTCTCCTCAAGTTTTACTAATCTCTCCCAGTTTTCCTCGACGTTCTTCTTCAGCTGCTCTAAGACGTGGGCATTCTCAGGCTTCAGTAGGTGGGCAAACCTTCTCTGAAGTTTTAGGAATTCTTCGAGAGGTTTCGGTTTATCAACTTTAATATTGATCTTCACCCTACCGTTTTCGACTTCGTATACTGGGAAGAATCTCGTCTCAACGGCTAGCCTGGCTATCTTCACAGAATCGGAGGGTGGATATCCCCATCCGCGGACGCATGGAGCTAAGACGTGGAGAACTTTCGGCCCTGGGATTTCGAGTGCTTTCCTCACTTTATTTACTAGGTCTATTGGGTGCGATATACTCGCCGTCGCGGCATATGGAATCCTATGAGCAGCGGCTATTCCGATTAAGTCCTTCTTTCTCTGCTGCTTGCCCGGAATCACTTTTCCGGCTGGGCTTGTGGTGGTTGCGGCTCCTAGAGGCGTCGCTCCTGATCGCTGGATCCCAGTGTTCATGTATGCTTCGTTATCATAGCATATGTAGAGCAGGTTATGGCCTCGTTCGAGAGCTCCGGATAATGATTGTAGACCTATGTCAAAGGTTCCACCGTCTCCGGCGAAGACTATGACATCGTGAAGCTTCTTTCCACGCTTCTTATTCAGGATATTTATTGCCTCAACTATCCCTGATGCAACGGCGGCAGCATTCTCGAAGGCTACGTGAACATATGGAAGCTTCCACGCGCTGTATGGATAACATGTCGTCGCGACCTCAAGGCATCCAGTCGGGTTCACTACGATCGTTGGACCTCGTATAGCCTTCAAGGCGAGCTTGACGATTATTCCCACTCCGCAGCCTGCGCAGAGTCTGTGGCCAGGCGCGAACCATTCTTCTCTCGGTAGATCCTTTGGAGTTTTAACGAACGGAGCTTGCCCGCTCATGCCTTCACCCCCCACCACTGGACATGCGTATCAAATCCACCTTCTCGTGCGCCTTGCGCGGCCATTCTCAAAACCGCCTCTGCTTCGTCTAGTTTGAAGTCTCTTCCACCTAATCCGTAAACTACGTTCTTGGCAGGTATTCTTATTCCATTTCTGTAGAGTGTTGCAACGACGTCGCTGTAAAGCGGGCCTCCAAGGCCTCCATAGGAATACGCTCTATCCATTACTATCACCGCCTTCACGTTCCTTAATACTTCTACGAGCTGCTTTTCAGGGAATGGTCTGAACATCGTTAATCCGAGGACTCCAACCTTCAATCCCTCTTCTCGCAATTTCTTCGCAGCAGTCTTCAAGGTTCCATAAGTCGATCCGAGAACTATTACCAGCGCGTCAGCGTCGTCGGCCATGTATGAATTGAAGTACCAATATTTTCTTCCACTTATCTTAGCATATTCTTCTACCACGTCGGCGAATACTTTCTCAGCGTTCTCGACTGCTTCTTTAAGCTGCATCTTGAACTCCATGTAGGTGTCGGGTAGGGCCATGGTTCCGTAGGTCATCGGGTTATCGAAGTCAATTTCATATTCATACTTCTTCGGTGGAAGGAATTTCGCCGCATCCTCATCTGATATCGGGGTCAATGGCTCAATGCTGTGAGATAGTATGAAGGCGTCCATGTTGACGGAGACTGGTAGAAGAACGTCTGGATGCTCGGATAGCTTGAATGCTATGAAAGTTAGGTCATATGCTTCTTGGACGGATGTCGCGAATAGGTGAACCCATCCCGAATCTCTCTCAGCCATGACGTCTCCATGCTCGCAATGAATGTTCAACGGAGCGTTTAGCGATCTGTTAACGATCGTCATAACCATTGGCACCCTCATCGAGGATGCGGCATAAACTATCTCATGCATTAGAGCGAGACCTTGGCTGCACGTAGATGTGTAAACTCTTGCACCAGCTAGACCTGCGCCGACGCATACTGATAGAGCGGAGTGCTCGCTCTCAGCTTGAATGAATGCGGCATCAAGCTCGCCGTTCGCCACGTATTCGCTCAGCTTTTCGACAATTATCGTCTGGGGCGTGATTGGATATGCTGCAATTACATCAACGTTCGACTGCTTTACGGCTAGCGCCACTGCTTCATCTCCTAAAATTGCTAACCTCTGAACCTGAGCCATCTCATCACACCTCCTCCATACTTATGGCCTTAACCGGGCAGACGGTGGAGCATATTCCACAGCCCTTGCAATAGTCATAGTCCACTTTAACGCTGTCATCCTCTTCTCGAATAATCGCCATGTCAGGGCAGTAGACCCAACATAGAAGACATTTTATGCACTTATTCTGATCAATTACTGGTCCTGTAACTCTCCAAGTTCCAGTTTTGTATTCTGGCGAAGTCGGTGGACATGGTATCATCGCGGCCATGGGTAGAGTCTTGTATGTGAAATCTCCTTTCTCTGCTTTTTTAACAAGTTCTTTAGCCGACAACCGTCTTCACCTCCTCATATGCTCTCCTGCTTATCTTTAAGTTCATCTCAAACACCTTTCCTGAAAATCTTTTCGCTAAAACGTCTTCGAGCGTAGACATCTTGCAGAGATCCTTCACCTTCAGTAAAGCCGCGAGCATTGGGACATTGTATATCTCCCTGTTTATCTCCTCTAACGAGATTCTCCTCGCATCTACAACATGGAGCTTATATCCATTATTCTTGGCCCATTCGACTATCTCATCTCCCTCCTTCGGCATGTAGTTCAACAAGATGTCTCCGCCCTTCTTCAATCCGTAACAATACTCCTTCGCGTTCCTCGACATCATCGGATCGATTATGATTACTACGTCCGGCTCGTAAACGCCGCAGTGAATTTCAATAGGCTCCTCCGAAATCCTCGTATAAGATCGAACTGGTGCGCCAGCTCGCTCAGGGCCGAATTCTGGGAAATGTTGAGCATACTTTCCTTCTTCGATAGCAGCTCTCGCCAGCAGATTGCTTCCCGTTACAACTCCTTGACCTCCTCTGCCATGCCATCGAATCTCGATTAACCCCATATATTCCTCACCAACGCTTTAACCTATGTCACTCGCACTATTTACTATTTATTGTGTAGAGCAAACTTCGACATTCGACGCGAAGATAGTCCTCTTCTTAGAACTGGCCTATCTCAAAAACCTTTTATTTTTGCTTAATCGCACAAAAAATGCAGACATGTCTATGGAAGAATATCAGGCGATAGTTATAGGTGGCGGGCCGGGTGGATATGTTACTGCAATAAGGCTCGGACAGCTTGGAGTCAAAACGCTTCTCATCGAAAAAGATCTCCTCGGAGGAGAATGCCTGAATAGAGGATGCATACCATCTAAAATCCTCATAACAGGAGTCAATAGATACTGGCTTGCAAAGAATGCTGAATGGATCGAGAAAGATAAGCTATCAATTAACTGGCAGAAACTCCAAGCGAGAAGGGAGAAAGTCCTAAGGAGACTGAGGCTCGGAGTTAAGTATCTCCTAGAAGGAAATGGAGTCAAGGTAATCAACGGAGAAGCTAAATTAACTTCGGATAAAGTGGTCTCCGTCAGGCTTGAAGATGGAACCGAGAAAAAATTCAAGGCAGAAAATATAGTCATAGCAACAGGAGGAGAACATGCATCAATTCCAACAATTCCGATAGATGGGAAAAGAATAATCACTTCAAGCCAAGCATTAGAGCTTCCAGAAATCCCAAAGAGGCTCCTAATAGTTGGAGGCGGAGTCTCTGGATTAGAGATTGGAACAGTTTATGCTAAACTCGGAACGAAGGTGACGATAATCGAGCTCATGGAGCAACTCCTTCCCGGAGTTGAAAAGGATTTAGTTGAAGTCGTTCAGAAGAAATTGAAGAGACTCGGAGTAGAAATTCATACAAGATCAAAAGTCGTTGAATCGAAAATCATGAATAGCTCTGTTAAGGCGTTAGTGGAAAGCGAGAATGGAAGCTCGTTCGAAGTTGAGGCGGATTATGCTATGGTTGCTGTTGGAAAGAAGGCGACGACGGAAAATCTCGGATTAGAAGATGTCGGAATAAAGCTTGGAAAGAGAGGGTTCGTAGAAGTGAATGAAAAGCTGGAGACAAATGTAAGCGGCATATACGCTATTGGAGATGTTACTGGTCCGCCATTCCTCGCCCATCGAGCATCTTATCACGGAATTACTGTAGCGGAGAACATTACTGGAAAAGAGGTTAAGGTGGATGAGACAGGAATGCCGTCTGCGATATTTACGGATCCGGAGATAGCTTTCGCAGGCTTAACGGCTTCCGAGGCAGAAGGAAAGGGAATTAAGGTTAAGGTTGGTAAATTCGTTTTCTCGGCTTTGGGAAGAGCAGTCCTTGAAGGAGAAACAGATGGCTTCATAAAAGTTATTGCCGACTCGTCAACAGGCCATGTGATTGGATGCCAAATGGTGGGAGCCCATGTTTCAGAACTAATCTCAGAAGCAGTAGTAGCAATTAGGAATAAGTTAACGATTGAGCAGTTCGCGAAATCCATAAGACCTCATCCAACCTTCAGCGAGGCTATTACAGAAGCCGCTGAAGCCGCTTTATGGAAGCCATTACATATGTTAGCTAGATCCTAGAAAAACCCAAACCGAATTCATTGTCGGGAACTAGTCTAAGTCTATTAATGTAAGCTTCGAGAGAAAAATTTATCTTTTATAAAAGATTCTTTTACCACGGTTATGCTACTTAAAGCTAAGAGAGCATTAGTTACTGGAGCAAGCAGAGGTATTGGTAAGGCTATAGCCTTAGCTATGGCTAAGGAGGGAGCAATTCTTGGAGTGAATTCCAGAAGGCTTGAAAATCTTAGGGAGACTGTAGAACTCATTAGATCGCTTGGAGGGGAAGTAATTCCAATTGAAGGAGATGTAGGAAAAAAGGAAGATTGTAAGAAAATCATTGAAGAGTTTGTCGAGAAAACCGGAGGACTTGAGATACTTGTTAATAATGCTGGCATTCATGCGACAGCACCTGTTGAAGAACTTGACGTGGAGATTTGGGATAAAATTCTTGCAGTAAATCTTAGAGGAGCCTATCTGTGCTCAAAATATGCACTACCATATATGAAAAAAGCTAGATGGGGAAGGATTATAAACATTGCATCTATGCTATCTTTTATAGGCATTCCCGAGAGAGGAGCTTATGCTGCATCAAAAACAGGTATACTAGGACTTACTAGAGTGATAGCGCTTGAGACCGCACCATATAACATTACTGTGAACGCTATTGCCCCAGGCTTCATAGAAACAGAAATGGTGAAAGCACGAATTAAGGAAGGAAAACTGGATAAAGATAGATTGATTAAAAGGATACCACTAGGTAGGATGGGAACACCTGAAGACATAGCACATGTTGCAGTATTTTTAGCTAGCGATTATGCGTCATACATTACGGGGCAGGTGATAATCGTTGATGGAGGATATCTAGCTCAAGGAGCGCCTTGAAAATAGATTTAAAAAGCTCTATGATCATCTTACTCCTTTAGACACCATCTCAAATCCTTTAAGCAGATACTTAAAGGCCAGAATTCCTATTATGAAAGATGGTATGGACATGAGCGTAGCAGCCGCCATAAGCTCGCCCCACGTAAACGAATATTCTCTTATCAGCCAATTTATTCCAAGAGCTATTGGATAATTTGCCTCCGTTCTTATTAACGCCAGAGCAAAGAGATAATCTAGCCAAACTACAATGAAAGCAAATATTCCAACGGCAGTTAGAACTGGGCGGCTTATAGGAAGAATTATTCTAATTAATATTTGCCATGAAGATGCTCCGTCGACCATTGCTGCTTCTTCGAGATCTTTGGGGATATTAACAAAGTGTCCCCAAAGAATCCATAACGAGAGTGGTAAGGCGAAGGTCGAATCAGCTATAGCTAGTCCGATTAAGTTATCAAATAAACCAATGTAGCCGAAGAGAAGGCTTAAAGGAAGTGCTAGAACCACACCGGGTATCATGTAGAGGAATAATGAGAATGGCCCAAAGAGCTTAAGTGGTCTATACTTCGAGGAATATCTGGTCGCAACATATGCTATCATTGACGCGAGAGGTACATTTATTGCGACGCATAATCCGGCAACTATCAAACTGTTCATATACCATTGGAAGAAATAGGTCTTTGCGAGAACTTCTTGATAATGTCTAAACGTTAATTGTAGAGTTGAAAAGGGCATTAGAAAACCGCTAAACAGAAGCTTGTCTGGGGCAAATGAAGAAAAAACCATACAAAGAAGAGGATATACTACTACCAAGAGAGAAAGACTTAGGAAGACCAACTTGCTGATTTTTAGAATGGTATCTTGAAGACCCATTCCACATCACTCCTTTTCTCTAGTCGCGTAAACGAAAAGTGCTAATGGTATCATTAACGCAAGCAAGCTTACTACAGCTACCGCAGAGGCTCCACCATAATTATACTCGGAGTACGCCATTAACCAAACCCTAATTGGAAAGGTTTCTGTAGCTTTCAGAGGACCACCTTGAGTTAAAAGCCAAATTAGATCAAACTTTCCAAAATTAAATAAGAATCTTAGGAAGAGTGTTATGTAAAACATCCTTGCTATCCAAGGCCAAGTTACGTGTCTAAAGGTTTCTAGAGCGCCAGCACCATCTATCATTGCTGCTTCAAGCTGATCCCTAGGTACAGTTCTCAAAGCGGCATATAAGAGGAGCATGGCAAAGGGGGCAAGCATCCAAGAAGTTACTAATATTACTGTAGGCATTGCCAGTTGCGGACTAGATAAGAACGGTATGGGCTTATCGGAAATCCCAAGAAACGTAACCCATTTGTTTATAGGTCCAGCTGTCTGGTCGAGTAAAAATGTCCAAAGTAATGCTACCGCCACGTAGGGGATTACGTAAGGAATGAATAAAATAACACAAAGTGCGGTCGCCCAGACGGACTGATGCTTATAAAGGCTCAAAGCTAGAAACAATCCCCAGAAAGTTTGTAGGATTGCAGCTCCGAGCCCGTAAGCAAATGAATTTATGAGATTGTTGATAAAATCACTCGAAGCCAAATATCGTAGGTAATTCTCAAGACCCACAAATTTGTAAGTAGTTTCGAATATCACACGATCGGTAAAAGAGAAAAAAAGGGAATAGAATATTGGGACGAATTCTACGAACACCAAGAATATTAGCGGCGGGACGAGCGCCGTCAAAATAAATTTTGTCTCTTCATTCACCAGCGTCTCACCGCAGCTCGCTGGCAGTAAATAGTCTAACTTGATTTTAGTCTACTTATGAGCTTTCTTAACTGTTCGGCTGCGTTCTTGACGGCTTCTTTGGCTGACATCCTTCCTAGAACGTAGTTCTGAACCATGTCTGGTAGAATTAGTGATCCTAGAATATCCCCGGTGAAGGGATTCGGCTTGGTGTTTCCAGGCTCCACCACGAAGTCACGTCCGATAAAGATTGTATCTAAGACCGCTTTAACATCATCCCTATGCCTATTTAGTAGTTCGACGAGAGGTTCGAACTCCGGCGGATCGGTGTCCACGACTTCCCAGAACTTCTTAGACTCGACTATCTTCCTGTTCGGTGGTGTGAAATGCACGGGTACGCTGTGCAGGAACGTTATATACCAATCAGTCGTGGCAAGCCATTCTAAGAAAGCCTTACCGTCCTCTGGTAAAGGTGAGGCGCTTAAAACTCCCCAGCTATCGATTGGTAGGTAGATTATCGGGTTCTTAGGATCAACGACTGGGAACCTAGGAGCGATCCTGATGTTCTTCTCCATCTCAGGATCAGTTTCCCAAACTTGCTTGATTATCCTACCTCCTCCATAGGGGGCTGAGGCAACCTGCCCAGTTCTGAACAAGGTGATCACTTGAGGCCAGTCAGCGTTCTCCATGCCCGGTGGAGATATATCTACTAGCCTCTTATGATATTCTAGGGCTTGAACAGATGCGTCAATATACTCTGGAGAGTCTAAAACAACGTTCAAGTCATCGTCAACTACTTTTGAACCACACTGCCATAGAAGACATATTATGTTCTCGGTGGTGCTGGCGGTCGTCCTGCCTGCTGGCCAAGCAAACGCCCACCTATCTATCTTACCATCTCCATCAGTATCCGCCTCGAGCTGTGGGGCGATCTCGATTAATTCGTCCCAAGTCTCTGGCACGCTAACTCCAGCTTCCTCAAAGATGTCCTTTCTATAAAGATAGGTTCTACCGTTTGTGTCAAATGGGACGACATATATGTGGCCTTCGAGCTTGATTAAGCTGTTACCCCAATCATCCCAACTGCTACCATAAATCCTATTCATACCTTCAATGATGTCCTCGACTGGTTCCATGAACCCTCTGTAAGCGAGGGTATAAGCTGGGCCGTTCCACGGGAAGGTGGCAATTTCAGGAGCCCTCCCTGCCGGGATGTCCATGGTTAACCTAGCCCACACATCTGTCCAGCCTATGGAGCTAAGCTCAATGCTTAATTGAGGCTCAACTTCGCTAACATAAGCTTCTACGGCCCTCTTTAATGCTAGTATACTATGTTTGTCAGTTTCAGCATTTAGAAAAGCAATTCTTCTGGGCCCCTTGGTAGTAACCACTTGTGTCGTGGTAACAACAGTAGGAGTAGTAACCACCTGGGTTGTTGGCGCGGTAACGGTCTTGGTTGTTGTAACGGTTCTCGTCCTTTCGACTGTCTCAGTGATTCTTTCAACACTAGGAGCTCTTAAGTAATATCCCGCAACTCCACCGACTATGAGACCGGCAATTGTTCCAATTATAGTCTTAATAGCACCTCTTCTATTAATCTTCTCACTCATACAAAAATATTACTTGTAGAACCTGTTAATATATTTTTGTTATAGACCGTTATCTAACTCTAATAGTACCTTTAAAACGGGCTCTTTTCTTTGTGATAAGAGTTCAAAGGCGTCCTTGGCCCTCGATAATGGAAAGATGTGAGTTATCATTTCTTTCATAGGAAGTCTGCTTAGAAGTCTAACAGCTTTTTGAAATTCAAAAGCCGTATAGCCGTAAGAGCCCAACACATCTAATTCTTTTGTTGTAATACTCATTAACCCTATATCTTCCATGGGCTTGAGGTGACTTAAACCGACGATTATTATACGCCCACCTTTTTTGACAAACTTTATTGCGGTTTTCACAGCCTGCCAAGATCCTGCTGCCTCAAAGACCATATCGAATACTTCCTCACCAATTCTCATCAGTTCTTTTTCATTCTTTATACTTATGACCTCATTAGCTCCAAATTTTTCAGCAATTTTAAGTCTATCTTCTGATCTACCGATTACTGTCACAGATTCTACGCCTATAGTTTGGACGAGCAACATTATTGATAGCCCGATTGGACCAGGTCCTAAAATAGCCACGCTATCACCTATACTTGGTCTCGCACGATTAACGGCATGTAAAGCGTTTGCTAAAGGCTCCGCAAGTGCGCCTTCTTCGAAATCGACTTCGCTAGGCAGTTTCACACAATTTTCAGCTGGAACTGAGACATATTCCGCAAAGGCACCTGGCATGTGCATTCCGATAAGCTTCATATCGAGGCAGAGGTTTTGTCTGCCCCGAAGACATGCTAGGCATCTTCCACATGAAATTATTGGATTAACCGCCACTCTATCACCGATTTCAATTTCTTTTACATCCGATCCAGTCTCAACGACTTCTCCTGAGAACTCGTGGCCCATTACAAGCGGTGGGACACGTCTAGTAGAACATCCTTTGTACGCTTGTAATTCAGAACCGCATATACCACAAAACTTTACTCTTAGAACGACATGACGCTCATTCCTCAGCTTAGGTTTAGGAATATCCTCAATACGCAGATCAGATCCACCGTACCATACGATAGCCCTCATTTGAACACTAAATGGAATAACGTTGATCCAAAAAAAGATTAATATTCCTCAAAGTTTTGGAAAAATATAGATGGTATAGAAATAGTTGAAAATCTTGAAGGAGATGTTGATTCAAATTATGAAAGGATTTCGTGATTTTATTGCTCTCTTTAAAGCCTTATAAAATGTGCTCAACTTTTTGCCTTTTTGAAGTTTTCATTAGACATTCCTAAAATTACTCTCCCCCACTTACATAAGGTTTCTCTGCTTTCTCTAACTTTATATCCATCGAAGATCAGGAGTTACAAATGAGGAGTATGTCGTTAAGTAAGGTTAATGTGGGGATTATAGGTTGTGGCTGGATTAGCGAGGTCCATCTTACATCGTTAAGCCAACTACCAGAAGCTTCTGTTATAGCAGTCTCAGACATAGTGGAGGAAAAAGCTAAGCAGACGGCCATCAGATTTGGTATCCCGCGATATTATAAAGACTATGTGGAGATGCTCGAAAAGGAGGATATAGATGTCGTGGATGTCCTCGTCCCTACAAGTCTCCACGCGAAGGTGGTGATAGATTGTCTTGAGATGGGGAAGCATGTCATAGTTGAAAAGCCTATCGCCGCCTCAGTAGAGGAAGGAGAAAGAATCATAGAGGCTGTCAAGCGCTCTGGAAAGAAGTTTACAGTAGCGCATAACTATAGGTTTTGGCCGAAATTTGCTAAAGCAAAAGAGGCCATTGATAAGGGAAAGATAGGCGAAGTAAAGTATGTTATGACTAATCACAGAGGGTGGTTCTGGTGGAAAGGTGCCTGGATCAGATGGACTTTAAAGAAACCTAGCGGAGGACCCATAGTTGAAGTAGGGATTCATCCCATAGATCTAGTGAGATGGTATCTCGGAAAAGAGATAGTAAGAATATACGCTTTAGCGAAGCATGTTCATTTCGGAATTGAAGTTCCTGACTTAATATACATGACTATGGAAGCGGAGGATGGAAGCCTAGGATCCGTTGAGGTTTGCAGAACAATAATTCCAAGACCGTATCCTTACTATCACTTTCTCCAAATAGAGGGTGAGAAAGGCTCGATACAAGTCTATGACTGTTTTGACGCAGATTTTGTAACCTATAATGAAAATGGAGTTTCCTTAAGAGAAGGTCAGCTAATAATACCGGAGCACGGTTATTTACAGGAACTCCGATACTTTTTAAGATGCGTAATTGAGGATAAACCTCCGCTCGTAACAGCCGAGGATGCTACACGAGCACTTGAATTAGCATGGAAAGCTGTTGAATCAGCTGAGAAAGGTAAACCTATAGATGTGAGGTGAATGAAATGAAAGTGATGAATTCCTATAAAATCGGACTTATAGGCTTTAATGAGCTCCAAAGTAGAGTTTTACATGAAGTTTTGCAGAATCCTCGGTTTGAACTTGTCGCTGCTACAGATATTCCAGTTGAATTTAGGAAGGCGCTTCCAAGAGAAGTTAAGATTTATTCATCTGTTGAGGAAATGTTAAGTTCTACAATGCTAAATGTGGTTTCAATATGCCATGAGCCAGATAAGAAGCTTTCTTATGCCAATATCGTCGCGGATAGGGGTATCAATATAATATATGAGCCACCAATACATGATGACCTAGAGAAAGTTGAAGGAGTTCTTGAAAAACTTAGAAACAATAAAGTTTTTGCGATGCCTTTAGATGAAGTCTTCTTCCATAAAGTGATACAGCAATTGATACAATCAGTTATGGATAACGCTATAGGATTACCTATAGTCGCCTACTGTAGAAGATTTGATAGAAGACGTATCAAGCCGAAGAAACTACTCTACTTAACGATGCCATTTATAACACTTTCGAGACGATTAATGAACAGTGAACCGACCGAAGTGTATGCATCAATTAAAGAAGAAGAGATAGGGTTAATTAACATTAATTTTGAAAATAAAACCTCAGCTGTCATATGTTTCGGACATAGAACATTAGAAAGCTATCCTGTTGATGATATAACAATAGATGTTATAGGAACTGATGGAGTCCTTACAGCAAAGCCAGATAACGCTTCGATCAGGATATATTCTGAGAAATCTTTTTCGAAAGAGAACTGGGAGGAAAAAGGAATTTCAAGTCTGTTCAAACACTTAATCTCAAGACTTCAAGGAGGAGGAGCAATTCTAGATATCGAAGATGACTTGGTTGCGGTACGAGTATTGGCAGCGGCTACGGAGTCGAACTCCAGAAAGGATTGTGTTAAAATTCGTAGCTAGTTTATTCTAAACATCACTATTTTTATCTCACTTTTCGGACTAATATTATAATTAAAGTTTATCATGAACTATGTAGTGATTAATGGAGGTTGATTCTTATGTACCTTCTAGGGGTAGATGTTGGGACCACAAGGGTTAAGGTTCTAATACTCTCACAAGATGGCCGTATAGTATCTTCGGGGTATTCCACTTATGAACTAGAAACTCCTAGCGAAGGCTTAGTTGAGATAAATCCTGAAGTTTGGTGGAGATCGTTCAAAAAAACACTTAGGCATGTTTTTGAAAAAGCTTCTATCAAAGCTTCAGAGATAGAAGCGATAAGTTTAAGCAGCCAGCTCAATAGTATAACTTTTCTAGATAAAAATGGCAACCCTGTCCGAAATAGCGTCATTTGGATGGATTCTAGAGGAGCTGAACAGACCGAGAGTCTAAAGAAGTATATTGATCCTGTAGAGTATCATAAGATTACTGGTATTAGACCAGCCGCATTCTTCACGTTCTTTAAGTTGCTATGGTTTAAAGAAAATGATCCAGAAACCTTATCTAAAGCTGATAAAATTCTTCAAGCAAAAGATTACCTCTGTTTTAAGCTAACCGGAGAACTTGTTTTAGATAAGTCTATGGCCTCGTCTGCTGGCATACTTGATCTCTCCAGAGATGACTTCGCGTATGAAATCCTCGATAGATTCGAGATTCCGGCGGAAAAATTTCCAAAGCTTGTTTCGCCCGATAGTGTAGTGGGAGAAGTTTCTGAGAGGGCCTCTCTTGAGACGGGCATTCCTAAGGGTATTCCCGTTGTGGCTGGAAGCGGAGATGTAATGATGGACGCATTAGGATCAGGTACAATAGAAGATCATGTTGCATGCAATAAGACTGCCACCGGATCAGATGTTGTAGTTTGTTACAGTAAGCCTATCTTCGATGAAAAGCTTAGAATAGCTGTCTATAGACATGTCATAAAAGGTAAATGGCTTATAATTGCAGGAACCGGAGCAGGAGTTTGTTATAGATGGTTCAGAGATGCTTTTTGTCAGCTTGAAAAGACTCTTGCGGAAGACCTTCGAATAGAAGCTTATCAATTAATGGATGCTCAAGCAGAAAAAGCGCCTCCAGGCTCAGATAACTTGATTTTCCTTCCTTACATTAATGGTGTCAGAGCACCCATTTGGAATGACAAAGCCAAGGGAATGTTCTTCGGTATAAAATATCATCACAGTAAGAGTCATTTCTTAAGAAGTATTATGGAAGGGATAGCATTCAGCGCGCGTCACAGAATTGACGTGATCGAGAAAGATATCGGCATCAAAATTAAAGACATGAGAATCATAGGTGGAGGGTCAAGGTCTAGAATTTGGAGGAAAATAATGGCAGACATTTATAATAAACCCTTGAAGACCCTTAACGTGAGTGAACCTGAATGCCTCGCAGCCGCTATACTCGCAGGGATAGGAGCAAGAGTATTTAGGGATCCGCAAAGTGTAGTTAATTCAGTTATTAAGATCGAGGATGAAATATATCCTGAAGCCTCGAACACCAAGCTTTATGAAAGACTTTACAAAGTATATCTGAATCTTTATGATCGTGTGAAAGATTTCTATGAGATAATTTAATCTCTTTCTGCAACAAAGTAAGCTTTAACGGAGATCTTATCTAGCTGTTAGAGTCTTTCTGAGCTTTACAGCGTCGTTCATGAAATTGACAAAAGCTTTTAAATGGACACATACCGCATTTCGGATTCCTCGCGCGGCATATTTTCCTACCAAACTCTATTAAAGCTAGGTGAGCTCTCATCCTCTCATTTGGCTTGGTCGCAGATTCCAGCTTCTTTCTTAGGCTTTCGTAATCATCTCTTTCATCCGCTACACCAAGTCTTCTCATTATTCTAAAGATGTGAGTGTCGATTGGCAGGACTGGCTCCCTGCGGGCGATCATTAGAAAGACGTCAGCCGTCTTTGGGCCGATGCCTTTCATCGAAGAAAGCATCTTTTTCGCATCTTCATAGGGTAACGCCAATATCCTTTCTAAGGTTATACCGCCTTTCACCAATTCCTCAGCTATCTGCTTTATTCTTGGAGCCTTCATTCTCCATAGGCCTGCGGGTTTTATCGCTTCCGCAATCAGCTTCACGTCAGCTGAAGCCACTTCCTTAAGAGACTTGAATCTGCTTCGAAATCTCTCTAACGCCGCTCTAACGTTCTCCCTATTAGTTTTCTGAGATAGTATCACTGCCACGAGGAGTTCAAAGGGATCGCGATTTTCAAATCTAGACAAATCTACGGGGAAATTCTCCACCACTCTATCAATTATTTCAGAAATTCTCTCTCTGGAATCCTTAACTTGGATGCCCTGCTTCAAGAGCTATCACCTGATAATTACTTCACGTTTAATCAAGGCCTTCACGAACTCCTGAAACTGCTTCTTGGCTCTTCTATCTCCCTCCGCGCTCATCACGAGTTTAAGATCATCTGATTTTAAGCTCGAGATTCTGAGGCCGTAATTTTCAGCTAACTTGATTACACTACTTGGATTGAAATTTGGGAGAGCTTTCGGGTCTCCGCAGGGACCCATTCTGCAAGCTGCGCAACTTAGATCGTGTGCTTCTATGTTTGCAGCACAAGCTGATGGATAGACTTTAAGTCCGAGTTCTCTCGCCATCGCCGCGAGCCTTCTTTTTAGATCGACTTCTCTAAGCGTTATCTGCCTCGCTCCATGTGGTTTCTCTGGCAATCTCTTCAAGATTTCGTTAATGTAAGGATAGCGAGCTTTCCTGAGATTGTCAAGTATTCTTTCAGTGACCCTCATCGAGCCTAGAACCACGCCTGATGCATTGCTCTCGACAGCCTTATTGAATATCTTCCTAAATTCTTGGAAGC
>Ga0190363_1000106_pt1 | contig 45909 bp, 48 predicted proteins | sample 48721867_MG_FD_161272 | JGI IMG/M metagenome (GOLD analysis project Ga0190363, IMG submission 161272) | Hydrothermal vent microbial mat bacterial communities from Southern Trench, Guaymas Basin, Mexico - 4872-18-6-7_MG | ecosystem: Environmental > Aquatic > Marine > Hydrothermal vents >...
ATTTGGTTGTCTTTGTGAGCCATGAAATTTTCTTCCATCATAAAACAGTTTTACTAGAAAAACGTTTGTCATTTCTCCCTTTTACCATAACTTATTCGTAGTTCTAAGTTTTCAATATTCTCCGGAACCCCTTTTAATGATCTTGTAAGACCTTTAATTGTTTCATAGATTACCAATTTAGGATACGGTGATAATGGTACTTTCACACCATTAACTCTAAGTTCAACATCAGCTACTACGGGGCATTCTAGAATATCCTTTTCCCCCTTTAGTAGGGCTTCTACGAAGTCTATGCAGGTAGGGTATCCACAGTATCCACAGTTTATGTTCAAAAGATCTTCCTTAGCGATTTTTTCTTTAGCATGAGCAACTATTTTTCTAAAAATTACATCTAGATCTTTCATAGTGAAAACTTCGCACTCTAAATCATTTAATCTATCTTCACCAGTGTTAACTATTAGGAAGCAATCATTCTTAAAATACTCCTTAGCCTTCAACAGTTCCTCTTTATTCCTTACCACCACTATTTTCGGATAACCTTTTAGATACTTAAATCCCTCAACAAGTATTAAAGGCTCCTTAATGTTGAATGATGCTAAAATGTTCTCTAATGGTTCATAACCTTTCTTAACGAAAATTGCTTGTAATCTTTCAGAAACTAATATAATAGAATCAGCACCTGCCCTGATATATCTTTGCGAATCCTTACCCTTAACATCTATTCCTCTATGAGCATGCTTTACTACTGCAATTTTATAGCTTTCTTGTTTCGCTTTAGCAACTATTTTCTCTATTAACTTAGTTTTACCGTAACCTTTACCGAAGGAAACTATTTGATATATTGCTTTTCCAAACATCACGCTTTATCAGCACCTAAGTTATGAGAAACATTGAGTATTTTTAAATTTCACCTATCTCTTCAAGAAATTTCTTTAGCGAATAAACCATTGGATTATTATTTAGGAAGTAAATGGTTACTTTGCCGTATTTTTTCCTTCTAACAATACCTTTTTTCTCGAGAAAATCAAGATGTTCTCTAACGTTAAGATAGTGGATATTGAGTTCTCTGGAAATCATGGAGATATTTGCTTCCTCTTTAACTAATAAATACTTCAATATTCTAATTCTATTTTTTGAGGAAAGAATTTGCTCTATCAAAATAATCCCTCATTTATGTGTGTATTGTTCTATTAATTTTAGAACCTCTTTTTCAAGTGCATCAAGAGGTACATTAAATATTCCTATTAATGTGCTTCTACCTCTATACCCTTTACCTGAAGCCCTAGTTTCTATAAGTCCTCTTCGCTTAAGGTCTCTAACGTATTCGTAAACTTGAGTATGTCCTCTAGGTTTTTCACGGTATAGTTCGCATAGTAACTCGTATTCGTTTTCAACTTCGCCCATTCTAACATATTGTTTACCCGTTCTTTTAAGCGCCCTTATTATTGCTTCGTAAATTAAGAGCTCGTGTAGCGGTAAGTGTAATATCATATCCTTAGCTATTACTATATAGCTTGAGCTTTCAGCACCAGCAACTGAGGCATATGCTTTTCTTAAATGCTCAAGAGTAACATATGAGCTTCCTTCATAATCTGCTGCTTCGCCCGCCCTTAATAAAAGCTCTATTGCTGCTCTAGCGTTTCCGTCGCCACCTTTATCAGCACCTACAATTTCCGCTATTGCGTTTATTACCTCAGGTGCTACCACTCCTTCCCAGAAAGCTAATTCTAATCTTTGCTTTAGAATATCCCTAATTTCCTTGGCTGTGTATGGTTTAAACGCTATCATATGTCTCAAAAGATAGCTTGAAGTTGCAGAATCTAAGCTTTCTAATTCGCTAAGGCTTCTACCTATTAAAATAAAGTTTATTCTCTTAGTGTATTCTGGGTATTCATCATAAGTTCTTATGAAGAAATATAGGGCATCACTTCCTGAAGCCCTTACAAAGTAGTCGAATTCGTCAAGAGCAAGAATTACGTAAACATCGTTTTCTTCGAGAAACCCTAAAATTGCTGAGTAAAGTTCAAATGCTGAAAGGCCTCTCTGAGGTAATGGGATGTTTAAATGCTTAGCGATTTCAGATACTATGTTATAAACTGTCCTATTTCTATGGCAGTTAACATGAATGTACTGTAGATTTACACCTCTCATTTTGGCTTTAGATGAAAAAATGCTTCCGAAAGCTCTAGAAGTTACAGTCTTTCCTACACCTACAGGACCGTGAAGAAATACTCTTTGACTTATACTGCCTGGATTGTAGAGTAGGAATTTAAAGTATTGTGCAAGAAGCCTTATTTGTTCTTCACGATAAGGCAAGGATGGAGGAATATATTCCGGATATAGTGCTTCTTTAGCTTTAAATACTGATGGCTTGCTAAGAACCTTCTCTATAATATCCTCGGCATCCATAAACTTTTTAGTCTCCTTCTGTTCCATAAGGTCTCCTCTCCCCAATGTTATACTTTCGCTTACCCTATCATAACTATTTAACAGTTCCGCCTCTACCCTTTCTCCGTAATATTTCATCCCTTTTTAAAACAGATATACCCGTTATTTTACCGATAACTTCAACACGAACAATGTACTTAGGGTTCTTAAACGAAACTATTCCGCCAAGTTCTTCGGCGATGGCTTTGCCGAGAGTTCTTTCAACAATTACGCTAGATTCAACAAATCTTCCCCTTCTAACACAATCTACTATGAACGTATCACCTTTAGAAATATATTTTCTTGCAAGCTCTAAACCTTCATGAACGATGTTTCTCAGGTTTGTCTCAACACATACTTCAAGAGGAACTACTTTAAACACTACTGATGTGGGTTTCTTCTTAATTACATTTAGTGCGAATTTAGGATTTAATGAAGTATACACTAAAACAACTCCATCGAAAACCGTTTTTTCACCATATGCACCGCTATCGTATTCAAAAAGTATGTTAATTATTTCCTCTATAGCTTGATTCTCCTTACCCTTACCCGTTGTTACTAGAAGTTTAGGGCATTTTACTTTCACAAACTAGCCCTACTGAATATGAAACGTGTTTTGATAATATGTTTAATGCTTACATAACATCTGTCTTTCAAGAAACCTTTAAGACATCATTTATTTTTCACCATTATTATCTTATCTACAGTACAACTTTATTTAACAATAACAAAGAAGATTCCGCTTAAAACGTCTTTATCGTTTTTATTATTTCCGGAATTTCCGATAAGTTATGGACAACAAAGTCAGCATAGGGTGAAGGTTTGTTGTTTTTGGTGATTATTTGAATCGCCATTAAGCCTGCTTTTTTAGATCCTAAAATATCGGCATAAGGGTTATCCCCTACATGTACTGCCTCTTGAGGCTTTACTGATAGTAATTCGCAAGCATAGTGAAATATTCGTGGGTTAGGTTTTTTCCAACTAATTTGTTGTGATGTTACTAAAACATCAATATACTCCTCTAAATTATCTTTAATTAATGCTTCATATACTACATCGTTAGATGAGGAATTAGAAATAATGCCTATTTTTAACCCCATATCCTTAAGTGTTTTGAGAGCTTCTTTAGCTTCAGTTTTAAGTTTAAATGATTTACTAAAGGTTTTAGTAAAAACCCTATAAATAATCATTGTTACTTTAGGTTTAGGTACTATACCTAGCTTCTTTAGCGTTAATGAAAGTATAGCTAAATACCATAATTCATTAGGTGCAAAAAGCATTTTCAGCTCCTCCCTAGCGTTTTTAAACGCATTGAGAACATCGTTAGCACTAACGTTTATACCTAAGTCCCTAAGTTTTTCTGATATAGCGGTGCACCATAAAGGACATTCTTTAATTTCGACATTATATAAGGTGCTACCTATATCAAAAAATATCGCCTTAACACCTCTTACCTTCATGATTAAACCTCATCAAATCTGTAATTAATGATTTTCGCGAAACATCTAAGTTCATCAAGATAGTTTCCAAAGATTAATATATAATGATTCTCTACAGTTTTCTTAACGGTTTTGGTTGCTAAATACTTTAATTGACATCTGTGTTCTACAAGTGCTAGATATTACAGATTCTCCATTGGCTAAAATTCCCCTAATTTTCTTAATTTCATCCATTCCCACTCACTACGGTTAAGCAAAGTCGCTGATTGATCCATGTTAGCTATGATGTTTTTAAAGAAAGATTTATACATACTAGGTAATTAAACAGTAAGTAACAATGCAGGACTTTGTTCGAGGGTGTCAAGAATGAGAGATTTAAAGAATGTAGAGTCAATAGCCATCATAGGTGCGGGCAAAATAGGTTCAGCGATAATTAAAGCCCTTAGATCATGTTTTAACGTTAAAATAATAGCAACAGGTAGGAGAGATGAGACATTAAGATATGCAGAAAGCTTAGGTGCCATGGCAACACGAGATAATGATAAAGCCGTTAAAGAAGCTGAAATAGTAATATTAAGTGTTAAACCTTATCATTTTCCAACCGTTGTTAAACAGGTTAATAGAGAATCTTGGAAGGGTAAAACCGTTGTTTCAATAATGGCAGGAATTAGAATAAGAACGCTTAAAGACGCTCTTGGAAAGGATGTTGAAATATATCGTGCAATGCCTAATATTAATGCGCTTGTAAGGAAGGCAGCTACAGCGATTTCAACTCTGGATGAATTTGGAGAAAATAGGGAAGCTGTGGAGGAAATATTTAAATGCCTTGGAACATTCTTTTGGGTTCCTGAGGAATATCTTGACATATGGACTGGTCTTGTAGGAAGCGGTCCAGCATTTATAGCTGAAATAGTTGACGCTTTAGTTCTAGGCGCAGTAGCTTCAGGTATGCCTAGAGATTTGGCTTACCAAGGAATTCTTGACGTATTAGAGGGAACATCAACTTTACTTAAGAACATTAGAGTTCATCCAGCAGAAGTTAGAGATGAAGTTACGACACCCGGCGGAACTACAATAAGAGGGCTTATGGTAATGGAGTCTGAAGGTGTAAAGTCAGCATTAATGAAAACTGTTGAAGAAACTTATAAGCGCTCTAAAGAAATAGGTTTAGAAATAGATAGTAGAATAAGAAAAGAACTAGGTTTACAGTAGCACATCCCTGATATGATGAATGTACGCTGTCCCGCTGAATTAAATGTGATGAATGGTCCCCTCACTGACACGATTCTCTTTTAATCAGAGCGCTACTTTCATCACATCTCAGTAGATTGGTCGGTCATCACACACATCATAGGATATAGGAATATACCTTATCTTAACACCCGGTATTCTATGAAGTTTTCTGTGTAATTCAGCAATTTTATTTGAGGGTCCTGAGACTATTAAAGTACTTATGCAGTGTTCTTCAGCATGAGTATGATTATAGTTACGTATTATTGTATGATAATTTTCTATAATGTCAAACAGTTTACCATGCTCTTTCTCTCCAAGAATAATCATGACTCCTCTACATTCATGAGGTACTAAATAGTGCAAATGATCATGAATGTACTCTTTAAGTGCTTGGTGAACTATTTCCGACCTGTTCGAATTAAGTTTCTCAGCTAGTTTGTCAAGGTTTTGAGCTAGTTTTTCGGGAATCGAAATACCGAATCTTCTTTTTCTTGCCCTAATTTGAGCCATAATGTTTCACTTCCATCTCCTACCTAGTAGGGCGAAAACGTATAGTGTAAGAAGTGAGAGCCCCGTTATTCCAGCTGGTGCAAGTCCTAAAGCTACAGCTAAATGTAACCCTAAAATACTTGCTGTAAAACTCGATATAATGCTTAAATACATTGCATCTTTAGCGCTTTTAGAGGCCGTTGTTGCTATTGCTGCTGGAAGAAGTATTAAAACGTGTTCTAGAACGAACCCGACAATCCTTATTAGCGCTACAGTGGTTAACCCAAGTAGAGTGAACATTATCCAGTCGTAAATTTTAACTCTTACACCAGTCAGCCTAACATAGTCTTTATCTATGCCTAAACATATTTGCTCCCTACATGTTAAAAGAACTGCTAGCGCTGTAAAAATCATAACTACTGACGCATAAGCTATATCATTCCAGTCGGCAAGTAATGGGTCACCTACAATTATTGCCCAAACATCTGTCTCTAATGGAAAATTTGTTAGAACATAGTATATCGCCATAACGCTTGCTGAAGCCGTAAACGCAACGAAAGTAGCTGTTGCCGTATCAGTATCTATTCCCTTATATATCATGTAACCGACAATATAGGTTAAAAATAAACCTAAGACTATAGCCCAAATATACTCATTAGCGACACTGGAAATCCTAGCTAAGGGAATAGCTAAGACAGCAGCTAGAAGTGCTGAATGTGGTGAAGCACTAGCTAGAAAGTATAGTCTTCTAGCAGCTACAACAGGGCTTAGAAGACCGTAAGTTAGAGCTGCAATAGACATTACAAGAACCCACTTCAAATTGGTAATCATGGACGATATAAGAATAGCTAGTACTAATGCAAACAGTAAGGCTAAGGTTTTCGAAAGACCATGAATAACTCTCATATTTAAACACCTCTAGCTTTATTAAATATAAAGAAGCCTACGACGAATAATAGTAATAGCGATAATAATGCAGTGACAATATTTCTCCCTATTGTAAATTGTGATTGTTTTAACGATGCTGTTTCCTCGGAAATTTCCATACTTAAATTGCTTATTTGGTTTGAAATAATAGTCAACTTGTTTAAGATGCTTTCTTCACCTATGGGGTCAGGTACGTAAAGTATTGGTATGCTATACTTTTTAGCTAATTCCTTAAGCGATTCTGAAGCTTTTGCCCTTGGAGGATTATTAATTATTGCTAACTTGATTTCGCCGTTTTTCATTGCTTCAACAATGCTTTCTATATCTTTAGGTGAGGCTGGAGCTTCATGCTCCTTGATCATGAGGTATTTTACTCTAATACCAATCCATGAGACGGCATATTGTGTTGTAGGTGTATCTGCAACCGCGATAACATTCACCTTAGGTGTATGATTAATTAAGGAGCTTACTTTGTCTATAATGTCCCTAGCTCTTTCATAGTAGTGTTTAGCACATTCGGGTCTTTTATGAGCTAAGACGTCTGAAATATACTTAATAAACAATATGTAATTGTTTGGATCGTATATGGGCATATGATAGTTTGGTTTTCCAGTTGCTGGGTTTGTAAGTATTCTGATATTGGGGATTTTGGGGATTATTATAAGTTCCCCCTTAATTTCCTTTCCAACAATTTCTTCAATATTTTTCTCGAAAGGAGCATGCCCTGTCGAAATTATAATGTCCGCTTTTTCCAGATCATCAATATTTGTAGGAGTTAATTGATACTTGTGAGGGTCAACGCCAGTAGGCGCTATTGAGACTATATAATCACCACTACATAGTAGAGGTTTAACATCATATATGAGATTAGGGAATGTTACAACAATATATAAGTCACTGTTTAAAGCTTCTACTGTATCTATAACTAGGAAAGTAATCATAAGTGAAATTATTGTTATAAATGCTATGTAAGCTTTAAAGTTCATATGTAATTACCAAATAGCTTAAATGTGCACATTTATATATAAGTTTAACGAGAATCGTGCACAGGGAAATTTGATGCCCTCCATACTAATTGATAACGTTACAATAGCTTATGGTAATTCGATAGTAATTGACGGATTAACTCTAGAATACTCCGGTTCAGGACTAATCCAAATATTAGGTCCTAATGGAGCGGGAAAGACTACTTTATTGAAAGCTCTTTTGGGCCTTATAAAGCCTATTAAGGGAAGAGTTGTACTAAATGGGATTGATGTAACTGGAGATCCTGGTAAGGCAGGACCCCATATAGGTTATGTTCCGCAGCTATTCCCTGAAATACAAAATAGATATCCTATAACTGCATGGGAACTTGTTGAATCATCATATTTAATGTATAGGAGGAAGTGGCCTAGGCTTTTTAGTGATGTTGAGTCTAGAAAGATTGTTTCCAGAGTTTTAGAGAGTGTTGGTTTAACTAAAGACTTATGGTATGAGAGTTTCTGGAATTTATCAGGCGGTCAGAGACAAAGAGTCCTAATAGCTCGTGCAATAGTTCATGATCCACAAATACTCATAATGGATGAGCCATTGTCAGCTGTTGACCCCGTAGGTAAAGCGGAGCTTGCAAATCTCATAGCTACCTTAGCTAAGAAGAAATTGGTTATAGTTACCAGTCATGACCCCATGCTTCTTCTGAAACATACGAACCTTGTTTTACTTCTTAATAGAAGATTTTACGTTGTAGGTAAACCCGAGTATGTATTAACACTTGAAAACGCTAGAAAAGTCTATGGTGAAAGCGCTATAATGGTTTATCAACACATACATATAAGTGATACACATGCCTAATAGAGTTGAAATAAGTGGTTAATCAGTCCGGATTGTGTAATGCACTACCCCACATAGTTTATCTTGGGTTTTATTAGAGCCCTCAGCTTAATGCTTAAATAGTGTCACTAGTATATTATATATGGTCTAACCAGTATTCTTACCAAGGTAACAACCTCTTCTCAAGTTCAAGTAAGTTGCAAAAACAAAATAATAACCTATGTTTGAAGGGGTGTGGGAATCTTGGAGAAAAGCACACTTGCTATAATAGTGGCAATTGTAGTAATACTTGCTATTATCGGTGTAGCGTTTTTCGCAATGCAACAAGCGCCTCCAACTCAAGCAACTACGACAACAGTAACTACTACAGTAACTCAAACCGTTACAGTTGGTGCAGCACCACAAACAATTAAGATAACGGTTTGGGCTTCAGGCTCTCCAGTAGACGTTACAAGAGTTGACAATGTTGAGAAAGCAGCTGAAATACTTAATAAAATGCTTGAAGCTGCTGGTACTGGTATAAGAATAGAGGTTGAGAAACAGTACTTCAGAGGAGACTACATGGACAAGCTTACAGCAGCTTTCGCTGCAGGGGAAGCACCTGACATTATTGCTATGAAGAACCTTGCTGCATTAGCCGAAGGAGGCTATGTTATACCGCTTGACGACTATGTTCAGAAATACAGTATGCTATTAGAGGATGTAGTGCCGGTACTTTGGAACTCCGTTAAGTACAAAGGTAAAATATGGGCATTACCTCAAGACACCGAGGCAAGACCATTATACTTCAGAAAAGACGTATTAAGGCAACTTGGATGGAGCGAAGAGGAAATTAATGCTTTACCTGAAAAAATAAGGAATGGAGAAGTAACATTACAGGACTTAATTAAAGTAGCTAAGGAAGCTATGGAAAAGGGACTTGTTGAATGGGGCTTCTACCATAGACCAAACTTCGGCGGAACACCGTTCATAATACTCTATTACCAGTATGGAGGAATACTACAAGACCCAGAAACAGGAAAGCTCGTTCTAGACAAGAAAGCAATGCTAAAGACACTACAGCTACTTTACCAAATGGCACAAGTAGATAAAGTACTACCTTCAGACATGATAGGTACTTCGTGGAGAAAGATACATAGCGACTTCGTTAACGGAAGAGTACTATTCTGGTTCGGTGGAACATGGCATTGGGCAGAGTGGCAGAGAGTACCCTACCATGAAACACTCGGTAACTTAACCGAACAGTATGAATGGGAAAACATAGGGTTCGCACTAGTTCCAGCACCTGAACCTGGACTTAAGCCAATGACCTTATCAAGCCCGTACCTATACTATGTAACATCGCAGTCGAAGTATCCAGAACTAGCGTTCTTGTTGATAACATTAGCGACATCAGCACCATTAGATGCCAAACATGCAGTTTATAGCGGACACTTACCTGTAAGAACAACAACGATTGAAACACCATTATACAAGAAGTCAAAGTTCCATAGCGAAGTAGCATACATGCTAGACTATACATCAGTAGAACCTATACATCCGAAATTTGATAGCTACAAGAACGCATGGATAACAGCAATAACGAAGGTCGAGAAAGGAGAGGCAACACCGGAACAAGCACTTGAAGAAATGATATCAACACTGAAGTCAGAACTTGGTGATGAACTAATAGTTAAAGAGTAAAATCCTTGAGTTCAAAACCTTTTTTTCTAAATATTCAATGGTGAACATGTTATGACCTCGAAAAGTGAGGTTTGCACTTACGGTAGAGCTAAGTTAGCTAGGAAAGTATTGCCATGGCTATTTTTAGCTCCAATGCTTGCTATGATCTTTCTCTCGTGGATAGCTCCTGTAATTTTGACTGTATATTTAGGCTTTACAGATCTTTCAATAAAGAATTTTCTAGCTTTCATAAGAGATTTCTTCACGCCTGAAGTACATATTACACTTGATAATTTTAGAAAGATATTCTTTGGAGGAGATCCTTACATAAGTGAGGTAGTTAAAATAACCGTTATATATGTTGTAAGTGTTCTATCCATAAACGCTTTTTACGCACTATTCCTCTCAATATCTATTGCTTATTTTGTGAAAAACGAGTTTGTTTCCATGTTTCTAAGAGTTTCATGGCTTATACCTAGGATAATGCCAGGTATAATATATGCGCTCCTATGGAATTGGTTTATAGATCCGGATTATGGTATGTTAAACAAATTGCTCATGTTTGTTGGAGTGTCTGAATCAATGCTTCCCCATAGTTGGCTTCTCGATAAACCTTATTCGCAAATACTTATGATCATAGTTAACGGTTATGTTGGTGCAAGCTTCGGTATGATAGTTTACACAGCAGCTATAAAGTCAATTCCCCCTGACCTCATAAATGCGGCTCTTGTTGATGGAGCTTCGGATTTCCAAGTAGCTAGAAACATCATAATACCTTTACTTAAGTGGCCTATGCTTTTCGTAATATCTTGGCAAACACTTAGCCTATTAGCATCATATGAATATATACTCATGATTTGGGGTGCTGGTGGAGGCGGGGGTTATGCTGGAATAGCTAAGGCAGCTGGTGTTATGGTATGGTCTCTCTATTCCTATTCTAAGGCTTTTTCAGAATATGCTTACGGTTATGCTTCAGCAATATCGCTAGTACTTGTAGTCATAGGAATCATGTTAATATATGTTTACTTCAGGATTTTCGGCTTTAAGAAGCTAATGGCACCTTCGAGAATAGAGGTGTAAAGCGCATGGCTCGGAAAAAGATCGTTAAGTACAGTAGATCTAGAGCACTATTATGGACTATAGCAAAGTATATAGCTGTAGTGTTAATTGCTGTAATCCCACTCATCCCCATATGGACAATGTTACTTTGGCTTTTCATGCAAAGCTTCAGTAGCAAAGTAATTATGGGAATTGTTCCAGCAGGTCTAACACTCAATAACTGGAGATTCCTTTGGGCACCACTTAAAATGGGTCTTAAAGAGTACCCTAATATATGGCCTATAACATTCAATACTTTAGCCTTAGCGTTAGGTGTTTCTGGATTAGTTGTTTTCGTAAGTGTTCTCGGAGGATACGCTCTTTCAAGAATGGAGTTTAAGGGTAGAACGCCACTAATGGAGTTCATAATAGCTCTTCACGCATTTCCAAGCATAATACTTCTAATAGCATTATTCGTTATCTTAAACAAACTCGGACTCTACGGTAAAGGGTTCATGACCCTCGTCGGAATAATGCTAATTAAGGCGGGATTAGAAATACCTATGGCAACATGGATTATTAAAGGATTTTTCGACGCAATACCTTGGGATATAGAATGGGCAGCTCTGGTTGATGGATGTAGTAGGTGGAGGGCTTGGAGAAGCGTTATCCTACCTCAAGTTCTTCCGGGAATAGGGGCGATATCGATATTCTCTTTCCTATCGGGTTGGTCAGAGTTCATCCTCGTCTTCACGTATGTTAAAAACGAAGCATATTATACCCTACCGGTACTAATATATCATATGATAGGTGAGTACAAATTCATAGACTGGGGACTACTGTCAGCGCTAGGTTTATTCTTCACTATACCAACACTCATATTCTTCAGTACATCGCAGAAGTTGCTCTTAAGAATATATGTTGGAGGAATTAAGAGGTGATAAATGGATGGTTAAAGTAACATTAGAGAACATAACTAAAGTTTTTGGAAAAGTAGTTGCAGTAAGTGATTTAAACCTTGAAGTTAGAGACGGTGAATTTGTAGCATTACTTGGTCCTTCAGGATGTGGAAAAACAACAACATTACTTATGATTGCGGGAATATATAGACCAACTAAGGGTAGAATATATTTTGACGATGTAGATGTAACATTCTTGCCGCCTAAAGATAGAAACATAGGAATGGTTTTCCAAAGCTACGCTCTTTACCCTCATATGACAGTTTACGATAACATAGCCTTTCCTCTTAAGCTTAAGAAAGTACCTAAGAACGAAATAGATAAGAAAGTTAGAGAAATAGCTAAGCTCCTCAGAATAGATAATCTTCTAAATAGAAAGCCAGCACAACTCAGTGGCGGTCAGCAACAAAGAGTTGCTTTAGGTAGAGCTCTCGCTAAAGAACCTGACGTTCTACTTTTAGATGAACCATTAAGTAATTTGGATGCTAAACTTAGAATTCTCATGAGAGCTGAACTAAAGAGGCTTCAAAAAGAACTTAAAATAACGACGATTTACGTTACTCATGATCAAGTTGAAGCAATGTCTATGGCTGATAGAATAGCTGTTATGAACGCTGGACGTTTACAACAATATGCTGAACCGGAGGAACTCTACAATAAACCAGCAAACATTTTTGTAGCAGGTTTTATAGGAAACCCACCAATGAACTTTATCGACGGAACAGTTTATTCTAAGGATGGAAGATTCTTCTTTGATAGTGGAGAATTTACGATAGAGCTTAATAAGGAAATAGGGGAAATAATAGCTTCTAAAGCATCAGAGGTGGTTATGGGATTTAGGCCTGAACACGTAAAAATATTTCTAAATGAACAGCCAAACTCTATCGAAGGACTGGTTTACGTTGTTGAGCCTTTAGGTAGAGATGTTGTTGTAAACGTAAAGATAGGTAGTGCCGTAGTGAAAATACTTGCAAGTCCCGATCTAAACTTGGAGCCGGGACAGAAAATATGGTTGGTATTTGATCAGAAAAGACTACACTTCTTTGATAAAAAATCAGGACTTTCGGTTCTAGTATGATATTATGAGGGTGTTTTTCAAGTACAAATATGGCGGTAAATGTAGAATTTGTGAAAAGGAAAGTGTGACTATAAGTTCCTACTTGGGAGTATGCGTTTCCTGTCTTAGAAAATATGGTGAAAAAGCTTTAGAAATAGCGTTAAAAAGCCATCATAGATTTAGGGAGAGAGTAGGGCTTCCAAAGCAACCTCCCAAAACTCTGAATGGTTTGAAATGTAAATTCTGCGGAAATGAATGTTCGCTAGGTAATAGTGAAAGAGGATTTTGCGGAATAGTAGTTAACAGGAATGGTAGATTAATGCCTATAACCAATGATTGGTCTATGGCTGTAGGCCTATACTATCTCGACCCGCATCCTACAAATTGTGTTGCCGGACCTGTTTGTCCAGCTAATACTTCAAGAGGATACCCTAAGTACACGAAAACAAAGGGTATAGAATATGGGTATTCGAATTTAGCGGTGTTTTACGGTGGATGCAACTTTGATTGCTTATTCTGCCAAAATTATGACCATAAGCCAATGAGCGTAAGAGGTAAACCTTTAATGAGCATTGATGAGCTTCTGGACGAGGCTATGAAACCTGAAGTTTCTTGTGTTTGTTTTTTCGGAGGGGATCCGGGTCCTTTTATTGTTCATGCACTTGCTTTTTCAAGAAAGCTTATGAAATCATCTAGGGAAAGAAATGTGATTAAGAGGATATGTTGGGAAACGAATGGTTTTGAAAACCCCTCGCTCATGAGGGAAATGGCTAAGGTAAGTATGGAAAGTGGAGGAATAGTTAAAATAGATTTTAAAGCATGGACGCCGGAAGTTTATAAAGCTTTAGTAGGTGTCGATGCTTCGAGAAGGGTTAGGGAAAATGTTAAGTTAGTAGCGAAAATGTTTGAGGAACGCCCGGAGCCTCCATTGCTCGTAGTTTCAATATTGCTTGTTCCAGGATATGTTGACATAAATGAGGTTAGAAGAATTGGTGAATATATTGCTTCTTTAAATCCTAAAATACCAGTTGTTCTCCTGGCATTCAGCCCCCAACATTTACTTTCAGATTTACCGCCTACGAGCCGTCGTCACGCATATGAAGCATATAAGGTTCTTAGGAATGAAATTGGTCTTAAAGAAGTATATTTAGGTAATGTTTGGCTTCTAGGAAACTACTATTAATAACTATTTTTTCGAGCATATCTATTCCGGCGACATCGAATGGATGCAGCCTAAAACTATAGCTAATATTAATAATCCCCATCCTAAAACAAGTACTATCTTAAGTACCTTCTTCGCTGTTTCGAAGAATATAAGAATCAAATATATTGCCGTTATCGAAGAAAGAATACCTACAGCATCAGCGTATTTTTGCGCTAGATTCGGATTTTCTTTAAATACTGTAACCTCTAACGTATACTTTACTATATAAACTAGCCAGTTATAGAGCATTAAGAGTCCTTCAACTACATATTGAAGTATTGTCGCTGATTCCTGCATATTACGCTTCACCCTAATAGATACTGTATTATTTAAAATACTAGCTATAATATTTAACAATTTAGGGTAGATCGAATATGAAAATTGGTAATTTGGAGATAAAGCTCGTAATAGGTGACATAACCGAAATAGATGTTGAAGCTATTGTTAATCCGGCAAATACATTAATGATTATGGGAGGAGGTGTAGCTAAAGCAATTAAGATTAAGGGAGGAACTGAAATAGAGAGGGAAGCTAAAAGTAAAGCTCCAGTACCTATAGGAAAAGCTATTTCAACATCAGCTGGAAAGCTTAAGGCAAAATACGTTATTCATGCCCCCACAGTTCCCTATCCGGGCTCTAGATCATCTGTAAGAAACGTCGAGAAAGCTGTCATTGCAGCTCTAAGTGAAGCAGAAAGGCTAGGCGTGAAGGAAATTGCTTTTCCAAGCATGGGAACAGGTGTAGGGGGTTTAAAATATAGTGAAGCTGCTAAGTCAATGTTTAAAGCCATTAAGGATTATTCTAAAAAGCTAAGAAGTGTTCGTAGAATACTCATAGTCATACGTAGTAGAGAAGCTTATAATGAATTCTTAAATGTACTAAAATCTATGATTAAATGAAACATTTAAAACCCAAAGTAGATATTAATCATAAACAGCCCCGGCTCTCACACTCCCCTAAGTCACCCGGTAGAAGGGATCGATGAAGGGGAGGCGGTCGCCGAGGCAGAAACCTTTATTGGGTTAGTTTAGTATGATTCGATAAGGGTTAGGCTGCCTACGGGGTTATGGGAGCTTTGCTCCAAGCCCCACAGGGTTGAACGTAAATGGGAGCCCCGTGCCGTTGGGCTCGACAGCCACCCATGACCCTACGGGATGAACCGTGAAGGTGAACCCTCTAGGTGGGGTGGAAGTCCCTAGAGAAAACACTATTCCACCACAAATACCCTCTAGGGACAAACGGCACACTATGCTAGGCGGGATGAAAGAGTCCCCTCGCGCCCCTCTCGACATTTAAATGTGGATGAGAGAGCTGGGCCGGCCTAGACCGCTCACCGATGAGGTCCCAGTTGGGACGCCGAAGAAACTTGAAAATGTGGATTCCTCCGGCACCGAGGTTTCAAATAAATCTTTTTTAGCCGCCTACTTCTTCTTTTTAACATGTGTGCTCCGATGACGAACGCGCCCTTCGTGAGGAAATAGCTAATGACGAAGGGTGCAAACGCTGAGGAGCATTATTAAAAATTATAGGTGGTTTATTATTGGATGAAGCTAGAGCATATATTAGGGTTTATGGTAGGGTTCAAGGTGTAGGTTACCGTTTCTTTACTGAGCGCCACGCTAGAAGGCTTGGGCTGAAAGGTTATGTTAGGAATTTAAGTGATGGCTCTGTAGAAGTAGTTGTTGAAGGAGATAGAATAAGTATAGAGGAGCTCATTGAGAAACTTAGGAAAGGGCCGTTATTAGCTAAAGTTGAAAGAATAGATGTAAGGTGGGAGAAACCTAAAGGTGAGTTCTCCACGTTCACAATACTATTTTAGTTCTTCAAGTATCTTAACGGCGTTTCTTAAGCATATGGGGATTTGTTCCCGTGGAATATTTTCCGGGCATCTTTCTATGGTAAATTCAGCTTTACCCAGTAAAGCATCTTTAAGAGATATGGGCTCTCCTTTTCTCGATATGTTTTCAGCAACAATACATCTTGGACCCGCCCATTTAAAGAGTAAAGGGTGAACTTTCATAACCTCTTGCCACATTCTCCAAGCAACATATCTTATCTCCCATTGTGCTTTAACACACATTCTTAATCCAAAGAAGTGATGGAGTTCTCTAGCATTCATAGTTACGACGATTTTCGTAACTACGCCTTGAGGTAGAATATAGCGTGCATCTTCAGGAGCAATTCCCATATCTAAGAGTTTTAAGTAGGCATCATAAGCTTTCTTAACAGCCTTATCAAATATCTTCTCAGCCTCCTTCTTCGATGCTATCCTTGGGGGCTTAACGACATCAAAGTATTCCTCGGTCACTTTAGCAAATCTTTGTGAAAGTTGTGTATAGCTAGCTATCCTATGTCTAACAAGCTGATGGGTACATACCCTACTACAGTTTTCTATTACAAAAGTGTATACCGAGTGTTCCCAAGGTGAAAAATGGTTTCTCCTAAGAGTTTCCTTAATCCAAACTTCAACTTCATTATCAGTCATTTTATCCCATTGATATGTGAAGGACTTCCTAGATAGTGTTTGCTTAGCTGAAACAGCAACGAGTCTTTCACCATCTGGCGTGTACCTTACTAGCTTAACGAATATCATAACGTGTCAACACCACAATACAATATTTCTCTAAGCTAAAGTTTAAAGCTATATGGCGAAAAGAATAACAATGTGCTTGTAAATGGGTGGTTTTTTGAAGATAGTCTTTATTACATCATCCCCTAGGAGAATAGAGCTCATAAGAAAACTTAGGCTAAGATTCAAAATAGTTAAGCCTGTAGGCGAAGAAGATATTATAATACCTAATGACCCATGTTTAACAGCGTTGTTACGGGCAAAATCCAAGGTTAAAAATTACAGTATAGGTGAAAACGAAATAGTTGTTTCCGCGGACACCGTAGTTTCAATTAATGGCCAAATATTGGGAAAACCTAGGAATAGAAGTGAAGTAATTGAGTTCTTAGAAATACTTAGTGGAAAAGTACATGAAGTCATAACGGCATTATACGTGAAAACGAGAAATAAAGAGTATAGTGAATGCGTAAGAACTAAAGTGGTATTTAAAAGGCTTTCGCGAAGGGAAATCGAATTTTATGCTAACACAGAAGAGCCTCTAGATAAGGCGGGTGCATATGCTATTCAGGGATTAGCATCGCTGTTTATAAGAAGGATTATTGGAGACTACTATAATGTTATCGGATTCCCTGTGAATAGGGTTTACACTATACTTAAATCATACTTTGGAGTAGAAATAGACGATATTATTGAAAGGTAAGGATCAAGTTAGCATAACCATGTACTGCTTTTTCAATATGCTTTAAGGGGACATGTTCGTTAGGTTGGTGAGCTAAATCTTCGTTTCCAGGACCAAACCCTATTGTTGCATAGCCTTTTTCGCCTGCAGAGTAAACTCCGTCTGTACTGAACTTCCAATAACCTATTGTTGCACCGGATTTTATGTGAGCTCTTATTGTGTTAAGTGCTTTTCTAACGTACATACATTTCTCATCTAGGATCCATGATTTAAAAAAGTCTTTCACCTTAACTATTTTCCCCGTCCAAAACCTAAGCTCTTCCGTTAGAATAGAGACTCTAATCTTAAAACCTTCATGTTCGATATGTTCTTTCACCTTCCGGAATATGCGCAATATTGTGTCCTCTGTTTCGTAAGGCAAAATTCTTCTGTCAAAAATTACTCTACAGTAATCAGGTATTTGAGGTGTAACTTTAGGTGAACATTCTATTACCGTAGGTGTTAGTGTTGAGTAACCAAGTTTCTCATGATATGACCTGGTTTTCTCGAAAGCTTCGAGAATACTAACTATAGATTTTGATGTAGCGCTTAAAGCGTTTAAGCCTAAATGCGGCATACTTGCATGCGCTGTTTTTCCTTGAACAACATATTCTATGAGGCATCTACCTCTATGTCCTACGTGTATGTTTAGGTTTGTTGCTTCACCTAGGATCACAATGTATGGCTTTCTTCTTATAGTGTTCTCTAAAGCATATTTGAAAGCTACTCCTTCAGCTGTTTCCTCATGTGTAACAAACACGAGATACACCGTTCTCTCTATTTTATCAGGCAATAATGTTATTGAGGAAATCATTGATGCGAGAGAGGATTTCATATCAACAGCTCCTCTACCGTAAAGTTTATTGTCTATGATTTTGCCAGAGTAGGGATCAGCTTTCCAGAGATCTCTATTTCCAGGCTCTACATGATCCATATGTCCCTCAAGAATTATAGGATCTTTATTTTCTACGCCTTCAATTTTAGCTATAACGTTACCTAACTCATCTATTATAAGGGAGTCTACTCCTAGGTTGCTTAAGGTATCCCTTATGTAATATGCTACCTCCTTTTCCTCCCCTGAGAGACTAGGTGTCCTTATTAGATCTTTAGCTATTTCAATAGCTAACTTAACAGAGTCAACCATTAACTTCATACCTCCGAGCACTCAAGCACTTTAAAACTAAGCTTTAAAGTCGTCAAAACCTTATTAATGCTTTTCACGGCTTCTTCAAGACTCGTATGCTCCATTACGAAGAAGTGAGATGGGCATTTACAATCAGTACTTCCAAAGTTAGGAACATATTTGAACATTGTCGAGAAATGCTTTGCGATAACATGTTCCACCTTCCTTCTAGGAACAACAATCACCGAAACAACTCTACAACCTGTATTTACATTAAGCACATAATCTATATGCCAAAACACCTTCTTATCATGATATTTCAAATGTCTCCTAATCCTACTAGCTAATCCCCCTCTGTTAAATGCTGAGCCTACGTAAACGAAAGTGTCCCGGTTTTTTAACATAATAGTTCCTAGTGAACCTATTTTGAACGATACATTCTTAGGGCATTTGATAATTAAGATGTATGTCCCCTTATCACTAAGTATTTTCTTCAAGACCTATGCCTCATTATAAACGTTATTCCTCAACTAATTTATACTGGTGAAGCCGTAATAATGTTGTTGAGGATAAGAGAAATTGAACTTACTTAGCCTTAATGTTGATGAAATAGTTAAGAAAGGTAGGAAAGGGCTTATAACGGTAGCCGTTCACGGTCTTGATATTGAGGGTCTGATACTTTCAGCAGCATTTCTGAAAGCAGGGTTTACGGTTATTGGTGTAGATAGAGATTCTAAAAGAGTTATTAGATTAAACCGTGGAATTCTTCCAGAACCTTACCCCTCAGAATTAGCACCAATATTTAGAAAATATGTTGCTGAAGAGAAGTTTAGAGCAACAATAAATAATATATGGGCTTCTGAAAATAGTGATGTTTCAATAGTGTTAATACCTCCCGAAATTAAGAAGACACGGTCTGGTTATGATGTTAACTTAAAGAGTTTCTTGAACGTTATAAAGGATATAGGCAAAGGTATGAATGCTGGTAATTTAGTGATTATCGCGTCAAGCGTTCCTCCGGGAACAACGGTTAAAATAGTAAAGCCTATCCTTGAGCATTTAAGCGGATTACGTGTTGAATACGATTTTGCACTAGGTTTTTATGCTGAAAAGGCTTCAGAATGTTCTAACCTAAGCAGCTTCATAAGTCAAAGACATTTGATAAGTGGATTTGGCGCTAAAAGCTTACGTGCATTCTATGGCGTTTTCAAAGCTGTTTTTGGAGAGAACGTTTTAGCATTAGAGGACATAGCTTTAGCTGAAACAGTAAATGTATTGTCTAAAACATATAGAGATGTAATTTACGCTTATGTTAATTCTTTGGTAACATACATGAAAAATATCGGTGTAAACATAAACTTAGTCACTAAATATTTCCCCGAAATTTATGGGCTAGAAATTCCTAAGCCTACAGCTACAGCTTTTTCACCTAAAGTCTTCAAGGAAACATATATTTTAATGAGAGAACTTGAAAAGCAAAATATAAACTATGAAATACTGAGAGTTGCTAGAGAAACTAACGAAAAAATTGTTGAAAAAATAGTTGAACTATTAGCTGAAGCAATAACTAAAATAGATAAGGAACCGAAGAACATAAAAATAGCTATCCTAGGAGATGCAGTTAAGGAGAATTCACCCGATCCCAGAAATTCTATAACCAAAATCATCGTTAATGAGCTTTTAGATGCTGGTATAAAGAAGGAAAACATAATGGTACATGATCCTTTCGTTGTCAATGATGAAGAGTTAAAGGTGAAATTAACCATGAATTTAAATCAAGCAGTAAAGGATGCAGACATTATCCTAACCCTGATACCACATAAGGTTTATAGTGAAGTAACTATTAGTGCGCTTAAGGCTATGAGCGGAAAGGAAAGAGTAGTTATAGTTGATGTAGCTAATGTTTTGAGAAAAGACGCTATACCCGTAGGCTTAAGTTATGTGGGATTAGGAACACCATGGTATGAAGCATAGTACGTGAGAAACTCTTTATACTCGTTAATAATTAGAATATTTTGAATCGGGCGAAAAATGTGAAAAAGTCGCTTCATGACAAAGGTAATAATGAAGAATTTAGGAATTTCTTTGAATACTTTCTCTACGACTTTGTGTCCTTAGCTAAATTTCTGGATGATTCACTAGATAAAGCAATTAAGGAAGGAGCACAGAATAGGCTTGAGATATATGAGTTGGATGATAAAGTAGAGTTTCTGAATCTAAAGGATAAATTGTTGGTAATACTTGACTTCCAAGGCGTATCTAATGATGGAAAGGTATTTGCTGAAATTAGAAACGGAATACTCCATGTTTCGGCATGGAGAGGAGATGTAAAATACTATAGGGAAATACCTTTAAATGGGGATCTCTACATAGAAAATGTTTCTCTTAGAAACGGTGTAGTTACGATAACCTTGAAAAGAAGAAGTAGTTGATGGGCAGTGAAAGGTGTCTGAGCTACCGCCAGTACTTAAAAACTTTTTGAATGAGAAAGGTATTAAAACACTATATCCCCCTCAAACAGAAGCGCTAGCCAAGGGAGTTCTTGAAGGTAAGAGCCTTGTTTTAGCTTCACATACGGCGTCAGGTAAAACGCTTGTGGCTGAGCTTACAATTCTTTCACGGTTTCACAATGGCGATTTAGAGAAAGCAGTGTACATGGTTCCTTTAAAGGCTATTGCTTCCGAAAAATACTCTGAATTTAAGCTACTAGAAAGATACGGTTTACGTGTAGCACTTACAACAGGAGATTATGATTCAGAAGATGAATATTTAAAAGATTATGACGTAATCGTAACGACGAATGAAAAATTCGATTCCCTACTTAGACATAAACCTTCATGGTTAAACGATATTAATTTAGTCGTAATTGATGAAATACATTACATCGATGATCCCAAAAGAGGCCCTGTTATTGAAAGTGTTTTAGCTAAAATAATGAGTTTAAAGGGCAATTTACAAATTTTAGCTTTAAGCGCTACAGTTTCCAATGTTGAAGAAATTGCTTCGTGGTTAAAAGCAGAATATGTTGTTAGCTCATGGAGGCCTGTTCCTTTAAAGGAAGGCGTATATCTTAATGGTAAAATCTTTTTTAACAATGGCGAAGTATCTGAAGTAAAACGAATTAAGAATAACCCTGTTCTTGACTTAGTATACGATACTTTAAGTAAAAATGGTCAAGCATTAGTGTTTACAAATTCAAGAAGTATGGCTGAAAAACTTGCTTCAAAAATAGCGTCATCGATAGGCAGTAAACTAGACTTTTTGCTTGATAGAAACCTAAATAAGATGTTAAGCGAATTTGAAAACTCAAGTAATGCTAGAAGATTAAATGAGAAATTAATAAATTTGGCGGCCAACGGTGTTGTTTTTCACCATGCGGGACTAACCTATATGCAAAGAAAAATTATTGAAAACTACTTTAGAGAAGGCGTATTGAAGGTTATTGTTGCTACACCAACTTTAGCTGCTGGAGTTAATCTTCCAGCTAGAAGAGTTATCATTCATTCTTATAGAAGATATGAGATAGGAAAGGGCCATCTACCTATTAAAACTATGGAGTACAAGCAAATGTCTGGTCGTGCTGGAAGACCTGGCTTTGACGAGTATGGTGAAGCTATTTTAATTGCTAAGTCTGAATATGAAATGAGAATTCTTCAAACAATGTATATTAACGCTAAACCGGAGTCATTATTTTCTAAGCTTATAAGAGAAAGCGCATTGAGGAATTTTGTTCTCTCCTTAATAGCCTCTGAAGGAATGGTAAGCTTTAAAGAACTGATTGATTTTCTTAGGAAAACCCTGTATTATACGCAATACAGAGTTAATGAGGAGGAGCTCACATTTAAACTTGGGAAAATAACTGACTTTATGCTTCGCGAGGGATTCGTAAACAAGTGTAAAGAGTTTATTGAAATAACGCGTTTTGGTAAAAGAGTTTCAGAACTCTATATTGACCCACTAACTGCTATAATTTATAGGGAGTTTTTGGAAAAAGCCGATCCCTACTTAACATCTAACGATGAAATATTGTTTACGATGTCTTTAGCCCCTGATATGCCTAGAATTAGTGTTCGTAAATATGATAGAGGAAACATAGATTACTTCTTACTGGATTTCCTAAATGAAGCACAAATAGACCCGTATAAGTTTAGTTTCTTAAGCGAGTACGACATAGCCAGCGCTGCTAAAACTACAATGCTTTTACGTGATTGGATAAACGAGGTGTCTGAGGACAGTATTGTTGAAAAGTACGGTGTTGGACCAGGAGACATTTTCGGACTTATTGAAACAGCTGATTGGCTACTCTACTCATTAGGTGAATTAGCTAAAATAGTATCTCGCAGTAAGCAGATAATGGCTAAAATAGATAAAATTAGGAAGAGGGTTAAATATGGTGTTAAAGAAGAGCTACTAGAGCTCGTATCATTAAGAGAAATAGGGAGGGTTCGAGCTAGAGCACTCTTTGAAAAAGGTTTTAAATCCATTAGCGATCTTAAAAAGGCTAAAGTTGAGGATTTAGTTAAGATACCTGGAATAGGGTGTGAAGTTGCGAGGAAAATAGTTGAGCAGGTTAAGATGAAATGAGTAAGCTTAAGGTGTACTTAGACATCTTAAGACCTATAAATTCGTTAATGATGGGATTCGCTGTAATTGTAGGATACTTTATTGCAACACAAGGCCATCTTAATCCTCTTCATTATTATAAGTTAGTATTCGGTTTTCTTACAGGCTTTTTCTTGACTGCTTCATCTATGGTCTTAAATGATTACTTTGATAGAGAAATAGACGCTGTAAATGCGCCGTATAGACCTATTCCCTCAGGTTTAATATCAATTAAGGAGGCTATAATATATGCAATACTGCTCTCAGTTGCGGGCTTAATATTTTCACTGTTGATTAATCAGTTATGTTTTCTTTTAGCTCTTTCATCTTTCACAGTATCGTCGCTATACAATGCTTTATTCAAGAGAACAGGTCTTTTAGGTAATTTCATGGTAAGTTTTTGTGTAGCAATACCTTTCATTTTCGGAGCTGCAATAGCTAACGGTATTAGTACTGTTTCGCTAATATTTTTCCTAATGGTTTTTCTATCTAACACTAGCAGAGAGATAATTAAAGGTATTGCTGATGTTGAAGGAGATAGAATGAGAGGTGTTCTTACATTAGCCGTTAAGTATGGTGGAAAATATGCTTCTAAAGTTGCATTTCTCCTCTTCATTTTAGCAATACTTCTTAGCCCAATACCCTATATTTTAGGAGTAATGGGTTACATGTATTTAATATTGGTTTTTATCGCTGACTCAGGTTTCATATATTCCTCAATAAAGCTCATCGGAAATCCTTCAAAACATATGGCGTTGAGAATTAAAAAGCAAATACTGTTGTGGATGTTCATAGGCTTATTAGCATTCCTTTTCGGAACTATTTCTGCCTAGTTTTCTCGGAACGATGTATTCTTTAGGCGCTTTTGGAAATATTTCCAAATATGGTTTAAGAACCTTTGGTATAATTACTGTTCCATCTTCTTCCTGGTAATTTTCAAGTATTGCCGTTATCGCCCTTGTTGAAGCTATTGCTGTAGAGTTTAACGTGTGAACGTAATCTTTAACCATACCTTTCCTCTTGAGAAACCTTATTTTTAACCTATAGCTTTGCCAATCGGTACAATTGCTGCATGAAACCATTTCCCTATATCTTCCTTGTGCAGGCATCCAAGCTTCTAAATCGTATTTCTTAGCTGCTACAGCTCCTAGATCCCCTGCAACAATATTGACTACTCTATACGGTATTCCTAATCCCTGCCATAATTCTTCAGCATTTCTAATGAGTTTCTCATGCCACTCCCATGATTCATCAGGTTTACTGAAAACAAACTGTTCTACTTTGTGGAATTGGTGCACTCTAAATATTCCCTTAGTATCTTTGCCGTGTGCTCCAGCTTCTTTTCTAAAGCAAGGACTTATTCCAGCATAAAGCAGTGGTAGATTTTCCTCAGGTATTATTTCGTTTGCGTGTAAAGCAGCTATCGAATGTTCAGATGTCGCTATAAGGTATAGGTCTTCATTTTCTATTTTATATATAGAATCTCTAAAGTCCTCTAATGTTGTAACTCCGAGATAATATTTTTCACGTAACATGTAGGGTGGCAGCACTAGTGTAAAACCTTTTTTTGTAAGATAATCTATCGCATACATGAGTAATGCTATGTCAAGCCAGACTAAATCGTCAAATAAATAGTAAAATCTACTACCTGCTACTTCACCTGCCTTTTCGGTATTTCCTAATCCTAAAAATGTTAACATATCTGCATGTCCTTTAGGCTTCCAATTAATAATTTCGTACTCTACATCAAACCCTTTCGTTTGTTCCTTAAATTTCTCAATAAAGCCAACATATACCTTAGGTTTACCCCAAAATCTTATTGGAACGTTTTCCTCTTCAGTTAAACCTTCAGGAACTGTTTCATGAACCATGTTCGGTAATGAAAGTAATATTTTTTCTCTCATCTCCTCAAGTTCTTTTAGCTTTTTTTCTTCTTCAGAAATTACTTTAAGCAGCTTCTTAGCCTCTTTAATTGCGTTCTCTCTTTCATTCCCCCTTAGTTTAGCTATAGATTTTGAGAGAACATTGTGTCTATGTCGTAGTTGATTTACTTTTGCATATTGTCTTCTCCATTCAGCATCTAACCTTATTGCTTCATCAACTATTGATGTATCTAAACCTCTCTTTCTTAAGGACTCTCTAATTATTTCAGGGTTCTTTCTAAGGTATTCCAACATACTCCAGGGCACTTTATATTTCGCCTCTTACCAAGTAGTGACTAGAACGGTAGAGGTTTTAATAGTTAATGTGTAACATAAGCTCTTTTAACCTTAAAAAATGAAATAGTTGTTTAAATTGCAGTTAATATGTCTACTCTAGGAGAGGTAGTACCTCAAGTCCAAGTTTTTCTCTAATTTCATCTAATGGTACATCGAATGTATAATGTATTTTAGTGAAGTTCTTCCTAAATTCAATTACGTCTTTTCTTACTTTGGCAGGATCTTCTTTATCTATGAGTACTCTCTTAAAGAATTTAGCTACCTCCTTCATGTCATCTTCTTTAAGTCCCCATCTTGTTAGTTCTTGAACGCCTAATCTTAGACCGCTAGGGTCTTTAATCATTTCTGGTTTATCGTAAGGTAATAGATTCTTGTTGACAATAACGTTAGCGTCTTCTAGTAGTTTAGCTGCTCTAGCTCCTCCTCCAAGTTCTCTAACGTCTATGAGGACTTGGTGACTCTTTGTGTAACCGTGCTTTTCACCTAGTACTTTAAATCCTTCAGCAGCTAGTGCTTCAGCTAACGCTTTAGCGTTCCTTATTATTTGGTCAGCATATGCTTCTCCAAAATGTAACATCTCTAATGCAACTATTGCTGTTGCTGGAAGCCTATGTAAGTGATGGTTCGATACGAAAATTGGAAACACCACTTTCCTTACTTTCTTAAATAATTCTTCATTGTTTGTAAGTATTACTCCTCCTTGAGGTCCTGGAAATGTTTTATGCGTTGATGATGTTACGATATCGGCTCCCTCTCTAATGGGGTCTTGGAATTTGCCGCCAGCAATGAGCCCTAATACATGTGCGGCATCGTATAGTACATAAGCTCCTACTTCATGTGCAACTTCGCTAAGCTCTTTAACTGGATGTGGAAATAGAAACACTGAGCCTCCGAATGTAACAAATCTCGGCTTAACCTCTCTTATTAGCTTAGCTGCTTTGTCTACGTCGATGTTCATCTCTTCCATATTGAATGGCATTTCAATTTGCTGTATACCTAGGGCTCCAAGTCCACCGAATTTAGTATGACTTACATGGGCTCCTGCTTGAACAGGCACTACAACTGCTTTATCACCGTATTTTGCCATCGCATAATATGCTGATAGGTTAGCAATGGTACCGGAAATTGGTCTTGCATCAACATATTTCACCTTAAAGAGCTTCGACATTAGTTCTTGAAGGTAGAGCTCGATTTCATCAACATATATTAGTCCTTGATAATATCTTTTTTTAGGCAATCCTTCAGCGTATCTATGGCCCATGTCGGTTAAATAAACCATTTCAGCAAGAGGCGACATAACGTTTTCTGAGGGTATCATGTTTAGACATTCTCTTTTTCTCCACCTGTTATGCTTCAACGTTATGTCAATTACCTTTATAACCTCATCAGTTAAGTATTGTTTTAGAACATCATGTATCTCGCTCATAGCTTTATGAACCTCGTAGAATAAATTTAGGTTATTCAATATACTTTAACTAACTTCTTATAAATAAATTGTAGGTCTAATAGCGCTGATGACAACTTGTGAAGTAAGCGTTGTCTAAATGTTTAAAATAAAAACACGTGTTAAAAGTTAACTTAGTAGACGTTAAAACACGTTGTTAATAGGTAATTAAATTGATTTGTTCTCTAAATTATCTAGTAAGCATTTAAGATTAGTACATATGTATTTTGGTTTAAATGGCTTTCTCTCTACATCTTTTTCTGATGTTACACCTGTAAGAACAAGTAGAGAATCTATGCCTAACCTATATGCTCCTAAAATGTCCGTGTCTAATCTATCCCCAATCACTAATACTTCGTTTTTATCAACATTTTCCCTTTTTAAAACCTCTAAATACATCCATGGCTCAGGCTTGCCAACGATAACGTCTGGCTTTCTTCCCGAAGCTTCTACTAAAGCTGCAACTATTGAGCCAGCTCCTGGAATTACCCCATTATTTATTGGTAATGTCGCATCGGTGTTTGTTGCTATAAATAATGCTCCGTTGAGGATGAAGTTTAAAGCTTTAGCTAACTTCCTATATGTTAATTTTCTATCTAAACCTACAACGACTGCTTTTGGCTGTTTCCTCTTCACTATTTTTAAACCGCTCATCGTGAGTTCTTCGTAAAGCCCCTTCTCACCTATAACATAAACGCTTATTCCGCCATACTTTTCCCTAAGAATTTTTGCTGTTAATGATCCGCTTGTTATTACGTTGTTTATCGATATAGAGAATCCTAAGCTCTTTAGTTTAGTAACGTAATCCTTTCTTGACCTTGTTGAGTTATTCGTTGTGAAGTATATTTTAACGTTCATGGTTTTCGCTAATGTTTTTAAGACATCAACATTCTCATGTAATACTTTATTTCCTCTCCATAGTACTCCATCTAGGTCTGAAAGAATTACTCTATATTTGAAGTTGGGTCTCGCATTTACCATAACCCATACCCTTACTAGTACTTTATGAAAATTTAATGTTTAAATATTTGTTTTAAAACAGTTCGCTAGTATTGTCTCTTGATAACCTACCTCTTCAAATAGTACATGAATAATCATGTTTTTTCCAGCATTTATTTAGTATGCTTGGGAAAATGTTGTACACATCCTTAAACTTTAGAATAACATATGATAGGGTAGAGTGGTGCCAAAAATGTTTAGAGAGAAAAACAAGCTAAAGCTTGAAGAAATTAGGGTAAAGGGCGCTTCGGGAATTGAACATCGTATTAGAGTTATTAGGGATGATAATGATCATTTCTTATACGCTGAACTTTATGAACCTAGAATTGAAGATATCATAAGCGTTTTAGCCATTGCTGTAGATACTAATCTAAAACCGTACTTTGTCATAAGGAATGGAAATATTCCTAAAGAATGGATTAATGAAATTAGAAAGTTTGGTGGAAAAATATTGTTCACTAATTAATTAGTTTAATCACTTACATTTATCAACGCTCGCCACGGGGCACGGGATATCTGGGATACGGCAAATACTCTATTCCTGGTCTTTGCTGATGTGCTTGCGGATAGAGATCCATTAAACTGTATACTTCTGGTGGTATGTTTTCTTTCACTGGAAGACCTAGTTCCTTAACTTTATCAAAAGTTAGGGGGTAATCATGCGTCCATTGTCCTTCTGTTAATGTTTTAGCTATTTCTTCCGCCTTTTCTGGAGGGACTTTACCTTCCAACAGCTTTTTAATTATTTCTTGAACTTCTTTTAATGCTTTTTCAGCTACATCAGCTAAAATTAATGTTTGATCTGAAGCTTCCTTGCCCTTTTCCTTGACAACTTTGAGTATTGAAGGTGCTGGTAAATGTATTCCCTGTTGTGTAGCTATTTGCGGATCTACGGGTCCTAGAACAGCGCTTCTATCCATCCATATTTCATCCGCTGCTAACGCTATAAGAGTTCCGCCGCTCATGGCATAGTGTGGTACGATAACTATTTTCTTTGCAGGATGTCTTTTTAAGGCTAATGCGATTTGTGTTGCAGCTAATATTAAACCTCCAGGTGTATGTAGAATCAGTGCAATAGGCTTATTGGGTGGTGTTGTCCTTATTGCTCTAAGTATTTCTTCAGAATCTTCGATATCGATGAATCTATATACAGGTATTCCGAAAATACCTATTCTCTCCTGTCTATGTATCATCGTTATTACTCTAAAGTTGTACTTTTGTTCCATATGTTTAATTAGCCTGAGTCTTGCTGCTTTCAAACTTTTATACTGTAATGTAGGTGATAGAAATAACATTAGCAACAGTAACCAAAATAGAAATGATCCTATATCGAAACCTACGCCTTGCATTAGTTAATCACCGAAAATAAGGCTATTGCTTTGAATATTTTTGGCAAATCATTGCTTATAAATTTTTAAGGAAAATTGTCAGTGTGAGACTAGGGGTCATCATTTATCAGAGGCTGCCCACTGCATCATCCGAGTTTAGTGGTATGAGTTAGTGTAAGAAAAACTTTATCCTTTAATAACTTCTACTTTGGCTTCATCAGATATACTTGCATCATAAACGTGTGTTTCTATTCCTTTCTTACGATATTCTTTAATAACGTACTTTCTTATTTTCTCAAGAACATTTTTCGGCGTATTCGGATCAAACATTGCAAGTATTGAGGGCCCAGCTCCGCTAACACATACACCTAAGGCGCCCATTTCTTTTAGTTTCTCCTTTATTTCAAAGTATAGTGGTAGTATGGGTTTTCTCGCAGGTTCAATTATGGAGTCCTCCATGCCCTCACCAGTTAATCTCAAATCACCTATTATGAATCCTGTAATTAATGCTGCTATTCTCCCGGTGTTAAATACAACATTTTCTAGAGGAACTGTTTTTGGAACAAGGGATCTAGCATATTTAGTTTTATTTTTAATAACTATGGGTTCTGGGGATATAATTAGGATTTTGGGTTTTATTTTTAAAGGTATTTTCACTACTTTTAACGGTTTCCTACTATATATGAGAACTACTCCGCCAAGTAAACTAGCAGCAACATTGTCCGGATGCGGTGAACCTGCTGCTACCTTTTCTCCTTCAGCAGCGATTTCCACTAATTCGTTAGTATTAGCTATGTTGAATGCTTTCGCCAATGCGGCTACTGTTGCTGCAGCAGTTGCACCACTGCTTCCGAGGCCTCTACCTACTGGAACGTTTTTAACTATTTTCAACTTAATCTTTGCTCTAAGACCATATCTTTTAAGGAACTCCTTAGCAGCAACTGTAGCTGTGTTTTCGTGAAGAGGTACATAGCTACTGTAAGGACCGCTAACACTAACTGTTTCTACACTTATTCTATCTGATTTCTCTATTTTTACAAAAACTTCATCGTAAAATAGATTTATTGCCATAGCTAAAACATCGTATCCTGGACCTAAATTTGCCGATGAACTATAAGCTTTAGCTTTAAGCTCCATCTTAACTACCCTAAAACACTTATATTCCACTATTACGAGAGATTAACATGTCCGATGAGGAAACAGGGACGTTCGGATACGTTATGAAGAAAGGTGGAGCGACCTGAGGATCATATTAGCTCGTACTTATCAGCGTTACTGTTCTAAGTACTCCACTCATTCTCCTAATAGTACTAACCAGTTTATCCAGTATTGTCAATGTAGGGGCTTCTATTCTAACAACAATATCGTATTCGCCATAAACTATTTTCGCTTCAGTAACATAGTTTAATTTCGAAATTTCCTCCCTTAATGATGCTTCCCTACCTAACGCTACATTAAGTAGAACGTATGCTATAACATTTTTATTCTCACACAAAATAAGTCACCTAATTTTTCTTTCTAAATTAGATAGAGCGTTCTTGTATCATAAAACCTTTATGCTAATACTTTCAGCCACCTCTATTTTTTAAATAGGTTTACGTATTTACGGGTAAGAAATGAAGAAAGGGTTCCTAAAAAGTAAGAAAGCATTATCTCCAATAATAGCAACATTATTGTTAGTTTCAATATCTATAGCCGGAGTATTGATAGTGTATAGATTCATGAATACTGTAGCAACAGCTTCATCAACAGTTCTAAGCTTACAAACAATAGATAAACAACTAAAAATTCTTAGTAACGGATCGGCAACAGCATTTTATATTTCGACAAAAAACATAGGAAATACAGAATTAAAAGTAACCGGAGTTTCTGTGGGCAACTTTAATGACACATTTGAATCGCCTGAAGAACTAAAGCCAGGCGATACTTTCACCTACAGTAAAGTAATACCGTCTACTGAAGCAACTTTTGAAAGAGGATATGAGTACCCGGTAATAATAAAAGTCAAGACTCCTGATGGAAGCGAAAAGGTGTTTCAAGAAATAGTTAAAGCAGAATAAGCTTCGCCAACATTGATTTAAGGTAAAACAATCACATTTTTACACTATATTTTTGGTGGTCAAGGGATATGATGTTTGCTAAGGAGATTTCTGATGGTAAAACTCTATTAGAATACAATGTTGGCGAAGCTCGTGTACTTATTGTAGAAAGGGAGGGGAAAGGATACTACATAGTTAAAGAACCCCAAATTTTTGGTGAAGCAAAAGAGCTTTATAACTTGCTAACAGGGTATCTCTATAGAAGTTTAAAGCCCATTTTCATAGAGAAAGATCCCATAGGATACATTGAATCTATACTTGAGGAAATAGCGGAGGAACTAGGCATAAAATCCAAATATGAAGAATATTACGACATACTTCATTACTATATTGTTAGAGATGTTGTAGGCTATGGCAAAATAGATGTGCTAATGAAGGATCCTAGAGTTGAGGAAATAGCCGTTGAAGGACCTGGAATACCTGTTGCAGTAGTTCATAGAGATGTTTCAGAATTCTACTGGTTAGATACAAACATTTACTTTACAAACGAAGAAGAACTACGCTCCTTCATACAAAAACTTGCTCTAAAAACGGGAAAACACATTTCAACAGCATACCCTATTCTAGAAGCTCGTCTACCCGAAGGACATAGAGTAGCTCTCACATTATCGAAAGAGGTTAGCGGTAGAGGCTCGAGTTTTGTAATTAGAAAGTTCCCAAATAGTCCATTGACGATAACGCATTTGCTTATGCTTAAAACTTTAAGTCCTCTTGAAGCAGCATACCTTTGGCTTATAGTTGAAGCTCAAGGACTTGTCTTCATAATAGGAGCTATGGCTACAGGTAAAACATCGTTGCTTCAATCCTTAGCCACACTAATACCTCCGGATGCTAGAGTAATAACTGTTGAAGATACACCTGAACTTCGATTGCCACATACTCACTGGGATCCTCTATACACTAGACGCTCATATGTTCCAGGAGATTCGTGGATGAACATAGATCTGAACGACTTAGTTAAATTTGCTTGGAGAAGAAGAGCAGAATATATAATCATAGGGGAGGTTAGAGGAGAAGAAGTTCAAGTACTTGTTCAAGCAGCAGCAAGCGGTCATGGAGGATTAACTACATTTCACGCTGATAATGTCGAATCAATGATTTTAAGGTTAACATCACCTCCACTTAATGTTAAACAGTCATTCCTTTCTCTTATTTGGTCCATAGCCGTTATGAGAAAGCTAAGAATTGCTACAACGGGAAGAATCGTTAGAAAATTAACAGATATTTACGAAATCATTGTTAAAGGGGATAAGGTAGAAAAAATAAAGGTCTTCTCATGGGATCCAAAAACAGACAGTCACGAACCAAACGATGTCGACGAAGTCTTAGAGAGAAGTTATAGGTTAAAAATTATTGCTGAAAGATATGGGCTTTCAGAGGATAGCGTACGTAAAGAGCTTAAGGAGAGACGTAGTTTTCTCGAAAAACTTGTTAAAGATGAAGTTTTCGATTATGAAGCTGTTTCTGAAAGATTATTTAAATTCTACTATCAAAGAAGAGGGATTATAAAATGAAAGAAAAGAGTTTTTTAACGCTGGAATCAAAACTTTGCTCCATTATATTCAAAAATACTTTATTGAAAAAAGTAGTGTTCCTTCTGGATAAGAAATTGTCATCAGAAGCACTAAAGGCAGGATACTATAGTTCAACAATTAAAAAGCTAAGTGTTCTACTTGCTCTATCATTTATCTTACTTGTACCTTCATTCCTAACCCTATTTTTAATTATTCTAAGTAGAACATATCCTCTTTTACCTATACCACTAATACTACCAATACTTCCTCAAATACTATTTTATGCTTACTTAAAAAATCTCGTAGCTAAAAGAAGTAATGGTTTGAGGAGGGAACTACCATACTTCACATTATACATTGCAACTCTTCAGTCAGCTGGAATACCTCTCCATATATCACTTTATAAAATAGCTAGAAGCAACATTTTTAAAAGCGTAAAGAAGGAGGCAATGATTTTTCTTAGAGATGTTAGACTCTTGGGCAAAGATCCTTTGTCAGCGCTTGATTCATTAGCAAAAAATTGCCCTTATAAGCAATTTCAAGACATTCTCTACGGTTACACATCAATATATAAGAGCGGTGGGGATCTAGTAAGATATCTTCATGAAAAAGTTAGAGACTACTTTAAGGAATTAGAGTTTCAATGGAAAATGTTTGTTGAAAGAAGTATGGACCTAGGTGAAGCATTAACTACTTTCTTTACTATATCGATGCTAATCATTCTCTTATCTTCTCTAATACTTTCAAAAGGATTCGTTCCAATAATCATCTTATTGAACTCTGTTATATTACCGATAGCCTTCGTACTGTCCCTAATACTTATAGAATCAATAATTCCCGAAAACACATTCCATATAAATGTTGCAAAAAAATATGTAATTGTAAGCTTCATAATAGCTTCAATATTCTTTCTTTTGGTAAACTATATGCTAAATGATTACTTATTTGCAATAGTTGCCGCTTCTTCTGCATTTATGCTATCGTACGGTATAGCATTTAAACTTAGGGAGAAAACTTTGAGAGATATTGAAAATGGTTTACCTGCTCTTCTAAGAGATTTAACAGAGTTTAGAAAACTCGGTTTTACACCTGCACAAGCTATCGTAAGGCTTGTATCTTCTCGTAAATATAATAAAGGACTTAATGAATATCTTAATAAAGTAGCTATGAGTATTAGAGCTGGTCTCGGATTTAGAGAAATCCCTAAAACGGGCTCGTGGCTTTTCGACTACACAATGTTTATCTTAAAGGAGATTGAGGAAAGCGGTGGCGGAACACCAGCAATACTTGAAAATCTTACACAATATGTTTCTGACGTTATGCAGTTCAGGAGAGAGGCTAGAAGTTCGCTAAGACTATATGAAATCTTAGCCTATACTTCACCGCTTATACTAATATTTTCACTCTTTCTAACGCTCAAACTCATAAATTTACTGGCTCTTTCGGAAGTAACATTGCTTCTAACAAGTTTGGGAATGGCGTTGGAAGAATCTATTATTACAATGCTTAAAATGACTATTGTTGAAGCCTCCCTTATTCTCTCATTATTAACCAGCAAAATCATTGATTTTACTTTGAGAAATACGTTGAGAGCATCAATTGTTCTACTTATTTCCCTTTTAGGCTTCATGACAATACCTGAGATTGTAAATATGCTAGTAAAAGCGGTAATCTAATAATTGGATTTAATGTATTTAATTACCCTCTCATAAAGCTTCTTAAGCATGGCTCTTCTATCTTCCATAAGCACTACATCAGAGTATCCTTGGAGGACTATGTTGTGAGCGAATGGACTAGGTACAGGCCTGTTTACAATTATTTTAACCCCTATTTCATTTCTTTCTATTTTCTTAAGAACTTCTCTAGCATGCTCTATATCCATGAAGTCCTCTAGGATTTCGCGATATGTTTCCTTAAGTATAGGGAAGTCTTCTATATCCTCAATTATTCTTAACAGGTTTTGAGCGTTAAGTTGTAATCTATGAACGGATTTTTCCTTACCCATGTACCTCTTAAGTATCATAAATGAGCGTTGAGCACAGTGTCTAAACCTTCGTTTAAGAAGTTCGGTATTCTTTAAAGCTTTCTTTAATATATTTTCAATATTTTTCGATCTAACTTTGTTAAGCAAAGCAACAATAGTGTTCTGTGAAGGCTTAAATCCCACTATTGACAGCATAAATCCATTGTCCGTAACAGTTACTTTAACATTAGAACCTACTAGGTTTGAAAGAACGTATGCATATGCTCTACTAAGTGCGTCATTAACTCTTCTACCGAACAGAGTGTGAAATACTAAGTTGGTCTTGGAGCCTTCACTAAATATTTCAATTAAAATAAGCTTGTCGTTTGGAACTATTCCTTGTGTAAAACTATATTGCTCTAAAACGTACCTATAAATGTCTTTAGCAACGTATTCATCTACATAGTATTGTTCCATAATGAATTTTAAAATATCTTTTTCATCCCTTCCTTCATCTATCATATTAGCTATTTTTCTTCTAAATTCACCTACAAGTAAGGCTGAATCATAAGATAGTGGAAGCATCTCGCTAAACCATGTAGGTACGGTGGGTCTTTCTCCTTCCACAGGTTTAACTAAAGCTAACGAACCATAGCTCCTTAAGAACTTGTATGTTCTCCCACCTAAGACAAAAATATCTCCCGGCAAAAGTATTTGTAGGAATTGTTCATCTATTGTGCCTATATACTTTCCATTATCTGAAATTACGGTTATCTTGGCTTCATCAGGTATTGTTCCGCTATTCATATAGTATATCATTCGTGTTTTTCCTCTCCCTTTCCTACCGAAAACGCCCTCTTCCTCATCCAACCATATTTTAGCATAAACCCTTTGATTTTCAAGGTTAACAAGTTTACCGCTTAAGTATTTAAGAACGCTCATAAAATCCTTAAATGATAAGGTACGGTAATTATAGCTTCTCCTAACAAGCCTATATGCTTCATCAATTCTCCATTTCCTTTCAAGAGCCATTCCGACAATATGTTGTGCTAGAACATCTAGCGGGTTTTTAGGTATTCTAACATTATCTATTTTCCTCTCTAAAGCTGCCTTTGCTAAAACGGTGCATTCAACAAGGTCATCCCTATCTACAACTACAATTACCCCTTTGCTAACATTGCGCAATCTATGTCCAGCTCTACCTATTCTTTGGAGAAGCCTACTTACGCTCTTAGGGCTGCTAAGTAAGACGACAACATCTATGTATCCAATGTCTATTCCAAGTTCTAATGAAGTTGAACAAACAACAACTTTGAGTTCTCCACGCTTCAGTTTTTCCTCAACGCTTAGCCTTAGGTCCCTACTTAGGCTACTATGATGTGCCTCAATTTTATCGGCGTCGAGAACATTGTTTTCCTTGAACATTTTTCTAAGCTTAAAGACTACTCTTTCAGTTGCACTACGGGTATTGGTAAAGATAAGTGTTGTTCTATGTTTAAGTATTATGTCTTTAAGTGTCGAATAAATTGCCTCATTGATTTCATTAGCGGATGCCGTCGCAATGTTTTTAAGAGGACTAAGAACTTTTATTTCAAAAGGTTTCGCGAATCTAGCATCAACGATTTTGCATTTTCTCGGTTTACCATTATCTTCAAATCCTACAAGAAACTTTGCTACTTCATCTAGGGGAGCTATTGTTGCACTCAAACCTATCCTTATGAGCCTATGTCCAACAAAGTTCTCTAGCCTCTCTATTGCTAAACTTAAATGCGCTCCTCTCTTACTGCTACATAGCTCATGTATTTCGTCAACAATAACCCATTTAACATTCTTCAGAGCTTCCCTAAACCTAGGAGCAACAAGCGCTATTGAGAAGCTTTCAGGAGTAGTAATGAGTATATGTGGTGGAGTTCTTATCATACGCTGTTTTTCATAAGGCGTTGTATCGCTAGTTCTAACAGCAACTCTCACTTCGGGAATTTCATAACCAAGTTCCTTAGCGACACTAAGTATTTCTTTAAGGGGTTCTATTAGGTTACGTTTCATATCGTTGTTTAAAGCTCTTAGCGGACTAACATAAACCACGTATACATGGTTTTCTAGTTTGCCTTCCTCACCGAGCCTAAAGAGCTCATCAAGAATCCCTAAGAACGCGGCTAATGTCTTCCCTGTTCCTGTAGGTGAAGATATTAATACATTATTTTCCTTCTTAATCTCAGGAATCGCTAACAATTGAGCAGGGGTGAAACTGCCGTACTTCCGTTTAAACCATTCCGCTACGTAAGGTCTAAGAAGAGATAAAACTTCCTCATCTGTGTATTGTTCACAAACATACTCTAAGCTATCTTCAACTGTTTTAAACGCATCTTCTACTTTAGCTTCCTTAGTTTCAATGTAAAGGTCCTTTAAGTCTAATGTCACCCCATATATTACTTGCTTCAATAAGCCATCCAGCTAAGATTCTAGCTATCTTTCTTCTAGCATCCTCTAAACCATACTCTACATTATAAACTTCTTTTAATGCTTTAGCCGCTACCTCAGCATCAACCCTACTTAGCATGTATTCTTCAAGTTTGTTAAGAAGCTCAATTAGGCTAATTATTTTTCTTCTAGAAAGCAATTCCAATAAGTAATCAAAGTCTTCGTTTTTTAACGTAGCATTTTCAGCTATACTTTTGTCTACGTTTTTTGCTAATTCCCAATACTTAAAGAGAGGCTCATAATCTCCTACGATTCTTCCGCTAGCTAATAATGGTTTCCTTCTACCCATGCTCTTAAAGCACCTATTAGAGAATACTTAAAATAAGCTAGGTTATAAGCTAAACTGTAACCGGAGAATTCAGGGCTTAAAGGGATGAGTAAGCTGAAAATAGCTATCTTAGATTTAGACATGACATTGGTAAATACAATACACAGATTCTACATTGTTTATAATAGGGTTAGAAGAAACTATGGATTATGTGAAATAGGCTTTAGAGAATTTATAGAAAACTTTAGGGAAGATAAGCTTACAGAAATTCTTAATCCGCTTTTAAAAATAGAAAAAGAGCGTTTTTGGAAAGAGTTTAGGAAAATATACAGTAACTTCATTAGCCCATACGATAGACCGTATTGTGGCGCTAAAGAAACCCTAAGGTATCTTAAAGGCCGAGGCCTAAGCGTTATAGTGTCTACAGGGAGAGAGACCGAACCCGAGAAAATATTGAAGGAACTTCGACATTTTAAACTAGGTACTTACGTAGATGAAGTATACACTCTCGCTCAACAAGATCCCTCAGAAGAAGACTTTCTCTTCTCAAGAAAAGGTATACTAACGCTAATTTTAAGAAAACATCAAGTAAGTGGTGATGAAACAATTTTCGTAGCAGACTATTGGGTTGATATGGAAGCAGGTAGAAAAGCGGGGGTAATTACAATAGGTGTTTTAACAGGGCTGAAAAGCGAAGAACTCTTGAAGAAACATGGAGCACGCTATGTGATTAAAGGCATTTGGGAACTTCCAAATTTACTTAGCGAATGTTTCTCCTTAAAATAATCGTGAATAGCAAGGATGCAATAAACCACAAGATTAAGAATATGTAATCAAGGATTTCTCCTTCAAATAATGTAAGTTTAATGAACGTAAGTAAAGTGTTAGCTACTGAAACAATTAGTACGAAAAACAGCATTAACTTATATAGTTTCCTCAAAAAGGCTTCGGACATTATTTATCACATCAGAATAGCTTAAACCAAGCATCTTAAATAGTTTTAGTGGTTACGAACTATCGGAACACCTAAATGGTGAATTAAATGACAAAACCTATTGTGGAAAAAGTAAGAGAAATTATTGTAAAAAGAAATGTTGACTGCTTGCTCTTCACAGATTCCTCTAACATATTCTACATCTCAAAGTTTAAGGGATTTGAAGGAATAGCATTAATTGTTCCTAAAGATGAGGTTCCGAAACTTTATGTCCCGAAATTAGAGTATGAAAGAGCCCTTGAGGAATCCAAAAATACTGAGGTACATGTTTATGAAGAAAAATTTGAAAAAACAATTAAGGAAGCTTTGGAGGAATGTAAATGTAGTAAAGTCGGTTTACCTTATTACAAGGTTAGCTTCTGGCTAATATCGGCTCTTTCAAAGAACAGTGGCAATATAGGGTTCGTAGACATTTCGAAGGACATTATGGGTGTGAGATCTGTAAAAACGTTTGAAGAAATAAATGCTATTAAGAAGGCAATAAAAATTACCGAAACAGGCTTCGCTGTGGCTCTTGAATCCCTCAAAGAAGGTGTTAAGGAATTAGAGCTCGCAGCTGAAATAGAATACGCATTTAAAACTAATGGAAGTCCCGAAGTAGCGTTTCCGAGCATAGTAGCTTCCGGAGCGAATTCTGCACTACCTCACGCAATAGCATCTACAAAGCCTATTAGGAAAGGGGAGCTTATAGTTATAGATATAGGAGCTAAGTACGAAGGATACTGTGGAGATTTAACAAGAACATTGAGCTTAGGGAGCATAAGTGATAAGCTTAAAGACGTTTTTTACGCAGTTCTTGAAGCTCAAAAAGAAGCTATAAAGAATATTAAACCGGGAGTTAAGGCTTCAGAAATCGACTCTGCCGCAAGAAAAGTGCTTAAAGAGTATGGTTATGAAAAATACTTTATTCACTCATTAGGGCACGGCATAGGTGTTGATGTACATGAGTTTCCTAGGTTAAGTTCCAAATCCGATGAAACATTAAAGCCGGGAATGGTAGTTACTGTGGAACCAGGAGTTTACATTAAAGGATTAGGAGGAGTAAGAATAGAGGATGACGTCTTAATTACAGAATCCGGAAGCACCATACTTTCAACATATCCGAGAGATCTAATAATTTAGTTGGTGGTAAACATGAGTTATGATTTAGAAACTTTAGCTTCAATAACTATTGAAGCCGCTAAAACGGCTTCACAATGGCTGAGAGAGATTCAGGGCAATCAGTATTTTACTGAATTTGTTAAATGGAGTGAAGAGGATGTTACTAGGAGATTTGATGTTGAAACCGAAAAAATAATTCTAGAAGTCTTCAGGAGAGAACATGTAAATGCGTTGTTTGTTAGTGAAGAATTCGGATATAAGAGATTTAGTGAGAAACCAGAATACATTGTAGTAATAGACCCATTAGATGGCAGTAACAACTTTACTGCAAATATCCCCTATGCTACTGTAAGCATTGCGGTAGCTAAGTACTCTAAAAAAGCAACATTAAGAGACATTATTATAGGTGTCGTTTCCGAAATATTTAGGGAAAAAATTTATTATGCAATTAAAGGTTATGGAGCGTTCGAAAACGGAAAAAACCTTGTTAAACCTAAAAACATAGGTTCCCCATTTATTTTTGGATATTTAAATTATGAATCATATGATGTTTTTAAGGAATTAGAAAAAGTATTTGGAGCATTTAAGCTAAGAAGCTTAGGTTCCGCAAGCTTAGACATAGTATATGTTGCTAAATCTGTTGCCGGAATCTTTCTTGATTTAAGATCTAAACTTAGAAACGTCGATGTAGCAGCAGCACTTTTAATACTCAATGAAGCTGGTGGTAAAGCTAAGAGCTACCATTTAAATCTATACGATGTGCCGATAACTAATGTCGAAAAAGTATACTCAATAGCAGCGTTCAGTAAAGACTGGGGTGTAAAATACGAAACATTAATTGACAATATAGTTATGAAGACTTTAGTTAAAAGAGGAAGCTAGCTCCATCCAGCCATTTCAGCTATTATCGGTGTGACATTGGATTCTATAATGCCTGCTACTAGGAAAACTAGTGAAAGACCTATTATGAAAATAGCTGTTCTTTCCAAATCGTAGGATATTTCGTTTATGGAAACTTTTCTTCTTTTGAAAAGAATCATTTTGAAACCTAAGAACATACCGGATGCACTTGCGAGAAGAAACGCTGGTATTTCTATTATTCCGTGAGGTAAAATTATTGCAGAAGCTTTTATAGGATCATTTATTGTAGCGTAAACAACACCTATAACGTAACCGTTAAATAAAGTCGAAATTGTCGATGGAATAGCATAGACAATACCAGACATTGCAGTTGAAAGAGAAGTCCTCCAGTTATGAAAGAATATGTCTAGGCCAAGAAATATTCTATTGTACACTTTAAATTCTGGATTTAACTTCCCTGGAACTATTATTCCAGAATTTACTAGTACCGATCTTATTTCAGGATCTACTGTTAAATAACCTAGAATGTAGCCTGCTGAAAAAACAGCAAATGTGATAATTAACGCTAAAAAGCCATATTTTGTTGTGAAGAAAACTCTAACGAGTTTTAATCCATTATTTAAAGTCTTATATATGAGTTTCAACGTTAATTTGGGTTCCACAGGTTCAGACAATGTTTCGTTATTATGTGTTTCGTAAACTGCTACAAGATATAGGTGAAGAATCGGTATAATTGCTAAACTAATTATTATCCCTACTAAACTACCTAATGTTACATAAAATATTTCAACAGCTGATTCTATAGCTATAGCTACAAGTGAAACCGCAACTAATGATGAAAAGTAAAGTATTATTGCTCCAATTTCGGTTTTAGCTATTGAAACACTTCTAATAATACTTTGTAGTGGGGTGTTTTCATCTATCGAAGCAGCTATTGGAGCAAAAATTAATGCTAAATATATTATTAATGCTAGAAGTATACCTGCGATAAACATTAATGCTGTAAAACCTAGCTCCTCTGCGGATCCGAAAATTATTTCTCTTAGACTAAAGTACAATAGAATAATTGACGGTATTAATGGTATTGCCGTAAAAAAGTATATTAGTATGTTCGTTTTAAAAACTAAAGCCCAATTTTTAAAGGCCTCCTTCAGAAAATATGTTGTACTAACATTCTTTTCAATAAGTAGTTTCTGAAGAAACGGATAAAGACCTGCTTTAACAAAGCTATCAAAAATAATTATTACTAACATGTACGCTATTCCAGCAATACCTAACGTTATTAGTATGGGTTGCATTATTTCAGGTGAGGTTAGAGCTTCAAAATTTCTAGCCTCAATGGACTCAACAATTTTGGGAATGAGGTTAAATGCTTTAAAATAGCTTAGTAGTGAAAGGAATGCTATCACTATTACTGCCTGACCAACTATAACGCCTGCTTCATATATCATAAATGGAAGAATCATTTTAGGATATGAGAGAATATAGCGATAACCGTACCTTAAAATATCGTTCGGCTTTTTTATCTTTACCATTAACTTTCCCTCAGGAAGTCAAGTAAAGTATATTTCTTCCTACCACTTTCCTCCATGTTCTTATAGATTTTAGCTAATGCTTTAAAATCACTCTCTATCTTAGACCTTAACTTAGGATTATAGAGAGCTGCTGCTGGATGGTATGTAGGAAGTATTTTAACTTCTACTTCACCTATTTTTGCTTCTCTAATAACACCTCTATCTTTACTCATACTTTTGAACGGTAAATTTCCAAGCTGGAATACTGTTTTAGTTGATATTCTACCTAATGTAACTATGATTTTAGGTTTAACAATGTTGATCTGTTCTATAAGGTATGGTAGGCAAGAGTTTATTTCATCATCTAGTGGGTCTCTATTATGAGGTGGCCTGCATTTGACAACGTTTGTTATGAAAACATTTTCTCTCCTTAACCCTATGCTTTCAAGTAATATTGTTAGAAGCTTACCTGCCGCACCGACAAAGGGCCTACCTTCTTCATCCTCTTTAGCTCCGGGGGCTTCACCAATAAACATTATCTTTGTGTTTAAAGAGCCTTCTCCAGGTACAGGATTTTTTCTATGCTTGTGAAGTCTGCATTTTCTACATCTGCTTATTTCTTCTGCAACTTTCTTCCACAATGTCTCCTTAGAAACCATAGGTTAACACTTCGTAGAGCTTTTTAGCTCAGAGGCCTACCTTCCCTATCATTAAGGTCAACTCCTAGCCTGCTCATCATTGCTTCACTAAACTAAATATGTAATCTAAGTCTGAGAAAAACTTAGTGTGTAGAAAAGTTTTCGTAGGGAACATCTATGAGCGAATCTTTAGATGAACTTGTCTATGCACTTATACAGCTAATACCTGTAGGTAAAGTTACAACATATGGTTCAATAGCGAAAATCCTTAACATACATCCTAGGGTTGTAGGAAGGATTTTAGCTAGAAATAGAGAAATCATAAAAATACCTTGCCATAGAGTGGTACGATTTGACGGTGAAATAGGAGGATATAGTGGAGGCTCTGTAGATTTCAAAGCCAAACTCCTCAAAATAGAAGGTGTAAGAATTTACGTTAAAAACGGTAAGTACTATGTTGATAAAAAATGCATTATCGACCTTTATGCTAAACTACTCGGAAGTTCCCGAAAATCTTAGGTAACGTAACTCCACGTTGTCCCTGATAAACTCCACTATACGGTTTCTCAACAGGGCTTGTAAGTTTTGCAAAAACAACATGTATGAACCTCATTCCTGCCCTTAGTTTTATAGGAAAAGAACTACCTATAAGCTCAATTGTTAACTGACCTTCAAAACCTCCATCGATAATTGTCGGAGGAGCCATTATGCCAAGTCGGGCATAGGTACTTCTTAAGTTTACGAATCCCATGAGTTCAGGTGGAAGCTTAATGTACTCTAATGTGTGAAGCAAGATGTGCTCGTTAGGGTATATTATGAATTCGTTTCCTTCCTCTACCTCATAGAAGTCTTCAATATTAGCATTCTGAGCGTTTAGAACATCTAAAACCTTATCTGTTCTCTTTAGCCTAGCAATTTTATTACCTAATCTAAGATCTAAACCGTTCTCTCTGATTATGGATTCGTCAAAAGGCTCTATTTTGAGCCTACCTGTTTTAATGTAGTTTCTTAAATCAAAATCGCTAAGTATCAATCTTTTAACCCTAGCTTTATTTTGGTTTAAGTAGGAGTGAAAAGAAAAAGTTTTACTTTCTTAAACATCTTAGTTCATCTAGTTTATGGTATATTTTCTTAACTACTTCGTAGATTTCTTCTTCTCTCTTAGCCCCTGTTACGACCATTTTACCAGAGCTGAAAATTAGAAGCACTACTCTTGGTTCATCCATTCTATATATTAGCCCTGGGAATTGCTCTGGCTCATACATGCAGTTTTCCAGCAACAGTGCAGCCATTTCTAGGTTTACTTCAACACCTAGGTTTGCTGAAGCAACAATATTTTGAATTTGAACTCTAGGTCTACCTGTTATTATTATTCCGTTCTCCCTCAGAATTTTAATTATTTTCTTAACAGCTCTCTTCAAATTATCTGTGCTTTTAGCTCCTGTCACTACCATTTTACCTGAACTAAAAATTAACGCTGTTACTCTTGGTCTATCAAGTCTAAATACAAGTCCTGGAAATTGTTCTGGATTGTATTCTACACCGGGAATGCTTCTTTCAATTGCGTAAAGATCTATTTTCTGGTCGAGAGTTACTGTTGAAACTATGTTTTCTATTTTAACACTAATCCTAGGCGTCGTCATAAGCGCCAACTCTAAAATAGCGTTTACAGTGTTTAAAAAGCTTTTTAAATTTTATAAACTTACCTAGTATAGCTGTTTAAAAACACTAAAATGAATACATCATTACCAAGTCTTTAAGCACTGGGAGTTCTAAAACACCTACTTCTTTATCTATAATGTATGGTTTGAAATACTCTATTAAACCGTATTTTTTAACTATAGGTGAAAGATAGGCTTCTCTATCTAAGGTTACAGAATTCCCTGAAGCATAGATGCTCATGTGGGCTAAAACGATTATTTCATGGTTAGTTATAAGCTTCCCTTTAAGAAAACATTGAAACTTATATGGTATTCCTAGTTCATCTCTTAAGCTTATACTAGGATGCTCGTGGCCTATGATTATTGTTTTAACATCGTACTTTCTAGGATCAAAGAATTCATGACCATGTGTTATCATTATTTCATCTATAATTAGCTTATCAACAAGGTTTACCCCTAAATCTCTAAGTACTAAGGAAACATAGTTATCATGGTTTCCTCTAACGACAATTACTTCACTAACCCCTTTACTTCTAAGAAAATCTATAAGCTTCACTATTTCCTCTCTCTCCTGCCTTAATAACCTACTAAAACCATGTTTTAAATCACCGTTTATAATGACTCGTGCAGGCTTAGTTATTTCAATAAGTTCGTCGAGAATTTCAATGATCTTAGTTAATTGCTTTCTTGGAACATATACTCCGCTTTCTGAAATAGCGCTTTCAAAACCTAAATGAATATCCGCAATAACCAATGAATCATGTTTTGTAAGAAGCAGCCCTGGATATCCAGCTACAATAGAAATACCCTCGCTTAGTTCGTAAAGCAAAATATAAGCACCTTAACATGTGAAAGGGGTGGGGAAATGCAATGTGGCGGGCCCGCCGGGATTTGAACCCGGGACCTACGGGTTAAGAGCCCGTCGCTCTAACCAGGCTGAGCTACGGGCCCATTCTCCTTATTTCTTTTCGTTAACCTCTATTTTTAGACTTTTCTATTTAGCTTCGGAGAGAGAACAGCTAGTATTAAATATTTGTTCTTTGTTTACAGTTTTCTCAGATGATGAGGTCGACATAGGCTTAGCGTTTAAGCTATGACGAGGGGTCGATAGGCTGACATTCAAATTATGTGAGGATGTTTAATCTTGGTTAAGTTCTTTAATTTTGACGATATAGCTGTTGTTGAAAGGGAAAACTATTTCAGAAGTATTTTTAATGTTCTAAAGGTAGGTAGTGAGAAAATAGGCTTACTTAAGGTAATTATCCCTTCAAACACTATTGCGAAAAAACATTATCATAGAGAGCATTTTGAAATATTCATTTTCCTTAAAGGTAAAGGGAAGGTTACTGTTGAATCGCATAGTGTAGAAGAATTCCATGTAGGTAAAGGTTCCATATTGATTATTGAACCTGGTGAGAAACATACTGTACAAGCTCTAAACGAACCTTTAGAAATAGTTGTGATTAAAGTACCGCATAAGCCAGAAGATAAAGTATTAGAAGGGTAAATGATGTTTAAAATACTGCATATAAGCGATATTCACTGCCAATATAGTTACTTAGAGTA
>Ga0190363_1000107_pt1 | contig 45616 bp, 45 predicted proteins | sample 48721867_MG_FD_161272 | JGI IMG/M metagenome (GOLD analysis project Ga0190363, IMG submission 161272) | Hydrothermal vent microbial mat bacterial communities from Southern Trench, Guaymas Basin, Mexico - 4872-18-6-7_MG | ecosystem: Environmental > Aquatic > Marine > Hydrothermal vents >...
CAACACCGAGAAGATAAACTATTTGACAAAAGGGAAAAATATGGTATAAAATAATCCCTTATGAGATTTACTAAGTTCTATCCTCGGATAGAGAGAAGATGGCTTTTAGTTGATGCGAGGAATAAAACCTTAGGAAGAGTAGCCACGCGCATTGCCAAAATCCTCCAGGGAAAAACAAAACCTACTTATTCTCCTAACTTCTTATGTGGTGATTATGTAGTGGTTATTAATGCCAGATATATAAAAGTAACAGGGAGGAAACTGGAGGAAAAAATTTATGATAAATATTCTGGATATCCGGGAGGAAGAAAAGAGATTACTCTTAAAGAGTTAATGAAAAAAAATCCCTCCAAGGCATTATATCTGGCGGTAAAAGGAATGCTGCCTAAAAATAAATTAAGAAAAAGAATGCTCAGAGCTTTAAAAGTATATCCTGAAGATAAACATCCTCATCTTGCTCAGAAACCAGAAAAGATTGAGGTATAATGGAGAAAAAATTTGCATTAGCCACTGGAAGAAGAAAAGAGGCAACCGCAAGAGTAAAAGTAACTTTTGAGGGTAAAGGAAGGATATTTATTAACGGAAGAAAATTGGAAGATTATTTCCCTTTAATTAATCATCAATACCAGATAAAAAGACCTCTTGAGGTGACAGAGCTTTTGGGTAAAGTTGATGTGAAGGCAAAAGTTTCAGGAGGTGGAGTTACAGGACAGGCAGGAGCAGTAAGTTTAGGTATCGCACGTGCTTTAGTTGAGCTTGATCCAAACTTAAGAAGTGTTTTGCGAAAAGAAGATCTTTTAACTCGTGATCCTCGGGCAAAGGAGAGGAAAAAATACGGTCAAAGAGGCGCAAGACGTCGTTTTCAATGGACTAAACGATGAAGGAAGTAAAGATTTTTGCCAGAGCCGGTCAGGGAGCAATCACTACCGCAGCAATTTTAGGAGAAGCACTCTTTTATGAAGGTCTTTATGCTTATGCTTTCCCTCACTTTGGAGCAGCGCGCATGGGAGCACCAATGAATGCTTTTTTAAGATTTGATAAAAACCCGGTAAGGACACGCTCTCAGATTTATGAACCGGATTATGTAATTGTGATTGACCCTACCCTTCTTCATACCGAAGATTGTTTTAAAGGATTGAAAGAAGATGGAGTAGCTATTGTGGCAACAAGAGAAGGGATAAAGCCTCCTTCCTGCAAAGCAAAATTAGTCACTTTAGAAGCAGAAAAAATTGCTCAAGAAATAATCGGTCGTCCTTTCTCTAATACTGTGCTTTTAGGAGCGTTTTCTAAAGCTACAGGAGAGGTAAAATTGGAATCTATTCTTAAAGCAGTAGAGAAAAGATTTATTGAGAAACCCGAAGTGCTTAAGAAGAATCTGGAAGCAGTAAAAAAAGGATATGAGGTGGTAAGCTGATGTTTGGACCATTAGTGGCAAAACCAGGCTCTTCTAAGAATAATCAAACAGGTTCTTGGCGAATGCTCAAAAAACCTAAATTTCTGCATAAAAATTGTGTTGGTTGTGGAATGTGTAAATTAATTTGTCCTGAGGCTTGCATTGATAAGAAAGATAAAAATTTTTATGAGCCTGATTATTCCTATTGTAAGGGTTGTGGATTATGTAGTTATGTATGTCCTAAAAAAGATATTATAATGGTTGAGGAGGAATGAAAAAGTTTTTAGAAGGATCGCATGCAGTAGCGGAAGCAGTAAAATTATGTAAGCCAGGAGTAATTTCTGCCTATCCTATCACTCCTCAGACACACATTGTAGAAAGATTAGCCGAATTTATTTCCAACGGAGAGCTTAATGCTCAATTTGTAAATGTTGAAAGTGAACACTCTGCTGCCAGTGTAGTTTTGGGAGCTGAAGCAGCAGGTGTGCGAGCTTTTACTGCTACAAGTTCTCAAGGATTAATTTTGATGAGTGAAGTTTTATTTAATATTGCAGGGCTTCGACTTCCCTTAGTTTTGGTCTGTGCCAATCGTGCCTTATCCAGCCCAATAAATATCTGGAATGACCATCAGGATGCAGTTGCTTTGCGTGATAGTGGTTGGATTCAATTTTTTGTAGAGAATAATCAGGAAGTTCATGATTTTATTTATCAGGCATATAGACTGGCAGAGAATCCTAAAATTATGCTTCCTGTAATGATAAATATGGATGGATATATTTTGACTCATGGGATGGAGCCGGTAGATATTCCCTCACCAACCGAGGTGGATAAGTTTTTACCTCCCTATAATCCCCCTTATAAATTAGATGTAGATAATCCTTTAAGTATGGGGCTTTTGGGAGATCCAACGGTGTATTTAGAGACAAGATATGCAATTCAGAAAACTTTAGAGGATGTTTTAAAAATTATTCCTGAAGTTGGTAAAGAATTTGAATCTATTTTTAAAAGAAAAGGAATAGACTTGGTGGAGAAATATAAGATTGATGATGCTGAAAATGTAATTGTTGCTATGGGTTCTGTCTGTGGAACAATTAAAGATTTTGTAGATAAGAAAAGAAAAGAAGGACTATCTTTAGGGCTTTTAAAAATAATTACTTATCGTCCTTTTCCTAAGGAAGAAATTTTTAATTCTTTAAAAGATAAAAGAGATATTTTTGTTTTAGAAAAAGCAATCTCTTTGGGAAATGAGGGGCCTCTTTATACAGAGATAAAATCTTTATTTAATGCTAAACCTCCCAATATTTTTGGATTTATTGCTGGATTGGGAGGAAGAGATGTTACTTTTAATACCTTGGAGAAGATGTTAGAGGTAGCAAAAAAAGGCAAAGTGAGAAGTTATTTTTTAGATGTGAATTATTCTTTACTGAAGGAAGAATTTTTTATCTATGAGTGACCATTTTAAAGATCATTTATTCGTTTCAGGACACACTGCCTGCAGTGGTTGTGGTCAGGCAATCGCTGCAAGGTTAGTTGTGGATAGTTTGGGCAAAGATACTATAGTTTGCAATGCTACAGGGTGCTTAGAGGTTTTCTCTACCAAATGTCCTCAATCAAGCTGGTGTATTCCTTGGATTCATTCTTTGTTTGAAAACGCAGCAGCCGTAGCCAGTGGAATTGAGGCAGCATTAAAATACTTAGGAAAAAAGAATATAAAAGTTTGTGCCTTTGCTGGAGATGGAGGAACTTCAGATATTGGGCTTCAGGCTTTAAGTGGAATGCTTGAGCGAGGACACGATGTTTTATTTTGCTGTTTTGACAATGAAGCTTATATGAATACAGGGATACAGAGAAGTGGTCTAACTCCTTACGAGGCTTCAACTACTACATCTCCGGCAGGAAAAATATGGCAGGGAAATTGGCGACCTAAAAAACCAGTTGTAGAAATATGTGCTGCTCATTTTATTCCCTATGCGGCTTCTGCCTCTGTTGGTTTTCCTCAAGATTTACAGAGAAAAATTAAAAAAGCAGCCTCAATTTCTGGTCCTAAATATATCCAGATACACTGTCCTTGTCCCTTGGGATGGGGGTTTGATTCCTCTCTGACTTTAGAGATAGCCAAAAATGCAGTATTAAGTGGTTTGTATCCTTTGGTAGAGTATGAATATGGAAAGTTGACAAAGGTATTTAAAATTAGTAAAAAGCCAGTAATAGAATATATTAAACCACAGCGTAGATTTCGCCATTTACTTAAAGATGAAAAAGCACTTAAAAAGTTACAAGAAGTAGCTGACAAAAATATAGAATATTATGGATTAGAAAAGGAAGTGGAAAAATGACGGAAAAAATATGTGAATATTTTCAAGGTTGTCCTATCTTTGAGAAATTTTCTTTAGAAAGCACAAAGAATGTGTATATTATTCTTTACTGCAAAGGGTCTAAAATGGAAGAATGTGCAAGAAGAAAATTACGTAAGGAGGGGAAAGAAGTTCCTTTAAATCTTTTACCTGATGGTTCAACAATGAAGATTTGAAAGGAGGTAGAATGAAGGTAACTATTGATGAGAATGCTTGTGTAGGATGTGGGCTTTGTGTAAATACTTGTCCGGATTGCTTTGAAATGGCTGAAAACGGAGTAGCAAAAGTGAAGTCTTCAGAATGCTCTTCGTGCGATCTTAAAGAAGTTGCTAATCAGTGTCCAGTAAATGCAATTAAAATTGAGGAATAATCAGGAAGGATAAAAGGAAGAAAGTATTTTTATATTTAATTCTTTTATTAATTGATTGAAAAACTTTAATTCTTCTATTAATTCTTTCTTTAAATAAATTTTCTCCCGATACCTTTCTTTCTCCTTTAGAAATTCTTTCTTATCTGCTAAAAGGATTTCTTCTATTTTTATAATGTATGCACCTTTTTCTAAAAGAAAAACTTGAGGAAGTATTTCTCCTTTTTTTGCCGAAAATATCTTTTCGCTTAACCTTTTGTTTAAACCTACCCCCTCAATATAATCATAATATTTAAAAAAATCAGTCTCTTTATACTTTATTTTATACTTTTGAGCTAATTTTTTTAAATCCATAATATTTTTTTCCTTGATTTTTTCAAGAATTTCTTCTCCTAATTTTTCTGCTTCTTTTTTTGCTTTCTCTTCAAGAGCCTTCTTTTTAACCTTTTCTTTAACCTCCTCAAAAGAAGGAATGCGCTCTCTTTTTTCATCAACCTTTTCTAAAATTACATATCCTTTTTCAGTAGGAATTATTTTACTTAAAGAATTCTTTGGCAAGGAAAAGGCTATTCTTATTAAATCCGGTTGCCATCCTAACTCTTCAATTGGCGAGTTGAAAGTTAAATATCCTGATTCTTTATAATTTCTGTTTAATTTTTTGCTTAACTCCTTTATCGTTTTTGCTTTTTTTTGCAATCTTTCTATTTTCTTTTCCATTTTTTTAAAATCCTCTTTAGAAAAAATTAAATACCTTATTTTTACCTTAGGTTCTTCTTTAAAAAGAGTTTTATTTTTCTGATAAAATTTCTCTATTTCATCCTGAGAAATACTGATATTTTTAAAACGAGCGTAAGGGATAAAAAGATAAGAAATTTTTGCCTTTTCTTTATCTTTTTTATATAATTCTAAAATTTCCTCATCTTCCACTTTCACCTTTATAAATTTTTTCAAAAGTTTCTCAATCATTAATCGTCGCCGAACATATTCTTCAAATGCACGCGGTTCTATATGAAGTCTTCTTAAAAAATTAAAATAAACCTGTTTATCGAATTTTTTCTCTCCAAAAATTTTTTTTACTTCTTTAATCACTTCCTCATCTTTTATTTCTATTCCTTCTTTTTTTGCTTTCCATAGAAGAATATAAAACTGCCAGGCTTGGCTTTCTAACTGAGGATAGCTAAAATTTCTTCCCTGAGTAATTAAAAGATGAATACGCGCCAGTTGAATATAAGGGAAAAACTCTTCTTTTTTAATAAAATGATTCTCGATTTTTCCTATAATTGACCTTTTTCTTGCCGAGAAGAAAGAGACGCTTCCCCATAGAATAAAGGCAGGGACAATTACAATTACCAAAAACCATAAAATCCTTTTTATATGACGTGTTTTAAATTTGGTAAGCATTACTTTAATATAAACTTTTTGAAGAAAAATTTCAAGTTAATAATTTGATTCTGTAGTTACAACAATAAAATAAAACAACGTTTGATTTGTAAATTTAGAATTCTACACTATCATCTCTTACATAAAACTTTATAAAAATAAAAAATAGTGTTATATTTATAAGAAAACAAAAAAAGGAGGCAACATGATAAAAACAAAATCTCTATTAATCTTAATCTCTACTCTTTTATTCTCAAATTATTATCTTTCCTTTTCTGAAGAACTAACCATCACTACCTATTATCCATCTCCTGTGGGAATATATAAAGAATTGAGAGCAAAAAGAATGGCTATTGGAGATAATTACTATAATCCTTCTGATTATTCCTGGGGTTCTGAAATTCTTTCTGATGCTGATTTAGTTGTTGAAGGTAGGATAGGTATCGGAACAACAGACCCTCTTGAGAAATTAGATGTCAATGGTGGAATTAGAGTAGATGATTATATTAAAGCAAGGGATAGTGGTGGTTTATCTTTAAAAACAGATGATGGCACAACAAGGTTATTTATTAAAGATAATGGAAATGTAGGTATTGGAACAACAAATCCTGGTAAAAAATTAGAAGTTGCAGGAAGCACCAAGATAGGAGGTGATTTAAATGTAAATGGAGATACACAACTTGGTGATTCAAGTTCTGATAAAACAACTGTGAAAGGTGATTTGGAAATAAGTGGAGGTTTAAGATTGGGAAATTACGCTACAAAGCCAGCTTGTAATGCAAGTGTTAAAGGTCTACTTGTTTTTGATACTACTAATGATAAGCCTTATGTTTGCACCAGCACAGGATGGAGACCTTTAGATTCTGCTTCTGAAGTTATCACAGTTATAGACAGATGTTTAGTTGCAGATGATGTTAGTCTACATGCAGCAAGTTGTACCGCAACAGCTACCTGCCCTTCAGGTTATAAAGTGGTAAAGTGTTATGGGGGCGGGCGTGGGGATCGTAGGAGTATCGGAACGGGTAGCTGTGAACCAGTGATAGCTTCGGTAAGTAGGGATTTTTTTCAAGGTGATTATCCTCTTTCTGAGATTACTCCTATAAGTCATGACTCTTGTGCATATACACAGAGTTTTTCTCATCCGTATGGATGTTCAGACTGCTGTATTGTGGTGATGGGAGAAAGTATTGCTGTTTGTATTAAGGAATAATTTTTTGCTGAAAAACCAGTCTAAACTAAAAATTACAAATGAGATGTAAAGAAAAATTTAGATATAGGTTGCACTTTAAAGATTTTCTCAAGAAATTGCTTTTCATTATTTTCTCAAGATAAAATATTTTAAAATATTCTAAATAATTTGATTTTATTTTTTGTTTCGATAAAATAAACGTGATGAAGAAAAAAGATATTCTCCTCTTAGTATTCATTGCTTTTATAAGTTGTAGTTGTTATTCTTTGCGGAAAAAATTTGTGCGTAAAAAGAAAGTGACTAAAAAGATGCCTGTATATGTAGATTTTAAAACGTATCAGGAACCAAAGTCTCAAGAGATTTATGAAGATTATTATTTATTTACCTGTGGGTGGCTTGAGGAGTTGATAAAGAGTTTGAATTTTACAGGGAATAGAAAAAAACAGAAACAGGCAATTGATGAGGCATTGATGAATATGGAACAGATGATGGTATTTCTTAATCAGGAGAAAAAAGAAGAACTTTCTTTAATTTATGAGGAACTGCTTAAGATAAAAGAGAAAATTTATTCCTCATTTTTAAATGATATAGAGAAGGAATTGATTGTAAAAAAAATAGAGAAGATATTACGCAAGTTACATTCCCAATTCAGCTGGTCAAAAATAGCTAAATGGAGGAAATAGAGGTAAAAAGTTTTTCCTTAGGGGAATTTGCCACCAATACTTATTTTATTCTTAATCAGAAAAAGAAGACTTATATAATTATTGATGCTCCTCAAGGGATAAAATCAATTGTGGAAAATTTTTCTAAAAAAGGTTTTAGACCCCTTTTTCTTTTCCTTACTCATGGTCATATAGACCACATTCAGGGTTTAAAAGAATTAGATTTGCCTTTTTATATTCATTATCAAGATGAGGAGTTTCTTCTGAAACCTGAGTTAAATCTTTCCTCTTTTTTATTGTCACCTTTAATTATCAAGAAGAAACCTTCTCTTTTAAAGGAAGATAAAATTCCTCTTTGGGAGAATTTAACTTTAGAGGTGATTCACACACCTGGTCATACTCCCGGTTCTGTTTCTTTCAAGCTGAATAATTATTTATTTTCTGGAGATACACTTTTTTATGATTCTGTGGGAAGGACTGATTTTTCTTACGCTGATTTTAATTTACTCTGTGATTCTTTAAAAAAAATTACCTCTTTTGATGAAAATACAATTGTTTTTCCCGGACACGGTCCCTCTACCACTTTAAAAAGAGAAAAAAAATATAATCCTTTTCTTAAAGAATGCAGACCTATTTAGATATCTTTTTGGATTATTTAAAGATAGAGAAGGGTTTATCTTCCAATACAGTGAATGCATATCGGGCAGATTTGGAGAAATATTTTATTTTTTTAAAGAAAAAAGGAAAAAAAAGTTTGGAAGAAGTAACAAAAGAAGATATTATTGATTTTCTTTTTTCTTTAAGAGAGACTCATGCTATCTCCAGCATTGCTCGTTTCTTTTCTTCAATTAGAAGTTTTTATCGTTTTCTATTTCGAGAAAAGATTTTAAAAACTGACCCCACCCAGCTTATAGAATATCCTAAATTAGAAAAAAAGATTCCTGGGGTTCTCGATTTCTGGGAGGTAGAAAGACTCCTTAAAACCCCTTCCTTAAGAACTCCTCAGGGGATAAGAGATAGAGCTATTTTAGAGGTAATGTATGCTACAGGATTAAGAGTAAGTGAGCTGGCAAGATTGAGACTTAAAGATGTAAATATAGAAATAGGTTTTTTACGTTGCCAGGGAAAGGGTTCAAAAGAAAGAATAATCCCTTTAGGCAGAATTGCGAAAAAATTTTTGGAGAAATATTTTTTTAACGCACGTCCTAAACTATTGAAAGGGAAAGAAAGCGAGTTCCTTTTTCTTGCTCAAGGCGGACATCCTTTATCACGTCAATCTATATGGAAGATGATAAAAAAAATGGTAAAGAGAGCAAAAATTAAAAAAGAAGTTAGTCCACATACTTTAAGACACTCTTTTGCCACTCATCTTTTAGAAAGAGGTGCGGATTTAAGAAGCGTGCAGGAGATGCTGGGGCATGCAAGTATTACTACTACTCAAATTTATACTCATATTAACCGTCTTCGTCTTAAAGAAATCCATCGTCAATTTCATCCCCGGGCAAAATGAAAAATTTAAAAAATAAATTAGAAAAATTACCTCTTTTTGTAAAAGAAAAGCTTTTACTTTCCTCACAAATAGCTTCTCGGCTAAATTACAAAATTTATTTAGTAGGAGGAATTGTGCGTGACCTTATTTTGGGAAGAAAAAATCTTGATTTAGATATAGTTGTTGAAGGTGATGCGGTAAAGTTAGCTGAAAAAATAGCTCAAGCCTCCTCTTCTCAATTTAGAGCTCATAAATTTTTTGGTACCGCCACCGTTTTTTTTGATAAATTTAAAATAGATTTTGCTACCGCAAGAAAAGAGTCTTATCCTAAAAAAGGAGCATTGCCTTGTGTATCTTTCTCTAATTTAAAAGATGATTTATTCCGGCGCGATTTCACCATAAATACTTTAGCGGTTAGTTTAAATAAAGAAAATTATGGAGAATTGATTGATTTTTATAATGGGCTTTCTGATTTGAAAAAAGGTTTAATTAGGGTTTTACATAAGGAAAGTTTTTTGGATGACCCTACACGTATTTTTAGAGCAATAAGGTTTGAGCAGAGATTTAAATTTTCTATTGAGAGAAATACTTTGTCTCTTCTTAAAGAAGCCAGAGAAAAAAAAGCTTTAAGTTGGATAGATGAACATCGTATTCGCAATGAAATCTTTTTAATCTTAAAAGAAGAGAATCCTTATCCCTGTTTGAGAAGAATAAATGAACTTTTAGGTTTTAGTTTTTTAAACCCTGATTTAAAATATTTAAAGAAAAAAGATTTTCTTCTTTTAAGAAGAATAAAAAAAGCAATAAAGTTTTATCATCAATTCTCTTTCCTGCCTCCTTTAAATATTCCCATAGTATATCTTTTGGGTATTTTTAACAGCCTGCCTCTTTTAAAAATTTATATTACATTGCCTAATTTTTTTGAGAATTTTGGTTTAAGAAAAATGGAAAGAAAGATAATGGAGCAAACTTTTTATTATAGAAATAAAATTAAGAGATTAAAAAGTGGGAAATTAGATAAAGTAAAAATATATCAAATTTTTAAGCCATTGAGTTGTGAGAGTGTCGTTTTTTATTATGCCTATTTTAAAGACAGAAAAATAAGAAAAGCTATTCGGATATATTTTACTGAACTTTTTTCTTTAAAATTACTTACTAAAGGAGAGGATTTAAAAAGATTGGGTATCAGACCTTTTAAAAAATATGGAGAGTATCTGGAAAAATTACTTTATCAGAAAATTAAACTCGGTCTTAAAACCAAAGAAGAAGAATTAGATGAGCTAAAAAGATTGATAAAAAAAGATAATTAATGTATAATTAATCCTCAAAAAATAAATGTTTATCGGATATTATAAAGTTAATATTTTTCTTCCTGAGAGTTTATCTCTCAAAGAAAAAAGGCGGATTCTTTTAGGAATTAAGGAGAAGGTAAGAAGAAAATTTAATGTTGCTGTAGCTGAGAAACCTGTAGATAAATGGCAAATAGCAGAGCTTTCTTTTGTATGCATAAATTATACACGTCAATGTGTAGATGAGTTAATATCAAAGATTGATGAATTTTTAAGGTTGCGTAATGATATCCAAATTATGGAGTGCGAGAAAGGAATTCTTTAGTGAGTCGTCGTTTAGAGAAGGTAAATAGTCAGATAAAAAGAGAAATAATGCAGATAATTCAGAAAGAGGTGGATGATCCTTGTATGGAGTTGGTAAGTATTACTAAAGTAAAAACTACATCTGATTTAAAAGAGGCACATATTTATTTTAGTGTTCTTAAAGAGGAAGATACAGAAAAAGTTTTAAAGATTTTAAATCGGATGAAAAATTACCTTCGTCGACTTTTGGGAAAAAGAATGCGGATAAAGATTCTTCCTTCTTTGAAATTTTTCCCTGATGATTCTATAAGATACAGTGTGGAGATTTATAAAAAAATAGAGGAGGTTATGGGTGATAAAGAAGATAATTCAGATTATAAAAGAGAATAAAAAGTTTTTAATTACCGCACATATAAATTTAGAAGGAGATGCTTTGGGTTCAGAGATAGCTATGTTTTTGCTTTTAAAAAAGTTAAAAAAACAGGCTACTATTTTTAACCATGATCCTACTCCTTTGGCTTATTCTTTTCTTCCTCAAGTAAAAAAAATTAAAAATAGCTTAAAAGAGCAAGATAAATTTGATGTAGCTTTAGTTTTAGACTGTTCTGATTCTTCTAGGACAGGGAAAGTTAAGGATTTTTTAGGCAGAGCAAAAATTATTGTTAATATTGATCATCATATCAGTAATACTTATTTTGGAGATGTTAACTGGGTAGAACCTAAGGCAAGTTCTACTGCAGAGATGATTTACTATTTATGCAAACGATTAAATATTTTAGATAGGAAGATAGCCATAGCTCTTTATACAGGAATTTTTACTGATTCAGGAAATTTTACCTATGCCAATACTACCCCTCAAGTTCATAAAATAATTAGTGAATTGATGAAATACAGAATCTTTCCTCATAAAATTTATGAGAAAGTGCATAGTTTCTGTAAAATTTCGGATTTGAAGTTTATTGGTCAAATTTTAAATAATTTAAAGATTAATTCTTCAGGAAAGATAGTCTGGTCGGTTATAAAAAGATGGCCTAAAAAAGAATATGATTTAACAGAGATTATATTTTCTATTTTAAGATTTTTAAAAGATGCAGAGGTATTTATTCTTTTTAAAAAAATAGGGAAAAATGAAATACGGGTTAATTTCCGTTCTCGTTCTTATGTGGATGTGAATCGTATTGCTAAATTTTTCGGAGGAGGAGGGCATAAACGTGCCAGTGGCACAACGATTGAGGATAATATTTACAATGTGGAGAAAAAAGTAATTTCTTTTGTTAAAAGATATACCAATGGAAGAGTTAAGTGTTAAAAAAGAGGGAATTCTTCTGGTTAATAAACCTTCCGGATACACAAGCCATGATATTGTAGAAATAGTAAGGAAGAAATTGAAAATTAGAAAAGTAGGACATGCCGGCACTCTTGATCCTTTAGCTGAAGGTTTATTGGTTATTTTGGTAGGAAGATATACAAAACTATTTCAGAAATTTTCCTCTCTGGATAAAGAATACTTGGGAACAATGAAGTTGGGAGAGACTACCACTACAGGGGATAGTGAAGGAAGAATTATAAAAACAAGACCTTTTGAAGATATCAGTGAAGAAAAAATAAAAGAAGTTTTCTTTTCTTTCTGTGGAGAGATTGAGCAGATACCCCCAATGATGAGCGCTAAAAGAATAGGAGGGAAAAGACTTTATAAGTTGGCACGGCGAGGCATAATTATAGAAAGACCTCCTAAAAAGGTGAAAATTTATGAGATTAAAATTTTAAATATTCAAAAGCCTTTTGTAGATTTTTATGTGAGATGTTCTAAAGGAACTTATATAAGAAAATTAGTTGAAGATATTGGAGAGAAATTAGGCTGTGGTGCTCATGTTACAAAGATAAAAAGAATTGCTATAGGACCTTTTCGGTTAGAAAGTGCAATATCTTTAGAAGATATAGATTATTCTCACCTTAAAGATTTCTCTCTCTGAATGAAAGAGTTAACCTCTTCCGGTAAAAAAATAAAGTGTGTTGCTACTATCGGTGCTTTTGATGGTTTGCATCGGGGACACATCTATCTTTTAAAAAAATTAAAAAAAGTTTCTTCTCTTTATAACCTTCCTTCCTTAGTAATTACTTTTTGGCCAGATCCAGAAGAAATACTCAATAAAAATTTTTTAGGATATTTAACTACACTTAAGGAAAAAAAGAAGATTATTTCTTCTTTAGGAATAGATTATCTTTGGATTTTAAAAATCTCTCCTGCTTTTTTGAAATTAGAAGGAGAAAATTTTTTAAAAAAGATATTTAAAAGGGTAGAAATTAAAACGTTAGTAGTGGGGGAGGATTTCTCTTTTGGATATAAAGCAAAAACTAAAATTGCTGAACTTTTAAAACTTTCCCATCAATGGAAATTTAAATTGATAGTGATAAAAAAAAGAAAAAGAGAAGGTATTCCTGTAAGTAGTTCTTTAATTCGCAAATTAATAAAAAAAGCTGAGTTTGATAAAGTTAAAAAGTTTTTAGGACGGGAATTTATTTGGGAATTTGAGGTTACTTCAGGTTTAGGATTAGGAAAAAGGCTTGGTTTTCCTACATTAAATTTAAAAAATTGTGGTTATGTGCTTCCTGAGAATGGTGTATATGCAGTTAAAATAATAAATAAAAAAAAATATTTAGGAGTTTGTAATATTGGATTTAAACCCACTATAAAAAGGAGTAAAAATTTAAGTATAGAAGTGCATATTTTAAATTGGAAAGGAAAGTGGCACAGAAGAAAAATAAAACTTTCCTTTTTAGGAAAAATAAGAGAAGAGAAAAAATTTTCTACCCTTGAAGAATTAAAAAAGGCAATAGAGAAAGATATCCAATTTGTCCTTACTAGATTTAGAGTATAAGATAAATTCCTACCCAATTTATTGTATATTCCTCAATTATTTTAGGGAATTCCCTTGACAAAGAGAGGGGATTGAATTATATTAATTGTGGAAGAAAGTGGAGTAAAGTGGAATGTGGTATGGTGAGTATCATCACACCTTAGATAGCAAAGATAGATTTGTGCTTCCCGCAAAATTCAGAGAGAAGATAAAGAAATTAAAAATAAAAAAGTTTTATCTTACACGAGGATTAGACGGTTGTCTTTTTTTGTTTCCTCAAGAGATTTGGAAAAGATTAGAGGAAAAGCTTAACTCTCTTGATTTTACTAAGTATGAAGTGCGCTTTTTTAACCGACTTTATTTTAGTGGAGCACAAGAAATAGAGATAGATTCCCAGGGAAGAATAAACTTGCCTCAACATCTTAAAGAATTTGCTCAAATAAAAAAAGAAGTGGTGATTATTGGTGTGGCAGAAAGAATTGAGATTTGGGCAAAGGAAAGGTGGGAGGAGTTTTATGCTCATAATCGAAAAAGATTTGAAGAAATTGCCCAGAAACTCTTCTGAGGAATTTCTTTACCATTATCCTGTAATGTATAAAGAAGTAATTCATATTTTAGAGCCTTCTTCAAAGAATATTTTTGTTGACTGTACGATAGGAGTGGCTTCTCATGCCTTAAAAATTTTAGAAAAATTACCTGCTTACTCTACATTTATAGGGATAGATAAAGATAAAGAATCACTTAATTTAGCAGCGGAGAGATTGAAAAATATTAAGGATAAAAGAATAATTTTAGTTAAAGAAGATTTTAGGAATTTAGATAAGATTTTGAAGAATTTAAAGATGGAAAAAGCAGATGCTTTCTTTTTTGATTTGGGTTTATCCAGTTTTCAGCTTTCTTCTGCCTCACGTGGCTTCAGTTTTTCAAAAGAAGGTCCTTTGGATATGAGGATGGATAAGGATTCTTTTTTGTGTGCTTATGATTTAATTAATAATTTAAGTGAAAAGGAGTTATGCAAGATATTTCAAAAATTTGGAGAGGAGCGTTTCTCAAAAAGGATTGCTCATTATGTAGTAGAAAAAAGAAAAAAACAGCCTATTTTTACTACAACCCAGCTGAGAGATTTAATAATAGAGGCAGTTCCTAAAAAAAGAGTATTTAGAATTCATCCGGCAACAAGAGTCTTTCAGGCTTTAAGAATTGTAGTGAATCGTGAGTTGGATTGTCTGGAGGAAGGTTTAAGAAAAGCGATAAATTTTTTATCTCTTGGTGGAAGAATAGTAGTAATCTCTTTTCATTCCTTAGAGGATAGAATCGTAAAACATATATTTAAAGAATATGCTTCTCAAAAGATAGTAAGAATTTTAACCCCTAAACCCTTAAGACCCTCTGCGCAGGAGGTAGAGGAGAATTTTTCTTCACGTTCAGCAAAGTTAAGAGCTGTAGAAAAGGTTAAGTAATTTAAGGTTAAGTAGTTAATTTTTTTTGTTTTTCTTTATTATGAAAAGAAAAATTTTGATATTAGTTTTTCTCTTTATAATGAGTTTTTTGTATCTTCATTTAAAAATTTCCCTATCTGTTGCTATCTATAAATTAACTCATCTTTACGAGCTTCATAATAAACTAATTGATAAAAGAGATGCTTTGTTATATAATTTAGCACAAAAAACAAACCTAAAGAGTTTAAATCGATGGGCAGAAAATAATCATTTTACTTTACCAGAAAAAGAAAAATTAATTATTGTTGAATTGGGAAAAAAAGAGAAGGTTTTTGTAAAGGCTAAAAAGAAAACAAAAGGAACTACTACATTTTTTGAAAAAGAAGTATTTGCTCAAGAAGAATAAAGAATATATGTGAAGATTGATAAAATAAATTGGCGTTTTAATTTTGTCTTTTTTTTCTTCTCATTCTTTTTTTTATTAATTATTTCAAGAATAATATATCTTCAGTTTTTTCGTGAAGAATTTTTAAAAAAATTAGCCCATTCTCAAAGATACTCTTTGATTTCTTTAGAAGGAGAAAGAGGAAAGATTTATGATTGTAAAGGAAGAGTTCTGGCTACAAATATAAATGCTTTCTCTATATATGCTGATCCTTCTCGGATTAAAGAAAAGGACAAAAAAAACTATAGTTTATTATTAAGCAGAATTCTTAAAATGAACCCTTTAAAAATAGAAAAAAGATTAAGATTAAAGCGACGTTTTGTATGGATAAAAAGAAAAGTCTCTTTTGAGGAAAAAGAAAAAATAAAAGAATTATCTCTTAAAGGAATAGGATGGATTCGGGAAAAGAAACGTTTCTATCCTCAAGAAAGACTTGCTTCTCATATTTTGGGAGGGGTAGATATAGATAATCATGGGATTGAGGGGGTAGAATTAAAATATGATTTTTATTTGAGAGGAAAGAAGGGGTTAGTTCAGGTTTTAAAAGATGCTTCTTCCATTCTTTATTCCTCACCTTTTTTATTTTCTCCTGGAAGAGGAAAGGATTTAATTTTAACGATAGATGCTCAGATTCAGTATTGGACAGAAAGATATTTGGAAGAAACGATAAAGTATTTTAAAGCAAAAAAAGGAGCAGTAATCGTAATGAATCCTTTCAATGGTGAGATTTTAGCTTTAGCCAATTTTCCCAATTTCAACCCTAATTATTTACCTGAAACCCCTCAAGAATATTTAAGAAACTATGCTATCTCAACAGTTTTTGAGCCAGGATCTGTATTTAAAATCGTTACTTTAACAGCAGCTGTGGCTAATCATTTAGATGAAAAAGTCAAAACAATATTTTGTGAGCAGGGAAGTTTCAAAATTCCCGGTAGCGTGCTTCACGACTGGCGTGCTTTTGATAATTTAAGCTTTGAGGAAGTTTTTGAAAAATCTTCTAATATTGGAGTAGCAAAGCTGGCAAGTTTATTAGGGAAAGATACTATTTATCACTATATAAAAAAATTAGGTTTTGGCAGAAAAACAGATATTGATTTGCCTGGAGAAGAGAAAGGATTACTTAAGCCTCCTTCCTTATGGAGTCGTACTTCCTCTTTTATAATTCCTATTGGACAAGGGATAGGGGTAACTCTTATTCAATTAGTGAAAGCAGTCTCTATTATTGTAAATGGAGGATTTGATATTCAGCCTCATGTTGTAAAGAAAATTGTTGGAGAAGGTTTTTTGAAAGAGAAAAAATACTCAAGAAAAAAAGTTTTGTCTGACTGGATAGCAGAGAAAGTAAAAAAGGTGCTTATTGAAATAGTTAAGGAAGGGACAGGCAAAAAAGCAAAAATTGAAGGAATAAAGGTAGGAGGAAAAACAGGCACTGCTCAAAAATTTGATTTTCGTCTGAAAAGATATTCTCAAACCTTTTATCAAGCCAGCTTTGTGGGGTTTTTGGAGAGCAAAGATATGTGTTTGGTTATAGGGGTGACGATTGAGGAGCCAAAAAAGTCTCATTTTGGAGGAGTGGTAGCTGCATCTTTATTTAGAAAAATTGCCCAAAAAATTATAGATTATAATCAAAGTATGCAATTAGAATTGGTAAAGCAATGAAAGTAAAGGAGGTTTTTCCTCATCTTAATCTTTCTTCCTCAGTAGCGCAAATAGAAATAAAAGGGATAAGTTGCCATCATAAATATTTAGATAATAATCAAGATATGTTTTTTATTATTAAAGGGAAAAATTTTGATATTTTTAAAATTCTTAAAAAGATAGAGAAAAAAACAGCAATATTTGTTGCTGAGAAACAAGATAAAGAAAGGATTGAGAAGATAATAAAAAAAAGACCAGTGATTTTTTTAGAAAATATAAAAGAGGAATTAAGAAAAGCTATAGATAGAGTATATAAAGGAGTAGTAGAAAGATTTAAATTTATTCTTGTTACCGGGACCAATGGCAAAACTACCACTGCTTATTTAATCCATCAACTTTTAAAAAAGTTTAATTTGCCTTCTATATTCATAGGTACAGTAGGATATTATTTTTCTGATAAAGAAGAAGAGAGTCTACTTACCACTCCTGATTATCTATTATTAAGAAGACTTTTAGCTCAACAAGAGAACTCTTTTGTAGTTATGGAAGCTTCTTCTCAGGGGATAAAGGAGAATAGATTGGAAGGACTTTCTCCGGTAGAGTTGATTTTTACTAATTTAAGTCGGGATCATTTGGATTACCATAAAAATATGCATGATTATCTTTTAGCCAAAAAGAGACTGTTTTTAGATAACCCTGAGGCTTTAGCTTTGATAAATATTGATAATCTTTATGGGAGAAGATTATTTTCCCAAATTAAAAATAAAAAATTTAGCTATGGAAGCAAAAAAAGTGCTTATTATCGTATAGAGATAAAAAAAATTGCATATAAAAAATCCTATTTTGATATTTTTTCCCCTCAAGAAAGAGAAAGTTTTTCTACTTCTTTGTTAGGAAGAATTAATATAGAAAATCTTTCCGCAGCTATTGCTTCCCTTAATCTTTTAGGTTTCTCCTTAAAAGAGATCAAGAAAAAAACACCTTTTCTTAAACTGCCTCGGGGGAGACTGGAGGAGGTGGCACCTTCTGTCTTTGTAGATTATGCTCATACCCCTTCTGCTTTAAAAAATGTTCTTCTTACATTAAGAGAAGTCGGCTACAGAAGAATTATTTGTGTTTTTGGTTGTGGAGGAAATAGGGACAAAGGCAAAAGGAAGCTTATGGGAAAAATAGCCTCTCTTTATGCTGATTTTAGTATAATTACTTCAGATAATCCTCGCAATGAAGATCCTCGCAAAATTTTGGAAGAGATAAAGAAAGGATTTATAAGGAATAATTTTACTACTGTTGTAGATAGAAAAAAAGCAATAGAGAAAGCATTAAAACTGAAGAGAAAAAACGATTGTGTGTTGATTGCAGGAAAAGGACATGAAAGATATCAGATTATAGGTGAAAAAAGAATTCCTTTTGATGATTGTAAAGTAGTAAAAAATTTCTTAAAAAAATGATATTTTCTTTTTCTACATTAATGAAGTTATTAAAACCAACAAAAGTTATAAATAAAGAGTATTTCTTTGCTCCGGCTAAATTTTCTATAGATTCTCGCACAATTAAGAAAAATGTGGGTTTTATTGCTTTAAAAGGACGTTTTTTTGATGGGCATGATTTTATAAAAGAAGCCTATGAGAAAGGTTCAAAGTTAATAATAAGTGAGAAAGAATTAGATTTATTTAAAAAGATAAAAGGATGTGTGTTTTTGGTAAAAGATAGTTATAAGGCGCTGGGGAAAATTGTAAAGTATATAAGAAAGAAAAAAAATCCTTTGGTTATCGCTATTACTGGTTCGGTAGGAAAGACAACAACTAAAGAGATGCTTGCTTATCTTTTAGAAGAAAGATTTAATTTGTTGAAAAATAAAGATACAGAAAATAATTTTTTGGGAGTAAGTAAAACATTTCTTAATTTAGAGGATGAGGAAGTAGTTATAGTAGAGTTAGGGACTAATTTTAAAGGAGAAATTAAGACCCTCTCTTCTTTATCTTTGCCTGAGATAGGAATAATTACTTTTATCAAACCTGTTCATCTTGAAGGACTCTGTAATTTGAAAGGAGTTTTTGAAGAAAAGATTTCCTTAATTAAGACTTCTTCTGTAAAAAAAGCAATATTAAACAGAAATGATTCTTGGCTTAAAAGAGTTAATATAAAAAAACAACTATTTTGGTTTGGAAAGACAAAGGATGCTCATCTTTATGCAAAACTTTTAAACATCTCTTTTGATTCCTCACATTTTTTGATAAACGATAAATACCACTTAAGACTTTCTACACCTTTTTCTTTTTATATTTTTAATGCTTTGGCTGCTCTTTTATGTGCGCAAGTGGTGGGACTGGATTTAAAAGAAAGTATTGAAAGATTGGCTGAGTTTAAAAATTTTCTTCCTTTACGTATGCAAAAAATTAAAAAGAAAAATATACTTTTTATCAATGATAGTTATAATTCTAATCCTTTTGCTTTAAAAGAGGCAATAAAATCTTTAAGAATTTTTTCTCTTCCTAAAATAGCTGTTTTGGGAGATATGGCAGAGTTGGGCAAAAAAAGTAAATATTTTCATACTCAGTTAGCTGATTTTCTTCTTAAAACTAATTTTAGATATATTCTTACTTTGGGCAATTTTTCTTCTTTGTTAACTCAACATCTTAAGGAGAAAGGATTTAAAAGAGCATATCAGTTTGATTCTCATAAAGAGATTGCTTGCTTTTTAAAAAAAATTGTGGATAAAAAGAAATATTTAATTTTTGTAAAGGGCTCACGTAATATGGAGATGGAGAAAGTAATTGATTACTTTTAACTATGCTTTATCATCTTTTATATCCTTTAAGTAAATATTTTTTTATCTTTAATGTAATAAAATATATCTCTGTTCGTTCTGCTTTAGCTTTGCTTACCTCTTTTTCTCTTATGTTCTTTTTATGGCGTCTTTTAAAAGATAAATTTTATCAGTTAGGTTTAAAAGAGAAAATAGATATGTATGGACATAAAGACTTAGAAAGATTGCATAAAGATAAAAAGGGAACGCCTACTATGGGAGGTTTATTAATTCTTTTCAGCATATTTGTTTCTTCCTTGCTATGGGTAAAATGGACAAATTCTTTTTTTTGGTATACTCTTTTGATATTTTTTCTTTTAGGACTTTTGGGTGTAAGGGATGATCTTCTCAAGATAAAGAAAAATAAAGGAATTTCTCGTAAGGAGAAGTTGATTTTTCAAATAATTATAGGAGTTATAGTGGGAATAATTATTTTTTTAGATAAAAATATTACTACTCAGCTAAGTTTACCCTTTTTTAAAAAAATCTCTCTAAATCTGGGGTATTTTTACATCCTTTGGGCAACACTGGTAATTGTTGCCACTTCAAATGCGGTAAATTTTACTGATGGTTTAGATGGACTGGCTATGGGAGGGTTAATCACTAATTTTTTAGTATTTGCTATTTTTTGTTATGTTAGTGGACATGCTATTTTTTCCCGTTATCTTTTTATTCCTTATATAAAAGATGCTGCAGAATTAACTGTTTTATGCAGTGCAGTTTTAGGAGCAGGATTAGGATTTTTATGGTTTAACGCATATCCAGCAGAAATCTTTATGGGAGATACAGGAGCTTTGGCTTTAGGAGGAGGATTAGGAGTAATTGCTCTTTTTATAAAAAAAGAATTTATTCTTCTTATCTCTGGAGGGATATTTGTTATTGAGGCATTGAGCGTAATTTTACAGATTATTTCTGTAAGATTAAGAGGGAGGAAGATTTTTCTTGCCTCACCCCTGCATCATCATTTTCAACTTAAAGGAATACCTGAGTCTAAAATAATTGTAAGATTCTGGATAGTCTCTATTGCCTTTGCTGTTTTAGCTTTACTTACTTTGAAATTGAGATGAATATAGAAAAATTTAAAAAGATTGGTGTGATAGGATTTAAAAAGACAGGAATTGCTTTATGCAGGCTCCTACTTTCCTTAAGAAAAAAGGTAAAAGTAAGTGAGAAAGAATCTGAAAAGAACTTTTCTTCTTCTCTTGTTGAAAATTTTAAAAAAGAAGGTGTTAAATTTGAATTCGGAGGGCATTCAGAAAATTTTCTTCGTGACTGTGACTTGGTAGTTATAAGTCCAGGGGTGGATTTAAAAAAATCCTTGATAGGAAAAATCATACATCAGTTATCTTTACCTTGTGTAGGAGAGATAGAATTAGCCAGTTGGTTTACACGTTCAAGAATAATTGCTATTACTGGAACCAATGGAAAAACAACTCTTTCTTTTCTTACTTTTTTACTTTTAAAGAAAAAATTTCCTTCTGTATATCTGGGAGGAAATATTGGGGCGCCTTTTTCCTCTTTTGTTAAAAAAACACATCCTCAAGATTTAGTTGTGCTTGAGGTAAGTTCTTTTCAGTTGGAAAGTATTCAGAAATTTAAACCTTATGTAAGCTGTATAATTAATTTAGAGCCAGATCATTTAGATAGATATTCTAATTTTGAAGAGTATAAAGAGGCTAAAGAGAGAATATTTATGAACCAAAAGAAGGAAGATTTTGCTGTAATTAATCGTAATATCTTCTGTTGTAAAGAATGGGAAAGAAAGATTAAAGCAAAGATTTTGTATTTTGGTGACAATGATGAGAATGAGAATATTTCCTGTTTAAAAACTATTGCCTCTATTTTTAATATTGAGTCTTTTTATATAAAAGAGACAATTTCTTGTTTTAAAGGATTGCCTCATCGTATGCAGAAGATAGCCCAGATTAAGGAAGTGCTTTTTATTAATGATTCTAAAGCTACCAATCCTTCAGCAACCTTGTGGGCGCTTAAAAATATTAAAAAACCTGTAATTCTTATTGCTGGAGGAAAGGATAAAGGTTTAGATTATACTTCTATTTTACCTTTTCTGGGAAAAGTTAAAAAAATTAATCTTATTGGTGAAGCAAAAGAAAAGATTAAAGCTTCTTTGAAGAATCATTTTAAAAATATTCAACTTTTTTCTGATTTAAAAAATGCGGTTGAGGATGCTTTTTTAAGTGCTTCCTGTGGTGATGTGGTGTTGTTTTCTCCTATGTGTTCCAGTTTCGATATGTTTTCTAACTATATAGAGAGAGGCAATTATTTTATTCGTATAGTAAATGAACTCAAAGATAAGTTTAAATAAAGAAAGAAGAATAATTTTTTTATCTATTTTAGGATTATCTCTTTTTGGAATTTTGATGGTTTATGAAGCTTCCTCAATTTATGCATATAAAAACTTTCAGGATAGCCTTTATTTTTTCAAACGCCAAATTTTCTTTTTTATAATCAGTCTATTTGCTTTTTTTGTTATTTTGGCTGTAGATCCTATCTTTTTAAAAAGATATGCTTTTTTAATTTTACTTTTTAATATTTTTCTTCTTATTCTGGTATTAATTGTAGGGAAAAAAGTTGGAGGAGCAAAACGCTGGCTTTCTTTTTTTGGTTTTAATTTTCAACCCTCAGAATTTTTAAAGATATCTTTTCTTTTATGGTTTTCCCAATTTGCGACCAAAAGAAACTTAGTTCTTAATACTTTGTCTGATTTAATTATTCCTTTGACAATAATAAGTATAATTTCCTTTTTTCTTCTTTTAGAACCTGATTTGGGAAGCATTATTTTTTGGTTTCTTTGGATAATCATTTGCCTTTTTCTTTTTAAAGCAAAAAAAAGACATCTTTTTTTCTTAATTTTTATAGGAATAATAGCAATATTTTTTCTTATAAAGCTTTATCCCTCCCGCCTTAAACGATTAATTTATTTTTTAAATCCTTGGAAGGATCCTAAAGGATTTGGCTACCAACTGATTCAGTCGCAGATTGCTTTTGGAAGTGGAGGATTTTTTGGTGTTGGTCTGGGAGAAAGTAAGCAGAAGTTTTTATTTTTGCCTGCCGCACATACAGATTTTATATTCTCTATAATTGCTGAAGAATTTGGATTTTTAGGAAGTATTTTTCTTTTGGGAATTTATTTTTTTCTTTTTTATAATTTTTTCAAAATTGGTCTTGTCGTTTCTGGTTTTTCTAAAGTTTTTTCTTTAGGAATGAGTGTGCTTTTTGGTTTGGAGGTGATAATTAATATTGGTGTCAGTTGCGGGCTTCTTCCTACAAAAGGGCTCCCCTTGCCTTTTATCAGTTATGGAGGAAGCAATCTATTTATTCATTATCTTTTAGTAGGGTTAGTTTTTCGTTTTTCTAAAGATGCGCAAAGTGCTTCTTATTAGTGAATATAGTGGAGGACATTTTTTTCCTGCCTATACTTTGGCTTGTTATTTAAGTAAGAAGACATCTGTTTATTTATTTGTCCCTTCACTTTTTTTAAAAAATATGTTTTTTACAGAAGAGTTCAAAATAATCGGTAAACAAAAAGAGAAAAGAGAGAAAGGAGAGCTTTTTTATCGCTTTCTTGAAGCATTAAGGATAATTTTGAAGATAAAACCGGATGCAGTCATTGGCTTTGGAGGAAGAGTCTCTTTTCCTTTTATTTTATTATCTTCTTTATTTGGTTTACGCACAGCTATTTATGAACCTAATACCAGATGGGGAAAGGCTAATTATATTTTAAGGATTTTGGCAAAAAGAATTTATACCGGATTTGATACAATTTCTTTACCCAAAGCAAAAAGAGTGGGCATACCTTTACGCACTTCTTTAAAAAAATATAACCCTGAAGAAGCTAAAAAAAGTTTAGGTATTGACCCTTCACTTATCTGTGTATTATGTCTGGGAGGTTCTCAGGGTTCATCTTTTCTTAATCAATTATTTAAAAGATTGATTGAAGAAAGAAAACAAAAGTTTGGGATAATTCATCTTACAGGATTAAAAGACTTTTACTTTTTCCAGAATTTTTATGGTAAAATAATCAAAAAAGATTTTTTTGTTAAAGATTTTTTTAAAGATATGGGATTGGTTTATTCAGCAACAGATATTGCTATTACACGTGCTGGAGCCTTAACCATTGCTGAATTGGCTTACTTTAGAATTCCTGCAATCTTTATTCCCTATCCAAAAGCAGGAAAGCATCAGTTAAGAAACGCTCAATATTTAGTGGAGAAAAAGGCAGGGTTTTTAGTAAAGCAAGATAAATATACTTTTTATCAAGTTAAAAAGATTTTTTATCAATTACTTACTGATGAGAATTTAAGAAGAAAAATTTCAGATAATTTAGCAAGAATAAAGATTTATGAGAAGGGCGATATTTTTTCTGATAATATTTTTAAAGATTTTAATATAAATTTGGCAGAAACTTCTAAAAGATATGGAAACGCTTTTATCTAAGATAAAAAGAATTCATCTGGTGGGTATTGGAGGAGCAGGAATGAGCGCTTTGGCTATTTTACTTAAGGAGAAAGGATTTATTTTAAGTGGTTCAGATATAAAAGAATCGGCATATCTTAAAAGGCTGAAAGAGGAAGGAATAAAGATATTTTTAGGGCATAGAAAAAAGAATTTAGAAAAAGCAGAATTAGTCTGTGTATCTTCAGCAATTAAAGCTGATAATGTAGAGGTAAAAGAAGCAGAAAAAAGAGGCATTCCTGTATTAAAAAGAGCAGAGTTACTTTCTTTGCTTGCTCTTAATAAAAGAGTAATTGCTGTTGGAGGAGCTCATGGAAAAACTACTACTACAGCTTTTTTGGCTTATCTTTTAGAGTCCTTAGGATATAAACCTTCTGTTTTTGTAGGAGGAGAGCTGATTAATTATGCTCGCTCTGCATGGTGGGGAGGAGATTTTTTTGTGATAGAGACAGATGAAAGTGATGGTAGTTTTCTTAAGATAATTCCTTCTGTGGCAATAATTACTAATATTGATAAGGAACATTTAGATTTTTATAAAGAAGAAAAAACACTTATAGAAAAATTTTCTCAATTTGCTTCTTCGGCAAAAGAAATAACTATCGGATGGGGAGACTCTCCTTTTTTAAGGAATATTCTTAAAAATATAAGCAATTCTTTGTCTTACGGTTTTTCTCCTGATAACGATATACAGGCAAAGAATATAATTTTGACTCCTCAGGCAACTATTTTTGATTTAAAGGTGAAAGAGAAAGAATTCAAAAGAATAAGAATATCTCTTTTAGGCGAACATAACCTTTTAAATACATTGGCGTGTTTGGCTTTTTTTTACTATTTGGGAGAGGATTTGAATAGAGTAATAGATAAATTGGAAGATTTTAAAAGCACCAAACGCCGTTTTCAAATTAAAAAAATAGTAAAGAATGTAATGTTTGTTGATGATTATGCTCACCATCCCACAGAAATTGAGGCGACATTGAAAACAGCAAAATTATTTAATCCTAAAAGATTAGTGGTAATATTTGAGCCCCATCGTTTCTCTCGCATTAAGTTACTTCAGGATAAATTTTTAAATTGTTTTTCTCTTGCTGATGTATTAATTGTTACTGATATTTACTCTGCTTCAGAAGAAAAACCCCAAGATTTTGATGAATATGCTTTTTTCCATAGTCTTAAAATCTCTTTTAATAAAGAATTTTTCTACTTTCCCAAAGATACGTTAATAGAGAAAGTTGTGTCTCTTTTGGAAGAAAATGATTTAGTTATAGGATTAGGAGCAGGAGATATTAGTTTATTATTAGATGGAATTATTGAAAAATTTGAAAGATTTAGAAATAAAGAATAATTTTTATTTAAAAAAACTTACCTCTTTCAGGATAGGAGGAAAATCTACTCTTTTTATTCCTCATACGTTATCTGCTCTCAAAGTATTGGTAAAATTTTTAAAAGAAAATTATGGAAAATTTTATATTTTAGGGGGAGGGTCTTCTTTACTGATTAATGATGAGGAGATTTCAACGCCTGTAGTAAAGTTAGGTAAAGACTTTGTGGGAATAGAAAGGAGGGATTTTTCCGTTGTGGAAGTAAAAGCAGCAACTCCCCTTTCTTTACTTTTAAATTTTTGTCTTAAAAATAAATTGCAGGGGCTTGAGGAATTCTGTGGAATGCCGGCAACAGTAGGAGGAATGGCTAAGATGGATGCTTCCAGTTTCGGAAAGAATTTTTTGTCTCTTGTTGAGAAAATAGAACTATTAGATTATAAAAATGATAGGTTATTTGTTTTATCTAAGGAAGAGATAAAAAGAGAGAAGTTAGATGGAATAATTACTAAATTAATCATAAGGCTGGAGAAATCCAAAGATCCCAAAAAAAGACTAAGGTATTTTTTTGATTATCGCTTAAAGACTCAGGACTTTTCTTTGCCTAATGCAGGCTGTATCTTTAAAAATCCCGAAAATTTCAGTGCTGGTTTTTTAATTGAGAAATGTGGATTTAAAGGAAAAAGAATTGCTGATGCAGTAGTTTCCACCAAACATGCCAATTTTATTCTTAATCAAGGAAATGCACGTTTTGAAGATGTAGAGAGGCTTATCTTTTTAATAAAAGAAGAGGTTAAAAAGAAATTTGCTATAAACTTGGAAGAAAAAATAATTAAATGGAGGAATTAAAAAATATACGTGTAGGGATACTTGAAGGAGGAATTTCTGAAGAAAGAGACATCTCTCTTCTTTCTGGAGAACAGGTATATTACTCTCTTAAAAAAGCAAATATAAATAGTATAAGATTAGATATTTATACAGACGATGAGGAAATAATAAAAAAGATGATACAGGAAAGCAGGATAGATATAGCTTTTGTTGCTCTTCATGGAAGATTTGGTGAAGATGGGCAGATTCAAAGAGTTTTAGAAGATTTAAATATTCCTTATACAGGGTCTGATCCTTATGCAAGTTTTTTAGCTATGAATAAAATTGCTTCCAAAAGAATATTTTTAGAGAAAAATATCCCTACTCCTCCTTTTTACTTTTTAGAAAATAAAAAGAAAACTAAAATAAATCTTAAATTTCCTGTAGTAGTAAAGCCATATTTCAGTGGCTCAAGTATTGGTGTCAGTATAGTAAAAAAGGAGAAGGATTTAGAGAAAGCTTTAAAAAAAGCATTTTATTGGGGCGAGAAAGTCATTATTGAGAAATATATTGAAGGTAGAGAACTTACTGTGGGAATTCTTGAAGAAAAAGCATTAGGAGTTGTGGAGATTAAATATAAAGATGATTTCTTTAATTTTCATACTAAATATGGTGAGGGAAAAACAGAAATCATTGCTCCTGCACAATTAGAAGAAAGTATTTATAAAAAAGTCCAAAAGATTGCTTTATCTGCGCATAAAGCATTGGGATGCCGGGATTTTTCCCGTGTGGATATAAGGCTGGATAAGAATGGTAATCCTTTTGTTCTTGAGGTAAACTCTATTCCTGGACTTACTTCACATAGCCTGCTTCCTCTTTCAGCTAAATGTTGCGGGATTAGCTTTGATGAGTTGATAAAAAAGATGATTATACTTGCTTTAAGAAGAAAAGTTTTAGCTTTTAATCAATGAGAAAAAGATCGGCAAGAAGGAAAAAACTTTTGTATTACTTTATAGGAGGAATTATAACAATAGCTTTATTTTTATATTCTTTATCTTTTTTTAAAAAGAAAGTACTTTCCTTATCTTTTTTTAGAATAAAAAAAGTTGAGATTAAAGGAAATATAGAGGAAGATTTAAAGGAAAAACTAATCAGTCTGCTTATAGATAAGTCTATTTTTTTAGATTTATCTTCTCTAAGAAAGAAGATTCTTATTCAGACTCCATCTATTAAAGAGATAAAAATACTTAAAGTTTTTCCTTCAAAAGTGATAGTTGAGGTTATCAGGGCTATACCTTTTTTACAGATAGAAGATGAAGATATCTATGTAATTGATAAAGAAGGAGAAGTAATCCAGATAGCAAAAAAGCCGTTGAAAGATATTCCTCTTCTTAAAATAGGAAGAGTAAAAAAGAAGTTTCATTTGGGAGAGGTTATAAAGGATAAAAGAGTAAAAAAGGCAATTTCTTTTTATATATTTTTAAAGAAAAAAACCAAATTTTCCCCCGAGATTATTTTAGCCTATCATCCTACAACCTTTGCTTTTGTGGAAGGAGGAACCAAGATTATTTTAGGGGAAGGAGAGTGGGAGAAAAAATTGAATATCCTTGAGGTTCTTTTAAAGAATAAATTCAGGAGTAATCTTACTGATTTTCAATATATAGATTTGCGTGAGAAGAAAATCTATATAAGAAAGAAACAATGAAGGGAGTTTGTGGTTTAGAGATTGAGAAAAATACCCTCCAAGGTTTAATAAGCGTAAAAGATAAAGAAAAATTTAAAATTGTTGATGAATTCTTTTTGCCGCTGACTACCTCTTCTTTAATAGAAGGGATTAAGGAAAATATTGAGAAGATAGAAAAGACTTTGCAGGAGAAGGAGAAAAAAAATTCTTTAACTGTTGATAAGATATTTTTAAATCTTCCCTATGAGGAAGCCTCTTTTAAAATTGTAGAAGATATATTTCCTCTTTCCTGGGGGAAAAGATTGGTTACACCTAAGGATATAGAAAAAGCTAAAAGTTATATTGAGAATATAGTATTAGAATGGAGAAAGTTTCTTGTTCATCATATTGTTTTAGAGTATAAAGTAGATGGTAAATCTTATTTTTCTCTTCCTTCAGATTTAGAGGCAAAAAATTTAAAACTGAAATCTTTTTTAGTGTATATAGAAAGAAAAATGTATGAGGAAATTCTTGAAGTTTTTGATAATATAGAGAGAAGATTTATGGGATTTGTATGGGAACCTTTCTCCAGTTTAAGTGTAGATAATTTTGATTTTTTATCTAATTCAGCAAGTATTTTGATGAAAGAAAATTATACTTTATGCACGGGAATAAGGAGAGGAGAGATTTTTATAAAAAAATTTTCTTTTGGAGAGAAAAATATAAAAAAAGCAATTGAGAATAAGTTTTTTCTTTCTCAAGAAGTAGCGGATAGATTATTCAACTGGTATACTTATTTTGGAGAAAGATGTGAAAATAAAAAAATTTTGATAAAGGAAAAGGAATATATTGAGATTTCATGGCAGGAATTTGTTTCTTTAATTAAAGAAATGGTTTTATTGGGAATAGAGGAGATAATTTATTTTTTAAGAGAAAAAATGGAGGAAGAAAAGATAAAAATCGTTTTTTTAGGAAAATTGGCACAGAAAAAATACTTTTTTGACTTTTTAAAAGAGACTTTTCCATTTTTAGAAATAGTAAATTTTTCTCAAAAAGTTTCTTGTTTATCTTTGTATGGATGTGTAAAATATGGTTGTTTAAGATATTTAGAAAGAAATAGATTAGAGAAAAAAAGTTTGTGGCAGAAATTAGCAGAGGTATACAAGGATTATTTTTGATATGGAAAAAAAAGAGTTGATTTTAGTAGGAGATAAGGTTCTTGTTGAGCCGGATGAAGAAAATTCTATTACAAACTCCGGGCTTTATCTTCCTCAAACAGTAAAAGAAAAAGAAAAGGTAGGGACAGGAAAAGTAATAAAGACAGGTCCGGGGTATCCGGTGATTGATCCTTCTTTATTAGAACAGGAGCCCTGGGCAATTTCTAAAAATAAATCTAAATATTTTCCCTTACAGGCAAAAGCAGGAGATTGGTGTATTTTTCTTAAAGAACATGCAGTGGAGATTATGTTTGAGAAGAAAAAATATATTGTTGTGCCTCATTCAGCTATATTACTTTTAGTGAGAGAAAAAAGTGAGGAGGGATTAAATTTAGAAGAAATGGTATAAAATAAATAAAAGTTGCAATTTCTGGATATTCTGTTAAAATTTTTGTGATGAAAGATTTATGTTTTTTGTTAATTTATAGTGTAATTATTTTTCCCTTATCTTTTTTTCCTTTAAAAATATATCCTCAGGTAACAGATTATCTACTTGAATTAGGAAAGGAGTTTTTTGAAGAAGGTAATATATCTCAGGCAGAGATAGAGTTCAAAAAAGTCTTAGTTATTGATGCGGATAATAAAGAGGCAAAGGAATATTTAGAGAAAATAAGAAGAGAGAAAATTAAAAAGAGTTTAGATTTATTCTCCAAAAAATTTGAAGAAGAAAAAGTTTTTAAAGAAGAGAAAAAAGAGGAAGAGAAACCATCCACTTCAAAATGGAAAGTGAAAGGTAAGTATCAAATAAGTGTGGGTTTTGCTGATCAAGATGTAATCTGGAAAAAAGCTAATTGGGATTTAAATGAGAAAGATTGGAGATTGCTTTCCTCTCAGGCTTATAATCAGAAAGCAAATACTTACGATCCAGCAATATTTAGTCGGATAAATTTTGATGTAGATTATTCTCAAAAAAGTGGTTGGGGATTTCATACTAATATTGATATTAGTCCTTGGAGTTTTATTGGCAAAAGCGATAAAATTACGATTGGGGGAGTAGGAACTTCAGATATTGCTGAGGTTGAATTAAAATATTGGGCTCCTACCGGATACACAATAAATGAGACGGTTTATACCTTAAGAGATGGGGCTTCTATATCTTTGCCAGAGTTAAAAGTAGTAGATGGAAAAGTTCCTGAAACTATCTTAGAAAGCACTTGGACTGCTCCCTGGCCAGGAGCTTATTTTATTCTACCTGAGACAAAAATTCATCGTGAATTTTGGCCTTTAAGGGAGTTATGGTTTGATTATAATTTTGATAACTTTAAATTTAGAATTTTTCCTGTAGCTTTAGAAAATCAGGCTTATACTTCTGATGATATATTAGGGTTGTCTAACCATAAAATTTATTGGGAGGAATCTCCTTGGTTAGATAGCTGGCAGGAGGGACATTTTAATTCTGGTGGTGGAGATTTCTCTAAAGGTTTTTGGGATGATTCTTTAAGCTGGTTTACGCGAGATTCAGAAGGCAGGCGTCTTACAAATTTGAGAGGTATTTCTTTAAACTGGCAGACAGAAGCTTCCTCTTTAGATTTTTCTTTTGCTTCTCCCAAAACTTTATGGCAGGATTATGAAGAATTTGACAGTTATGCAGGAGCAATGAGAGGTAAATATTTCCTTAAAGATAATTTATACATAGGAGGGATTTGCACTTTGAAGTTAGGATATGATGAAGATGAGAAGGATGCAGTTAATCAAGTTATAGGAGTGGATTTTGTATATGGATTAAAAAAATTGAAAGTTTCTGCTGAGGTAGCTAAATCAAATAGCTCTTATGATAAAACTTCTTCTTATAAGAGCAGTAAAAGGGGGTGGGCAGCTAAAATTGCTGTTGTTGGCTCCTCTTGTGATAATCCTTTTGAGAAAAATTATTTTGCTCTTTCCTCCAACGACAAACCTTTCTGTAAATTTCGCCTTCAGTTAACTCATATGGATGAGGGGTTTGAGGCAGGTTTATCCAGTTTTCGTCAGACTCGTAAAGATACATTCTGGTCAAGACATATCCACTTTGGAGAACCTTTTAAGTATCGTTATATAGGATTATATGAGCCACTTTTAAGATGGGAAGATGTTGAACCATTTCGCATTGGTGATGGAATTGATTATGGTAGAGATGTAATTAGTTTAAGAGTTGAGGGTAATAATTTTTTAGAGAAAAAATTAGATTGGCTTTTTGATATTCGTAATGTTCATCACTCTAACGGTAAATATTTAGAGACAGTAACAAGATTGGAATCTACATATCGGGCAACCCCTAAGCTGACAACTAAATTCTTAGGAATTTATCATCATAAGCCTGATACTATAGAAGGAATAGATCCTTTTATCTTTGATGTAGATACCGGAGAATATTATCTTAATGATGCGATAGAAGGTGGAAAAGATCCCTCTTTAAAAACAATTTCCTTGGGAGCTGAATATAAAATTAATAAAAATGTCTCTTTTTATGGTATATGGGAAAGAACAAATGACTCCACTTTAGCCTATGATAATTTTCCTCGTTCAATATTAAGGGATACAAGTTTTACAACATATGAAGAGGAAGGTAAGACTTATCGTAAAGAATTACATTTCCTTTATGGTCAGGAAAATTTTCCTCAGCCTCCTTATCCCTTTTATAACATATTTAAATTAGGGTTAAATACATCTTTTAATGATAATTTAAAAATGGAATTGGATTGGACACATAATGATTATAAATATGCAGGACAGATTGATGATAATATAAATCATGTGGGGTTAGGTTTAGAATATAAAATACGTGAAGATTTATTTTTCTTTTTTAAATATGTCTATTCTAAATGGAATGATGTAAATAAGTTAATAAGTGGAGAAGAAAATTTATATGATGACCATCATAACTTTTTTACAGAATTAAAATATAAAGTAACTCCTGAGAGTGAATTCCTTCTTCAATATGGTGTATTTAGCCGGGGACTGGTGGGTGAATTAATTTATGATCCTTACGGAGGATACCTTCCTGTGTTAGATACACAGCATATAGTAAGGTTATTTTATCGTAGAAAATTTTGAAGATGGGAAAATATGTAATCGGTATAGGTCTTAACCTTTTTGATGCACGTGCTTTGTTGTTAGATAACAAGGGGAAGGTAATTCTTCGTGTAGAGAAAGAAAGGAAGTTTGTTACCGCTAATGAGACAATTGATGTGTGTCTTTCTCTTTTTGAAGAAATTTTTAAAAAATCCAAACGTTACAGAGATAATATCATAGGAGCTGGTCTTGCTTTGGGAGGAATAGTTAATAGAAAAAAAGGAGAAGTTTATTGGCCACAAAAGCAGAATGATAGTTGTATGTATATTTCTGTGCCTTTTAAAAAATATCTTGAGGAGAAATTTAAATTACCTATCTATATTGAGAATGATGCTAATGCTTCTGTTTGGGCAGAATATAGAAAAAATTATAAAGGATATAAAAATTTAATTTATATGTTTTCTGGAGTAGGTTGTGGGATTATTATCAATGGTTCTCTTTATCAAGGAGGGCAAGGAGCCGCAGGAGAGTTATTTATTACCCCCCATAAGGTGATGAGTTCTCGCTTGGGAGATTTTTCTTTTTTAACTCAGTGGCCACAGGATTTAGGAATTATAAAAAGAGCAAAGGAATTAATTTCCTTAGGTAAGGACACATCCTTATTGAAGAGGATAGATTCAGTAGGCAATTTGTCATTGGAAGATATATTTAGAGAAGTAAAAAATAAAGATAGTGTTTCTTGTGAAGTTCTTAAAGAAGCTGCCTTTGCCTTAGGAGTAAAAATCTCTTTTTTGGTAAATCTTCTCAATCCCGAAGTGGTGATTATTGGTGGAGGGTTTGAGGAAGCAGGTTCATCTTTCTTAGGGAGGATAAATCAAGTGGTTAAGGAGTATACTTTTAGTTTTTCACGAAAGAATTTGAAAATTGTTTTTTCTTCCTTAGGAAGAGATGCGCCTTGTTTGGGAGTAGCACAATTAATTCGTGAAGAAAGAAGTTAAATTTTTAGATGGTTGTTTATAATTTTTTAAATTTAAAATAATGAAAAAGGAGGTGAAGTGATGAAAAAGAATTTTCCTTTGATAATTTTGTTGATACTTTTGTTAATCAGTAGTTTTATTTCATTTAAATTTTATTCTGATAATCAAAAAATTTTAGAGAAGAACAGACTGCTTAGAGAGGAAAATAAAGAGATTAAGAGGAAAAGAGAGGAGCTTTTGAAAGAGAATGAAAGCCTTTCAGAGCAATTAGATGAGATGGAAAGGAGATGGCAAGGGATTCAACAGGAGCTTGCACGTATAGAGAAGGAGAGGAATGAGTGGAAGGAAAAGTATGAAGAGCTTTATAAAGAAAAAAAAGCTTTGGAGGAGAAATTAGCTAAAGCTTTTGAGACGAAAAAGGAAGAGAAGGAAGTAAAACCTCAGGAGAAGGAAGTAACTCCTACTTCTTCTTACTGGGAAGAAGTGATAAAAGAAAGGGCAGAATTAAAGGCACAAACGGAAAATTTAAAGAAGAGACTATTAGATTTACAACAAAAATTGTCTCAGTTAAGTGAGCAAAATAAAGAAATAACTCTTAAGATAGACAGTTTAGAGAAGAAAAAAGAAGAATTGGAAGAGAATTTAGAATATAAAGAGAGAGTTATTCAAATTTTAAGTAAGGAATTAGTGAATGAGAAAGAAAGAAGAAAGGATTTAGAAGAACAGTTAGCTAAATTAAGAGAAGATAATATGCAATTGAAGCAGGAATTGATGTTAGTTAATAAAGAAAAAGGTAAGTTGGAAAAAGAATTGAAGAAGGCAGAGGAAGAGAAGACAGAGCTGGCAAGAAAAATTTCTAATATAGAAAAAGTGTTAAAAGAAAAAACTTTTTTGTTTAATCAGCTAAAGGAAGAATTGACAAAAACCTTAAAAGAGAAAGTAGAAGAGAAAGTAGAACTTCCTCCCATTGTAGTAAAACCAGAAAAGGAAACGGTTTCTAAGAAAACAACAGAGAAGATTTTTCCTGTTCCTACTAAAAAATTGGAGGGAAGCATCCTTGCTGTTAATAAAAAAGAAAAATTTGTAATTATTGATTTGGGAGAAAATAATGGTGTAAGTAAAGGAATGATGTTTTCTGTTTATAGAGGAGATAGTTTAATTGGTACGATAGAAGTTATTGAGACACGTAAAGAGATATCTGCTGCTGATATTAAAGAAGTTAAAGGTGGATATTTCTTTAAAGAAGGAGATCGCATAGTTTCTCAGTAATTAAAAAGAGTGAAGCATAATCGGGTTACTATAAATGAAGTAGCTAAAAAAGCAAAAGTTTCTCCTGCCACTGTTTCCCGTTTTTTAAATAATCCTCTTTCTGTAAAAGAAAAAAATAGAAAAAAAGTGGAGAAAGTGATTGAGAAATTGAATTATAAGCCTTCTATTTATGCACGTAGATTAGCGAGAGGAAAATCAGATATTTATGGATTAATTATTCCTGGATACGAAGGACTTTTTTATTCTTATTATGCTTTAGAAATTATCAGAGGAATAGGGTTTGTTTTAGAGAAACTTAATATTGATTTGTATCTTCATATCTGGTGGCAAAAAGATACCTTTAATTCTTCTTTAGTAGATGGGGTGATTTTTGCTGATATTATTGGCAATGAGGCTCAGCTGGAAAGAATAAAGAAAGAAAGGGTTCCTTTGGTAGTGCTGAATAAAAAAGTAAAGGATGTAAGTTATGTAGCTGTGGATAATTTTTTGGGAGGATATAAAGCTACAGAATTTTTAATAAAACATGGACATAGAAGAATTGCTCATATTAGTGGAGATTTAAATGTTGAGTGTGCTCAGGAAAGATTAGAAGGATATAAATCAGCACTGAAAAAATATAATTTAAAAATTAAAGAGGAATATATAAAGATAGCCAATTTCTCACCCCTCCAGGCACAAAAAGCCTCAGAAGAATTAATCTCTTTAAAAGAACCTCCTACCGCAATCTTTGTTGCATCTGATGAGATGGCAGTTGAAGTTTTATTTTTTTTGCAAAGAAAGGGTATAAATATTCCCCAAGAGATTTCTATAATCGGTTATGATGATAATCCTTTATGTAATCATAGCATTATACCTTTAACTACTGTAAAACAACCAATAAATAAAATGGCTTCTTTAGGAGTAAGGGTCTTGAAAAATTTAATTGAGGGGAAAAAGGGAGAGAAAATTGCTCTTCCTCCTCGGTTGGTTATTCGTGAAAGTGTAAGTTTTGTGTAACTTTGAATTTACACTGTAGAGGATTCAAAATCATTGTAGAGTTTTCTATTCTGAAAAGAAGGATTCCATCTTACTTTTTTTAACAATTCTATACGGAAAAAGGACGATTTATACCATAAAGTATTAGGCAAAACTTTTACGGGTGAAATTCTAAAAGCTTTTGTGGAAGTGGTATATTCCCAGTTTATATATTCATTAAAATTATAAATTATATCTGTAATTACTGCACCAAACTCAAGAAGTATTTTTTCAAACTTTAACCATTTTCTTAAAGAGGCTTCTTTACGTGTAAGTCCAAAGTAACCAGCACATCCTTCACCTTTAAGAGAGGAAAGACCTCTTCCAATAAACAATTTTAAAGCCTTTAAAGTTTCAGATGGGTCAGTAAAGAAGGTGTCAAAATGAGAAAGAAGGTAAGAGGGAAGTGGTTTTCTTAAATCCCAGCATAAAGTATTTATATTTTTCAATTTTTCTTTCTCTTTTATTTTTTGGATAAAATTTATAATTCTTTCATCTACATCAAGAACAAAAATCTCCTTACATACGCCCAAAAATCCTAAGGCAATACTTACTAAATCATCATCTCCTAATATTAAAACTCTTTTGTTAATTAAATCACCCTTAGAGAAGGCGAAACTTACTCTTTTTAAAGTTGTTTGAGTAGTTACATATCCTTGGTCATACTCTTTTAAAGGTTTGGGTTTGTCTTTCTGAATTTTTAAAAATTTCTTTTCTATCTTTAGCTTTTTAAAATCCATTCCATATGTTTTACAACAGGGACATTTTAAATCATAAATACAAGAAATATCCAATTCTTTAAAGATTTTTCTCCCCTTTTCTGTAAGGATTACTTTGTCTTTTTCAACATTTAAAATCTTTTCTTTTTTTAATATCTTTATAAGTTCGCTTAAAGCAGGAAAGACCAAGTCTGAGATGTCGGCTATTTTCCAGAAGGAAGAGGTGGTTTTAATAGCAGAAAGAGCCCTTTCTATATCTTTTCTATTTATCTGAATCTTAGTTTTTTGTTTAATAGATTGAATAATTTTTTCTATCTCCATTTTTTGATTTTTTATCTTAAATGTAATAAAATCTTATATCATATTTAAATCAAAAATCAACCATAAATTATGGAAAGATATAAAAAAATAATTCCTCAGTGGGAAAGTTTTATTCAGGCAATTAAAAAAGGCACAACCCAGACGATACGTGTAAATACTTTAAAGATTACCCCATCCGAACTTAAGGAGAGATTAGAAAAAAAAGGATGGAGGATTGAAGAGACAGAATTTGATTTTGCCTTTCGGGTTAAAGAAGAAAGAAGCATAGCTAATACTTTAGAATTTTATCTTGGATTTTTTTATATCCAGCAGCTTACTTCTTTATTAGTAGTGAATGTTTTAGAACCCAAGCCAGAAGAGAAAATTTTAGATTTATGTGCTGCTCCAGGAGGAAAGACTACTTTTATTGCTCAGTTAATGAAAAATAGAGGATTAATTGTAGCTAATGAGGTAAATTATAAAAGACAAAGAGCTTTATTAGCAAATATATATAGGCTGGGAGTAACCAATACCATTGTTACAGGTTTTAATGGATTGTTTTTCCCTGCTGATATTAAATTTGATAAAGTATTGGTTGATGTGCCTTGCAGTGCTCAGGCTAATCGAGTTTATAAAAATCAGAAAATAGTAGATTTAAAATTTATAAAAAGAATTACTCCTTTCCAAAAAGGGCTATTGAAAAAAGCAATAGAATTGGTGAAATTGGGAGGAATAGTTGTTTATTCAACTTGTACTTTTAGTCCTGAAGAAAATGAAGAGGTGATTGACTCTGTTTTAAAAGAAGGGAAAGTGATAATAGAAAAGATAAAGTTAGATTTTCCTTGTGAGAAAGGGATAATCTGTTGGGAAGGAAAGAAGTTTGATGAGAGTTTAAAACTGTGTTTAAGGGTTTATCCCTATCATTTCTACTCTGGTGGAGGATTTATTGCCCGTTTAAGAAAGATTAAAGATTAATGGATAGTGGTATTGAAGAAAAAGTAGTAAATTTTTTTCTGCTAACTTTTAAAGTCAGGAGAGATTTTTGGAAGGGATTAAATTTAGTTCTACGAGGCAAAATTATTTGGATAAATTCGTTTTCTGATGTAAATACATTAAAGGGAAAAGTGATTTCCTTAGGCATTCCTCTTATGAGAATTATTAGAGAAGATGTATTTAAACCTACTTCTTGGGGGTTGATTTTTTTGGATAGAGAAATTAAAAAAAACAGGGTAGAGCTTGATAAAATTACTTTGAAAGAATTTCTTGAGAGAGGGAAGATAAAACTGAATCAGATTAAAGAGGAATGTGAGGATGGTTTTGTAGCTATAAGTTTTGAAGGAAAGATTATAGGATGCGGGGTTTTAAAGAATAACATTTTATATCAAAAACTTCCTAACGCAAGAAGGAAAGAATTATTAGAAATATTAAATAAAGGATATTAATTGCCCCTATATATTGTATTTTTCCTTGACGAAAGCCAAATATGTAGTAAAATTATCTATCTACCTTCCTAAGAAAGGAGAAAATATGGAGGATAATCTTAATTTTTCTCCCAACGCAATTTTAGTTCTTAAAAAAAGATATCTAAAGAAGGATAAAGAAGGCCAAATAATAGAAACTCCTAAAGGAATGCTTGAGAGAGTAAGTAAAGCAATTGCTGGGGTAGAAAGAAATTATGAAGCTGAAGAAAATTTAGTCAAAAAGTTAGAAGAAGCTTTTTTTAAAATGATGGCTAATTTAGAGTTTATGCCTAACTCACCAACATTGATGAATGCAGGAAAAGAATTAGGACAGCTATCAGCCTGTTTCGTTGTTCCTGTTGAGGATAGTATGGAATCTATTTTTGATGCGATAAAAGCTACTGCTTTAATTCATAAAACCGGTGGAGGAACCGGATTCAGTTTCTCCAAATTGCGTCCCAAAAATAGTGTGGTAAGATCAACCGGAGGTGTAGCTTCAGGTCCTGTATCATTTATGAAAGTTTTTGATGCAGCAACTCAGGCAGTAAAGCAAGGTGGCACAAGGCGAGGAGCAAATATGGGGATTTTAAGGGTTGATCACCCAGATATTTTGGAATTTATAAAATGCAAAGAAAAGGAAGGAGAGATTTCTAATTTTAATATTTCCGTTGCGGTAACTGATGAGTTTATGGAGAAGGTTTTTCGTGGCGAGGAATATGATTTGATTGATCCTCACACACATAAAAAAAGAGGAAAGTTAAAAGCAAAAGAAGTATTTGATTTGATTGCTTATCATGCCTGGCTTAATGGTGAACCAGGAATAGTCTTTATTGATCGCATTAACGAGAAAAACCCCTGTCCTCATTTAGGAAGAATTGAAAGCACAAACCCATGTGTTACAGGTGATACTTTAATATCTACAGAAAAAGGATTAATGCGGATGAAAGATTTATTTAGACTCTATCCTGATGGAGGAATAAGAATAGCCGTTGATAACAGAGTACCAATTGAAGTTAAATCTCCCAATGGAAAAGTTTTGTCAGTGAGACGTAGTGAAAAGGGAGTTAGTTTCTTTGAAGTATCAAAAGTATTTTGCACAGGTGTTAAGGAGGTATACAAAATTGAGACAGAATCTGGATATGAATTGGAAGCTACGGCTGACCATAAAGTTCTAACTACTGAGGGTTGGATTCAAGTTAAAGATTTGGCTCCAGGAAAACATGAAATTTTAATTCAGTCAGGCGAAGGAAAGTTTGGTAGTAGCTACGAGCTGCCTTTTGAAGTCAAAAACGAGTTTAAAGGTAAGAACGGAAGAATCTATAGATTTAATTTCCCAAAAAGATGGAATAGAGAAATAGGTCAAGTGTTGGGTCTGTTAGTTGGAGACGGATGGTTAAGAGAAGGCAAGGATTGTAGAATTGGTTTTACTTTTTCGAAGAATGAAAAGGAGTTGTTAGAATACTTTAAGAGAATTTTGAATAATTGGTATGGTAAGGAGATAAAAGAAATTGAAAGAAAAAACGGTGTTTACCATTTGTCTTATCATTCAAAATACTTCGTTGAGTTTTTCAAAAAATTTGGAATAAAACCAGTTAAAGCAGAAAAAAAGAGTGTGCCAGAAAGTATATTTACTGCCCCTAAAGAGGCTGTTATAGGATTTTTACAGGGATTGTTTACTACTGATGGGACTTTAAGGGATAGCAGAAAAAGTTCAAGTGATTGGATTGCAATTTCTTCGAAGAGCCTTAGGCTATTAAAAGAATTACAAATAATACTGTTAAATCTTGGGATAAAATCGAAAATTTTTAACAGGTCAAGAAAGCCAAGAATAAAGTTTTCTTACACAACTAAGAGCGGGGAAAGAAGAAACTATGCTTGCGATGGTGTTCTTTATGAACTTGGAATTTTTGGGAGAAATTTAGATAGATTTGCCAAATTGGTTGGCTTTATCTCCAAAAGTAAAACAGAAAGGTTGAGAAAAATTAGGAAAAGAAGGAGAAGAGAAGTAAAGTTTTATGAGAGGATAGTTAAAATAGAAAAAATGGGTAAGAAAAAAGTTTATGATCTTACCCAACCTGTTAATCACTCTATGTGTTGTAACTGCTTAGTGGTACACCAATGTGGAGAACAACCTCTTTTGCCTTATGAATCTTGTAATTTAGGTTCAATAAATTTGGCAAAGATGTTGAAAGAAAAAAATGGTGAGTTTGAGATTGATTGGGAGAAATTAGCCCGCATAACTAAATTAGCAGTAAGATTTTTAGATAATGTTATTGATGCTAATAAATTTCCCTTGCCTCAGATACGAGAAAATACTTTAAAGACAAGAAAAATTGGTCTGGGAGTAATGGGATGGGCAACACTTTTAGGATTTTTGGGAATTCCTTATGATAGTCAGGAAGCTTTGGATTTAGCAGAAGAATTGATGAGTTTTATTTATGAAAATGCAAAAGAAGCCTCTATTTCTTTAGCAAAGGAGAGAGGGGTTTTTCCTGCCTGGCGGGGAAGTTTATGGGAAAGAAAAGGGATAAAAATAAGAAATGCTACTTTAACTACTATTGCTCCTACCGGTTCTATAAGTATAATTGCTGGTCCTACCTCTACAGGTATTGAGCCATTTTATTCTTTAGTTTACTTTAGAAATGTGCTTGAGGGAGAAAGACTTTTAGAGGTAGAGCCCAGTTTTGAATATATAGCTAAAAAGAGAGGTTTTTATTCAAAAGAATTAATGGAAAAAATTGCACAAGGTGAAAGCATCCAAAATATGAAAGAAGTTCCTCAAGATATAAAAAGAGTATTTAAAACTGCTTTAGAAATTTCTCCCCTGATGCATATTAAGATGCAGGCTTCCTTTCAAAAATATGTGGATAATGCGGTATCCAAAACGATAAATCTTCCCAATAAAGCTACAATAGAAGATGTAAAAGAAGCTTTTATTCATGCTTATAAATTAGGATGTAAAGGAATAACTGTATATAGAGATGGTTCGCGAAATGTGCAGGTATTGACTAAGAAAAAGGAGGAGAAAAAAATTAAAGAAAGTTCTTGTGCGTATCCTAAACCCCGACCAGAGGTGATTGTAGGTACTACCACCAAGATAACTACAGGTTGCGGAAATCTTTATGTTACTTTAAACCAAGATGAGGAAGGCAATTTCTTTGAAGTTTTTATACAAATGGGAAAGGCTGGAGGTTGTGCAGCATCTCAACTTGAGGCTATCGGAAGACTTATATCTTTAGCATTAAGAGGAGGGATTGATATAAAAGTGATTATTGAACAACTTAAAGGGATTAGATGTCCTTCTCCCACCTGGACAAATGGTAAAAGGATATTTTCCTGTGCAGATGCGATTGCAAGAGTATTAGAGAAAAGACTACAGGATCAGAAGGATTTAATTAAGACAGATATAAAGAAAGAGAAAGATGAAAAATTGGAAGTTTCTATAAATAAGTCTCATTCTAATATCATTGGGGTGTGTCCTGAATGTGGTTCAGCCTTAAGGCATCAGGAAGGTTGTTGTATATGTGATGTTTGTGGATTTTCTAAATGTTAGGAGGCAAAATGAAGAAGATTTTTTATATTGTTCTAGATGGATTAAGTGATGAGCCAATAAAAGAGCTAAAGGGCAAAACCCCTCTTGAGGAAGCAGTCACTCCTTATATGGATTATTTAGCTAAGGAAGGAATGCAGGGTATTATGTATCCAGTAAAAGAAGGTATTGCTCCTGAATCGGATATTGCAGTTATTTCTTTGTTGGGCTATGATGCCTATAGAGTTTATACCGGAAGAGGACCTCTTGAGGTTTATGCAGAAGGATTAAAGTTTTCTGATGGTGATTTAGCCTTAAGAGTTAATTTTGCTACTGTAGAGAAAAATTCTAACAGAATAATTGACCGTCGTGTGGGGAGAAATTTAACTACCGAGGAAGCCAGTTCCTTAGCTAAAGAGATTAATGAAAAAGTTAAATTGACGGAGGCAGATTTTACTTTCAAAAATACTGTAGGACATAGAGGAGTTTTGGTGATAAGAAAGAATAAAAATTTAAGTGGATGGATAACCAATACTGATCCGGCATATAAAAGAGAAGGAGTTTTTGGAGTAGCTAAAGAAAAGTTTGATCCGGTGGTTTGCGTTTCTTCTCCTATGCCTGGGTATGAGAATGATGAGAAAGCAATTTTGGCAAGCAAACTTCTTAATGAGTTTACTCAGAAATCGCGAGAGGTTTTAGAAAAAAGCCCGGTGAATAAAAAAAGAGAGGAAGAAGGAAAGCTTCCTGCAAATATAATTCTTTCTCGTGACGCTGGAGATAGTCTTCCTAAATTTAAACCGATAAAAGAATTGACTGGACTTTCTTTTGCCTGTTTTGTTCAGATGCCCGTTGAGAGAGGTATTGCACTTTTGTGCGGAATGGATGTTATAGATGCACCTTCATATTCTGAATTAGACAAAACTTATCTTGCCTGGGCAGATTTGGCTTCTCAGAAAATTAAAGATTTTGATGGATTATATATTCATATAAAAGGACCGGATGAACCCGCCCATGATGGAAATTTTTTAAAAAAGAAAGAGATCATAGAATTAATTGATAGTTATTTTTTTAAAACATTGCTTGAGAAAATAGATATGAAGAATTCAATAATCTGTGTAACTTCTGATCATACAACTTCCTGCATAAAGAAAGCCCACACGGATATGCCCGTTCCTGTTTTGATTTATGGCGAAAATAAAGATGAAACTTTACATTTTTCAGAATCTGAGGCAAAAAAAGGAAAATTGGGTAAGTTTTTAGGAAAAGAATTAATTTATAAGTTAACCCAATTTGCCAAAAGATAAAAAATCTATTTTTTCCTTAAAGAAAAGAATTTATTATCATGATACGGATTGTGGAGGAGTAGTTTATTATGCCAATTATTTAAAACACTTAGAGGAAGCGCGCACAGAATTTTTCCTATCCAAAAAAATTAATTTAAAAGATTTAGCAGAAAAAAAGATATTTTTTGTTGTAAGAAAAGCTGAGATTTTTTATAAAGCCCCCCTTTATTATGCAGATGTAGTTAAGATTTTTACTCAAATAGATAAATTAACCTCTACCTCTATCAATTTTTATCAATGGATAGAGAAAGAAAAAAAGATTAATTTGGAAGCAAAAATTCAACTTGTATGTATAAATGAGAAATTCAAACCTCAACTAATTCCTCCCTTTGTGCTAACCAAACTAAAAACTTAATTTTGGACAAAAACCTAATTTCCACCCCAGGGGTGGAAATAATAATTCAAGGGGTGGAAATAAATTTGCGACCGTGAGTTTATATGAATTATTTGCTATCCTTAATTCTTTTTGAAAGTAGATAATTTGAGATAACGTAAAATATTTTATGGACTTTTCTCTATTCCTTAAGTTGTCAGATGCTATATGCATTACAAACTCAAGGATTGATTCCTAAATACAGAGGGTTAGCTTTAGTGAAGAAGTGTAGTGTTGAATTAAAAAGTTCACAATTTTCTTGATACTATGATAAACTTAAAATTCCTTGACATTATGGAGAATATTTTTTAGTATTTTTATGATGAAAAAGAATTTACTAATTTTACTCCTTTTATTCTTCCTGAATCTAAATCTTCTTTTTGCTCAAGAAAGTTTCAATAATAAAGATAGCTATATTAAGATAATAAAAAGAGAAAAGATAGAAAAAGAAGAAAGGAAAAAAGAATACACAGTTAATTTAAAATATACGCCTTCTCTTGAAAAGTTTAAAATCTTCTGGCATACAGGTGAGATTATTGATTTAAAAGAAAATATTCCTTGGAAAGAAAAAGTAAAAATCCCTCCTCAAGAGAGTAAATTAACTTTATGGGGCCAGATTTATTTGGGAGACAAAGGCATACCTTTAAAGGTAGTTGTTTTCTTTCCCCAAGGATTTTTAAGTAAAAATGGGCTTTTAGCAGAAGGCTACAAAATTTATATAGATAAGGATTATGATAATGTTTTTGAGGAGGAAGAAGGATATGTCTGTGAGAATCCCTATAAAGTGATGATTGATGATGTAGATATTTTATATAAAAAAGGCAGAGGAAAATATAAAATGAGCATTCAGGTTTTAAAACAAAGGCAAGGCTATTATACTCTTTCTTATACGCGAAGATGTGCTCAGGAAGGAGTATTTGTAATAAAAGGCAAGAAATATCAATTTGTTTTATTAGATGAAGGGCAAAATGGTCTTTATAATGATTTTGAAAAAGGATATAGAGAAGATAAATTAGTAGTAATTCCTTTAAAAGAAGGTATTTTAGATTTTGATAGAAGAAAGATATATCCTTTAGATAGCACTATTTTGTTAGATAATAGTTTTTTTAAGATTTCTTATGTTTCTGAAGATGGCAGTATTTTAAAATTAAAGGAGGTAGGCTTTGGTTTAATAGAAGGAAAAGTAGAAGATTTAGTAAACCCCTCAATAATTGAGAAAGCAAAAATTGTGATAAAAAGTAAGCACAAGAGATATTTTTTAAGAAGTAATGAGCAAGGAAAATTTAATATTAAATTACCTGAAGGAAATTACAAATTAGCAGTACTTTGCGATAATTATTTACCTACTCCTTATTTTAATATAAAACTTAAAGCGAATGAAAAGATAACTTTTAAAGCGAGACTTTTACCTTTAAAAGATAGAATAGAGAAAAAAGAAAGTTTGTCTTCTCTTTTTGCCAAAGAAAAAGAATTATTCTTTAAAACTTTTCCTCCTTATGAAAAAATAGGTGTTGTAGGAGCTTTTCCAACCACAGGTAATTTCTTAAGATATTTAGGCTATGATTATTCTTTTTTGGATAAAGAATGCGATTTTTCCTCTTTGCTTGATGAATATCCTGTTCTTATTCTTCCTTCAGGTTTACTTTCTCAGGTAGATAAAGAGAAATTTAAAACAGAGTTAGAACTTTTTGTAGGAAGAGGAGGTGTTGTTTTTGTCTTTTCTCAAAAAAAATGTGAAGATTTTAAAGCCTTACCAGGAAATTTAGAGGGTGTAGGTTACTTAGAAGCACAGAGTAGTTTTAAAAAATCAACAAGAGTATTTCTTTACCATCCTGTAATAGGAAATTTAAATAAAGAGATTTTGGATATTCATACTGATGGTTATTTTACCAAGTATCCTGAAAATTCAGAGATTATTTTAAGATTAAGTTCTAATTTTATGCCTGCTTTATTGATTTATAAATATGGAAAAGGATATGTAATTGCCACAAATTTTTATTCTCCTTATGTCCTTGAAGATGAGGCATTAAGCAAAGATGAGGAAATTTTAATTAAAAATATACTTGATTGGGCAAAATGCAAGGCTTTAAATTATCCTGTGGTTAATCTTAAGGATAGCATAAAGATAGAGATACCCTCAATAAGAGAAATTTCTCAGATGATAAAGCATTCCCGAGAAATTCAATCTTGGGTTGAGGCTTTTGGAAAAGAGATGGGTATGAAAGAGGAAGATTATAAGGAATTTCAAGAATATCAGAAAGAATTGGAAAAACTTCTTAAGGTAAAATTAAAAATGAGATTAGAAAATCCTAAAAAGAAAACAGTTGATTTTAAAGAAAAAATTTTTGATTTTAAAAAGAAAAAAATAGCTCAAGAGATTTATACTTATAAAGGTTTTGATTCTTGTGGATTATGGAAATTTAGTTATGAGGTTTTTGATAAGGATGGCAATCTTTTTGAAAAGAAGAGTTTGTTATTTTATGTGAAAGATGAGAAAAAAATTAAAAAAGTAAAATTACCTGATTTAAGTTTTTCTATAGATACAGTTATCTC
>Ga0190363_1000108_pt1 | contig 44885 bp, 42 predicted proteins | sample 48721867_MG_FD_161272 | JGI IMG/M metagenome (GOLD analysis project Ga0190363, IMG submission 161272) | Hydrothermal vent microbial mat bacterial communities from Southern Trench, Guaymas Basin, Mexico - 4872-18-6-7_MG | ecosystem: Environmental > Aquatic > Marine > Hydrothermal vents >...
GAAGGCATTTAACCTCCTTTGAAATGGGAGGGCATCACGCCTTTAACTACCCTGATAAGTATATCTACTGGAAGGATGAAACCGTAAGGTATGCTTTCAAGTTTTTCACCGGGGAATTAGGCGTTAAGCCTGAAGACATAACGTTTAAGGAATCCTGGTGGGAAGGCGGAGGAAATGCAGGACCATGTTTCGAAGTAACTGTTGGCGGTCTTGAGCTAGCCACATTAGTTTTCATGCAGTATAAGGTTTTAGGAGACCAATATGTACCCATGCCATTAAAAATAGTGGATACAGGCTATGGAATTGAAAGAATAGCATGGTTTTCGCAGAAAGCTCCGACAGGTTTTCACGCTGTCTATGGGAACTTGGTGACTAAGTTCTTTAACGAAATAGGTGTTGAAGAACCTTCAGAGGATGAAATGTACATTATAGGAAGATACGCTTCCCTGATGGAACCTGAAGTACCTGAGACAATAGAAAAATACTACAAGAGAGTAGCTGAAGCACTAGGTTTAAGCTATGATAAAGCAAAGAAAATGCTTATCAGCATAGAAAAAGTCTTTGCAGTACTTGATCACACAAAAACCTTAAGCTTAATGCTAGCAGACGGTATTGTACCGTCAAATACCGGTGAAGGATACTTAGCGAGACTCGTAATTAGAAGAGCTTTAAGAGCTCTAGCCAAGTTAGGTGCAACAGTTCCTTTAAGTAGACTTGTAAAATACCAGATAGACTACTGGGGTCGAGACTTTCCAAGGTTAAGAGAAAGAGTAAACTATATTCTTGAGGTAGTTGATCTCGAAGAAGATAGGTTTAGGAAAACTCTTGAAAAAGGTATAGGTTATGTTAAAAGGTTAATTAAGAGAAAAGGTAAAAAACTAACGCTTGAAGACCTTGTTGAACTATATGATTCCCATGGAATACCGCCAGACATAGTAGAAGAAGTAGCTAAAGAGAAGGGAGTATCTGTAACTATTCCAAGTAACTTTTTCTCAATAGTAGCTAAAAGACATGCACAAGCAGAGGTAAGAGAGGAGAAAACACTATTACCTGAAGAAATAGTTAGGGAACTGGGAAAATTAAAGCCAACAGAGCTTCTATTCCACAAGAACCCATACATGAAAGAATTCAGCGGCAAGGTAGTGTACTCTAGACCTGGCTTAGTTGTTTTAGATAAAACAGCATTTTACGCTGAAGGTGGTGGGCAACTCTCGGATATAGGAAAATTAGTTTGGAAAGACGGTGTAGCTAAGGTTATTCATGTAGTAAAAGTAGGTGATGTTGTAGTTCATAAACTTGAAGGAGAAGTAACTATCCCGGTAGGAACAGTCGTTAAGGGGACAATTGATTGGTATAGGAGATCAATTCTTATGAAACACCATACATCTACCCATATAATACTTGGCGCTGCACGCAGAGTGTTAGGTGAACATGTATGGCAAGCTGGTGCTGAAAAGAGACCAGATAAGGCAAGACTAGACATAACTCATCATAAACCACTAACTAAGGAGGAAATAAGGAAAATTGAAGAACTAGCCAACAAAGTTGTCTTAGAAGGTAGGAAGGTAACAGCAAGGTTCATGGACAGAAATGAAGCAGAGGCAAAATACGGTCTAAGATTATATCAAGGAGGTGTTCCGCCTGGAAGAACTATTAGAGTAGTTGAAGTTGAAGACTGGGATGTAGAAGCATGTTTTGGTACACATGTATCTAATACTAGAGAAATTGGCTTGATAAAAATAATTAACGTAGATAGAATCCAAGATGGTGTCGTACGTTTAGAGTACGTTTCCGGGGAAAAAGCTCTTGAATACATGTGGAAACTTGAAGACACGTTGGAAAGTATTGCTAGAAAGGTTAGCTCCGGTTTAAAGGATGTAGAATTGCGAATAGAAAAACTACTTAAGGAATATAATGAGCTAAAGAAAGAACTAAGTGCTTTTAAGAGGGAATGGATAAACGCTGAGGTATTAAGGCTATTAACGGAAAAGAAGAAGACTGCATGGGGATATGTTATAATAGGCCTATATGAGAATAAGAAGGATGAAGATATTTTAGAAATAGCTAGAAGGCTGCAAAGCAGAGAAGCTAATGCTGTTATCGTCACGTATAATGTTGTTGGAAATAAGGTAAAGGTAACAGTACTTGTAGGTAAATCAGCAAGAGATAAAGGGATATCGGCTGTAAACATGTTAAACCGTATACTAGGCAGCGTAGTTAAGGGAAGAGGCGGTGGAAAAGAAGACTATGCAGCTGCATCAGGAAACTTCATAGTCACCCCTGAATACGCTGTCAAATACACGTACAATATTCTATACGGCCTCTAAGTATGTAGGTATATAGCATATTGATGACCATTAAAATTAGAAGCGAACTTGTAGAAGCGGCTAAGGATTACAAATACCTAATAGATAGAGGGTACCCTATAAAGGAGAGTCTAGATCTCGTAGTAAAACACTATTTCCTAAGTAATATCGAACGCATGATACTTTACAGATGTATTCATCCAAGTAATGTAGTGGAGACTATTGCAAGCAAGGTAATTAAGCCTGAAGAAGTTTACGGCCAAACACTATTAGTGGATGGATTCAATGTGCTAATTACGGTTGTTACCGCTTTCGATGGGGGGCAAGTGTTTTTAAGTGATGACGGGTTATTGAGGGACGTTAGCAAGTCCATTAAAAAATTTAGTTTTAACGTGGAAAAACATCTGGAGAAGTTAAGATTAATAATAAGAGAGGCATGTTCGTTAACGCCTTCAAACATCATATTTTTCTATGATAAACAAGTCAGCTACAGCGGTGAAATAGCTTCCCTAACTAGAAGCTTAGGTGAAGAACTAAAGTACAAAATAAACACCATTGTAAGTAGTAGAAACGACAAAACCATAATTACGTATTCTCAGCAAGGCATTGTTTCTTCAAGCGATATTGTAATATTGCTAAAAGCCAAGAAGATTTTTGACTTAGCGCAATACATTATAGCTAAGTGGAAACCTCACAGTATAGTTGATATTAAGGGTTTAATTCGCTAATCTAGGCAAAATAAAATTTAAAACTTCAAAAACTAAAGAATAGGTAGAAAGGGCCCGTGGCCTAGCCTGGATAGGGCACCGGCCTTCTAAGCCGGGGGTCCGGGGTTCAAATCCCCGCGGGCCCGCCAAAAACTGTTAACGTTATTTTGGGCTTTATTTTTCTTCATCTGAATGCATATTAAGAGTAATAAGAGTAAATTAAATAACGTTACAGTTAAGGGATCAAGCGGTCCGTGAAGTCATCATTTTTTCAGAGCCGTTTTTCTATCATCTCCCAGAATTTGTTTGTTTAAATGTTTTAAATTTATTCTTCTAATTCTAAGAGTTCTTCTTCTGTAATTCGTAACCTAGCTGTTTCTCCTCGCGTAGTTTCTATAACGAGTTTCTTAAGGTCCTCCTTTACTTCATCATTTACATATACGCTTACTAAGTAGACTTTCCGATCTATGTAATCGTCTTCAACCCATATACTGTCATAGGAGATTATATATACTGGAATATTGAACTTGGCATATCCGTCTGAACTCCTTCTTATTCCATATTTCATAAATCTTTGGACTTGATCTTTAGTTAGGGGGAGTTTTAAGGAAACTTCGTATTGATCCTTGATTATTATGAAGTCCGAGAACTCGGGTTCCCATAGGTTTAACGCTCTACTTGCTAGTTCCTTAACTTTACTGATAATGTCTTTTGTTTCATCTACTTTTTCCTCTATTATGTTGCCATGTTCACCGCGTATTACGAGTACTTTTTCCACTTCTTAAAACCTCATTCTGTATAAACAACCTATGTTCTCACGCTATTTTCTCTAATATGATATTTTTAGCCTTTTCTAAATCTGGTTTTAATCTCTCATTTATAGGTATTTTGCTTAAAACAAGTTTTACACTGCCGTCGCTATATTCTACGAAAATTTGTGGTAGAAAAGCAAATCCGTACTCGTCCTTATCACCATGTTCTGTTAAGAAGACGTAGTCTTCAATTCTTATCTCGTAAGGTATCTTTAGTTCTTCTGAAAGAGCTTCGCATAATTTTTTCACAAATTTATGTAGTGGATGAGCCGTGCTAGATACTGCGATGATCTTTGCTATATTTTTGCTCATACTTTACACCACGAAGAATAGCATTCAGCTTACGAGTATAAAAATGTTAAGGAGATAGAAGGGTTCAGAAGTTTATTATCAATCATCAGTTCATATCCCGGATTCTTCATCAACACCCTTCAAGAATCAACTATAATGACACTCGTATTTAAAGAATTATGTACAAGTAATTTAAACTTCTAAAGTAGTTAAAATTAATATGTAGGAATAAAGCGAGGGATAAAGTATTATGGCTAGGATAAGATTTGGCCCTGCAGGGAAACCAATTAGTTTTAAAGGCCCTATGGTTAAAGTTCCTCAGTTTTTAAGAAGTATAGGCTTAGATGCCTTCGAGTACGAGGCTGTTAGAGGCGTTAGGATACGTAAAGAACAAGCCGAAGTCCTTGGTAATGAGGCAGAAAAATACGATATAGCTATGTCCATCCATGCTCCTTACTTCATAAATTTATCATCAAACAAAGAAGAAACAGTTGAGAAAAGTAAAAGACGTCTCGTAGAAGCAGCTAAAGCAGCATACTACATGAAGGCGAAGATTGTAGTTTTCCATCCGGGGTACTATCTGAAGTATACACCGGAAGAAGCGTATGCTAGAGCATTAAGGGCATTGAAAGAAGTGGAGGAGGAGATAAAGAGTCTAGGGTTAAAGAACGTAATGCTTGGAGCGGAAACTACAGGAAAGAAGTCTGAGCTAGGAAGTCTAGATGAGGTAATTAGATTAGCTCAAGAAGTAGACTTGGTGGTTCCAGTTATAGATTGGGCTCATATATACGCAAGAAGCTGCGGAGCAATGGTGACAACGATAAGTAATGTTCTAAGCATTATCGAGAGAGTTGAAAAAGAAGTAGGAAAGAAGGCTCTGAAACCATTACACACACACTTCTCAAAGATAATATTTAAAGAGTATGGAGAAAAAGAGCACGTAGTTCTTTCAAGTAAGGAACATGGACCGGATTTTGAAGTCGTATGTAGAGCGCTTTTAGAAGCTGGTGTAGACACTGTAATTATATCCGAAAGCCCGGTATTAGAGCAAGATGCCTTGGTTATGAAGAAAATATATGAGAAACTCAAGAAGGAGCTGGGGAAGTAATTGCTATCCAAGTTTAGACAGTATTTCGCGAAGGTAGTAGATCCTATTGCAAAATACATTGCTAAAACAGGTGTAAGCCCTAATATACTAACAGTACTTGGTGTAGTCTCTTCAGCTATATACCTAGTATTTGCATGGTATAATGCCTTAGTGTACGCATTTATAATGGTTATTTTAGCCGGTTTTTTTGACGTAATAGATGGTGCAGTTGCTAGAGTACTAGGTAAAGTAAGTAAAGTAGGGGAATTTCTCGACTCGACATTGGATAGGCTAAGCGATGCAATGTTAATAGCAGGATTATTATTCACTGGAATAAATGGTTTCCTTGTAATATCGCTCCTTATATTCTCCTTTCTCGTAAGTTATGTTAGAGCCAAAGGAGAATTATTAGGTCTAAAGATGGAAGGCATAGGGTTAGTGGAAAGAGCAGAAAGGATAATTTTCATCTCAGTTATTATAATTACCTGTATGGTTAATTTGCTAATAGCGAACGTTATTGCCTTGATACTCTTAATTTTAACGTTAATAACACTTATTGATAGAGTTTTCTTTGTCCTAAAATCTCTTATTTAAGAGGGCCTTGAAAATGCTAAATAGTATTATGGTTAATGTCTGAGATGAAAAGTAACTTAATTTACCTACGCTGATGTTATATGCCTTATACCTTCTCAGTAACATGCTTACATACGTGTGAATGTCTTTATGTCCTCCTAAAACTATAGCTAGCTCGTTTGTTTTCATAATGTTTTTAACGATGTCTTGTATTACCGTGCTTATAGCTTTACCTTTCTCCGTTAAACTAAGAACCACCGCATTTTTCATAATGTCTTCCAATAACCTAGCAGATATGTCTTTTAAAATGAACTTACTTTTCCGTTGAATATCTAGGTTCATTGCCATCATTAGTCTATGCTCGTTTCTTAGCGATGGTGGAAGAGGAACTTTTACCTCTAATATCCTGGTCTTAGTATTAATGTTTGTAACAATGAAGGCATATGGGTGTATGTTAGGCATTTTTTCGACAATTTCAGTGTATGTAATAAGTGTTCGTGCTAAAACATCTAACCTACCAGATGTAGAAGCATAGCTTTTAATATTGAATGGTATCTTATGATCTCCGCTATCGCTTAGTATAAGATAAATGTTCATATTGTTTTATCTACTATATTCTTACTGGTTTCTTCTTCCGTTCTTTTTTTGCTCTAACCTTAACTATGCCCAAGTAGATGGCGCATGATACGCAGTACTTCTTTGTAACAGGGTAACGCATTATTATAGCTCCTTTCCTCTCCAGTTCTCTAGCTAACTGAGGGTCAACTGGACTATACCACCTAGTAACCACTATTGCTTTGTCTTCTGGAATCCATGCTCCGCATCCGTCACATTGAACTAGCGCTGACCTTCCCTTTGCTCCTTTGGACCTTCCTCTATTCTTCCTTTTCTTAGGCATAGAATTCGCCTCTGTAGATAGTTAGTTTTGTAGTTTTTATATTTTTACTTTTGAATTAGGTACTTTAAGTGTTCAATATTGCTTGGCAAGCCTTATTAGTGTTGCTGCTTTTTCACCACATATCGGGCACTTCGCGTCATCAACATTTACTTCTTCTATCGTAGGTAAGGGAGAACCTAAAACCTTGGCCTCTAAAATCTCTTCAAAAGCATGGCCGCATTCTTCTTTACCGCACCATGGAATTTCTAATACTCCTCTTGCTTCGCTAAGAACTTTTCTTGCTTCCTCTAAGTCTTTGACCCTAAATATTTTGGTTCTAAACCATTGTCTAGCTCTTTCTCTTATACGCTCCCCTATTTTAAGAAGCTCCTCTTTTACATGTTTAACTACTTCATCCAAGGGAACTTGCTTGCGTTTTCTCTCTAACCTGTCTGCTAAAGTTACTGTACCTGTACTTATCTCCTTAGAACCTATTTCTATTCTGAGGGGTACTCCACGAAGCTCCCAATCGTAGAACTTATACCCAGGTGAATATTCTTTTCTATCGTCTAAATGCACTCTTATATTATTCCTTTTTAGTCTCTCGTATACGTCCTTGGAGGTCTTTAAAATTTTGTCCCATACATCTTTGATAGGTATAGGCACTATAACTACCTGTATTGGAGCAAATTCTGGTGGAAGAATTAAACCTAAATCGTCACCGTGAACCGAGATAAGTGCTGCTATGACCCTTTCGGAAATTCCATAGGAGGTTTGCCAAGCGTAATCTATGCTTTCATCGGATAACTGTATTTTAACTTCAAACACTTTTGTAAAGTTCTGGCCTAAGTTGTGAACTGTACCTATCTGTAATGTTTTACCATCAGGCATGATCGTGTCAAATGCTATTGTATAAAGTGCTCCTGCAAATTTATCCCAATCAGGTCTTTTAGATATAAGGTAAGGTATTCCCAAGGTATCGAAAAACTTCTTATATATGTTTATTGCTTCAATTACTTGTTTTTCAGCGTCTTCGTATGTTTCATGAATGGTATGAGCTTCTTTAAATGTTGTTACTTCTCTAACCCTAATCATGGGCTTAGTGGCTTTTGTTTCATACCTGAAAATGTTTACTATTTGGTAGTATTTTTTAGGTAGTTGTTTGTACGATTTTATCCAGTAGCTTTCGTAAAGTGAGATAACAGTCTCGCTCGTAGGTCTTAAAGCAAGTTTTACATCTAGATCTTCTTCCCCACCCTTAGTAACCCAGTAAACCTCACCCTTAAATCCTTCAATATGTTCTTTCTCCTTGGATAATAAATCTTCAGGTACAAGTAGTGGCATAAGTATTTCTTCATGGCCTGTTTCGTCAAGCAGTTTTCTCATGTAGTTCAAGACGAACCTTCTTATTTTGAAACCGTAAGGTAACCATATGCCGCATCCTTTAACAGGGTATCGTCCATAATCATATAGTTCAGCTTTCTCCATTACGTAATCGAACCATCTAGAATACGATGATCCTTCTTTAGGTATTCTTTCGTACATAATCGTAACCTTACGCTATACTTTCTTCACAATACTTATTCTATCTCTTTTAAAAACATTACTTAGGAAACTGTTTTCATATAACAACCTTTCTAGCAAATACTATATACCCTGTATGAGCAACTGTCCAAGTCATAGGTCTTATTTCGCCTGGAACGGTTTTGTATAATCTCAGCAAGGTATCGTAAGCCTCAATGTTTACAAAACCCTTATGCTGCCTTAGAGAATTTATGGTTTTCAACAGCTGTTCCATGGTTGGCACAAATATAGTCAAGGTTCCAGATGCTTTTAAGGCTTCATAAGCTATTTCTACTAGCCTCCATGGCATGGGCAGGTCGAAGAACACTGCATCTACATTTTCTTCGTCTATACCTTCCTCTATGTTCTTATTTTTAAAGACTACATACTTTTCCAGACCTGCCATTTTTATGTTACTTTTCGCTATTTCAATAAACTCTTTTCTTACTTCATAAGTGTACACTTTCCCATTAGGCCTAACATAATATGCCAGTGTTGCTGTCAGCACACCGCTTCCAGTACCTGCTTCTACAACTATCGATCCTGAGGAAATACCTGACTTGAAAACTATAAAACCTAAATCTTTAGGATATATTACTTGAGTTATTCTCCTAAATTTTTCTATATAATCGCTTATTGATGGTTTTAGAAGGTATGCTTTCACATTTAGGGATGTCAGGACAGAGTCTCCATATTTTTTACCTATAAGGTCTTCAACGTTAATAATACCCCTGTCTGTCTCCAATTTAGGTTTTACACGTGGTTTCACAAGGAATTTCCTATGCTCATCGATGTAAACAAGTACTTCGGAATTCTCATTAATTACTTCCATTACATGTCCTCCTGAACTTAATGGCTCGGTCCTGGTGTCTTTCTTCATCACTCAGCAATACCAGCCTTCCTCATTGCCGTTTAAATATTTAGAAATACTATAATATAAGTTAACTTAAAGTTATTGCAGGTAAGGGAATTCATGCCTGTGAAAGTTTATTTAATGTCTATTAAACCGAAATTCGCTTATCAAATATTCACTGGCAAGAAAAAATATGAGCTAAGAAGGCATATAGGGGTTAAAATAGAGGACTACTCAACTATAATTCTATATGTCTCAGGCAAGGTGAAAGCACTAATGGGTGAATTTCAAGCAGGAAAAATAATAGTAGGTAGTCCAGCATATGTTTGGGAAAAAACAGCCTATCAGCCTGGCTCAGGTTTAGATGAAGATGATTGGCCATACATCGAAGGCTCTAAGTTGGCCATGGCAATAGAAATTTTAAAAACTAAAGTATACAGGAGACCTGTAAGCTTGGCTGAGTTAAAGAATATAATACCTAATTTTATGCCTCCACTAAGCTATAGAGAACTTAGCGAATGTGAACCCTTATATTTCATAGTTGAGAAGTTAAGAAAACTATAAGGATACTAAACAGTAAGAGGCTATATCGGTATTTTACTTCTCCTACTCTGGAAACCAGGGAAAACGTACTCGTTACTTCTAAGCCAAAGCTCCTTCCTTAGCAAGTCTCTAACTGCTATTCTAATTACTTCACTCCTAGAAGAATATCTCCCTATCTTTACCAGTTCATCTAAGCCTTCAATGTATGTTTCAGGCATTTTAACCGTTACAAGCTTCATATCTTTCACCCCTAGCTATGCTTAGCCTCATTTTATTTTTAAAGCCTAACTAGTAGTAATACGTAAGAGTATTATCAGCGTAAAGATAGGGTTATATAACTCTAAAAATAAATACAGGAGGAAACAAGTATTCACCCTAGGTGTAGCATGTGGGTGGAGTGCATAAGAAACCTATTTCGGTTATAGAAAAGAGAACTAGGAGAATGCTAGAGGGAAAAGCAGGTAGAAGAGAGAAGAGGCCGCTTAGTGAAACAGAAAAAAGAGAAAGATCAGTTATTGTGACTCCAGGACTGCTAAGAACTATAGAGAGTGGCATTAGAGAGTTCAAAGTTATAACACCATACTTAATAATGACGAAATATGATATAACATATGGTAACGCGAAAAGAGTTTTGGAAATATTATCCAGAAAAGGTTTAATAAGGGAGGTTTCAAGAAACCGTAGAGTTAGAGTATATGTTGTAGCGTAATGTTTTTAGATTTATTCAATATCTATATCTAAAAAGCTAGGAATAGTTTTAAGCTCCATAATAGGTACAGCTATCCATCCTGGTCTCGTACCTTTTGAAAACTCTACTTTCTCTCCTGTTTCATCGCTTTTAACTAAGATATAGTGCTTACCTTTCTCTTTTTCTCCTTCTTCGGTGACATAGTAGTACAGTAAGGGTAATCCATAGAACTTGTAGAAATCTCTAAACACGGCAAGTAGCCCGTATACTACCTTATTTCTCTTTTTGAACTTAATAATGTAAGGTGCTTGTCCGAGGCTGGCAAGGGAAACAGCAAAGCGAGCTATATCTCTTATGGAGACTACGCGTATACCAATTACTTTACTTATTTCTTCCTGTTTATTCATAGGCTGCCTCCTAAAGTGTCTTCAACGATATTTTAGTAGTTTTGAAAGTTCTTTGCATGCATCGGAGAGAGAACGGTAGCTTACGGTACATGGGTTTAATGTGCTGAAATCGTTGCTGTTTAGTTCAGAGAGATCCCAGAATAGTACCTTTTCCTCATTTACAGCTTCATTTTCAACACCGTTAGGTGTAACTATCATGGATGGCGCGCTGTAAAGTATTTCTCCGTGATGCTCGACAATACCTCCACATAATAGTACGGGGGATGAAGTTTCTATGGCTCTAGCTAAAGCCAAAGATTTCACAATAGCTCTGATATTTCCTTTCCTAAGTCTTCTTTTGAAAAATGCTACGAAAAATTGAGCTCCCAATATTTTTTGTAAACGTGCATATTCTGGAGCAAATAAATCAGTGTCTACAAGGACACCTAAGTTATATTTTCGAACAACAATTTTACTTGTAAATATTTTTCCTGGAGAAAGTCCTAGTGAAAGTTCTTCTTTCGAAATTGTTATTTTTCTTATTTTACCCTTTATTCTTCCATCGGGGGTCACAAGAAGAGAGGTCATAAACAATTTTGGACCTGCTCTTTCCAATATTCCTCCAACCATTATGTATAGTGAATGTTCCTCAGCTATTTTTATTATAGGTTCTATAGCCGATGAAGGTATTCTTCCAGCATAACTTCTAATTATAGCCTTTATCCTGTTTACCCTATATATTCCTATGAGATCCGATATGTTCATTAAAGGAGAAATACACATAAGCATTGCATCTTTTCTTCTGGCCTCATCAGCTGCTCTGTTAACCCTTTCGCTATTATATCTTCTAGAAAGAATTTTATTCCGGTAATGATATATCGCCACTTTCACTGTTAACCACCTTAAGGTAGAGAAACTATTTCATCATAAAGTTCATTCAGAACATCTAAATAGTTTTTCTCGCCACGCTCAATATCGTCCACTATTTTTTCAAGCATTGCGGTACGCTCCTCAGATACTAGTCTGGAATAATTTTGAGAAAGATAAGTATAAACTTTAATTCCTAGCCCTGTCGGGACGAGCCTCTTCTTACGTTCAATAATATATTTTCTCTGAAACAGTGTATCTATGATTTTAGCATAGGTTGATGGTCTACCTATTCCTCTTTCTTTCATTTGCCTCACTAAGTCTCCATGAGTAAATGGATATGCTGTAGGTTTCTCTAATATTCTTACCTCATGTGAGATGTATTTACCTTTTTCAATTGCGGGTTCAACACTTACCATGTTATAGAATTCTAGGAAGTTCTTCTCTTTTATATTTACTATTCGCTGTATTTCTTTTTCAACGCCCATTACCCTAACCTTTAGTCTTTGCTTTTCTACTCTTGCTTCCTTCATTTGGCTTGCAATAAATCTTCTGAAGATTAGATCGTATAATGCTATATGTTCTCTAGTTAGCGGCTTAATAGGGGTTATGATGCCTTCATTTATTAGCTTAACTAATCTATCAGCGTCTATAGGCCTTGCAGGTCTTATACATTCATGAGCACCTCCAACAGCCCACGTTCTGGGCTTAAAGTACTTCTTTGCCTTCTCCCCATAAACATCAGTTAGATACGTTTTTGCAACCATTTGTCCGTATGCTGATACCCTTGGAGAATCCGTTCTATGGTATGTTATAAAGCCTAGTTCAAACAAGTCTTGCGCCAAGCTCATGACCTTGCCTGCACTTAGCTTTAGTATTCTTGTTGCTTCAGTTAACAAGGTGTCTGTAGTGAATGGAGGTAGCGGAGAAATAGTTTCCTCTAGCTTTTCCTCTTCTAAAACCTCAACTTCAACTTCTTTTAATGCCTTCCTAAACTTCTCAGGTATTTCCTCTTCGGAAAGCTCTATGGTTAACAAATCCTTTACCTCAACAATGTATACTTTTTTCCTCTCCTTAGCCCATTTTTCATATTTTTCTATTATCCATCCTAGTACTGGTGTTTGCACTCTACCAGCAGACAGCCAACGCATACCGAATATATCCCATAGCCTTCTAGAAAGTTCGAAACCTATCCATCTGTCCTCAATACGCCTAACAATTTGGGCCTCAATAAGGTTGATATTGAAGTCTCTGGGGTTATCTAAGGCATCTACTATGGCTCTTTTAGTGACCTCATGGAATTCTACTCTAAACAGCTTTTTAGCATGCGGTCTTAGATGAACTGCTATATCCCACCCTATTTTCTCACCTTCGGTATCAGGGTCTGTACCTATAAGGACTAGGTCAACTTCCTCTGCTAGTTCCTTGATGAAGTTTATGATTTCCAGAGAATCTCTGATATTCTTACTACCACACTTAGGACAGACTTTTCCTTTGTCTTCTACATACTCTGTAAACTGGTATCCGCAATCTAAGCATCTCTTTAGCGTATCATAAACTGGTAGATATCTATCAACGTAACTGTCTTTAGGTGTTAAAACTCCATGAAATCCTTGGGAAACCACTAAGTCAAATACGTGACCTCCTGTAGCCGTTACCATGAGCAAGTATTTTCCTGTAGTTACTTCATAAACTTTAAGCCCATTTCGTCTCCTAATAGTTGGTTTCCCGAAGAAATTAGCTATGGTTCTAGCTTTATTTGGTGACTCAACAACTAAGAGTACTGTCTTAAACCATTCCTTAACCTTTTCTACTTTCACTTTACCTGCTTTAACTGCCTTCACTAATTCTCTGTCTTCATCAATTTCTCTTAACAATTTTTCTAAGTCAATTGTTTTAAAGTCGAACCATTCTATATCCTCAATGAACCACTTTGTCCTCCTTAACAAGCCATAGAGAAGTCTTTCATCATCTACAATTACTACAGAAAGCCCTTTGGTTATTCCGCCTACAAACATTCTTGATGTTCTACCGCTCGCCTGAATATAAGTCATAATATCAGGGATTAAAATGAACATTTTGCCATTTTCTTCAACTATGGTTATTTCCTTAAGTTCCTTTAATTTCCTCTTTATTTCTGGGTCTTCTAGTAGGCTCCTAGCTATAGCTAAAGCCTCATAAAACATTTTTTCTGCAGCCGTTTCGGGAGGTATGTTTTTCTTAAGCTTCTTAGCGATTTCCGATACAACTGCTGCAGGGGCTATTGCAATAAACCTTTTCATCCTAGCTATTAGTCTATCTACTTTTTCTTTATCCTTCTCTTTTTCTAAAACCTCCCTTAATATAACAAGTGCTCTCATTATGTTAAGAGGATGTGGTTCGTCAAGCTTTGTGCTAAACTTGAACCTAGGTATACCTGCAAATATTGCATACCGTACGATCTCAGGTAAGTCTAAACCCCTTACCATAACTCCATAGTATGTTGCAACACCAACTAATACGTCAACCTCTCCTCTAATGAACTCCTCCAATGCCTTTATTTCCTTAGAAACAAATACCTTAGCCTTAATGCCTTTGCTTCTTAGGAAGCTAGACAGTTTTTCAGCATATTCGATGCCCTTATCTATGGGGACGAAGATTAAGCCTCCTTTACCTAAAACTTTAACAATGCTAGCAACTTCTTCTTCTATGGACTTATCGGGTTTAAGATAGGTATCAACGATTGCTCTTAAATGCTCAGACCTTGTACCTACTTCAAACCCTAAAAGTTCACGGAAGAGACGAACTCTTAACCCTCTAGGTCTACCTGTAGCGCTTGAAACTATTAATACTCCCTTAACTTTCCTTGAAGCATATTCCACATATTTTCTTAACTTATTGACTTCTTTTAGCAGTTTAATACGTTCTTGGTTGGAAAGAGTTTTTTGAGCAAGTCTTCTTTTAAGCTTAATGAGCTCAAAAGCTGTTTGTATGTCGTTCTCTGTGAAGCCAAGTAGCATTAAAACTCTATCTATGTTTTTAGAGCTCTTAAGTATAGCATCGACGTCGTCAATAAATATGAAGTAGAATTTATTGTTCTTCAGTTCCTCAAAATGTGTTGATAGGAATTTTGAAGTTGTCACTAATATGTCGAATTCAGAATTAGCTATTTTTTCGAGAATGTTTTTTCTCTCCTTTTGAGATAGTTTAGCATGATAACTTAGCACTCTTATAGGTTCATTGAGTTTTTCGATAAACTCTACTAACTTATTATAAACCTGTATTACGAGGGGTGTTGTCGGAACTATAATATATGATTTTTTATTTCTCATAGCAAAATATATGGAGGCTATGATTCCAAATACTGTTTTCCCGACGCCTGTTGGTGCGACAATTGAAAAGCTTTCGTTCTTTAATATTCTTTTAGCCCATGTTTCTTGGGCACTCCACATTACGTTGCCTATGAGCTTCTTAAAGAGCTCATTGAACTTCCTGACTTCTTCAAGAATGTGTTTTAACTTTCTTAGCTTTTTCAATCTACCAAGTTTTTCAGTAAGCTCTATGGTTGTGATGTATGATGGTGTTTTCACTATATTCTTTAAGTCTTCAACGTGTATTGGCAAACATTTTTCGCAAGGAAGCATGTATCCTAGTCTGAGATCCGATATTTCTTCTCCACAGTTAATACATCCATGTCTATAAATACCGTGAATATCAAAAACCATTAACTATACACCATTTCCTTGTGAAAAAAAGCTTATTTAGGCTCTTTCTTCGAAAACACCGTACCTGGTTATTTTAAGTACCTTATTCGGATATATGATTATTCCCTTGCTTGTTATTTCGAATGGGTGTCTACGCATGCTATGAGATGTTCCTCTCATTTTCCACACTATCAATGATCTTTTCAGTTCGCCACCTATTTCGTCTAAATCTAGTCTTATAATGCCGTCTACTCCATGCTCGACTCCTGGTCCTCCGAACCCCCTCTCGGTTACGGATACTTGGGATATAAGTAGCGAAGTTACACCTAGCCCTGAAAGTACTCTCTTAATCTGCATGATAATGCTTCTTGCTAGCGATGGTCTCGTAAGGTAGAGTGTTGATACTGAATCTATAACTCCTCGTACAGCGCCAACATCCCTTATTGCTTCCTTTATTATATCTATTAAGTTTCCAACATCGGTAGGATCTCTTACAACATATCTTTCTCTCTTAGCTGCTTCTCCGATGCCTCCGGTAAAGGCATCTACCATGGCGAATAAGCCTCTCTCCTCATATTTTCTAACATCCCATCCGAACTGGGCCATGTTTATTCTAACTTGCACCGGATGTTCCTCAAGTGTAACAAGTATTCCTGGTTCTCCCATAGTTAGGCCGTAATATAGGTACTGTTGTGCCATAATGCTTTTTCCTGTTCCAGGACCGCCTGAAACAAGAACTATATTTCTTTTAGGTATACCACCATGAAGTATCTCGTCAAGACCAGGTATTCCCGTTTTAATCCTCTCAATAGGCATTATGCCACCTTGATGTAATATCTTTTTTCAGCTAAATAAATTTATGTCTATCTTTACTTTACTGTGGTATTGTATTTTGCTTTAAAGATTTTATAGGGTAAACTACATTATATTCTAGGCTAACTGTGTGGTTGAGGGTTAGGTCTTGTCTGAGGAATTAAGACTACAAGTCATGGAGGCTAAACCTAGAGATAGAGGTAGGAAAATAGCTCGAATAAGTAGACGAGATATGAGACAGTTAAAGGTGGTTACCGGAGACTTTATTGAAATTGAAGGCCCTAAAGGAGTTGCTGTCTGTCAAGCTTGGCCAGCTTACCCTGAGGATGAAGGAAAGGCTGTTATTAGAATAGATGATACTGTTAGATCATCAATAGGAGCTTCAATAGGAGATTTTGTTAGTGTAAGAAGAGCACGTGAAGTTAAGCCTGCATCCAAAGTGGTTTTAGCGCCTGTTGAACCTTTGCCTTTCATGTTTAACTTAGCAGATTTTGCTGACTATATTAAGAACATCCTCATAGGTAGACCTGTTTCACTTAGAGAAACATTGATAATACCTGTCTTTAATATGGACCTAAAGTTTATTGTTACTTCTACGCAACCAACATTTCACGTATACGTTACCGAAGATACTGAAATACATTTGAAGAAGGAACCTGTAAAGGAAGAAATCATTAAAGGAGTTCCGAGAGTTACATGGGAAGATATAGGAGACTTAGAGGAAGCTAAGGAAAAAATAAGGGAGATGATAGAACTGCCTTTGAAACACCCTGAACTATTTAGACACTTGGGTATTGAACCTCCTAAGGGCGTTTTACTATATGGTCCACCGGGCACGGGTAAGACGTTACTAGCTAAGGCATTAGCCAATGAAATTGGAGCATATTTCATTGCTATTAATGGTCCTGAAATTATGAGTAAATTCTATGGGGAAAGCGAGCAAAGACTAAGAGAGGTTTTCAAGGAAGCGGAAGAAAATGCTCCAGCAATAATATTCATAGACGAAATAGACTCGATAGCGCCTAGGAGAGAGGAAGTTACTGGTGAAGTTGAGAAACGTGTGGTGGCTCAGCTCTTAGCGTTAATGGATGGGTTAAAGGAGAGAGGCAAAGTAATAGTTATTGGAGCAACCAACAGACCCGATGCCGTGGATCCAGCGCTTAGAAGACCTGGAAGATTTGATAGAGAAATAGAAATTAGGCCTCCAGATAAAAAGGGTAGGAAAGAAATACTCATAGTACATACAAGGAATATGCCCTTAGCAGAAGACGTTAACCTTGACGAACTAGCCGAACTTACTCACGGATATACTGGTGCGGATTTAGCAGCTCTAGCCAAGGAAGCTGCCATGAGCGCACTTAGAAGGTTCATAAGGGAAAAGAAGGTTGATTTGACGAAACCTATACCTCCAAGTGTTATAAAGGAACTGAAGGTTACTAGAAAAGACTTCTTCGAAGCAATGAAGTTTATTCAACCAACACTCCTAAGAGAAGTCTATGTTGAAGTACCTGAAGTACATTGGGACGATATTGGAGGCTTAGAGAATGTTAAGCAGGAGCTAAGAGAAGCTGTTGAATGGCCTCTAAAATACCCTGAAGTATTTAAGAAAATGGGTATTAGGCCTCCTAGAGGAATTTTGCTTTTCGGACCTCCGGGCACAGGAAAGACACTGCTAGCTAAGGCTGTAGCGACGGAAAGTGAGGCAAACTTTATTTCTGTTAAGGGTCCTGAGGTTTTAAGTAAGTGGGTTGGAGAATCGGAAAGAGCAATTAGAGTTATCTTTAGAAGGGCAAGGCAAGCAGCACCATGCATAATATTCTTCGATGAAATAGATGCAATAGCGCCTAGAAGAGGGCTACGCTCAGATACTACGGGCGTTACCGATAGAATAGTAAACCAACTACTAACGGAAATGGACGGTATTGAAAGGCTGGAAAACGTTGTTGTTATTGCTGCTACGAATAGACCAGATATTTTAGACCCGGCACTGCTAAGACCAGGGAGATTCGATAGGCTAATCTATGTACCACCACCGGATGTTAATAGTAGATACGAAATATTCAAGGTACATACTAGGAAAATGCCTCTAGCAGAAGACGTAGATTTACGGAAACTAGCTGAAATGACTGAGGGCTATACTGGAGCCGATATTGAAGCTGTATGTAGAGAAGCAGCTATGATAGCGTTAAGAGAGAAATTCGAGCCAAGACCTGTCTCCATGGAGCACTTCTTGAAAGCATTAAAGAAGATACCTCCAAGCCTAACGCCAGAAGATATTGAACGCTACGAAAAACTAAGCCAAGAACTGAAAAGAACAATACTCTCATAACTCCAAGTAAATCTTTCATTTAATTGGCACTAACTATTTTTAAACACGCTCCTATAGTAAATTCTCGGTTAGCAACCAATGGAAAGTTTCAAGGAGAATATAGAGAAGGAGAAAATTCTGAAGAAGGCATATACTAGGCGAGCTCCCTCCTCATATGTTAAATTACTGAAGAAGCTGAAAATTTCCTTAGAGAATGCACACAAACTGAACCATAGACGTTTACTAGTATTATCTGGTTCTCAAAGCGATCTCCTTGCAGTACTTGTAGCTAGGACAATAATAGCATTTAGCAGAGTATGGAAAAAAGCTCATGGAAAATACCCTGAAATAGTGTACTTTTACCATAGGGAGTTGCCTAGTGAAAGGTTAAAAGCAGACATAGTGAAGGAAATTGTAAAAGGCAAAATGAAAAATGTTAAAATAGAGTTTGTTGATTTCAGAGATACCGAGGAATATTTAGGAACAACATTTGATTCATTAATTCTAGACCTAACGTCGAATCTCAAACCCAACGATATTGGTAGATTAATAGGTATTGTAAGGGGTGGCGGCTTACTTATCCTCCTTACACCAAATTGGGATGAATGGGAAAAAACACTGACAATTTTCCAAAGAGAATTAGCTACACCACAGCATCCAGAAAACGAAGTTAGGCAAATATTCAAGAAGTGGTTTAAACACAAACTAATAAAGCACGACGGAATATTCATATATGATGCTGATAAAAAGAAAATACTAAAATGTCCCATAGAAAGCCCCGTCCTTGCAGATAGCGGTTTTAAGAGGAAAATAATTTTTCCAGAAAAAACACTATTTCCCAAGGAAATATACCACCTAGCATTAACCCAAGACCAAGTAAATGTTCTCAAAATAACCGAGCTTTTCGTAGAAAAACCTAAGAAGGGTATGAAAACAGTTTTTGTTCTGATAGCTAATAGAGGTAGAGGAAAGTCCTGCGCTTTAGGTATAGGTATAGCTGGGATAATAAATGAGCTAAGAAAGGTTAAGAATAGAGTAAGGGTTTTAGTTACTGCACCTAAACTTTCAAATGTTCAATCATTTATGGATCTTCTCATAAAGTCTCTTGAAAGTTTAGGTTTGAAATATAAGACCATTAAGAAGAAACGGTTTATCTTAGAAGTTAAAGGTGAAAAATTTAGCGTAGAATATTGGGAACCTATCGATATACCCAAAATGAAAGCTGACATAGTAGTTGTTGATGAGGCTGCAGGCCTTCAAGTCCCCATGCTTCTTAAAATATGGAAAGCCCATAGAAGAATAATGTTTTCAAGTACAATACATGGATACGAAGGTGCTGGAAGGGGATTTTCTGTTCGCTTCTTAAGTCTAATAAGGAGTGATCCTTCGACAAAACTCTTAGAATATGAAATGAAGGAGCCCATAAGATATGCGGAGAACGATCCCATCGAGAAATGGCAGTTTGACACCCTTCTCTTAGATGCTGAACCTGAAAAACTTGATGAAGAAGATTATAAGGCTATAGCTGAAGGAAGACTCATATACGTTAAACCTAATCTTGAAACTTGGTTCTCGGAAAAAGGCGAGAACAAGCTTAGAGCATTTTTCGGCATATACGTTTTAGCCCATTATAGAAATGAACCAGATGACTTAGGAATGATGGCGGATGCGCCGCATCATACAATAAGAGCTATTATGACGCCTTCAGGCAAGATTGTTTGTTCTTTACAACTAGCCGAGGAAGGTCCTATTTCTGAAGATTTTGTTTACGATCTACTTAAAGGAGGTAGAATACCTGGAAACATTATTCCTGATAGAGTACTGAAACATGTTAGAATACGTGAGTTCGGAAAAACAGTGGGCTGGCGCATTGTTAGAATAGCAACACACCCTGACGTTATGGGTAGAGGCATTGGAAGTTTCGCCTTAAAACAAGTGATAGCGGAAGCTATCGAGAGAGGATATGATTGGGTTGGTGCAGGATTTGGTGTCACGGAAAAACTATTACGTTTTTGGCTGAAAAACGGTTTTATTCCTGTCCACATGTCACCTGATAGGAACCCCGTAAGCGGCGAATTTACAGTTTTGGTCATATACCCGCTTAATACTACCGTACGAAGGATAATTAGCATAGCAAATAGGGAATTCAAAATTAAACTCTTAAACTCCCTACATGACACATATAGAGGGTTGGAAACGGACGTAGCATTAATGATTCTTAAATCAGGAGAAACCATAGATGCCGATTATACACCTAAGTTAGATGCCATTAGGTGGGATAGGCTCCGAATCTACGCTTACGGGCCTATGACCTTTGAAGCTGCATGCGATGTAATGTTTGAAATAGCTAAAGCATATTTCATAAGTTATCCTTACTTTAAGGTAAAGTTATCAAGCATAGAACAATACATCTTAGTTTCTAGAGTCTTACAGGCAAAGCCATGGGATGAAGTAGCTAACGAGATAGGTAAGAGAAGCTCATTCGTTATGAATAAGCTTAAGGAGATAGCGGGAAGAGTAGCGAAAATGTATAGTGGCACAGTAGAACCTAGTGGGGTTTCTCTGAAAAATGTAAATGTAAAACCCTAATTCTGAAAATACTAGCGTTAAACGATAAGATATATAGAGGTGTATCCTCTCCTTATTTTACAAAGGAAAATAAGCATAGTTAAAGTAGGTGCTCAAATACATGCCCTCTGCTGTAGAAAAATCAAAGGCAATAATATTATGGTTTGAAGAACTAAGAAAAGAGGACGTACCTATTGTTGGAGGTAAAAACGCTAATCTAGGCGAAATGATAAATGCTGGAATACCTGTTCCTCCAGGCTTTGCAGTAACGGCTTATGCTTACAAGAGATTTCTTGAAGAAACAGGTCTATCAGAGAAGATAGCCAATGTTCTTAAGGAAACTATCAAGGAAGGGAAACCGCAGGAATATGAGGAAGCAAGTCGTAAAATAAAGGAACTTATACTGAAATCGGAAATGCCAAAATACATTGAGGAGGCTATTAGGGAGTCATATAGGGAGCTATGTAAGAAGCTAGGTCTAGAAGTAGTTCGTGTAGCTGTTAGAAGTTCAGCTACTGCCGAAGATCTTCCGGACGCAAGTTTTGCTGGACAGCAGGAAACATATCTTAACGTCATAGGTGAAGATGACGTTGTTAAAAAAGTTAAAATGTGCTGGGCTAGCTTATGGACCGCTAGGGCAATATATTACCGTGAAAGCAAAGGTTTTGATCATTCAAAAGTGCTAATATCTGTTGCTGTTCAGAAGATGGTTAATTCTAGATCCGCAGGAGTAATGTTCACAATACATCCAGTAACAGGAGAAGAAGACAAAATAGTTATTGAGAGTTCATGGGGCCTAGGTGAAACCGTTGTTCAAGGACGCGTAACCCCGGACGAAATAGTTGTTGATAAGAGGGAGCTCAAAATTATAGAGAAAAAAGTTAATGAGAAATCACTAGCCTTACTTTTCGACCCCGTATCTAGGAGAAATGTTGAAGTAGAATTGCCTAAGAACGAGGAAGAGATAAGTAAGATAGCTAAAGAAAAACCTGCATTAGCTGACATTATTAAGAAACACTCAATGTACCGTGATAAACTATCAATATCTGATGAAGAAGCATTAAGACTCGCAGAGTATGCTATTAAAATAGAGAAACATTATGGTCGAGCTATGGATATAGAGTGGGCTATAGACCAAGACTTACCTTATCCGCAAAACGTATTCATAGTTCAAGCCAGACCTGAAACTGTATGGAGTATTAGGAAACCGGCGAAAGCAGAAGTTAAAGAGGAGAAAGTTGCGAAAGCACCTACCGAAAGAAAAATCCTAGTCAGAGGTTTACCTGCTAGCCCCGGGATCGCAATAGGTGTAGCTAAGGTAGCATTAACAGTTGAGGAAGCAGCTAAACTAATGAAGAAAGGCGACATACTTATAACTAAAATGACGGATCCAGACTGGGTTCCATACATGAAACTAGCAGCAGCGATAGTGACTGATGAAGGAGGTATGACAGCACATGCAGCTATAGTTTCAAGAGAACTAGGTATACCGTGTATCGTCGGTTCAAAGAATGCAACAAAAGTATTGAAAACAGGTATGGAAGTAACTGTCGATGCCACTCATGGTGTTGTATATGAGGGGAGGGTTGAAGAACTTCTAAAGAAGGAAGAAGAGGCTAAAGTAGCACCAGCCATTGGTATAGGTCTACCTAGAGAAGTTATTCAGGAAATATACCCTGTAACAGCAACTAAAATATACATGAACCTAGGTGAACCGGACTTAATAGACAAATACATTAACTTACCCTTTGACGGAATAGGTCTCATGAGAATAGAGTTTATAATATCCGACTGGATAGCTTATCATCCACTATACCTGATAAAAATAGGTAAACCAGATGACTTTATAAATAAACTTGCCGACGGCATAGCCAAGGTAGCTCAAGCAATATATCCAAGACCTGTTGTCGTTAGGTTCAGCGACTTCAAAACAAATGAATACAGGGGTCTTAAAGGCGGAGAAGAATTCGAACCTGACGAAAGAAACCCAATGATAGGTTGGCGCGGTGTTTCAAGATATATCTCGCCAGAATATGAGCCAGGCTTCAGACTAGAAGTCAGGGCGATAAGAAAGGTTAGAGAAGAATACGGTCTTAAAAACGTATGGGTAATGTTACCTTTCGTTAGAACAACATGGGAAGTTAAAAGAGCATTAGAAATAATGGAGGAAGAAGGTCTTAGAAGATCTAGAGACTTCAAAGTATGGATTATGGCTGAGGTACCTTCAGTAATATTCTTAGCAGACGAATTCAGCAAACTAATAGATGGGTTTAGCATAGGTAGCAACGATCTAACACAACTAATACTTGGAGCAGACAGAGACTCAGCGATACTTGGAAGACTAGGATACTTTGATGAAAGAGATCCTGCAGTTATGAGAGCCATAGCTCATCTAATAAAGGTAGCTCATGCTCATGGAAAAACCGTATCCATATGTGGTCAAGCACCTAGCGTATATCCTGAATTTGCAGAGTTCCTAGTAAGACAGGGAATAGATAGCATAAGCGTTAACCCTGATGTCGTTATAAGAACTAGGAGGCTTGTAGCAAGCATAGAAAAGAAAATAATGCTTGAACATCTCGGAGAAGGTATGGGAAAAAGAAAGGAAATATTATGGAAGCCTGAATGGTAAAAAACTAATACACTATTTCATATAAGATTATGTGAAAGTTAGATGATGAAGCTCGAAAGGTCGGAAGAACGCTAATGAAGACCCCGCGCAGAGCTGACCTCCTCTTGCCAAGGGAATAGTATGAAGAAAATAGTTATAGCAATAACAGGAGCTAGTGGAATAATTTACGGTATCAGGTTGGTTGAAGAACTTTTAAGAACATCCGAAGTATACTTGGTAGTAACGGATAATGCAAAAACTGTAGCTAGATATGAAGGTGTTCAAAAAAAGCTAATTGAATTAGTGAAGAGAGTAAAAACATATAGTGAGCACGATTTAGATTGCACTATTGCCAGTTCAAGTTTCAACCAAGATGCTATGGTTATAGCACCTTGCAGTATGAAAACCCTAGCCGGTATAGCATCAGGCTACTCTGAAAATTTAGTTCTAAGAGTAGCTGAAAATACTTTAAGACTTAAGAGACCTTTAATACTTGTTATAAGAGAAACCCCGCTTAACACAATACACATTTTAAATATGCTTAAAGTATCATTAGCTGGTGCTATTGTTTTACCTGCATCACCTGCTTTCTACAATAAGCCTAATAGCATAGATGATATTATAAATTTCATCGTAGGTAAAGTCTTAGACATCTTAGGAATACATCATGAACTTTACAAGAAATGGCAAACATACTAGTTCTTAGTCATTCCAATAGCATGTCTCTTTTACCAAATCTCTTGGTTAGTATGCTCTTAACATCTCTACCAAATTCCTCTTCCTCGATTTCCTTAAGTAGGTCTTTAACCCTCCGTTCACGTAGCCCTAAACCGCAGGTTCCATCAGGCAGCATTGCTCTTTTAACACAATAGGCATATTGACACTTAGCGCCTACACATAAATCGCCGACCCATCTGCATAATATTACTTTTCTCGGTTTTCCTCTATAGAAACGGGTTACAACTACTAGAGCATTCTTACTACATCTAAATAGGGGGCACGTAGGTCTACAAGTAGTTCTTGACGCTTCTCCCTTTAATGGAGCGATGGTCTTAGAAGATTCCTTATCACTTTGTTTTTTCAAAATTAGGCACCTCTTTTAACCTAGAACAACATTAAGAATTCATGGCCTATACCATTTAAACATTATCTTTTCTACTTTACTTCCCAATTCATTTCTTGTCGTTGCTATAATAAATTTCTTTCTCACAGAATGCGAAAGCCTACCTGCTCTAACAAGTTCTACAGGGTTTAAAGTTTCATCAATTGATAGTACGTGGACTAAATAGGGGGCATGATCTATTCCAGGCCCTTTCTCATATACGGCAAAGTCTGCACCAAACTTAAGACCTGATCTTACAACATAACCTTTTTCTCTTAAATCTCTATATACGTTATACAACATAATACATCTTGGAATATATGAGCAACATATGTCTAGCAAATCTTTGAAACTCATAGGTTCATTATCCTTATATATTTTCAATATTCCTTTTTCGCATAAATACAATGCTTCTATTATAGATAACACTAGAGGAGATTTGAAATCTATTTTCTTGGGTTTTCTTAAACCTAAAGGTTTCCCGTAGAAACCTAAATTATATAATTTACATGCTTCATTATGGTCCCATACTATGACCTTAATTCCGATCAAATATCCTTTAATAGGTTCTTTATTCATTATAGAAACCTATAAGGCTAAGATATTTTGTGCATTGCCAAGTACATAAGTTCCTCAGCTGCTTCCTTAACTAGATCTGCGGAATCTTCAACAATATCTATTATTTCTTTTAGGAAGAGTACGAGCATTATGTTAGAGCTGTACTTCTCGTATAATGTAAATGTGAAGAGCCTATATCTCTCATCAAGTTCATCTTCTATTTTTATGGCGTTTTTAGCATGTTCAACAGTCACCTTCGGATTTATATTTAACATCATTATACCCTGGCGCATGGCATCGTATTCTTCGAGAAATCTCTTTGAGAAGTCTTTTAGCTTTTCTGTGAGTTCCTGAGGAACTTCAACATTGTTGTTGGCCATTATAGCTAGCCTATTAGCTAGACCTGACATTAGCTGTGATACTCGTTCTATATTGTAGGCTATATTTCTAAAAGAATCCTTATGCGTTAGCGTAGGTGTTGTTCTAACGAGGTACTGTAGTATAGTAGACCGTGATTCTTCTGTTTTCCCTTTAAACATTAAGACATGTTGGTATTTTGCCTTAATTACCTCTAACTTTCTTTGAGATAGTGCATCAATTAGAGAATATGTTTCTTTAACGCAATCAAAACCATTTCTTACGAGAGACTGAAGTAGTTCAATAGCAGTCATTTCTGCTAAACTTTCCTGAACACCTATTTTTGATGGATCATAGTATGCTGTCATTTCTTCATCAGCTCAGCTAGGAGTATCTGAGGGGATCTCCGGTATTACCAGCAAAATGTGTTAAAGAGATACAAGTATTTAAAAGTTAGCTAAACCAGAGCATAGTTGAAGAAAACAATGTGACCTAGTGTAATCCTGAGAGTATGCTTCATGACTAGAGCGATAATTGTGGACTGCTTAGGTAGGGTTAAAGGTAAAAGACTTTCAACAGTTGACGTCATAGGTGCCGGTCCGAGAAGCGTTGCTGGCGTATTAGAGAAACACAAAGTATACGTCTATGTAAAGCCTATTGAAGAATTTCTAAGACTTAAGCATAAAGTAAGAACCTATGATATGCTCTTGCTAAGTGCTATGAGCACCGATAAACAAGCGGTAATGATGGCTATTAAATACTGGAAGAAATATGGGAAAGGACCTATAATACTTGGAGGGCCTATAGTTTTTGGGTACTATAGCTTAAAGGAATTGGAATTTAACGTAGCAGTTTATGGTGAAGCTGAAAAAACGTTAGATGAACTATTAGAGCTGGGATTAAAAGATGCAGAGGTTCCATCATTAGATGAGCTTGCCAACGTTAAAGGTGTTGTTTTCAAACGTAAAGGTGAAATAGTCTTCACAGGTCGTAGGGATTTTCTTAAGAGAAATGAGCTGAACCAGTATAAACCATCTACACGGTCAATAACAGGATATGAACAGTATTGGGCTTATAGAGTATATGTTGAAGTTGTAAGGGGATGCAGTAACTTTCACAGACCCTTAATAGTTACTAAGGAAAAAGGTGGTTGTAAAGAATGTTCAGCGTGCTTCAAAGGATCTATGTTAGAACGGTTAACGTGTCCACTTAATGTTCCCCCAGGATGCGGATATTGCTCTGTTCCTGCACTCTATGGTCCTTCTAGATCAAGAAATCCTGAAGCTATCATAGAAGAGATAAAGGACATGGTAAGGTATGGCGTTACAAGGATAGTTCTTAGCGCTTCAGACATCTTAGATTATGGTAGGGATGTACTTGTAGAACCTGCTCCTCTCACAGACCCTAAACACCCTCCACCCAACATTGAGTGGCTTAGAAAACTATTTAACGGAATATTTAATATTGATGAAGTTTCGAAAAATGAAGTACATGTGTTTCTTGAAAATACAAAAGCATCCTTAGTTAACGAGACTACTGCTAAGCTTCTTGGAGAATACTTTAAAGGATCGCCTATACATATAGGTTGTGAAACAGGTTCCATAAATCACGCTATTCTCATAGGTAGACCATCTACGCCCAAGGACGTTATCGAAGCGACTAAATTACTCAGGAAGTACGGTTTAAAACCCTATGTTTACTTTATACATGGACTTCCTGGGCAAAATATTGAAACCGTTAAAAAAACATTAGAGGTTATGGATATTCTAGGAAAATATGTGGAGAAATATACCGTGTATAAATTTACTCCTATTCCTGGAACAGCTTTTGAGAAATATCCAAGTCCACCCTCAGCTAAAGTAGATAGGTTGAGTAGAGCAATAGTGGAGGAAGCCCGGAAAATGAATATGAAATTTAAGAAGCAGCTTATCGGTAAAACAGTTACAGCAGTAATAGTTAATCCATACGCTAAAAATACTGAGTATAATGTAGCTTACACTCTACCACATGGACCTGTAATTTTAGTTAAGAATGCTAGAAGGTACTACGGGTTTAAAGCATTGGTGAAAATAAGTAATGTTATAAGTGATAGATTAGTTATGGGAGAAGTAGTTAAAGTCCTAAGTAATGTAAGATTAAGAGCACTTAAGAGAAAATGAGAGATCTCTTAGAAAGTCCTCAACAAACTCCTTATCTTCCACTGTCCCTATTAACTCCTTTACCTTACTCTCTAATTCGTTTAGAAAAACGCTTGATTTTCTTTTAAGGTTCCTTATATGCTCTTTGTTGTGTTTAATCAAGTCAGTATACTGATTTATTAGATAATCTTCGTGAGATATTTTTTCTAGAAGTCGTAGTAACATGTACTCCGTTCTAAGAGCAACGGTGCTAAAGTAATCTAGTAGTGCATGTATGTCATCTAATGTTTTTAAAGTATTTTTTATTTCAGTATCATTTTTAAGATAATTAGCACTGATAGGTATTTTTGAATATTCCATTAATATGTTCTCAATTATTTTTCGTTCATACTCTAGCTGTTCTATATTACTAATGGTTTTTCTTAAAGCAACATCACTTTTCTCTCTTAAATATTCCTTAATTAGCCTTTTAAGGGACTTCAGCTTCTTAGAATGGGTTTCTATGGCTGATTCTAACCTACTATAAAGCTTTAATAATTTAAAGTAACTGTTAAACATGAATTCCACATTACATTCGCTTTTTACGCTGCTCTAACGGTTGCTATGCTGTTGTCTGCAATACCTTCCTCTCTAAGTTGTTCAGCATTGCACCATACTTCATTTTCACTTATGTTTTCATCTATAATTATAGTTAATCTTAACTTCTTTTTCCTAGCTACAACTATTTCCAATTTATCTTTTATACTGAGCGTTTCAGCTAGTTTTGGATTTATTTTCGCAAATCCCTGTTTTACGTTTTCGCTTGTTCTTACGCGAATTCTTCTTTCCTTTCTAGGTTTTTCTTTAGCCAAGCTGCTTGCCGGGGGTATTATGGACACTAATGCTTTTATATCTATTTTCTCTCTTTTTTCCTCTCTACTCAAAACTCTACACCTTGCCCTTGATTTTTATTACAGAGGTTCTCCCAGTTGTTCAAAAGATATTTCGCCTTTTATATATAATGGTATTTTCCTATATGCTTCCTCACGTTTTACTCGTACCTGTCTCCATGTGTCTCTGTCTCTTAACGTTATAGTATCGTCCTCTATTGATCTATAGTCTACAGTTATTGCTAATGGTATTCCTATTTCATCGGCTCTTGCATATCTTCTTCCTATGCTTCCAGAAACATCGTAAAGTACTCTTAGTTTCATAGATTTAAGGTCTTCGTATATTTTCTTAGCCATTTTCACTATAGGTTCTTTGCTAACAAGCGGGAAAACAGCTACACTTATTGGTGCTATATCTTTCGGTAATTTAAGTATAACTCTTCCATCCTTCACACTATATGCATACTCTAATGTCGCATAGAGGAGTCTTTCTGCACCAAACGATGGTTCAACAACGTGAGGTACAAATCTTTTACCTTTAGCTTTTTTCGAAGTGGTTTTTACCTTGAAAAATTCTTTAGGTATCTTAAATCCTGCAATACTTAAGTATCCTTTACTTTCTAGTTCTCTTAAAAGTATGTTTTTATCAGATTCTGAAAACGCCTTAATGATTTTTGCTGCATGCTCTTCATAAAACTCCTTTAGCTTATCAACATCTATTTCTAATTCCTCAACTTTTATTACTTTAGGCTCCTTGAACTGCTTGTACACTGTCAAGTCTCTATGACTGTAAGCTATGTGTCTTGAAAGATCATATTTTCCTCTATATGAGTGGCCTGCGACTTCAATCCAGCCCCAGCGAGACACTTTAACAAGCTGATCAAAGGTTTGAGTTGAGTAGTGGGCTCTCTCATGAGGCAGTTTTTCTTCGAAGACCTGTTTTTCAGGTGGAATACCTAGATCCTTCACGAATTTTTGACCTATGGCGAGAAAGTACGCAAGCCACTCATTTACAATCAACCCCTTTTCCAATCCCTCCTTTACTGACACAACTATGGGTTCTTTTTTGCCTTTCTTCTTTAGCTCTCCAGTAATTATTCTTAGTTCATCATTTTCTACCTCGGGCAGTAAAGGGCATGAAGGTTCTTCAGGGTCAAAGAAGAACTCTACCTCCATTATTGTAAATTCTCTTAGCCTTATAACTCCCTGTCTTGGGGATATTTCGTTTCTACCAACTCTTCCAATTTGCCCAATGCCTAAGGGTAATTTACTTCTCATAGCCTCATATACTCTCTTAAATGAGGTGAACATTCCCTGGGCAGCTTCCGGTCTTAAGAAACCAATATTTTCACTGTAGGGTCCAATAGTTGTTTGGAAGAGCAAACAGAACTCTTTAACTTCGCCTAAATTACCTCCGCACATAGGGCATTTAATGTTTTTCTCCTTTATAATCCTCGATAACTCATACGGTTTTAATCCTTCAACAGATGCTCCTGTTTCATCTTCTATTAAATGGTCTGCCCTGAATTTCCTACCGCACTTCTTGCACTCAACAATAGGATCTGTGAAGTGCTCTAAGTGTCCGCTAGCTTCAAGAACGGCTCTGGGTGTTATTACGGGGGTTTCTATTTCAACTATGAAGTCTTGATGTTTCAGTATAAACCATTCTCTCCATTTTTCTTCAATATTTTTCTTTAGAACAACACCTAATGGGCCTAAGTCAACAAAACCAGCTACGCCTCCATATATTTCATAGGATCTCCAGAAGAAGCCCCTTCTAGCAGCTAGTTCAACTATTTTTTCATAGAGATCTTTTTCCTTGCTCAAGGCTAAAACTCAGCCTCACACATCAATCAACATGTTACGGGTAAAAATACTTATGTGTTTATCTCGGCTTTAAACATATCTTAGGGATTAAGAGTGTTTGACTCTAAAGCTATGTTATATGTGCAAGAACCTATTAGGGCTTTCGGAGGCTACAGCATACCGTATGATAAAGCTAAATATGTTGTATTGGGGGTTCCCTTAGATGAAACAGGTACTTTCAGGTCAGGTTATAGGCTTGCCCCTTGTAGAGTAAGAGAAGTTTCGGAAGCTTTGGAAACATTTTCTTTAAGAGTAAACATGGATTACGAAGGAAGCCCTGTACATGACCTAGGAGATGTTGTCATTGCGCCGGGAGACTTAGAGAGAACATTTTATAGAGTTGAGGAAGTTCTTAAAAGCATTGTTTTAGACGGTAAAATACCTATAATTATTGGTGGGGAGCACACAATAGCATACCCCGTAATTAAAGTCCTCAAAGTGTTTAAACCCTGTATTGTGGTTTTTGACGCTCACTTCGATCTGAGGCATGAATATTTAGGTTCTAGAATGTGTCATGCAACTGTTATGCGCAGAGTCAGTGAAATGATAGGGTTAAGAAACATGTTCTTTGTAGGTGTTAGAGCGTTTTGTAATGAGGAAGCTAGCTTAGTTAAGCAGAAAGGTGTAGAATACTTACCTGCATACGTTGTTCTTAAACATGGCGCTTCTAAAACTGTAAATATGGTTCTTAAATTTCTTAGAGATTGTGACAAGATCTATTTAACAATAGACATGGATGTTTTCGACCCATCATTTGCGCCAGCTGTTGGTAATCCCGAGCCTGAGGGTTTAACACCCACATTAGTTCTAGACATCTTAAGTTATATTGTAAACGATAAACTCGTAGGGCTGGATATTAACGAAATAACGCCTAGCTATGATGTTAACGATATTACAAGTATTTTAGCAGCTAAGTTAATTATGGAGATTGTAACCTATCATAGAACACGCTCTAAATTGCTTTAACCCTTTTAATTTTAGGAGGCCTAATTTTGTAAAGTACTTTACTCCCACAGTAGCTGCATCTAATTCCAGGCAGTATGTCTAGGTCTTTCGCATCTATTATTCTTCCACAGTTAGCGCATTTATACTTCACAGTTATGGACATAAACTTTTCAGCCCCATTTCGATACTTAATGTCTATTGTGGTTATAAAAGTTTATAAGTTCTTTAATATATGTATTTCTTTTGAAACTGGAAATACCTAAAGGTGGATGGTTCAAGAGAATGTTTCAATTTGAATTTGGCGGTGGTTTACCTCCAGAACTTTTCAGAGAAATAGCGAAAGAGGAAATGCTGATAAGGATAAGGGTTGAGCGAAGAAAATGGGGACGAGAAGTAACAATCATCGAGGGTTTGGATGATCCCTCAATAAACTTAAAAGAAATGGCTGCAAAGCTCAAATCTAAACTTGCATGCGGTGGAACAGCAAAGAATGGAAGAATAGAGCTCCAAGGAAACCACAAAGAACGCGTTAAAGAACTTCTGATGGAAATGGGGTTTCCGGAAGAAAACATTCTAATAGTGGATTAAAAATAACAATAATTATTTTTTCATTTCAATAAAAATTAAGTTTATTGTGGTGGTAACGGTACTCTAAGTTCTCTAACCAGTTCTTTGTACCTGTTTCTTACAGTAACTTCAGTTACTCCAGCTACTTGAGCTATTTCCTTTTGTGTTCTTCTTTCATCTTCAAGTAAGGAGGCTATGTATATTGCTGCAGCAGCTAAACCTGCTGGATCCTTTCCTGCTGTTATTCCTTTCTCCTCTGCTTTCTTCAATATTTCAGCTGCTCTTTTCATTACACTACCGCTTAAACCAAGCAGTGCTCCTATTCTTGGCACGTAGTCTATAGGGTCTGCTATGGGCACTCTTAATTCTAGCTCTCTCAGCAATAACCTATAACATCTTGCTACATCTTTTCTGCCGACTTTAGTGTATTTCACTATTTCATCTAATGTTCTAGGTATTTTGAGTCTCCTACATGCTGCATATATTGCTGCTGCTACGACTGATTCTATGCTTCTACCTCTTACGAGACCTTTTTCAACGGCTTTCCTATAGATTACTGCTGCTTCTTCCCTGACATTTCTTGGCAATCCTAGTTGTGAAGCTATTCTATCTAGCTCATTCATTGCCTGGGCTAAATTCCTATCAATACTTGACTGAATTCTGGCTCTAATTTGCCATTTTCTCCAACGTAGGATTTCGAGTCTCCTTCTAGGCTCTAAATGTCTACCAAAAGCATCACGGTCACGCCAATCAATAATGGTTGAGAGGCCTTTATCATGAACAGTTTGTGTAAGAGGTGAACCAACACGACTTCTCTTCTCTCTTTCCTCAGGTGTAAAAGCTCTCCATTCAGGACCCTGATCGACAGCTTTTTCACTTAAAACTGTTCCGCATTCAGCACAAACGTATTGTCCTCTTTCAGGATCGTAAATTATGTTGTTACTTCCACATACCGGACATTTAAATAATTCATCGTAACTGTAAGGTGTACTCTTCCTTTTCCTTAATCTAAACTCTGGTGTACCCATAATTACTCGCCTCTAAACCTATATGAGTTAAATTTATATAGAATTCCTCCCTCCGCCTTATGCACTGTTAGGTGTAGGGGTATATAAACTTTTCTCGTAAAGGTATGGTACATCAAGATCCTATATCTCATATTAGCTTAAGTAATGTTTCCTTTACCTTCTCAATGCCTAGAGCAACAATTAACCTACCGAGTCTTGGTCCTCGCGGCTGGCCTAGTAAAGCAGTATACAGTATTTTGAATAAATCTTTAGGGTTTACATTGAACTTTCTTGCAACTTCATATACTAAGTTATGAACATCAACATCTCTCATGCTAGGATTAAGTGCTTGAGCGAACTCCTTTACTACTTCTCTGTACTCTTTTATTGGTGTTGGCTTAAACTCTATAAGATATTCTTTAGGTACAATGCCGAAGTTTATCCAGTTTCCAATATACTTGGATAGTCTTTCTACTTCCTCCGGGTATCCTAGTTTTCTCTTTACATGTTCCCAATTCTTGTATATCTGGTAAAGGACAAGAATATCAGCAAAGCTTATGTGGAAAACAGCTTTGCTTACGTCTGTAGCTAAGGTGTAAGCGTACACTTTCTTTGCAAGAGCAGGGTCCTTTACTTCAACTCTTCTTTCAATTAAGAGCCCTACCTGCTTGAATTCTTCATAAAGTCTTAGAAGGAAACGTGCATCGTCCTTAAAGTTCTTATTTTCCTCTAAACTTCCTTTAAACAGAAAATATTTCAATATTTCCGGAGGGACAAGCGATAGAACATATTTTAAGTCTCCAAGACCCTTGCTTTTGCTCATTTTCCTACCATGGATCAAGATGAACCCGTATTTAAACCCTATGGGCGGTTTTTTACCGAAAACTTTTTCATGAATAGCTACGGCTGTGTCCCAGCTGCCTCCGCGAGTGTGGTGATCTACACCTGCTCCTTCAACATCTACTTTTAAGAAATCTTGTCTACTTGGCCAGTCAAGTCTCCAAGCAAGTTTCCATTCATGAGAATCTATAGTAACATAGCCTTTGTATCCGCATCCTTTAGTATAACCTATGTCTTTATCACAAATGTATCGTATTCTATTATTTTTAGTGTCGAACTCTAATACTCTAGTAGTTGCTATTTTACCGCATTTCTTGCAAATAGGCAATACTATGTCCTTCCAATTCTCCGGAAGCTTTCTTAGTGATGTTTCCTCTAGAATTCTTTTCACGTAATCGAATTTTTCAATGAACAGTTTCAAGTATTTGTCATAGTACCCTCTTTCGTAGAGAGTATTAGAGCCTACAATTTCATCAAGCGTTACATTGAATTCTTCCATTACCTTCTCTACTTCGCTGAGAAAGTGTTCACCATAGCTACCATGGCATCCATAAGGATCTGGAACCCTACATAGGGGTTTCCCTAAATGCAGCTTTAATTCTCTCTCATACTTTTTCAGAGTTAATGGTATACTGTCAAAAGCGTCCATAATATCTCCAACAAATATAAAGTATGTTTCTACACCTCTTCTCTTAAGTTCCTTGACTAAAGCCCATGGGTAAAGGAATTCACATACTGTTCCCAAATGCGGAGGTCCACTTGTAGTTATGCCCGAAGCTACAGTTACCTTGTAGCCTCGTTCCTTCACTATTTTGTCGGCGAGTTTTGTTACCCAATGAATTATCATGGGCTAATTCTCCTACTAGCATGTATAGTTAAGAAACTATTAAAACAATCGCCCCTGAAGAATAAACAAATGGGTTACTCTTAAAAACCAAACATATCCAATACTAAGACTGTTCGCTTGTTTAGGTGCTTGGATGGTTTTTTGAGTTTGCGTTAGCTTAGCAAAGTTTATAAGGTTTCCCTTTGAAGTTCTTAATTCGAGATGTGGGGCTCCGGTGGCTTTGTGGAAGCCCTGAAAGCCCCTAACCAGATGCAAACCCAAGAAGGGATGAAGGGGAAGCCCATACATGGGTAACCACTGGAATAGCCGGGTCGTCTAGCGGTCAAGGATGCGGGGCTTTGGATAGCGGCTACCGCCCCGCCTCCTCTTTTCTTTTTCTAAACTCTTCCAGCACCTTAATAGAGAACGACAGAGCATCCATTTTATTAAAGATAAATTAACGACATCTTGAACGATTATTGTTCACACTATACTTGAACCCCAATACCATACAAGCTTTTCTTGCAGCATTTATTAATAACTTGTTTTTGTTAGTTATTGAAACACAGAAGTACCTTCTCCTTCTTTCTACATTACCATCAGAGTCTATAAGCCCAGCTAGAAACCCTAACAGAAATTCTTTATCAAATCCATTGATATCATGTAGTAATTCTTTAACAGCATCTATTAACTTATATAAAAAGCATTTGCTACGAACTGATATAACTAATTCGCTGCCTTGTTTAAAGACGTTACAATTCAATCCATATTGATGTAGTAAATCAACAAGTCTGCTCAAAGTTTTTCTTTCTGCAGGATTCAAGAAAAACCTTACTCTATAATCGTAGCGCTTCTTATCAACATATATGTTACCATCGCCTAGGTAAAAGCCTATAAGATAACCCCAATTTCTCTTTTCTACATCACCATGATAAAACCCATCGGGCATTGGCATCCACAACATAGGTAATTTCGAAGAAAATTTAAAAATATCTTTACAAGTAATATACGTCATGGGGCGGTAGCCGCTAGAAGAGCCCCCGTGACCGGGGTTCGAATCCCCGCCCGGCTACCAAAACTTACTCATATTCTCTCCATGTATGACCGCATTTTGTGCATCTGTAGAACCTTGTTGGTGGCTCGTCTGCGGCTCTTGTTTGCATCATCCAGACATATGCTTCTCTATTTCCACACTTTGGGCATTCAACACCTTTAGCTATTGACGCTATCCTAGGTAGTCTAACAGATTCGTCGATAACAATCATTTTCTCTTTCTCGGTATGCTCTATTCTTTTCCTAAATACGTAGGAGCTTTCTTTACTGCTTGTTTCTCTGGTAAATCCGCAACTAATACAAACTAAAACAACCTTACCGCCACTTCTACGAGGCATCATCAGGCCTCCGCATTTTGGACAGAATTCCATAATATGTCCACCTAAGTTCCGGCTACTTGGCGTTGTTGTAATATGATGTAACAGGGGTGATACATAAAGTATTCGTTTTCTAAACGTACATGAACCGTATTTACTATTTCCTCAATAAGATAGGTTGGTGATATGGGTTAAAGTGAAATACTGCGAAACATAAACTATACTATTGCCATCTATGTTTAATCTTACTTAACTTGAATAGTGCTGTTAGAGGCATGTGGTAATGGAAGTTCCTGGCATGGTGATGACGGTTAAAATCCTTGACATGGATACCGGCAAGTTTAGAACGGTTTTAATAAATATATCAGATGCTGTTAAGAGAACTATTAAACCCTATGATAGGGTCAGAATAACCTTTGGTAATAGGTCAAGAACAGCAGCAGTCTTTGTTTCAGAGACTGTTATTCCTCCAGGTCATATAGGTATACCTAAGACTTTAGCTGACGAACTTAAAGTACATGAAGGAGACAAGGTTGGCGTAAAAATAATAACACAACCGTTATCTGTTAAATACATTCTAAAGAAGCTAGGCGGCGCTAAGCTTTCACCTGAAGAAATTAGAGCCATAATAAAGGATGTCGTAGACGGCAACATCGGAGACGTTGAAATGGCTGCCTTCTTGCTTTCAGAACACTTTTCAGGTATGAGCTCTGATGAGCTTGAGTCCCTAATTAGAGCTATGGTAGATACCGGGTCGAAGATAGAATTTGAAGAACCAGTCTACGATGAGCATAGCATAGGTGGTGTCCCTGGAAATTCTAAGGTAGCTTTAATTGCAGTTCCCACAGTTGCTGCAGCCGGTCTTCTAATACCTAAAACGAGTAGTAGGGCAATAACAAGTCCTGCTGGGACAGCGGATACGATGGAGGTTTTTGCTAAAGTAGATTTTACCCCAACTGAGATTAAGGAAATTGCAACTAAGACCAAAGGTGTTCTAGCATGGGGAGGCGCACTAGATCTTGCTCCTGCAGATGATATATTCATTCACGTTGAACACAGGCTTATGATAGATCCACCATCACAAATGGTTGCAAGCATATTATCTAAGAAATTAGCTATGAGCGTTTCATACCTCGTAATAGACATACCTGTAGGTAAGGGAGCTAAAGTCGAGAGCATGAGTAAAGCAGAAAAACTAGCATCGCTCTTCCTAGAACAAACAAATAGGCTTGGCATAAAAGCTAAATGCGCTATAACATACGGTGGACAACCAGTAGGGTACTATATAGGACCAGCTTTAGAGGCTAAGGAGGCTTTAGAAACTATGATTAAAAGAAAAGGTCCTGGAAGTCTTGTTGAAAAAGCTCTAGGAATAGCAGGCTTAGTTTTCGAATTAGCTGGAAAAGCCAGAAGAGGTGAAGGAATAGAGCTTGCTAAGCAAATATTCTACAGTGGCAGAACATACGAGAAATTTAAGGAGATTGTTGAAGCACAAGGAGGAAATCCAAATGTAAAACCAGAAGAGCTTCCTATAGGTAATAAAAGCATAACGTTTGATGCACCAACAGATGCTTACGTAACCCATGTAGATAACGTAGCTCTAACCCTCATAGCCAGAACTGCAGGAGCACCTTTCGACAAAGGAGCTGGAGTTAGAATACATGTTAAAGCAGGGGATAAGGTAAAAAAAGGAGATCCGCTATACACAATATATGCTGAATCTTCAGTAAAACTTTCTCAAGCATATTCTCTCTCACTAAAACTTAAACCAATAACACTAGAAGGTATGATACTGAAGGCTATACCGGAATTTTAGCGTATTTTCTTTAGCAAAAATATTTTTCCATCAACATCGCTTACAACCTCGACTTCGCCAATCACGTAGGCCCAAGCCACGGCAGCACATATTATTGCGTCAATAATGTCCTTAGGCAGTTTTCTAACATCTACTTCTCGAAGGTTAATAAAATGTTTAAGCGCACTTCTAAGATCGCTTACACCAGTGTTCTTGTATGCGCTTAAAGGGTGAGTTTCAATAACGGTTATTTTCTTCTTCTCAAGTAAGTTCTTTATCTTCACCGCTCGTTCAACAAGAAGCTTCATACTCCTCCATCCTGGAGGTAGTAGTTTAAACCCTTTCTTAATCATTTTTAAGTCTATTTTCCTATAACCTTTAGCATGTGATAGTGGAGCATCTATAGCTACAACGCTTACCTTCTTCTCGATAATTTTAGAAACTATTTCCTCATTAGAGTGTAGTAGCATGTACTCCTTTAAAACACCGTTTACTATGAAAGCTATACCGCTAGGGTTTTTCTCTTTCCCCGCTAGGTCTAGCCCGCAAACCCTAACCTCTACCATTAAATTATTCACCATGCTATTTATTGGGAACATTTTTCAAGTAAATGTTTTATCCTATGTTTAAGCTCATTGTATGATGTTACGTCCTTCCACATTTCTATGAAGATAACATCTCCTACAAGCCTCCTTATTTCTTCTAAGTGAATATCTCTATCATCAACATAAACTACTTCGCATGGTGAAACTTCAACACCTAATCTCCTACTTATTTCTTTTAATGCTCTCTTCATCATGTAGCCTTTGTGAGAGTGGGGCTCGATATATAGTAGGTCAAAGTATTTAACTAAATTTAACTTCCTTAAAGCAGAATATGCTATAGAAAACATGTTCCAGCTCAAAACAGTTATCACAATATTGTATTCTTTTAGCCATTTAAGGAAATCACGAACATCTGGAAGCACTGTTAATCTAGAACCGAGCCTATCAATTAGAGTATCTTCACCTACCTTCTGAAATGGAGGTTTTAACGCTGATACGTCTAAATAGTCCCATATTGTACCATCTAAGTCTATGAAAACTACTCGTGGACAACACTTATCCATGACTATGTTTCTTCCCCATTAACTTTCTCTTACGTTAAAAGAAACGAGCTCGTGGGATTATAGAAATTTTTATATTTAAAACTCAATATGGACAATCTGAAAACCATGTTGGCAAGCATTCACGAAATATTAGCAGCATTTACTGTAATTTTCCTAGCTGAGTTCGCAGATAAGACTATGTTGGCGACAGTTTCACTAGCATTACTCTCTAAGAAACCATTACCTATAGTTTTAGTTTCTACCTTAGCATTTACTTTAGCTAATATTGTAGTTGTTCTGTGCGCATACATATTACGGCTTATAATTGAACAGCAAATATTGCTCATAGTGTCTTCTATACTTTTCATATTGTTTGGACTATTCTACTTAAAATTTAAACCTAGGGAAACCAGGCAAATAGTGTACGAAAGCGCTGTTCCAGTATTCATACTTGTTTTCACTTCGGAACTAGGAGACAAAACTCAGTTATCTATCCTAGCTATGGCCTTAAGTTTTTCATCGATATTAAATGTGCTTATCGGCAGTGTTTTAGGGTACTTCGCGTTAAACATGCTAACAGTGTTGATTTTTTCTAAATATGTTAAAGTAAGATTGGAAAAACTAACAAGAATCATAGGATTAATTTTCATAACCGTAGGGACAGTAAGCTTAACATATTTACTTTTGAAGTAGGGAGGTAAATAATGAATTCCGCATTCATGGCCTGGTGGAGTGCTCATCTAGGGTTATGTCCTACTTATTCAATAACACCTTCTGCTAAGTAGAAGAGGAAGCCGTCGTTCCAGCAATATGATTGCTGATAGTACCATCGCCTAAACCTAAAGAACTAGCTATACATATAAAGAAATTATTGTTTCCTTAAGTCTCAGATTTCAAAAACCTATAATACGGTGTGATATAGTACTCTTATTGGTGGCTTAAGCCGCATGAAGCTTAGGTTAGACTGTGTGATATGTATAGCTAAGCAGGCACTCGAGGCAGTTAGGCTAGCGACAAACGATCCGAAGGTGCAGGAGGAAGTACTACGTAGGGTGATGCATCGCTTAATCGAGATGGCGTGGGTCGGTACTCCGCCGCAACTCGTTAGAGCTTCAAGGGTTGCTGAATTAATCGAGAAGTTAACGGGTGTTGACGATCCATACAAGGACGTCAAGAGGGCAAGCAACGATGAGGCCATGGCAATGGTGGACGAGGTTAAATCCCTAATAGCTTCGCATGAGGATTCATTAAGGGCTGCCATTAAAGTGGCTATAGCAGGAAACATAATTGATTTTGTTGCCGTCGAGACCTACGATCTAAGGGCAACGATCGAGAAGGTCTTAAAGCAGAAGCCAGCCATAGACGACTACAGTAGGTTAAGGAAGGAAGTACTGGGTGCGAAAACCCTCCTGTACTTCGCTGACAACGCGGGAGAGATTGTCTTCGATAAGCTCTTAATAGAGGAGATGATCAGAGTTAGAGGAAAGCCCTTCAAGAAGATATTCTTCGTCGTTAAAGGGGGTCCGGTGATCAACGATGCCACGATAGAAGATGCCCTCTACGTAGGCCTAGACAAGTTACCAAACATAGAGCTCAAGAAAGTGTCAAGCGGTAGGCCTGGCACAGGACCTGAGCTTTCCTCATCTGAGGTACTGTCGTGGATAAGGAACCACGACTTAGTAATATCCAAGGGGCAAGGAAACTACGAAGACCTAAGCGACGTGGAAGGAGTGTACTTCCTCCTAATAGCTAAATGCCCAGTAGTAGCTGAGGATGTAGGGGTTAGGGTAGGTGACATAGTCATTAAGCAAGGGTAACTCGTCAAAACCTGCTTTTGCTTCGGCAAAGTTAATTTAATTTGGACGTGCACGGTGAGCCCTCTGCATGAACGCGTTAAAGCTTATATCACCTTCAAGACCCGGTTCTTCAAGAAATGCGCGAGACTTGATTAACCATTAAGGCTATGGTAGGAGGTAGCGATAGCATCCTCTTCAGTAAGCTACCCGTTAACTCTTCTCTTCCTATTATTTACCATGTTTGCTAGTGCTGGTGACATGCCTAAACTCCCTGGACCTACCTTTCTTACGTATCACAGGCGATCAAACACCTTGTACTACAAGTCATTGGATATGCTTCCCAAATTGATGGACCTCATAGCAACAGAGAAAAACCACCCTCAACTAGAGAATTCAGAACATATTCTTGATTTGATGAAACAATCTGAACATGGTGATATAACATATCAATCCGAGCTAAGGAGATAGGTGTTAGATCCCATATAAATTAAGGTAATGGGGCTGCGGGGATTTAAATCCCGGACCGCAGGGGCTCCAGCCATATGACATAAGCTACATAACTGTTATGTAGCTGAAATAGTATGATAGTAAATACGAATTCTTAATTGAATTCAAATATACTATTAACTCATGGATGGCATAACAACTATGCCTAAGAGTTGCTACACAAAATCTTCACCTGAAATACATCAGCAAAATTATTGAAGAGGTTAATAGCAATTTAAATATATATTTGATAAGGAAGAATTGCTATGGCAGAGAAACGTAAGAGGAGTTAAGTCTAGTAATGGAAGTAAATTATTTAGTATTTTAAAATGCTTAGACCCCATATATAAATGAATCTTAACGGCAAGCTATATTTGCCTTAAGTCCTTATTGTATCGTGGGTATGAATGTGCCAGTGGAGTTTCATGTTAAGTACGACAAAAGTGTAGATGCTCTCTACATACGTTTAAGAGATGGAAGAATTGTTGAATCCGATGAAGTTGCACCCGGCATAATAGTCGATTTTAATGAGAGTAATGAGGTAATAGGGATCGAGATATTATGGGTTTCAAAACGTAGGCTAGACCTACTGAAGCTATTAAAGGAAGGCCCTGAAACTCTGGTGGCTATGGTGTGAGGATAATTTATAGCTTACATGCTCTTGAGAGAATGCGTCAGAGAGGAATAGGTAAGGAATTAATAGTTCTATGTATTCAAAAGCCGGATAAAAGTGAAGAGCTAGAAGGAGTTTATAGATGCGTAAAAAAGATAGACAACAAAGTGATCATCGTGATCTATAGGCGAGAAAACGATAAAATCACAGTGGTGACAGCGTACCTATCCTCGAAGCTACATAAGTACCTAGGTTAAAATTCCTTGCGCGCTGAAGAAGCTTGTTCTCTTTAATAAGTAGCGTTAGGCTTACTTGACTAGTACTGCGAATATTTTTCCTCTTAGACTACCTAACTGTTGTAAAGTGAACTGCTTTAAGAAAACCACATGCTTAAAACCGGATTTCTCCAGCTATTTCCTCGAGAACTTCTTTGTTTTGGCAAGTACAACGTACTCCGTTACTGCATTTGAGCTCTAGGGACTCTACGAAGTACTCATCCTTAATAGCCCCGACTACGTGGAGGGCTCTGCAATTAGAGCTCCCGTTCACAATGCTTCACTCATCACATACATCTAAGCAGTTCTAAGTTAGTTACATAGATTCCATACTCTCTCAACACGTGGTGAACCTCCCTTAAGTGCCCTTTCTAAACTTCGTAAATTATCCGCATTGTTAAGAGTTACCAACAAGCTGTAAGCTGTATCAACAACGCTGCTCCCAAGAGGAATAGTGAGCATATCATTTTGCAGAACATCTAAACCACGTTTCTTACAAACATAGATGCACGTCTCGCTAAATATGTCGAGGCATAGAACCTCAAAGCCGAGTTCACGGAGTTCCTTAGCAACTCTACCGATATCACATCCAATATTTAGAAATAATCTAGTTTCACCAAGTTCGAGAAACTTCTCTACGATACCAAGATGTATCTAATCTTCACACTAAAGCTTCACGAAAACTTAGCTTCATATACATTAGCAAGGAAGTAGAGATCTACATGAGAAATATGCTTTATCTAGAGTTAGTCTCCTCAACTACAATACAATTACAAACCCGCATTCGGATCAGGGAAGAGCCTCAGTACGTCGATCTAAAAGTAGTGATATAACATGTCAACTTGTGCCGATTAGGAGTATAGAGGGGCAAGTATAAGGGTTTATTTAATGGGGTCGCGGAGATTTGAACCCTGGACCACGGGAGCAGAAACGTTAGATTGTAACTTTCTGTATCATAGTGTGTCTTCTTATGCCCTTCAACACTATTAGGTAAGCTGATGCCAAATGCCTACCTAGACCATATTTTCTCATTATATAATCGTGTTCTTTTGAATGTGTTGTACCTTTAGGGTTCACATATTTTATGTTGATAGAGTATAGTGGTGCTTTCATTGCTATCATTTCTATTGTTGAGCTGCGGAAAACTGTTACCTTCCAGTTATAGTTTTTACGCAATCTCCTACCATTTCTAGCCCATAATAGTCTGAGTCTTCCTAAAACTTCTGGATTTTCAAGGAACAGGGTTTTAACTCCATGATGATAAGCATACTTCAGCATCTCATGTACGGACATGCCAACTAGTATTCTAGCTTTCCTTCTAGGGTAACCTTTTCTGGATGCTTCTTCGAACCAGAATGTCTTAGTATCTCTTAATCTACCGTACTTATCCACTATAGCTAGGTTAATCCTATCAACATTAACATCTATTCCACCGTAGAGTTTGCCATAGTTTCTCCTATACCTAGTCATGTGCTTGTAGTATAAGTTTAGAGGTATTGTTAGCTGTATTTCTCCATGAATCCACAACTTATTCTTCCTAACACCGTAGTCCTTGATTACGACTCTAGCTGTATGCTTTTGTTTCTCTTCAAGTATCTTGTCTAACAGTAACTTATAGTTCTTCGGTATTGATGGTTTAATTACTATCCTTTCCGAATTACCATTGAAGTCTACTGTTGTTATGTGGAATTCGTAGTCTTGTTTTAGTGTTATGTTTCTTACTAGGTACTCCTTTTCAACTTGTTGGAACATAAGCCAATCCCCCAACTCGACCTCCCTGAAATTAACTCCTAGTTGCCTACAAGACTCATATATGCCCCTGACCAGTACTATTACTCCATCGGTATACCTACGATTGGGGATTATCTCATAGATTATTCTACGGAAAGTATTCTTCCAACCAATATCAGTAGCAGGTAAAACAGGGAATTGCTTAGCAATGGATAGCATCTTGTGAGTAGCTATCTTAAATAACCAAGCAGTACTCAATAACTTCTTAGCCTCATCACCATCGGCATTAAATGGTAGCGTAAGCGTTATATAACTCATATTGGGGATTCCCCAATAAAATTTAAAACTAAGAAGAACTAATAAATCTATCGGTGACCGCTGGGTTCCCGGGGAGAGCCCTTGGAGGGCTCCCGTAGGCGGCTCAGCGGAGACCGTGATGAGCCTAACCGTATCTGATACGGTTTAAAATAAATTGATAGATGAGGATACGGTTTAGGTGAACGGTTCCAGACATATGCCAAAAACTACATCAGAGGCATATAGCTGATATGCCAAGTAGGCATAGCTGATATTCAATCAGTATAATCATAATAGCTATTAGTTGAAGTACGATATGCCACGATACGGCAATTCATAGTACACGTTATTAATGTTGAGTTTACGGCTAGTCATTTAGCTGTTATTATCTTTATCCCTGCATCTACTATGCAGAGTTTCCATTCTAGAGCACCTCTACTTAATCTGCATATGCCTATTCTTCTATAATTAATCTTGTATTCAATCTTTGAAAGTAGAACTCTACTTAGTTCTCGGCTTGCATATCTCATATGCTTCCATGATATTGCGTATTCTTTCTTCTGTCATAGGCTTCTCATAGTTTTCTATGCACTCCTTGATACTTAGTATCTGAGGGCAAATAGCAAAATGATCTCTCTCATACTTTATGAGAACTCTATGACAGTAAGTCTCTAACTCTATGCTTCCATTAGATAAACGTTCCATAATTATATAGTCAGATTCGTTTAGATAGAGAAGTGCAGCTTTTATCGCTATGTCTAGTCTATCTACAGCACACGCTAGACACGGAGGTGCTAACTGCGGTCTAGGAACAAGTCTTAGAT
>Ga0190363_1000109_pt1 | contig 44734 bp, 55 predicted proteins | sample 48721867_MG_FD_161272 | JGI IMG/M metagenome (GOLD analysis project Ga0190363, IMG submission 161272) | Hydrothermal vent microbial mat bacterial communities from Southern Trench, Guaymas Basin, Mexico - 4872-18-6-7_MG | ecosystem: Environmental > Aquatic > Marine > Hydrothermal vents >...
CCATTCTATGAGAGATGGATTCCCAAAGTCACAGAAGTATTCGCTCTATGTACGCACAGAGATAACGACCGTCCGGGCTATGGAGTAGTATACGACACACTAGCAAACCAAACAGTAGTTATCCATTTTGCAGACCCGGGCACACCACAATGGAGTGCTGCTGCCGTATCACCCGAAGCCAACTACGTATTCTTAGGTAATACATTGTACATGGTTGTTAAAAGAGATGTCCAATCAAGGGAACCTAGAGTAAGATTCTGGGGTTCAATGACTTTTGGGAGAGAATATCAAGACCTTGCTACACCGCTAACCCTAACTGCCCCAGCTAGGGATTGGCACCTCTACTTCTTCAATGGTAGACTAACAATTAAGAGAATATACGTTGAACCAATCCCGGTTGACCTTGTAGAAGATGAAGACATTCTATATGGTAGGCTTGCAAAGATGCATGAAAAAGGACTAATATCAACGGAGACATTCTACACAGAAAACGCAGAAGTAAAAGAAACAAATATTGTGCCGGGTACCGAGGTAGAAGATATACTCCACGAAGAGGGCATTGAAAATCCAGAAAACTACATAGCAACACTAAGCTTAACACACTTCACACCACCACCATACTTCTGGGAAGGACACGCATGGACAGGCTCTGTAATAAGAATACCCCTAGACAAACCAATAAATGTCTATGATGACCTAACAATGCAACTAAGTACCTCGATACACACATCAAGCCTTGCCTATGACAAGAACAAACGAGCACTAGCAGTCCTAGGAATACCAGTTGAAATGGGAGGAGGAGTAGGTATAGGTGCAACAGCCTATTCAAAGATAGCCAATAGAATACTAGTATGGTATGCATCCAAACACGCTGTAGAAGCGAGCAAGATTGCCGCCGTAGCAACATCACAATCAGTTGCAAAGGTAGCCGGCATAGTAGGCATTGCTATAGCGGTCTGGGGTGGAATTGATGCAGCACTTGTCGAATGGGGAGGACTTGGAGATGTCAATATACAGAACTGGATAGTGTTAGCACCAATCGTAGAGGACAGCCTCGGAAACAAATACACCGCTATACAGCTAATACTACCATTAGAAGAGTCGGACAATATAGAGAAGTACTATGATATCCTCACAAACTACTTCAAAGAGCTAGGATACATTGATGTAGGCTTCAGAGTAACCTATCCATGCAGAACATGGGATGAGTACAAAGCACTTCTAGCAGCCGGCTACTCCCCACAAGTAAAACTCGATGACCTAGTCGAGGAGACTATAGCAGCCAAGTATGGACTCGATATCAATGAACTTAAGATAAAAGGAGTTGACGTAATTGTTGTAACCGCTGTAAGAGCTAAAGAAACATTCTGGGAATGGCTCTTCGGTTTAGGAGGAGTTGACTTCGATACAGTTACACTAGTAGGAGCAGCCACCATAACGGTGAAGGGTAAACTCAAGGCTGGAACCATAACGGACCCATCAGAAATAGCAGCCCTCCTAGGCAAGGTAACCATAAACGGCATCGAGTTTAAGCTAACACCCGGTGTTGAAGGAGCCTACACCGATTTCTCATTCAACTTAGGAGCTAGCGAATTAGTAATTGATTTCGGTAAGAGAACCGGCTACTTTGCAGACCTAGTGATAGATGTAACGGTAATGGTGAAGAAAGAGTTCGAACCATTAGAGGACTTTGGCTATACAGCAACTCTTCACTATGATTGGCAAGACACACTAATCAGAATAAGCAGAATCGAGTTCACTGATATGCCATACCCGATGTTGAAGGCAGAACGAACCTTCGTGTACAAGTACGGCAACTTCACTAACGATATTACAGATGCTTTTGAGCTAAGTAAAGTAATTGATGACCCAGAAAGCCCAAGCGGGAAGCTCTACTACTACATAACCAAGGAGAACACGCTATATATTGACCCAGCCAATGGAGGAATGATGCAGCCATGTAAGACCTATATCTTCAACTACTACTACAAAGAGCCACCAGACGTAGGCATTATGGTCTTCCTAAACGGGACCAGAGTAACCTCGACGCTAGCCCACCATGCAACTGTAGTCCTCAATTCTTCTGCTGAACAGGATGTTGAGTACTCACTAACTATTAACGTGAAGTACTTTGAAGGATTAGAAGAGAAGACACTTATGACCGAGAAGCTTACAGACATGGTCCACATACCGGCTAACGGCACAGCATACAAGATATACGATATAACAAGCTATGTTGATGCAGCAATAGAGTTTATGCGTTCACAGAACAAGACAGCATTTGTAGAGATAATAGCGAAGATAGTGAATGCACCTAAGAACTACTATAAAGTCAATGATGAGTTTAGAGTGGTCTACTACCCACCACCGCTGCTACCTCCACCAGTACCACCGGGAGTATACAATGTAACTGTCAAGGTATACGAGTATGTATTAGAGAACAGCTCGTGGATTCCATCAGCCAATACAACCGTAGAGGTCTACTATGGAACAACAAGCGAATCCACAGTAAACTATACTGCTATAACAGATGAGAAAGGAGAAGCAAACTTCACATTAGAAGCCGGTACATGGACCTTCAAGGCATACAAAGAAGGCTTCGTGGAAGCGGTACTAACAGCACCTATATACAATGATACTGTTATACAGCTCTACTTAAGCCCGGTACCACAGCCACCATCTGAGAATAGGACCTATGTAAAAGAGAATGCAACTGTAACATTCAATGTCTATGACGCAACAACAGGTTCACCAATACAAGGAGCCAACATCACACTAGTTTTCACCGAGCCAACGAACAGCAGCTACTACGGCATGTCATTCAATGCTACAACCGATAGCAACGGTAAAGCAGAGCTAGAGATACCTATAGGATTCTATAACATAACCGTTAATGCAACCGGCTACTTACTATTCGAGGGACAATATCTCTTCGACAAAGACACAATCGTAAACATTGCAATGGTGCCGGAAGGAATCAACCTAACAGACTATGCAAGCCTAGAAGTTAGAGTCTACTACTCTGATGGCAAACCATACACCGGTGCCAACATAGAAATCTATAATACAACCAATGGCTCACTAATAGCAATGCTAACAACCGACAGCTACGGCAATGCAACAATGCTACTGCCAATAAACCAAGACTACAATATAACCGTAAAGATTAGTGAACCACTATATAACAGAAGCTATACAGACTCGAAGATAATAACACTAACCCAAGACACAATAGTAACCTTCATAGTGCCTTGGAAGTCACCACAGCCACCACAGTTAATCAACAAGACACCATACTACTGGTTATCAGTACAAGTAGTATGGGCAAACGGGCTACCGTTTCACGGAGCCGTAGTAGAGGTATTCAACTATACATCCGAACAATTAATTGACTCACTAGTGACAAATGGCACCGGCACTGTCCACTTCTTACTGCCGGCATTCCAGAAGTACATTATAAGAGTTAACGCAACCAATCCATACAACACAACTCAGAACTACCAAGCAACATTCATAGTTAATTTAACTGATAACAGATGGATAACCATTGAACTACCTTGGCTACCGGAGGAGCCACAATTAGCAAAACAGTACAGAATCTATGTATACGCCTACGATGTAACCGATGGAAGCGGAATACCCGGAGCCACAGTAATCCTCAGAAAAGGAGACGTAGCATGGGCTGCTGAAACCGATGAGACCGGACATGCCGAGATATGGATACCATTCCTAGGGCTTTACAATATAACCGGTATACACCCAGACTATGATATTGTATGGAGAAATGTACAAATCTACGAGAACAACACCTTAATCAACCTACCAATGTCACCAACAATAATACCACCAGAGCTGTATCCACCGCTCAACGGCACCTACCCACCAATATACATCAATGGTACTCCACACTACTGGTTAAGCGTACAAGTACTCTACAATGACGGCTACCCATATCATGGAGCCAACATAACAGTATATGACCTAGAAACCAATACCACCATCGCTACGGGTGTAACCAACGGAACAGGCTTCGTACACTTCCTAATACCAGCAAACAAGAGCATCAAATACACTGTTGATGCTGTAAACCCAGAGAACACAACCGAAACCTACCATGATGAGAAAACAATTAATATGACACAGCACTACTACTTTGTACATGTACTGCCTTGGGTATCCGAGTACTACAGTCCAGAAGTATTCCTTAAAGAGCTACACTTCATCATACATAGAGGACAAGGCTACTTCTTCGGCAATGTAAGCCACCTAGTGCTGCTAACAATCTGGACCAATAAACCACAGAATATAACTGTATTGATAGGACTCTACAATGTAACCGGTAATACTTGGGTCCAGAACAAGACCGTAACACTATCGCTGGTAGAGGGAGTAAACACATTCTTCGAGTGGGTTGATGTCAACGCTACAACCGGTGGCAGATTCAAGGTATTCGCTAATATAACTCAATATGAGTATGATACAGACCCAACCAACAACTGGTTATGGAGCGAAGAGCAGTTCCTAAAGCCACAAGTAGACATTGAGGTATTCGTGCTGTGGAGACCGATAGAGCAGAAACAGCCTTGGAGCTTGTTGCCAGAAGACCTTATCGAGATTGACATTGGTATTAAGTTGCCTATAAACACCTCAGATATACCGGCAAAGCTAGAATGGAGAGTAGAGAAGTATGACCTAAAGAACCTAGTATATGAGATAGAGCGTGGAGCCGAAGAAGAAGTTAGAACAGTACAACCCGGCATTATATGGAGAAACATAACGGTTGTAGTGCCTTGGACCTCCAAGATAGTTGTAACAGCTAATGTAACTCATGAATGGGAGGATTTCGGCTACAACAACTTTGTAAACGTAACCATATCCATTGACCCAGATGTAAAGATAGAGCTAGTTGATGTACCATCCGTTGTCATGGAGGGCAGCATATTCAAAGTGACAGTAAATGTAACATCAAATGTCGAACCCGGCAAAGGCATTGGATGGGTAAGCCTCGTAGACAATACTACTGCAACATTAATTAAGAGAGTGGAGATAGAGCTAGCACCACAAAAGACTGTTGAAATCGAAGCCAAGGCACCAGAGAACCCATCCACATTCTGGATATTCAGAGCACCAACAACAACCCACCAGATAACAGCACAGTTTGCCGGCTATGACCTATACCTAGAGAACAACAAAGATGAATTCACACTAACAGTAATGAGCTACCAGTGGCTCACTATCATAGCAGGAATAGTAGTGATAATTGCTATCCTAGCAGCATTCAGAGCACTAACACACACCATATACGATATAAGAAAGAAGTCAAGGAAATTCGTGAAGAGAAAGAGCTTCCTAACCGAGTCAATATGGGACCACACAGAAGGAGGACAAGAAACAAGGTTCGTTAAGAAAAAAGAAGACTAGTCTTTTAAACCTAATCTATTTTTTATAGCATCTCTTTCCTTCAATACATCTTCTAGAATTCTATCCCGGTCCTCTACACGAAAGAAACATGGGTTAAGACAGATTATATCATAGCCTAGCTTAGCATACTTTCTATGCGTGGAACAATGCCTAGGGCATTCACTAATTCTAGGACAGAAAATAATAACGATTTTTTCTTTTTCATAGGTGAAACATCTTGCTCTTTTGGTTATGTGTATAACCATTGGTTACACCTGTAACCTGTTAATCATTGAATCACTTTTTTAAGCTCCTCCTTAACTAATCCTATGACTTCTTCACGATTATATAGATGCTCTAGCTTTAGCTCCTCTCCCTTTTCCAATGCTTCGAGAAGCTGGGAGTAGACCTTGGGAAGAGCAATGTTTATCTGCTCACGAATCTTCATGGCTGCAACTTCTTCTAGCTTCCTCCTAATGTCCCTTAGGACCTCATCAACAACCTTATAGGCTTCGTATTCAATGCCTTCACCAACCTCGACTTCAAGCCTCTTGTGAACATCCATGTGTTTGAGAATTGATTTCCTAATAATGTCTCTCAAGATAGCCGGGTGTAATGCATCCAATTCAACCGCTACTTCACCATACTTGGCAACATACTTCTTGTATCGAGGGTCACTCTTCTTCGGTATCATTGGCGGCAGCTTATACTTCTTGACTTGTTCACGAGTAAGAGCAACTTTCTTAACCTCAATATTGTAGGGCTTAAGCTCTGCATTTATCCAGCGAAATATGTCTTCACCACTAGGGTCAAAGTCACCGAAGTACAATACAATGTATTTAACCTCCGGTGGAACATGTCGTTGCTCCTTAGCTTCTCGAAGTCTCGTGACACTTGGGTAGCCTCTACAAACTACTAGATTAACCCTATACCTCCTAGCGTAGGGTTCAAAGAATCCTCTCAAAGCATCCTTCTCTATCCATAGCTCAACAAAGTACTTTTGACCACTCCAATAAGACTCGGTATAGAAGTTGAACCTAGGCTTACTAGTATCAATAAACATTGCATCAAGCCAAGGGTCCTCATCACGAAGCCTCACCAATAATGCATCGAAGTTCTTGTAGTCTTGCCGGGTTGACTTAAGAACTCCCTTACTAACAAGCTGGTAGAATAGCTGCCTTACCGTGAACTTGAATACACCGGCTTTATTCAGCTCTTTAACAGTATCGTAAACAGCCTCTGAAACCTTAGCCCTCCATTCGCTCCTAAACTTCTTCATAGCTTCACCACCGCCTTCCTAAATTGCTCGGCAAGCCTTCTACGCTTCCTCAAAACGTTAGGGTTCGTTGGAGGATACTTGCCCTCGGTGTTTTGTATGAGCTGCCTAGCCCTCCTAATGCTCTCAAACAGCCCCTCGTACTTGAATATAAGGTCATCGGGAATGTAACCAATGTATGGAGATAAATCCTTTGCAAAATGTCTGATGTACATGATTATCGTATAGAAACAGCTATTCCTAGCCTCTGGATACTTTCGAAGAATAAACTCAACCCTTTCCTTAACAGTCTTCAATTTATTAAGAAGTTGCTGCTCTTCTTCATCTATAAATTCCTCCTCTTCCTCCTCGGTCCAATTGTCATTCCAATCCAAAATTTCACCCCGCATACAGGGACTAGTCCACAGTACCTATGCCTTTATTTGTCAAATTAAGTATTTATTTTTTATCATTATCCACCATCTTGGTCCAGCATGGAGTTTTAGGGTAATAGAAGCGGACTAGTCCACAGACCCGGACAAGTGAAGGCGGTTGCTGTATATACCTATATATTATATAAGGTAGTTAGAGCGGGTCTCCTTGCCTCTACTCTAATTAAGGATAAGTGCCAAGATAGAACAAGGTGGAGCAGTTGAGGGTTTACCATATCATTAAGATGTTCGTGCTTCCTTTCATGCTGGGCATTTACATATTATTTTTATTGACTATTGCTGCTGCCCACTATGCCGGTGGATGGGTTGTGGTCCTAGTAGATAAATATGAAGAAGGATTCTTCGAGGTAGTGTTGCTAACAGCCGTTCTACCCTTTGCATCATACGTAACGTTTAGAGAGGTAGTAGCAGCCTACCGTGAGGCTAGGTATAAAAAGAAATGATTATGCAACAAGTTATAAACCTCGCTAATATAATGGGGCAGAAAAATGAGATGCAGATGGTGCCACAAAGAGGTTCCGGAAGAAGAGTACCATAAACACCTTCTAAAATGCCGAAAATACCGTGAGTGGTTGGCTAATCTAAGTTATAGGCGTTCTTCTTAAAAAGGAAAACTTATTCAGACATATACACTTAAACACAATTGGTGGTGAATGTGAAGAAGCGATGGGTATGCATGGATTGCGGATACGAGTTTGAGACACCTTGGATACCATTCAACATGGTTAAGTGCCCTAGATGCGGCTCCAAGAATGTCCACAGAATTGATGAAAAGCGTGGATTCGGCTACGGACCAAGGCATAGAAGGGGAATATGCTCTAGACTATCCAGCCGATGAAACTAGAGAAGCCATTAAAAAACATTATCTTTTTATAAATTTATCATAATTCTGCCCGGATTTATAGAAAGCTTCTATAGATTTGTTGACAGAAGGGAAGATTACGCAAGTCCTACTTGGAGGTTACGTGTGTAGCCTCTGGTTACATCTGTAACCGCAAGCCGTTAATGAAAGGGGGTCCTTCCGCAACCATTAACCTAAGTACCCCTTTCTTTGACAATCTGTTTAAATAAGGGGTAGCACAATTTTGTTAATAGGGGTGCTTGCAGCGTGAAGGCAGTCATATATGTCCGGGTCTCAACCGATGAGCAGAACCCGGAAAACCAGATTCTAGTCCTCACAAACTTTGCTAAGAGTAGAGGTATCGAGGTAATAGGCACGTTTGTAGACCCGGGAATATCCGGCTACGAGACCAAGCCCGAAGAAAGAGAAGGTTGGAGAAAAGCTGTAGAAGCTGCTAAGCAGCATAAAGCGGCTATCATAGTCTTTAGCCTAGATAGGATTGCAAGAAGGTATGACTATCTGGTTAAGACTCTCGATGAGCTTAGAGAGAACAACATACATGTTATAGCATACCAAGAAGAGTGGCTGCAAAGCCTTGCAGCTATACCAGATGAAGCATTGCGTAAGCTAATCTTCGATATAGTTGTAAGAGCCTTGGCTTACGGCTATCAGAAGTACGTTGAGTCATTGAGGGAGAAAATCAAGGCTGGAATGGAGCGTGCCAAGAAAGAGGGCAAGCACGTTGGGAGACCACCGGCAGTCCCAGATGAATTCCTTATTAAAATACTAAGGAAGTATCCCTATCTCTCGAAGAAGGACCTATGGAAAATGGCTCGGGCAGAAGGCTACGAGATATCCTACCCGAGATTCGTTAGACGTGTTAACGAGGTTATCAAGAAGTATGGACTAGAGGTGAACAAGAAATGAAGTTCGAGCTAAAAACCGTAGAGGATAGAAAGAAGGCTTTCAAAGAGCTTCGGAGACTAGTCCTCAATGATATAGGAAACGGAAGGCTGCCAACCTTCCATATACTGCATATCGAGAGAGATGGGACAGCGGATAACCACTACATGACACCTATTAGCCTCGAACCGGTTGATGAGAAGGGTACCAAAGCTGTTTGGGTCCAAGACTTCGAGTTCTTCCTAAAGCTGCTGCTCAAGCTAAAGAAAGTTGTTGAAGTAGAGTATGTCCCTAAGAGACCGGCTATAATCTTCACTTACGAAGAGGTGTAAATATGGAGCAAGAATTCACCTTAACCGATATCCTCTTCATAACATTCTTCTGGTTCATAGTGTTGGGATACTTGCTGCTAGTAGCTGTATATGGTATATACGAGTCCTTCTCCATAGTGCTACCCAACGCTATAACAAAACTGATTCATCGTAAAAAGAAAAACAAGGTGTTTTTACTTAAATCCTTCTAACCACTCCTCGGTGCTTGCTTGGTTGCCACGCCTTATGAGCCGGAGTTCACCTTCGATATTCGTTATGGCAACCCATAGGTCCTCCTCAGCCATCTTATTGAATACCCTTGCTGCATCCTCAGCCTTATCTAAATCAAATTTCAGCTTGAGTTGAAGGGTATCGCAAGGAATCTCGACATCAACGTCCTTAGCTCCCGTAATCTCCTTAAGCCTTCTCAGAACCTCATTTTCATCGTAGCCATCATAGGTCCTAAACTCTGAGTACCATATTCTAAACTCTCCGGGAGAAACAATCGTTATACCATCCTCTGATATAGTAGCTTCTACATCTCCTTTCCAACACTCATAGACATTCTTTCTCCGTAGCTTACGGCACTTAGCCCCTACTTTTTCGAAAAGCCTAACAATCCTCCTAAGCTCAACCAATCCTATCCCCAGAAAATATTATGATACTGCAAAACAAATAGTTATCTGGTGTTAAACGTGGGTAAGCTAAAGAAGCTTGCCCTAGGCTTCCTCATAGCATTGATGCTCTCAACAATACCGGCAGCCCTTGCACAGCAAAGCGTTGTAGTACCCGAGACTTCCTCGATAATAGTCATTGATGGAGTTCTAGACATGACAACAGAGTGGAATAGCTCAACAGTGATTACATGGTCTAACCCACTCGATGGCACAGAATACGATACCGTGTACTTGCTCCACAATGACACACACTACTTGATTGCAGCAGTTCTATATGACCCGGACAACATAGATGATGACTTCTTCGAGGTCCACGTAAGCTGGGACTCTACAATATATAGATATGTATTAAGCGAGGGGTCCACATCAATCGAGCTATACAATGTAACTAACGGAGAAGAGGTCCTAAGTTCTAACGCAACCGGAATAATGACATCTAGCAGCCCCTCACAACACCGGTTATACGTAGAACTAGCAATTCCTAAAGAAGAGTGGAACTCCACAACAACAGCCTATTTACTGTTCATCCATAGACATACCTTCAAGATTGATACAACGAGTAAATACCCAGAAGCTGCTAATACAACAGACCCTTCAACATGGCTTAGGGTTGACTATAAAGTAACTTTAGGAGAATACAAGGTTGTATTGACCTTTAAGGACCGAGATGGAAACCCAATAGACTATGTTGCTGAAAGAGGCTATTTCGAAATATCCTTCTTGAACGGCACTACCTATGCCGTTATATCACCAACAAGCTCTTCGATAGAGGTCCTACTACCACCAGAGAACTATACCATTACCTTCTATGTCTATGGAATACCAGTATTCAGCACAACCATCGAGGTCAATGCCAACATAACAGCTACATATATACTAGAGAACCTTAAACACATAGCATTTCCATTTGGTGAAGTCATTGGTATTGTGGAGTACCCGGGCAAGATTGAGGGCTTTCATCTAGAGCCAATGAACCAGATAGGCATGCTGATTTCCAACAGCACCGAGCCTATTGCCTTAAGACTGTTCCCGAGAGCCACATGGAACTTCACCTTCGTAACTGTATTAAATGCATTAAACTTCACGTTTAACCCGTATACAAAGTCATTGTTAGCGTATACCAAGGAGAATCTCTCAGCTATCACAATGATAGGAGCACCGGAAGGATACCCAGTATTCTACCTAGCAAACGGGACTCTCAAGGGTTACGTGTATAACCACGAAATGATGGAGCTAGGTGCATGGATAGCAACCAACGGCACATTCAAGATATACCATTCAGAGCAGCCGTTCGCAATAACCATAAACGGGACAGCGTTGAAGAGAGACATTGACTATGTAGTTGATGCATTCAACGTGACAACTGTTTATGCCGGCAGCGGAGAGCTTAGAGTATACTACAAGAATCCAACCGATGTAGAGCTACTGCTAGAGAACTCGAAAGTAAAGATAATCGTTGCAACTCCGTATCGCTTCAATGGCAACTACGTTGTGCGGGTCTACAACGATACAGAGCTGGTTACAACCGTAACCGGCAAATTCGTATCAACTGTGCCAATGACAGTTGTAGAAGTGCCTCTAAACCTCGATGAGCCGGGAACCTATAGAATAGAAGTTACTGTCACAGATGAGGACTCGAAGCAAACACTGAGTACTGAATCAACAACCTACGAGGTTAAAGAAGCTGGATTGCTGCCTAGCTGGGAGTACTACCTATTACTAATAATTATAGCACTACTGATAGCAGCGTTTGTCATGGCATTCAGAGCTGCTAGACATACAGTTGAAGAAGCTAGAGAGAAGAAGTATGTTAGGAAGAAAGGTGGCTAAACATGGACCCGGTAACCCTAGCAATCCTAGTATTTATCGGCATAGTAGGAATAGCGATGCTAGGCAGCCTCTTGGGACACCTACTCGGAGCAACAGCCATAATACTTGCATTAATGAATGACCTCGTGGACCTAGGCATAGTAACAGTAATACCCGAGCTTGGATGGATAGCAGACATAGCGGTTTTCTTCATACTGCTGCTAGTCTATAGAAATGCCGGAGCACTACTATCGCTACTAGACCTAATACCCGGATACGGATTCCTACCATTTCACACACTAAGCTTGCTAGTATCTTGGAGGCTTAAGAAGAGAGAAGAGGCAGTATACGTAATTAAAAAATAATTTTTATTTGAAGAGGTTTTCGAGCCACTCTTCTATTCTTCTTCTAAGAGTTCTTCTATCCGTAGCATACATAGTTGTTTTGTATTCTCCGAAGGGCACCTCACTAAAAATGTCGTACTTATGCGGTGCTATCTTCTTGGCTCTTAGCACAATATCTCCTCTAGGGGTCCAGCATACGAATATCGAGCCTTTGGGTCCTCTACCGGTTTCAACACAATGCACAATCTTCTCCATCGCTACTCCCTCCAAAGCGAGACTTTTAGTTCACCTTCTTTATATGATACCCTCATTCTGTTAAAATCACCGAGGACAAATGAGGAGAAGCCCCAGTCCTCCAAGGCTTTCTCAAAGATGCTGTGTTTAGGCTCTCTAGCAGCAATATTAAAGCCTACCTTGCCTACCTCGAACTCCTCTGTAACACCATCATCTTCGGATGATAGCCTAATGGTGCCGGAGAGATTCATAACTGAAATCCTCTTCGCTACCGGCAATATGCAAGAGACCACTTTATACCCAGAGGCTTCAAGTTCTGTGATTTTTCCACCAATCCTTTTGCAGAATGCCTTGACCCTCTCTAGAACTTCGCTCATATACTATCACCATTCTTCTCCATATTCAGCGGGTATGATGAGCTTCTCATGTGCTTCTTCTGCTACTTCTCCCGCTAAGTCAATTACCTTCCTAATGACTTCTCTAAGCTCCGGTGCTACATGAGCAGACCTTATCTTGCCTCTTGGTAGGCTAGCCCATGCCTCTCCAACACCAACGTACTCATCTGTTGCTGGGTTCTGGTCCACATCTCCCTCTGCCTTAACCTCCACATCAAGTGGGAATGGTAACCTCTCCTTCCTCTCTATTGTCTCATCCTTTACATCTTCGACATACGTTGGCTCGGTACCATACTCGCTGTATAGCCTTGCATATACCGAGAACTCATCATCCTTCGGGTTATAGGTTACCGATGCTACCTCGCTCCATCCACCAAGCAATCTGCTCTCAAGAACTATCTCAACCGGCTTCCTAAGAGCAAACTTCCAGTCATTAACAAAGCTGTAGAACTCATCAGCATAATCATCGAGGGTCCCAACAGCATCAGTCTCCTTGATACACGATACAACATCTTGCTTATGTACAAGCCTACCGCTTATACGGTCACAAAGCTTCTTGAAATAGCTGAGAGCAACGCTTTCATGCCTCTCAATCTGCCCAGCAAGCATCTTTAGCTTGATTCCACCTTTCCGCTTAACGAACTTCATAGCTTCACACCCTCAAATTAATATCTATGTTTCCTCTTTACAAATCTTTTACCTTCTTTAGGGATTGCGAACGCTGCCGCAATGGGCATTGATGGAGGTGGCACCGGTGATGGCTGTGGCTGTGTTGGCTTGCCGAAGGGTATTCCATAGTACTTCATTGTTAGAAGAAGCAGTACGAGCAGCAGAGCATCAACCATTAGGACTTGGTATGAGCCAAAGTAGATATTAGAAATAATGTTCAGAACTGTTAGCCCGAACGCAAGGAACCATCCCCACTTATAGCCCTTATACAATCCATAGCCAATGACAAGGTACCCGAAGCTGATAACAGTAGAGACCATCACCGCTAGCTGCATCTCCTCGGTTAGCGGAGTGGTCCACAGCGTTAAAGATAGCAGCAGCCCCATCACTCCCAGAGCTATGAATGCAACTGTAACCACGAGCACTAGAAATGGCTTTTCGGGCACCTTAGGTCACCAAATAAAAGTTATGCATCTACCTATAATAAGTATTCCTAGAAGAGATACGTGAAAAAGAGAAATCAGATTTCAAGCTCCTCAAGAGAATGAGACTTAGTAGCCCTCACAACATTGACATCGAGAGCGATTTCATCGAGAGAAGCGTATTTCCAGCAACAACCCTCCTTCCAAACATATATGACCTTGCCCGGAAACCTCTTGTAGTTAAGATACTCCCTAATGTTGTTGCCCCTCCAAGGAGGTCCATGCGGCTTCACTTCAACGAAATACGTTGCTCTCTCGGATGACACAACTAGGTCCACAAGAGTATTCCGGAAGAAGACAACTATGCACTTAGCTCCACGCTTCTCTAGAAGCTGCTTAACCTCGTAGACAGCTATGGTGTGAAGAGCATCTTGGTAGAGCTTCCCGAGGAAGTCTATAACGAACTCGTGGGCATACCTAGTGCCGGCAACCTCGATTACATTGACAAGAAGCTTGATGAAAGAGTCACGGACAAGCCAATCAGACTTGGTAGCAGCCCTAGCAACCTCAAGGGAGGTTTCTACCATTGAGCCTCCCTCAAAGCCTCCTCTGTAAATCTTTCTCCCGGATGAACTATGTATACCTTCGCTTCCACATTCTTAAGCAGCTCCTCTGCAACATAAGAACCACCAGATGTAATCCAGAAGACAACCGTTTTACCGTACTTCGCAAGCTCATTCATAAGCCTCATGGTGTAGCGAACTTCACCAGTCTCAGCATCAGTTATTATGAAGGTAGTTGCCCTACCAACCTTAGCTGCATACTCAACAGCATATTCAAGTGCCCTCGGCAAGATGGTCCCACCAGTAGCGAGAACCGCTGCAATAGCCTTCTCATACACATCATACTCTCTACCCGGTGGCAATGCAAGTGCTCTACCATTGAAGAATATTAGGAGTACCTCATCACCACGCTTCCTAGCCTCTTGCAATATGCTAAACGCTGCTTCTTTGGCTCTCTCAAGCTTTAACCCAGCCATAGACCCACTAACATCAACAACAATGATTACCGAACCTCCTTTACCTCCCTCGATAGGCTCTTCCTTGGTGCTGAATTTCAGCGAGAATATTGGTGGTAGGACCTCTCCGTAAATCCTCATGGTTTCTTCAACACGAAGTTCATAAGGAAGGTCACCGAGAGTCCATTGCTCCAGCTCCTCAACCTTGGTCCCAGAAGCACCTACTTTTTCGAGAGCTTCAACGTACCTAGAGTAGAGCGATAGCCGTGCTGCCTCTATTATCACATCGCTGTCCATGAACATGATTTCTCCGGTGTAGCCAATACCTAGCTGCATTAGGAATGCCGGTCTGTTGGTTGGCTTACATAGGTTCTTGTCATGACACTGAGTAACCTTCTTAACTAGAAGAGCAATCATGTGGCTAAGCCATTGCGGGTCCCTAACCGGGTTCTTCTTATCGTTTTGAACCATGAACTCCGGAGCCGGTATCATAGGTCCTAGTCTCGATAGGTTGGGGACACCACCATGACTCTTAATCTTCTCATCAAAGCTATGCCTATACATAATGTGGAATAGGTCCTTCAACAACTCTGCAAGCTGCTCAATCTTGCCTTCCAATGATGCATTGGATTTGAGAATCCCAAGAGTCTTCTTAGCCTTCTCAACAACCATATCGGGCTTAATGCTATACTTCCTAGCTCTCTCAATGAAGTTCGGTGTCTTTATCTTTAGGTCCTCAGCCATGAGCTGGTAGACAGCTAGCATATACCAGAACCTCGGGTCCTTACCACGAAAGTTGTTGGCTGCTACAACAATCCTCTCGTAATATTCTTGACCAAACTTCTTCATCATTTCGTAGTCAACGATTAAATCAGCAACAACATTTGCGAAGGTCTCAGTGTCGGTAACACCTTTGCGAGCTGCAATAATCATCGTTAGCTTTTCCCAGTCGGGTTTACCCGGGAATACAATCCTATGACCAACCTCATGCCTAAGAACTTGCTTCACTATGTTAGCCGGGTACTTCTCAAGATAGAATATTGGGAGCTGGACCAAGCCCCAAGTAAAGCTTGCCGGCTCATTAGACTTGACTATCTTGAAGTCTAGGAGAACCCCAAATTCCTTGAGAACCTCGGTGAAGAGCTGCTCAGCCTCTTGAGGTGTGACTTGCAGCTTAGACATTTGCAGTCCCCTAGTTATATGTGTAACCACAGAAATTTAAAAACATTTTGTCAAATCAGAGCCTCTTAGCAGCGTACCAGATAATCACTTCGACAATGAAGACTAGCAGCGATAGCACAAACGCTACCTTTAGCATGCCGAATATAGCATCGAGGATATCGAAGCCTTGTTCAATGAACCTCGATGCATTTAGACCGAAAGTAGTGTTAAAGGCTCCACACTCTTCGAGAGTCTTGTTAATCTCGGTATGAAGCTTATCCGTTTGCTGCTCGGCAGTGTTAAGGAATGCAAAGAATATGAGGCTAAAGACAATGCATACTGCTAGCAGCAGTATACCGAGGCTAACCCAGAAAGCCTTGCTCATTGGGCTTCACCTCCAACGCTCGCTAAGAGCTTCTCGAATCCATTGTGTGGCTGCTCTGTCTCCTCCTTGAGTTTTCTATATAGCTTTAAGACCACTACATCTCTTTCGGCTAGCTGCTCTAGCTCCTTCTTCGCATTCTCATCACCGTTGAGAGCTGCTAGGTATGCTTTGATTGCCTTTATCCAGATGTCCTTCTTGACTTTGATAGCCTTCTCAATGACTTCTTTTTTCACAAATTCAATCTTGTTGGGGTAAGCCGATTCAATTTCGGGTCTTAAGACTAGTCTATGGTTTAAGGTGTATGGCAGCACGAATAATACATCTTCGAGCTGAACCATCGGTCTGCCGTATAACCATGCACGGGCTTTAGCGAACTTTATTGTTGACTCAGCCCAACGAGTACCCCATATTTCACGAACCTTGAAGCACAGCTCTCCCTTGTAGGGGCATTGGTCACATGGCAGCCTAAACCTTGGCTCTGTAACGCTTCTATCCACATGAGCACATGTGAAGCTGCCGGCAATCAGTGCTAGGAACAGCGTTATGGCTTCTGGGACAATGACCTTGTCTACATCATCCCAAATCTCCATCATCTCCTTGGATGATAGCAGCTCTGGGAGAGCATCAACGATTCTTGGTGTATGGGTCTTGACATACTTAGAGGTTAGCAGCTCATAGGTCTCGGTAATATCGAGGACACGTATGTATAAGTGAGCATCTATACGGTCCCAAAGGGCTTTGGGAATCTCGTGACTGCTAACATCATGCGGGTTCCTATCTGCAAAGGCTATGAATGGCTTGGACTTGAAGACTCTGCCACGATACTCAACCTCTTTCTCAGCAAAGAGGCTCAGCAGAGCATTGTATAATCGTGGATTGCCTCTTTGAAGCTCATTGAAGAACTTGAATGGTGAAGTCACTATCGGTCTAGGCTCAACCTTCTCAATGCCTTGCCTAAGAGCTGCAATGTCTACATATAGCAAGATATCGAACTCGGTTAATGTGTCTCTAATCCTAGCAATGGGCTTTACATCTTGCTTGTAGATATCCTTGAAGAACACCTTCATCACGGATTCAATGAAGGTTGATTTGCCAACACCGTAGGTACCGGATAGCAGCACCACCGAATTCTTTGCAAGAAGAGCTATTGAGAGCATTTCCTTGGTTTCTGGGTCTGCCCTCCACCATGCGAAAATGTTACGAAGACCGGCTATGAAAATGGGTCTGTATTTGAATGTGGGAAGGTTTTGAGGGGTTTGGGTTTGAACCGGTGTCCGAGCCTCACTCATGGTTACACACCTAACCTCCAGTTACACGTATAACCTCCGAAACTTAAAAAGTTTTTTCACTAAAGATGTCCTTGACATGCGGTGTTTTTGATGGGTCTATGCCATACCTCTTTATGATTTTCTCTTTCACCTTCTGCTCTAAGCTTTCCTTTTCAACAATTGTCCAGAACCTTGGGTCTGCATTCTCCTTATACTTTGCTATGACCTCTGCAAACTCATGGTATAGGCTTCCACGCTGCCTCCTTAGGAAGTCAACTAATGTATATGTCGGGTTTTCATGGGTCCAGAAGAATATCGCTTTAAGTATGTACCTCAAATCTTCAACATTTGTAATGGTCAACCCTTGAATGTAGCCCTTCCATGAGATGTTGTTCTGGGTGTCTACATACAGCAGCGAATCTTGGGCATCATAATGCGTCCATGCGAAGTGTCCTCCCTTCCTCCATGCTCTTTGAGGCTTGTTTATAGAGCCACTTAGCTTAGCGATTGTTCCATCAGCGTGCTTATAGGCAACAGCAAAGACCTCCCTAACCTCATCAAGTTCATCGTGTGCTGCTTCACAAACCCAGAACACAATTCCTTCGTTGGGTCCTAGCCTAGCAAGCTGGTTACCAAGCTCCTTTAGAGCTTCATCAACGATTTTTGACCTTATTTTACTGATTTCCCTTTCAACAGCTCTCCTAAAGGCAGATTCAGCCTTCCTATACTTTTCTAGGTATTCCTTAACACGCTGCTCAAACTCCTTCTCATGCTCGTTGCATGGAATATAGAAGTATCTAGAGGACCCTTGTGTCTCATCAACTCTCACTCCATAGTGAAGGCTCTGAATCCTATAGATGGATTCCTTGTTAAGAGAGTACCTTTCCTTCTTTTCCTTGCCGCAAATGGGGCACTTAACTATAATGTATCTGAATCTGTAGGGCATCTACATCACCCGCTTAGAGCTTTTTCAAGTTCGGCTACGGCTGATGCTAGGTCACCGGTTTGACCTCTCTTGATGGCTTCTAGGTGCTGCTTCGCTATCTCTAGCAGCTTCTTGGCTTCCGGTGTTAGGACCTCTTGGACCTTCTCAATCTTCGAGATATCGGTCTCGATGGCTTTTATGGTCCTTAGGTCCACTCTGCTTGCAGCACGAAGAGCTGTCAATTGCGTTACTAGCTGCTTTAGGGTCTCGTTAACTTGCAGTGCTTGGACAAGCTTCTCAACATCAATTGACTTAGACTGGACCTCTTGCAGCTTCCTTAAGAGAGCATTAATTTGTTGCTCCACTGCATCAAGTTTCTTCTTTAGCTCTGGGTCCTTGGACTCATGCTTCTCAAGAATCTTCTGAACCGATTGCTGCAACTGTGCTAGCAACTCCGTAGAGATATCGTTCTTGAAGTTCTCCTCGTAGATGCCCGGTGGTGGCGAAACCACCAAGACTTGAGGCTTGCAGTAGAACTTGGACCTAACCTCTTCATCCGGTATTCTTGAGATTATCTCTTCATACTCCTTAACTGCTTTGTCAAGAATCTCCTTTATCTTGTCAAGGTCCTTAGCTGAGAACAGCGGCACGTTCATCCAGTCTAGGACCTTTAGCTTTAGAAGCCTCTTCCAAGTCCTTGCCCTCCAACGGTTTAAGTCTTGGTATACGCTGTAGGGAATAGCGTGCCTTGTTTTCACCAAGAACGTGTTCTTGTCCTCCTCTCTTTCACTCTCCTTGATTACGGTCATCTTAGCATTGAGTTTCACAACTAAAAATGCATGTTTTGGGATTTGATTTGAGGAGTTCACGGGTTGCACGCCTAACCACCAAGTTATACATGTAACTACGAGTCCTTATAAATATTTTGTCAAATCAGAAGGTGAAAAGCTGCTAGAGAAGTAGCAGTATAAAAATAATATGATAGGTAGTTACCACTTCTTCCGCTTACTCCTCTTAGAAGACCAGCAAGGTTCAAACATCTTGTTTTGCTTGGCAAGAACATAGATTCTGCAAGTCTCATGCATTACCGTGAGACACCTATCCCTAACAACATAGATATCGGTTGGCTTACAGAGTGAAGGAGCGGTACACAGACCATGCTTAAAGTAAGGGCATGGTTTATACAGAATCTTGATTACATCGCTCTCCTCAAGAGTAGGGTAATCCATCTTCATTCTACATCACCTAGCAGCTTTCGAAGCTCCTTCTTTATAAAAAATGGTTTGTTATTGACTTTGAGAGTCTCTATAGCATCAACTACATGGTGCTCGTACCGGACACTGGGTTAATGCTGAGACCCATACCAGAATACCGTTGTACTCCTTAACCCTTTTGAAATGAAGCTCGAACTCCAATAACTGTAACTTGTATAGCAGCTCTGTTAGGTCTTGAGCCTTTAGGTCATATACCACAGAATTTACGGAACTCATTTCTCCTCAGCCTCCCACTTACATCCCATAGATTTAAGGTGTCTACCTTGAGGGGTTTCACAATACGGGAAGTGCTTAGCCACCTTCTGAGGCAGCCATCCATGCCACTCATAGTTGTAGTAGCAGCCAAGATGCGGTCCACTCCACCGTGACCACTTACAGTTTAGACATGACCTAGCCACAGACATCACCTCTTTATAACAACTGGAAGCTGCTTCGGACTGCTGCTACCGAATATTATCTCCTCCATCATCTTCTGGACCCTTTCATCGGGTTCAATCTCCGGTGGAGGACCATAGACCATGAAGCCTATCTCCTTGTCAAGCCTCTCGATTGTTGCTTCGAGAAGCTCTTCAACATTTGTAAGGTCCTCAATTAGGTATAGGTCCTTCCTAGAATCTAGGTATACTCTACCTATTCTAATATTATAGAGAGCAGCTCGGAGGTATGCCCGAGCCGTTAAAAGCTGGTGCAGTCTCTTCACATTGAAATCCGAGGGAGACCCACCCAAAACTGGTCACCAAGTTTAATTTGACAAATCACTAGATAAAAAGCTTATTGCGGGTAATGGAGAGCAATTACCCTATCATCACTTTTCGACAACACCAGACTTCACAAGAACAACTACCGCTACTAACTCACAGACAAAGAACCCTAGACCTCCAAACAGATAGTCTCTGAGCGAAACCAGCCCAAGATACATTAACAGCCCAGCCGATAACACAAAGAAGAACAGCGTAGTTATAATAAAGTTAACTGCATCCATCAAGCTCCTCCTTTTCCTTACGAATGCCACTCCTTATACACCTCAGCTAATTATTTTTGGTAAACTACCAAATTAAATATTAAATCTAGCCGCTGTACGAGACTGGTTACACGCATAACCGCTGGTTACGGGTGTAACCCTCAAACCTAGTCCTCTTCTCCATAAAGAAACCCCTTCAACTTCTCGATATTGAAGCTAGTGCCGAAAGCCTTCTCAAAGGCTAACGAAATCGCTTCAACGAGCTTTAGAAACTCGCTAGGACTAAAGACAACTGCATACTCTTCATTATAGCTGCTTGGGAGGTCCACTCTCTTCCTTATATAGGTATACTTCTTGCTACCCCTCCTCACAGTGTTCTTAGATGTGCTAACCGGCAACCTATGAAGCTGGACCTTGCTTAAAAGTTCAATGAGTTTGTCCCCAACATCAGTGCTTGTTTGTCCCAAACTATCACCATTTCTAATAATTGAACGTTTGTCCCCAAAATCTCTTTCCTTTAGCGGAGGTGTTTGGGACAAAACCTTGGGTTGGCTAGGCTTCGGCTTCCGCTGCTGTTGCTGCTTCTCTAGCTCCTCAAGAATGCGGAGCAAGTGCTTGCTCATAGCTGGGTCCCCTCCATAAACTTCTCAAGAGCCTCCATGAACTTGTCATAGGGGACTCCCGGCTTACCATTATAGCGGTTATCATAGAATCTAATGGATTTGATGACTGCCTTGAACAGCTCACGCTTATCCTCCTTACCATAGTAATCGTATGCAGCTTCATTGAGCCATCCATCAATGTTGCCCTTACGTTTGAAGATAGCTTGCCAAACCTTGTCACCGTAAGCTATTCTGGTATTGCTTAATCTAACATAACCATCTCTTTCAAGCTCCTTCAAGAACTCTTTTAGCTCACTAGGTAGGTCATCGAACTTTAGGCTGCTATCCTCACTGGTTAGCTCCTCAATCTTCTTGCGAAGTTCTTGGTTTTCAGCCTCTAGCTGCTGTAACCTCAAGAACAATGGCTTAAGAGCCTCATTTAGTTTTGAGCCAAGTTCTCTCAATGCTAATTCAAAGCGGTTGCCCCATTTCTCAAATGTTGCATAAATCAAGTTGGCTAGCTTTGCAGCTACTGCATCACTAAGTTGTGTATACTCTAGCTGTTTCAGCGGTAAGGAGCCTTTGATTAGCTCTAGGTCTTTCTTAATATCTGATAGAACCACTGGTAACTTAGCCATAGATGCTACTCCATCAACAATCTCCTCAAGGCTATAGCCGTTCCAAGAACTGGTCCTAACCTCTATCCGGGTTCCACCATTAGGCATTGATTCCTTAACACCCGGCTCACTATAGTAAATCCTTATAACATCGCTGTAGTACTCCTCAAGAGTAAGGCTCTTAATGCCCTCCATAATCTTCACACCATCAAGGTCACAGTTAATCTCCGGAGCCATCATAACCTCGAAATCCTTCAAAGAAACTTGCCTACCAGTACACTTACGCATAACCTCCAACAACATAAACTTACAGAACCCAATAAACTCCTCAAGGCTAAGAGGATTATCCGAAGCCTCAAGAAACACTTGACCCGTACCATCACGGTTAACCTGAATAGTAAGCCAACGCTTAAACCCAACCTCCATCTTCAAGACATACTGCTTACTCCTCTCAATATACCTAGCCCTACCAAGCTGCTGCAACAACAAAGGCGAAACCCAAGGCTTAACAAACCTAAGACCAAGCCTATGCACCATAAACCCACAAGGCTTAACACCACCGCCACCAAGCCTCGAACCCCCTACCCCTCCTTGCGGCGGCTGTCGGGAGGCGGGCTGGGGCTGCTGCCGAGTAGTAGTATTACTGGTAGTAGTCTTTACCTTCCTTCTTGATTTGATTTGTTTTCTTGTTTTCTTGTTTGTAAGTTCTTTGACTAACTCTAGCTCCTCTTCTGATATATAGCCTAAGCCTTTCTCGATACGTTTACCGTTCTCTGTTTTTCTTGCAGAGACGTATATTCTTCCCTTTAGCTTCCTTATTCTGATACTCCATCCTTCTTCAGCATACCTCTTTGCTTTCTCGACAACACTCATAGGCTATCACCTACTTTACAGAACTCTCTTACAATATCGTTGACTGTCCATAATTCAAAGCCCAAGGACATTACACGCTCCTTAATGTTTTCGTTGGCTGTCGGTAGAACAAGGATATACCTTGCATTATTCCCCAGTTCTACATAAACGTGGGATAATTGTCTTAGTCCTTCACGATAGTTATGCTCGTTGCTTTCTACCTCGATAACCAGCTTTTCCCCTTCCTTTTCAGCATAAATGTCAATTCTTTGAAGAGAGAATGTCTTTTCCTCAACTACATAATAACCCTTTAGCTTTAGCAAAAGAATTACCGTATCCTTAAGAATGCGTTCCGGAATAACCGTTGGCTCGTTGGTTACATGTGTAGCTGTTGTTCCCCACTGATTGTTCCCCAGTCTGAGTGAGAAATATTCCCCAGATTTTGTTGAATGGGGAACACTAGTTACACATGTAACATTGCTAGAATTGCAGTCACGGCTCTTTCTATCTCCTTGAGAAAGCACTCCAGCTTCCTTAAGAACTTCAACCTCCTTCTCAGTTATAGGGCTTAGGTACTTCCATACCCGTTCCTTCTTTTCTTTGGTATACTTTCTAGCATAGAGGTATAACCTACCCTTTATCCTACGTACCTTAATAACCCATCCTTTCCTATAGAATTCTAGGGCAAGCTGAATGGCTGGATTCTCTCTGGTTACACCCGTAACGTTTATAGACTTATTTAGACTAGAATTTACATGGTGCATGAAAACCAGCCCTCCGGTGCCCGAGCCGAGTTAGGGACCCTAAGTGGGATGACCATGCCCCGAACCCTCCTACACTATTTTAATTTGACAAAACAGATTTAAGTGTTTTCTGCTTCAATTTGTCTAAATATTTATATCCCATAGTGCTAAAGTATACATTGGGGTTGTGCAATGGGGAAGTGGGTATCGGTATACTTTAATGAAGATGAATATGAGAAGCTTGAAAAGGTCCTAAAGAAGGAAGAGCAACGTAGAGGTAGGAAGCTTTCTGCTTACGAGCTTCTAAAGGAATGGGCACTTGATATGCTAAGGAAGAAGGGAGAAGAATATATTAAGCCCAATTAAGGCAACCAATGAGGTACTTAGGGATATAAGTATAACAACTGCTGGATGCTGAACATCTACTCCAAGCATTCTTAGTTCTCGTGTTATAAACAGTATGAGAACTCTCATAATCTGAACCGTTACAAAAGCAGCTCCATAAGTTATCAAGTCGGTTAAACCACTTAGAGCAACATATACCATATAACCCATAATAAAGCTCATAAATAGAGCCACTGTTTCATAGGTCCAAACCCTTATAGGCTCCGGCTTCTTCTTAACAACAAACCTACCCATCTTATAGACTCTTGCATGATAATAAGCTAAAGCATAGGTTGCCGGCATAGAAACACAACTAAAGAGAGCAACATCAAACATCTCTGGAGTAACACCAAAGAACCGAAGAAGCAACATTAATAGAATTATAGATAAGAAGAGATGAAGCTGTGTTGCCTCAACAAGCGTAATATCATCCAGCCTTGTACTTAAGGACATCTTTTCTCCCTAAGAAAATAATTAGATGATAGATGATAAAAAAATATAATTCCGTTTAGGGAATCAATACTTTACTTTGCTCATTATTGATTTGAGGGTTGAGATACCCTCATTCACACACTGTTTGAACTCATTATAGTTTTTAGCAACACGGCTACACGCTTGCAATAAAGGCTCAAAAACTTGGTCTAAATCATAGCCTCCAATTTCATACTCGTTAAGTTCCTTCTTTATTCGTTCAACCCATTCCTCTTTCGGCATTGGTTGTCACCGTCTACAACCTCACTTCTTTTTGACATACTTTCTATTCTTCTCTCTCCACTCACTTATCATAGCTTTTGCTTGTCTAGCACCAGCAGACCATGCAATGGCTAGAGCTGCAACTAGTACTATTACTAGGATAATTACCATCCAATACTCCATAGTGATGTAGAAGGTCTTCTCATAGTGTGCTGTTACAACATAGTCTTCTAACATGTCGAGAGTCACTGTTGTATCATTGGTCTCTTTCCCATCATACTCAATTTTGTCAAGTACATATTTATATGGGAATTCTGTTATTTCGCTTGGATAGGTGACATTGATATCTGATGGAGCATAGATAGTAACATTGGTTGTCATTGTTAATGTTACATCATCGAATGCAAGTAATACTACTTTGACATCAACGCTCTTTGGCTCTGATGTTAAGTTAGCGAAGTGCATTGTGCTTGCATCAATAGTTACGTTCATGTCACCAGTTACATTAATATCATAGAGTATGTAGTAGTCATCCTTTACAACAATGAGATATAATCCAGTTTCTGATACTGTTAACGTTACAGTACCATTCTCATCAGTTGTTTCTTCTTCAACGACATTTCCTAATTTGTTATAGACTGTTACCTTAGCATTGGCTAAGGGTTGTCCATCAGCTCCTATAACAGTGACGTTTAGTGTAGAGTCTGAGGCTGCTAGAGTTATGGATGGTGCAATTAATACAGCTATCATTAGTATAGCCAATAGGGGTGTGGCTATATGTGCATACCTCAACTGCATTCACCAAGAAAAAATAAGTGTGAGATATCTAAAAAGGTTTTTCTTATCCATCCTATGGTACTAAGTATGAGGAGCCTTGGGAATGCCCCAGCCCGTGATAAAGTCCTTAAACATGTTTATATGCCTTGCATGATTATCTAGCCATTCTATGAACTCATTTATGGTTGGGTCCCTACCATGCCAATAACGGAAATACTCAATGAAATCCGCTGCAATAGCAGCAGCCGTAGGAGTAGCCATTGAGGTCCCGCTAAGAGCAACGTAGTAGTTACCAATCTCATATTCATCCGGGAAGTCTACATACGTTGACTTGCAACTAACCACCATGACACCAGAGGCAACCATATCGGGCTTCATCCTCATATCAACAGTTGGTCCTAAAGAGCTGAACGGTGCTAATTTATCTTTATAGGCATCCCATGCACCAATGGCAAAGACCCTCTTCGCAACAGCCGGTACAACAATAGTGGTTGGGTAATTGCCCTCATTACCGGCAGCAGCAAAGACAAAGACTCCCTTCTTCTCTACTAGCTCATCGAGAGCTAGGCTTAATGGGTCATTTCCATCGCTAGCGAAGGAAGCTCCCCATGAAAGTGAGAGTATCTTTATATCATATTTCTCTACATTATCATAGACCCATTCAATAGCTTCTAGACATGTATCCATGCTTGCTACTCCATCTTTATTAAATGCTTTTACAATGACTAAATAGGCTCCGGGAGCAATACCCTTAAACTTTCCATTACTAGCCCATCCTCTGCCGGCAATGATGCCGGCTACATGGGTTCCATGTCCGCTTAGGTCTAAGAACGCTGGTTCTCCAAAATCATGCCACACTTGTTTATCAAACTCTAGCAATGCCGTAATGTTTGGGTTCTCCGTGAGGTCCCATACAACATATTCACCGGTGTCGGACCATACATAGAGCATTGAGGCAAGGACCTTGATTATTGAGCGATTATGTTCATCAAAGAAGTCTGGATGAGTATAATCAATACCGGTATCAATGATAGCTACCGTTACATTGCGTCCAATCCAAGGACCATAGGCTTCATGGAACTGGTTATCTATGTCTACTTTATCAAAGTCCTCATACTCCTTTATATCTAAGAAATGCAGCGGAGCATGCCTAAACTTCTTTTCTCCATACACACTAAGGACACCGGAAGTGTGGATAAGTCCATGCAACTGCTCTACCGAGGAAAGCCTTACCTTATAGATATGTAAGTCACCGATACTCCATTCCCTTACTGGGTCAAGGTCCAGCTCTGTAATCCCTTTTATAGTTACATAAGCCATAACCGTGTTTCCGGCTACAAGAGCATCATAGACCTCTGGGTCCACTCGATACATCATTTCTTGAAAGGGCTTAAGCGTGAAGATTACAAGAGGAATGGAGATAAGTATGGCTAGAATAAGAGCTATACTTGATGCTGTCTTAACTATTCTAGGGTTATGCGTGTAGCCAACGGTTACGTGTGCAACCCAGCTAATACTTTCTTCTAACGAATCTTTTCTCCTCACAAACCTCCTTTTCCTTCGGACATACATAATGCATCACCATTTCGGGTTTAGACAAGGTCTTGACCTCGGGCTTAACCTCTGTAGCAGCTTCAGGTATCCTCCACATCAAGATATCCTCTATAGCACTATACATAATCAATAGAGATATAGGCAACAATGCTTGGAAGAACCATGTTTCGAAATAAACATAGTAGCTCACACTAAAGATGAACATCCCTAGCCCAATACCAAATAATGTCATTTCAAAAGCCATGTCAAAAGGCATGAACCAAGAGGGGAAGAGCCTTTTTCTATATACATAGTAATAAACATCCTCGAATTGGTCAATAGCTGCTAGGGCAAGCACTACTGAGTATGTTGGGTTGCTCTGCCACATTACATAAGCTAGAATCGAGAGCAGAATTAATGCAAAGCTGTTAACTATAATCCTAAGTAGTCTGAATAAGCGTAGCATTTCTCTCCCCAAGGAATATAGTTAAAAAAATAATAATTTAGGTGTTTAGGTTCGAAAGCCTTAAATCATGCCTAATGCCCGTTTCTTGTAATACCGGTAACCGGCATAGACGGCTGCTCCAGCAGCTATTATGGCAACTATAATGAGTGTGTAGAACAGCGAATTTGTTATTGCAATCTCGTGTATAGAGGCACCGGCAATTAAGAATGCTACTGGAATATAGCCGCTCTCTATTCCACCGTATACCAGCATCACAATTCCAAATGTGAAGATATACCAGAGAGGTAAGGCACCCTTGCTGATTATGTTTGCCCTAGCCATGAAGTGCCCAACAAATATTAGCCCTATTGTTAATGTTATCATCAGTCCAAGGCTCATTGGATTAGTAATTACCCCAGTTTGTACTAATGCAACAGCTATTAATGTTAGAAGTACCAAACCAGTCGCTAGAACTGCTTCACGAGTAGTTACCTCCACCTTTGGAGCCTCTGCCATCTAGGCTTCACCAATATAACTTTATTCACTCACTTATTTTTAACTTTCCTCTTTACAAACATAAATTCTTTCGCTTCATCAACTATATCGTTTAAGGACCTCGTTGACCTTTTCACAACGAATCTTAGCTCGGGTAGAACATCTTCCTCCTCATTATGTTCGATGCCATCTTCCTTTCTTGGCTCTGGTTCTTTTGCTTTCCTTCTAAAGAGCCTTAGAATCCTCGGTGTCTCATCAGCTATAGGCTGCTTCCTAACATAGCGGTACTTCTTCCAAGGTGCCGGAAGCTCTATCTCCTTAATTATATCTCCTAATGTCAGCCAGCCGTTGTGAATGATATGATATAAAATTGCACATAAGCCGGCACCATTAAGCCACATCATGCTGTAGAAAGCTGCATTAGCAGCATAGTAGCCGGTGCTTGTGGCTGTGAAGAGGAGCTTTGTTCTAAGTGGATAAGAAGATAGGTACTGTAGCTGCCATGCTGGATGCATTACAACCCATACAATCGAGCCAATAATAACACCCATTGTGCCAAAGAACAAATATGGTAATCCACGAAATAGAAGCTCTTCAAAAAGCGGGTAGTATAGTACTGTTATTGTAATGGTTCTGAAAGCAGCCTCATAGCTCATATCTATTGGTAGCAATGGTGTTATCCTGCTTTCAAAGGTCTCCGGTCTTATTCCCGCAGCACGCTCTATTGTTACACGAATAGCCATAGGAACTAGCACCAACGCTACATACCAAGGGAAGTAGTAGAGCAATTGATATAGCAACGTCCATCCGTCAACGATGAATTGCTGCATCGCTGTGCCCCTAGTATTTCTTTATAAACATCGTGTATGAAAAACTTATGCTTGCAAAGATTGTTATCAAGGTGAATGTCATGTAGCGGAACAATATAGCTAGCCAAAAGCTAATCATAAAGATGGCAAAGGACATCCAGCGGACATAAGCCGGCGGTGGAGGTCTCTTATGTGTCTGCATATAACGCATTGTAAATACTTGGTCACTAATCATCAAGATGAGAAGCATCCACTCCATAGCATACCATAATGGATAATAGGCTTCAATCCACTCCACCGGAACAACCCAAGGACGGGTTAGAGCCGTTTTAAGCACATCAAGAACCGAGATGCCAAGTAAGTCACCCATCATCTGAACAATAAGCAACATTGACAACAGTGAGCTAAAGACATTCGCTATCTTCTCACTAAAATCTAACACTCTATCAACATCAATCTCCGGCATTTTATCTCCCTAGTAAAGATAGTGGAGAAAAAGGTATAAAATATTTTGTCAAATTAGCTAGCGAACGAGAGGACCATATATCTCTCTATATACTCTATAGGTATATACCTTAGCCTCCTCCGGCACAATACCATGAGTCATAGCAGCCACAATAATGTTCTGTAGAACCCATCTCTCCCTATCAACAAGCCTCTCCATCTCGTGGTCTCTGATCATGTAGGTCTCGAAGAATGGTCTACCTCTCCTATATCTTCCTAAGAGCCTCCAATAAGCCTCCCAGTATATCCTTCGAGCCTCTCTATACAACGATGAACCGGGTCCCGCTCTTGCAGCAGCCGCAAAGAACTCATCAATCTCCCAGCAATTAGGACCCGGATAACCTTCCTCAAACCAGCGTGGATTCACCGGTAAATCTCTTCTACATATAACTAGTCTTATAGCTCTCTCAACAACATCAACGGCTTGGTGTAGAAGCCTCTTTAGTCTAACGAATAGCATTGTTTAAGCCCCAGAAGGAAGATATGAGAAAAAAACATTTTTACTTTTTACGTTTCAAGCCGGGAAGGAGGTTATGTGTAGACTCCTAAGCGTTGTGCTAACCACTTCCAGTCTCCGGTTCTTCTCTCCATTTCCTCGATGATTTCTAATGGTACATCTGTTATAGTGCCACCGGGTACTTCCTTACCCTTACCCCAACAAGCCGCAATGACAGCATTTCCGGGAAGTCTCTTTCCACCATATTTGGTACGAAAGATCGGAACGCCACCTGCACTTACACACTTTCTTATAAATTCCCTTAAGGCTTCTACTCCACGACCAAGTAGTTTGCCCATACCGAGTTCACCAAGTAATAATAGCGTAATTGAGAAATTTAAGTCTTGCGAGAAAACTTAATGTTTTACATCGCCTCATTGTTTTACAGAGGTTTTCAGAGCCGAGAGATACAGCATAAGTGCCCTTCTGATGCCATCACTTCTGCTCCCAATAATACCTCTTTCAACAAGTTCATCAAGCTGGTCTACTAAGTTCTTGGGTATACGGACACCTACGTAGTCTGTTTTAGTTAGCAAGGACTCAACTTGCATATCCTTAAGGTCCTCTTCTTTAAATACTTCTGTCAACATAAGCGTGCCGGTCTTCAAGTTTCCGAGAGCAAAGGCTTTATACACTTTCCTTGTTTCAAGGTCAAGAAGCTCTACAGCATACTGTCTTAAGACCCGGGTATTGAATGCATAGTCAAGCTTATCCTCTGGTATAAGGTCCTTTAGTATACTAAACTTATACCTTAGATACCTAGATAGAGACCAATTGAGCCTCATCAAGGCATAGTCACGGTCCTTAGATGACTTCTCCATTGATGGACAGAATGCTAGGTCACCATAACAAGTACCATCCTTCTCTTGAATAGGCTTACTATGCTTCAACATAACCTTAACGAAGTCATCAACGGTTATACCAAGTAGTTTAAGTGCTTCCTCAAGTATTTGACAATGCTTCTTTCTCGGGTCACAACAAAATACAATACTTACAAGCCTACCTCCTTCACAAAGAGGAGGTTCCCCAATTAAATCCCTCCAAGAATAACGGTTCTTCCTCATCTCCTATACACCACCTTTCGAAGAGTTTTGAGTAGAGAATATAGGTTCGAGATATAGGATTTAGCGTCTTCGGAATTCGGGTCAAAACCACGAATAACTATTTCCTTCATACGTATCCCATCATGCCAACGAATAATAACATTAGGAGTGGTTTGTGCCCCTATACGTTGCAAATATATTAGAACCGGCATAATCTTCTTCAACTTCCTCTTATGCTCGGACAAACCATAGCGTTCAACCCACTCCGGAGAGAATGTATGGGATACAATACTGTCTTCATGTGCTGCAACGGCTCTATTACCAACATACTTTACTGTAAATGAAATATTTAGCTCATCACATATCCTTCTTAGCAACGGCTCCAGCTTAGCACAACGTGGACAATTAACATCGGCTTCGAGGATGACTTCAAGCAGCACCTACTCCGCCCTCCTCGGATTTTTCAGCCACTTCGGCAAGCCACTCTATCTCCTTAAACCAGTCTTTGCTAGCAGCTTCTTTGAATGTAAAGTATAGTCGTGTTGGAGGCTTAGCAACTTCATGTGCCTTTATCGGGAGCTTGATGAGGCTTGGTATAGATACCATTAGGTTCGTGGACCTACCAATCCATACATACTCCTTCGCTCCATAGGGATTTGTAACACCGAAGAAGCCCCATGTTGGTGCCGGTGCCTTCTCTTCCTTAGGCTTCTCAACAACCATTCTCCTACGCTGCATATACTCGAATACCTTCAACATAAAGCCGACAATAGCACGAGTTATTGCCTCGGAAGCATAATAGAATATCGAGTACACCATTCTACTCTATCACCTCCTACTTAGCCTCAGTATCATGCGGTTATCCGCTGTGTAGAATGGACGTGCATAGCCGGTTGATATTAGGTAAGCAATAGCACGGTTGAACTCATCACGGGTCTTGTCATCAATCTTAAGCTCTATAGCAAGCTCATCAATGCTAGCCTCTCCCTTCCGTAGAAGTATATTGTAGATTTGTGCAGCCATCGGATTCGAGTAAACCAAGGCTTCTGGTGCTGCTACCTCAACTTCACGCAAGAACTGCGGAGTTACTTGGAATATCAGAGTTGTTGGAGAACCGGCTCTTATCAATGTAAGCAGCCTATAAGCATGCCTAATACTGCTTTGAGCGTCAAGAACAATCCTTTTAGCATGAGTATATCTTCCAAATATAATTGACTCCCTAAGGCTCTTGAACTTATCCGAAACCTCCTTTATAGCTCTAACAGCAGCGTTGAAACGCTCATCAGTAATGCGTTCGGGAGCTAATTGAGTTAACATGTTGTCAATCTGGTTTTCAAGCTCATCAATAAGCCTTAGAACATTATCTTTACTGGTCCTACCCATCTTAAGCTCATCCAACGCATTTAGAAGGTCCCTAATAGTCGAGTTAATAATGTTCAACTGTGTAGTGCTCATTTCTTCTCACTCTCCATTTCTGCCTTTCTAAACTTAAGAGTCCTATTCAATTGAGTAATCCAGTCTGCAACATCCTTCGTAACCTCTGTCAATTCATCAACAAGGTCACGAAGCCTTCTCCTAGCCTCTTCAAGAGCCTCAGCCTCGGTGCCACGTACAACAATTTCTTCACGTAGCCTAATGAGTTCCTGCTGAATACCCGTGACTTCTGTTGCAAGCTTCACAAGCCGGTTCTCATAACCGGTGACAAGCTCTTGAAGCTTAGCAACACGGGCTTGTAGAACAGCAATATTTGTCTTATAATCATTGATAACCTTTTCATACTCCCAAAGAGTCTTTTGAAGAGTCTCAATAAGTTCTTGTTGCTCCTTAATCCTATCAATAAACTCAGAAGGTACTGGACCACCATCACCACGTAATAAATCATACTTATCAATGATTAATACTGGGTCCTCACCCCTCATTACCCTATCAACGTTAATCATCTGCCTCTCCATACATTCCAAATACCCTATTGGAATCTCCTCAAGAATAAAGCCCCTAAAGTCTCTGGGTTTATAATCAAATACAAACCTAGTAGGGACACCCAGCATTACAAGCGGAATTTTTGTTCCATCCTCTAGCCTTCCATATAGGCTAACCCATCCATACTCTATGCTCCAGTAGCGTTGTCCTTCTCTATCAAAGTATCCATGCCTAAGATACTGCCCCTTAACACCTTCTCCATATATGTAAATCAATACACCATACAAGTACTCATTAGCAAAGGTTACTCGTGGAGCAATGGGTCTTGAAGGCGGTCCTATGACTTTCTCGGTTGGATAACGCTTTCTGATTTCGGAAATGATTTCATCCGGTCTTAGGTATAGGTCCCAGCTCAACTCTCCTCCTCCTCTTCTTCAGAGGGTCTACTTCTTAGCCTCTCCTCCAGAATTGAAGATACATCCCTTACATAGTCAATTGATTCCTTTAACTCATCTGTTTTCTTCTCCAATGCATCTACCTTAGCTGCAACACTACTAAGAGCTGCTAGTGATTGAGCAATACCGGTAATGCTTTGGCTAAGTCCTTCAACCCTCTTCTCCAATGCATCAACTCTCCTTGAAAGCTCTTCAACAGTCTTCATGGACTTCGAGACCGTAGTACTTACAATTGCTTCAATCTTTGAAACATCTACATAAGCCGTTACCTTAGTATTGCTAATGGTTTCAGCTACCTTCTCCGGCAACTCCCTAAGAGCCTCAAGCTCTTTTGCAACGTTTCTAAATTCGTTAGCAGTACTTTCTAAGCTATCAACAGCATTGGATAGAGAACCTAGTGCTTTTGCTAGCTCGGAGCCTAGCTTAGCTACAATAGCCGAAGCTATATCATCAACCTTTATACCGAGAACACTTCTAACAATGGACTCGATTGTCTGAGACCTAATAGTTTGTACATCTAGTTCAAGCTTCTTGACTTTAGATTCCAGCTCCGTCATTCTACGGTCAAGAACCGCTATCTTCTTATTAACAACATCTGCTACTCTCTCAGCAATTATGCGAATATCCATCTCACTCACTGCGGGTCACCTTCGTGGGAAGCACTGCCTTTAATCTTCTAAGAGCCACTTCAACCATCACTGCTCCTTGTGGAAATTCAAAAACTCTACCAGTAAGCTTCATCTCCTTAGGTTTGGGAGAAGACCTCCTACCAAACAAAATACCGGCAACGAAAGCAATAGAAGCAGCAGCAATAGCAAATACCAAAGGCTCACTTGCAATAGCAGCAGTTGCAGAACCACCTACAACGAAGATACCGACAAGAATGCCTATGAGGAACCCTCCCAGTGCTGGGGCAAGATTCATGTTTTACACCCAATTAGATGTTTTACAGAAGCACATAAATATATATTTTGCCAAATTAAAAACTCGGGTGAAGCTCATGCCTCGATTTGCACGCAAGAAGAACGAAGATGAATTCTCATGGGGTCAAGAAGAGCAACAAAACCATTCTATGTGGAGTAAAGAAGTTGTAAAGAAGCTACTCAAGAAAGTGGGGTTATGCTAAGATGGTCCAGCTCATATTCGAGATTACATGGACATGCCCAGCTAGGTGCCCGTTCTGCCCGGTGCCTAAGGTAAACAAGCTGCTACATCCATCAGATTATAAGAGGGTTTTGCAGCTCTTCAAACAGTATTACAAGGATAGTGACTATGCCGTTGTTCTGAGTGGTGGTGAACCCGGGACTGTGTCATTCTTGAAGCAATATGTTGATGCTGCTAGAGAGCTAGGATACGAGGTTACAGTTGTAACCAATGCTTTCAACATCAAGAACATTGTGAACTCTCATCCGGACCTAATAGAGCTTAGCATTGACTATTTCGGAGAACAACATGATAGAACAAGGGGAGTCAAGGGCTTATTCAATAATGCCATGAAGCTAATTGCATTAGCAAGTAGATACGGGATACCGGTTGTAATACGCTCGACACTAATGAAGACCAATTCCTATGACATCTTGAAGCTTAGAAAATACCTCAACGACAATGGGTTCAATGACACTCCAATCATAGTTATGCCCGTTAGAGGAGCACCAGAACTAAAGCCTAGTCAAGAACAAATTGAAGAACTACGAGAATACGAAGGCATCTACATAAGCGATAACTGCCCGGCTGGAATAAGCAGCTTCGTAATTACACCAGATAGAGAAGTCCTAGCATGCATCTTCTATCGCAAGAAGCTCGGGCAATTTTGGAGGTACACAAAGGAGGAACTTGACAAGATTCTTGAAGAAGGAGCTAAAATCCCAAGATTCCCTTGTGAACGCTCTTCTCCCTAGCCTCTTTTTTGGTTATACCTATAACCCTTAGTTACATCTGTAACCTCCAAAAACAGAGAACAGTAATCCTATTTCCTTTTTAAAATAACTAATCCTTATATGAAAACACCTCCCGATAACCGGGTTCCGAGAACTTTAAAGGAAAGGTCCCAAGTAGGGGTTTTGTTTAGTTGTATTCAAGAAAACACGATTTTTCTCCGAGAATGGTTAGTGTAACTAACAATATTATTTATAACTGTTGAGTTACATGTATAATTTTAGGTGAAGATTGTTGGCAAAGAAGAAGGGTGTTATTGAGTATGGGTTTTACAAGTACCGTCCAGAGCTGGTTGCTGCTGTCGAGTATCTTTTGTCGAAGGGTATTACTAGGAGTGGTGAAATAGCGAAGAGGCTTGGTGTAAGTCCGTTTACTGTGAGGAATATCAAGGCTATTCTAAGAAGGAAACAGCGGGAGAAAGAGGAAAAGGCTAAATCGAAAAAGTCTAAAGATGTAATCGAAGAAATATTAAGTGGTGGTAGATGAATATGATGGATCCTTCAACACTTGCCCTACAAGCTGTCGGAGGCTTTGTTGTTGGTAGCTTAATAGGCTATGCCATTAGAAAACTTGCTAAGTGGACCCTTATAGCAATTGGCTTCATGCTACTACCGGTTTTCGGCTTATGGCAGATTGGGGTCCTCGATGTCAACTGGGAGGGACTTAATGCAGCTATAGCGAGGTTTGTTGAGTGGCTAGGTGTGAACATCTCGGATATGAGCCTTGCTATCGCTTCTACCGGTGTGCTTGGAGCTAGCGGACTCTTCGGATTTGTCTTCGGGCTTACCGGTGGATTCAGACACACGATTTTTCCGGAGCCTATGAGGCAGTTTAGGTTCGTAAAGCGTAAATCCCGAATAGAGGAATCTTAGTTATGGGTGTAACCAATGGAAGTCGAGGTTATAGGAGGGAGAATCCACTTAATACCTCCTAAAGGCATTTTATCAGAGTTAAAACCAGTCATCGAGAGCAAGTTCAATGGTGGAGAATTCAAGTTCATCACCGATGGGTTCAAGCTACCGAGCGAAAGAATGATTTTTGAGATAGAGACCGTTGTAGATGATGATTGTGAGATATGCCCGGCTGCTATAGAGCTAATCTCTGAATTAGCTGCTAAATACAAGAACGTGATTGCCAAGGTATACAATATAACCTATACAGAAAGCCCATTTCCGGTAAACGCTACACCGGCTTTCAGAATAAATGGTAGAGTGAGGTTTAGTGGTATACCGCTTGACCCAGACGGCATAAAGAGGTACCTTACAGAATTCCTAAAGGAAGCCTACGTTGTTAGTCATCCAAAGCTAGAGTGGCTGATTAGCAGAATCAAAACGTTTGCAGAAACCTATGGTTACAGACGTAACCCGAACGACATCGCATACCTAAACATTGTCTATAAATTGCTAAAGAACCTCGATGAATACGGATATCCGTACTGCCCTTGCAGACCTCTTAGGAAGAAGTCCGGCATGAGCCTAGAAGAGATTTATGAGTTGAACAAGGACAGGGTTTGCCCATGCACGTATGCCCACATGGATATCAAGAAGAGAGGGCATTGTCTATGTGGTTTGTTCTGGACCAAAGCAAAAGTTGATGAGTACATCAACACGAGACTGAAAAAGTACGGTTGGCTCATCAAGGAGATTGCGGAAGTGCAAAAAGCTTTGGAAGAACTGAAAAAGAGGATTGTATCCGGTAGGGGTAAGGTCCTAGCAGAGTCACTCATCAACAAGCTGCAAGAAATCTATGTTTATCTACCGGACTAAGGTCACCAGAGGTTAAGTTCATTTTTTATTGCTTTCCATATTCTGAAAGCTATTTCTGGTTGCAGCCTCCCCTTCAAGTCCCTTGCTTGTAGCAGCACCACACCGTTTTTCATGTCTATTGTTGCAGTAACCTTTAGATACCTCGGTTCCGGAGCCTCCATTTTTCCCACCGTTCTCTATATTCCGCATAGAATTTGCTTTTAAGACCAGAGACCTAGTAATACGTATAACAATGTCCTTATCCGGGTCCGGCTTAGTGTTCAAAGGCTTACCACAGTTAGGACAGCGTCCATCATACCATGCTGCTACCTCAGATGGTGTCGGCAATCCGGGCAACCTAGTGTATTTTTCCGGGTTCCTAGAATCGTAGAGAACATAACCACATTTCTTACACTTATATACCAAAGGCATTATGGAGCTACACCCATGTATTTTCCTAGTTCAAAAACCATAATTGAGAGAGGGGATTCATAGCCAAAGCATAATAGCAATAAGTTGTGGACCACCGGCATAAACCTAACAACAGCTACAACCATTACAATAACCCAATACTTAGAAGCAATCCTCAGAACTCTAGCCCTCTTCATAGGGCTGTCATTCCGGGAAAGCCATACCATAAGATTGCGGTACCCAAAGGCAACCGCAAGAGTTAGTGCCAAAGCAATGAAGTCGTAGACAAACCACATCCACAGCGGTTGGGTATAGACCCTAGGTGCTGTAAAGGGGTTTGCTTCAAAGAACTTCCTCTCTAAAACAACATATTTATAGGTAAGGAAATTATCTCCAAGAGAGCCTATGATAAAAAGAATTATACTGAATATAAGCCACTTCAAAGCCTAACCCTCTTTCTCTACAGTAATAATATAGAACTCTATATCCTCGAACCCTACTTCAACCTCTTTGCCACGAACCGGTTTCTTGAGCGTTACTACTATAATCTTGTCACCTTCACGATAGCTGTATAATTCGCTTGAGGGCTTCAAGTTTAGGTTTAACAGATTGTTCAACAATTCAACAGTAGTTGGGTGCCTTATATAACACTCTATTGGAATACCAGCTTTAGCCCAGTTTTTCACCAGCATTTTCACGCTATAAAGAGGTTCCTTAACTACCTTGAAGAGTACCTCTTCTCCTTCTTCAATTGGAAAGGCATTCAATGGTAGAGCGTTTAGAAAGACTAGCCTAGACATAGTCTATCCACCAATATATAATTTGACAAATCAGAAGTATAAAAGTTTAAAAAATGAAATGGATTTACTTCTTCCTTACGAATCTCCTTGACTTGGTCCGTAGGTCCTCGATTGTCTGCCTAACTGCCTTGATAGCAGCAGCCGCTATACCTATCAGTATTAGAACAGCAGCAGCCCCTATAATGATGTACTCCATAGGTATCTCTACCGGTGCCAGTGCCGATGGCAACTCCTCCGGCTTAACCTCCATAGTGCTGCTGGTGCCTACATAGATGTCATCACCAGCGTAGTATACATCTATTCTATAGGTTCTTCCTCGTACAAGCTCTAGTAGTGGTGTTCTGAAGTAACCGGTTGCATCGGTAGTTGCATTGACCATCCATGTGAAGCCCGCTTCAGCATCGGTTATGTTTATAACCACCGGTCTGTTTGGCACACCGTGACCGTAGTAGTCTAGGAGATAGCCTTCAACATAGACCTTCACTGTTTCTCCATCTTGCTTTAAGAATGGTAGCCATGATAGAGATGTTATTTGCACACCCTCAACTTTGGCAAGACTTGTTGGCACCCTATACCATATCTTCAAAGTTACATCGGTGTGGTTAATGGTTACAGTTCTAACCGTCTGGTTGTAGCCATCGAAGTACGAGTAGAAGTCGAAGCCACCAATAACCGCTGGAATCTCAATCACATAGTTCTCTGGATACAGATAGTCCTCCACTATAGAACCGGTATAGCTAGTACCATTGATTAGTATCACCGGTTTGAGCGGCAGCCTATTACCAAGCCTATCATATAGCTCTAGCCTCAGCTTGTAGAGGTCCGTGATGTTTATCTCACCAATACTGCCCAGTATTCCCGTTATCACTAAGTAATTACCATCCCAATAATAGTTAAGGCTTGAGATATTACCATCAACTTCAACCTTGGTTGGCACGTCTCCTCTGTAGTTCACATAGAGCTTAAAGTTGCCTGTTCCGTTAAGCAGTATCCTCATTCTACTATAGGGGTATTTATTACTTATACTCGTATAGTTTATAACCATGATTTCCTTGGGGGCTATAATGCTACGCTCTAAACCTCTGTAGTCTTTCGGCAACTTGAGTATGTTTGCAATAACCTCTAGCAGAGAGCCAGTTGTAGCCGATGTTAAGTTGAAAACCCTCTCAGCAACAACTATGTCTTTAAACATTATCTTTATACGGTAGGTTCCTGCTGGAAGCGAGCCAATACTGTAGTTATATACTGTTGCTCTCGCTATCTCAATGCCCATAGCATTTTCGATGACAATTACTATAGGTTCATACTCTAATGCCAGCCCAAGAGCATCTCTCGCAGACACCATGAATCCTCCATACATCACGCCAACTTCGGCATAGATATAGCCGAACTCAAGATTGATGTAGTCTTCCACAACTGCTTCAAAGACGTGAGTAGCGAAGCTCTCTACTCGGTACTCAACATTGTCTGTGTTATTAAATAGAACCTCTTCACTACTCGTGGTAACCCTAATCTTTAGAGTTGCACTTAGCGGATAGAGCTTCGGGACAATAAATGATTCCAGACCATCATTATCTGTGTCACTAATGCTAGTTATGAGGTTGCCATTAGCATCATACAGATATGCTTCGAAACCGGGAGTTGCATTTATCACTATTTTCCTCTCATAAATCTTGAGCTCATCGAAATAAGCCGAACCGGTAAATGCTGTTGTAGTGTAGAGTAAAACATCACCATCAAAGACATAAGCACTAGCATCGCTAACATCTAGGTTGGTAGCACTAGCAACAAGGTTTCCTTGGTCATTGTAGACATATATGCTAGCCCTATCATTGGCTTCTGAGAACGAAATCACCAATCTATACCACTTACCGGGTTGGATAACATCGGTTGCAAAGGTTGTGAAGGTTTCGGAGCCTTCGGGATACGTAGCATACTGTAGGTCTCCGTTCGCTAAGAAGTATACAGCCACTCTCCTATCATGGGTTCCTGGTGTACAAAGATATACTACGGCTCCTCCGGAAGAAGATGTTGGGTCTATCATCACCCATATCTCAAACACGTATTCCCCATGCGACGGTAGCATATATGTCCCTGCTGCTACTGCTTGTGTTGATGAACCATCTGGAAGCTTATAGGATGGTGGAGGGACACCCACCGAGGAGTCTACTGTCGGTGTTCCTCCTTGACCACCAGTAGTCCACTCCGATACATCGCTGAAGTCCTCGTAAGCATAGACTGCTCTATTCATCTCCAAGGTGTTATTAACTACTGTAAAGTTCTCACCTCCCCACAGAGTCCCGCTCCATGTATACTCTTCGACAACCGGTGCTGTTATTGATACATTAGCCTTCCTTGGAAGCGATACCCTTAGCTTATCCCCTATGACAATAGCCTTAGGTACTTGCACCCCATACAAGACATTCGGTAGAGTACCAAGAACCGTTAAAGTACCGTTGCCCGGTATAGTTACATTATATACATTAAATACTGCTGCATCAATGGTCTCGTTTCCTATTAAAGTTGCATTTACTTCGGTCCCGTTTAGTGATACCGATTTTAGCTCTATCTTACTGTGGAGTTTTACTGTTATATTGGTCTGGGAAGCATTAAGTATGCTGATTGATGCACTAATCTCCATCTCCGGCATGTTTGAGATTGTTAGGTTCATCGGTGGAGCTAGGGTTACCAGAGTCCCGCTAACATCCACATACTCTATGTAGAGCACATCTTGGAGCTGAACAGTCTTCTTAACCTTGAAGAAGGACTCAACCGATGGAGACCAAAAGTCCGCTGGGTCCGCTGCCCTAAGAACCTTTATGTTGTCCCACATTTGGTTTGCCGCTTTCCAAGCCCTAAGACCGAACTTGCCTCCGGCAAACGTGCTATCCGTGACCGATACCATCTCTTGACCATCGACCAGAACCTTTATGGTATCACCTTTCCTAATGATCGTGAATCTATGCCAATTACCATCATCAGTAAAGGATTGCGATGCCAAGGCTGTGACTGTTCCTCCCGATAACTTTTGCACGGTTACTATGTCGTTGGTTGCATCGAATCCCGCAAGATAGTAGTTGTCCTCGTCTTGCACTGCAAACGCTAGAGCTACCGTACCACCATCCACGTCAACCCTTCCATAGAAGTCGAAGACTGCGTCCCTAAACATCATGGCTGACAACAATACAGAACGCTCTGATGCCCCCCAAGAGCCATCGATTACGAGGTGTATTACGTAGCTGTTCCTAGTAGAGTCGAAGACAACGTCGTAGGTGCCATACATAGCTTCCCACGTAGAGTTGAAGAAGCCGTCCCAATCGTTTCTAAAGACCGTATCGTAGTCCCAGTAAGCGTTGTAGGCACCGTACACCCAGATAACTTGTATATCGGTTCCGTTAACGACAGCAACGGGTCTAATATTCTCGTAGGCAGAGTACTTGGTTAGCTGTATGAAGGTCCACGTCTTTCCACCGTCGTTGGTTATACCCTTGTATATCTCGAACTGTCCAGTTTCTGGATCTTGCTTGGAGAAGTAGATTATGTTCGGTTCTTCTTTGTCTATGGATATCCCACCACTGTAATATGGGTCTTGACCGGATTCCTCAATGCTTCCACCAGCAAACGTCACCTCGTAGACCTCCCATGCAGTTCCGTTCCACCTAGCGTAGTAGTAGTAATGACTGCTCGTAGAGGTGAAGGCTGCAAATGCTATGATCGGGTTCTCGTCCTCGTCGATGGCAATATCCCATACCCACGCATACCTACCAGTCGTTGTCCAGTCGTACACAACATCCATCCTATCCCTAGTGATCGGCAATCCAGATGTCAAGTTAGCTATAGGAGTACCATCGATCCTATAGAACGTCCCGTTTTTATAGTACATGAAGTATATGCTGGAGTATTCAAGCTCGGGATGACCCGATAGTGCAAAGAATATCTTGTCGTATCCATTTGTTATGATTTTGAAGTACTGGTGGGCACTTGAAGTCACACCGGGCTTCTCGTAGAACACTATCGGACCATGCCATGTCTGACCCATGTCATCGGAGTAGACTAGCGCCCACTGGTGACGGTAGGTACCGGTTCTGTAGAATATGTAGATCCTATTCTCTGCTGGCAGGTACACCGGTGTTGGGTAAGTCACCGGATCCGGCACATCAATGGTTATCTCGGGACCCCACGAGGATATGTCGTATGGATTGGTCGAGATCCTATAGCGTATCACACCATCACTATGCTTCGAATAGACAGCCATTAAGCTACCGTTAGGCAATATAAGGATTGCTGGATAGTCATGATCGTCGAACTCAAGTCCTGCATGAAGCACGAACTTCTCAAGCTTCTTAGTAGTGTGTTCATAGCTGTAGATAACTATGTCACCGTTGTCAGCCACAGCCCCAAAGAAGGTCTTACCGTTTGCATGAACAGCCCTAGGATCATGTATCCAGCACCATGCACCCTCGGGGGCATATCTAATACTATCCGCATCATCGAAGTGCTCAAAAACCTTGAACGGGTCGTTGTAGCTACTTGGCTCTGCATTCGGATTGCCATAAGCAAAATTCAACTGCTTGACACCGGGTTCAACCCTAACCCAGATGACCGCATATTGGATTGTATAGTTCCACTCCTCAATATAGAAGTAGAGCTGACTCATGTCTTGGTCAAACACTCTTATATCACTACCATCAGACTTTACCCTATCCCAGAAATCCGGTACATCACCTTCAACCTCTAATTCACCTAGAGCATTATAGAGTCTCCAAGTCGTATCATTCACTTCTATTCTATACTGTGCATACTCGACAAGAGTTGTCTTCACGTTGAAACTAACATACTTGCTCCAATATCCTCCACCACCATTATCAAACGCCTCTGCCGTAGCAACACCCATAGGTACAAGGCTCACAAGCAAGATTACAAGCATCAACAAAGCACCTAATCTCCTACTTGTTGCAACCATACCTCATACCCCAAATTATAAAATATACCTCGAATGATTTTAAGTCTCTCTCGCCAAATATATATCTGGGTGAAAATAGTGACTCAAAGAAAGCTCTCTGGTTTACTGCTACTATTCATAATTCTAGCTCCACTAGTCCCGCATTCAACACTAGCAGTAACAACCTTCCCAGAAACTAGCAACACCACACTTCCAAGCGTTGCTCTCATCAAGCTATGGGAAGTTAGTCATCAAGCATATATGGCTAAGTTTGTCGGTGAAGACTATGTAGTGGTCTTCCAAGGACACGGTGATGTAAGCCTCGATGGAAAGTATGTTAGTGTCGGACCCGGAGGCTTTAGTCTTTGGGTTTACAAGGTCTCTACCGGAGAGCTTCTGGGAATGCTCACTGCCGATAATGATGATGGCTATGGAGACACATGGGAGGTTATAAGCTGGGAGCCATTCCAAGCAGTAAAGGTCTGGGATAGACTCGGTTTCTTCTCGGCAGACTCCAAAAGAATGGTCGAAGACCCTAGATACATTGGAACAGCTATCCGTGTAGTAGATACTACAACATGGACAACCATTCCAATAGACTGGACCGGGTTCACAGACCCAATTGGACCCTCAAACGGCTACTACTACTTCTATGCAATACAGCTAGACTACTCGGGTTCAACACTAGCCATTGGCTACATTGGAGAATCCAGTGTTGCTGATACAAGCAAGTTACTTGTCTTCAAATATGACCCAACACAGAACAAGTACACGAAGATATTTGAGCACACTGAAACCGGTGACTACGGCAGAAGGCTTCAAATGACCCTCGATGGAAAGTACATAGTTATTACAGGCATACTGTATCCATACATAGATATCTGGGAATGGAGCGAAGAAGACCAAACCTACTACAGAATCGTACACCACGAGCTACCAGACCCAGATGGTGCCGATGCCCTAGGAATAAGTGACCCATACAATGTAGGATATGTCATAATCGGTACCGAGAACGGATGGGTAGTGATAGGGCATTTTGACCCAGAAACCAAGCAATTCAAGGTGATATACCAAGCCAAGGAGGCTCCTGACGGCTCACGGTTCTACAACCCATTCTATGAACGCTGGATTCCCAAAGTCACAGAAGTATTCGCTCTATGTACGCACAGAGATAACGACCGTCCGGGCTATGGAGTAGTATACGACACACTAGCAAACCAAACAGTAGTTATCCATTTTGCAGACCCGGGCACACCACAATGGAGTGCGGCCGCCGTAAGCCCTGAGGCGAACTACGTGTTCCTAGGCAATACATTATACATGGTGGTGAAGAGGGATGTTCAGTCAGGTTATCCAAGGGTTAGGTTCTGGGGCACCATGGAGTTCCATAGGGGCGACCAGAGCCTTGGAGACCCCTTGGTTCTGTCTGCGCCCGAGAGGGATTGGCATCTATACTTCTATAGCGGCAGACTAACTATTGAGAATATCCATGTGGAGCCAGTAATGGTTGACCTTGTAGAAGATCCTGATATAACTAATGGCAGACTCACGAAGATGCATGAGAGAGGCTTGACATCCACAGAGGTGCTCTATACCGAGAATGCTGAGGTAAGAGAACTAGATATTGTACCTGGCACCGAGATATCCGACATCCTTGCAGAAGAGGGAATATCAAGTCCTGAAAACTATATCGCAACAGTCAGCCTACTACACTTTACACCACCACCATATTTCTGGGAGGGACAAGCATGGTATGGAGCAGTACTCCACATTCCACTAGATAAGAAAATCAATATCTATGACGAAATGGTTATGCAGCTAAGCACATC
>Ga0190363_1000110_pt1 | contig 44635 bp, 50 predicted proteins | sample 48721867_MG_FD_161272 | JGI IMG/M metagenome (GOLD analysis project Ga0190363, IMG submission 161272) | Hydrothermal vent microbial mat bacterial communities from Southern Trench, Guaymas Basin, Mexico - 4872-18-6-7_MG | ecosystem: Environmental > Aquatic > Marine > Hydrothermal vents >...
AAGCTAATTCTTACCCATATAGGCTTTATGCTTAAACTACCCAGATCGTTTAAGGTAGGAGAAACTATAGTTTACGTACCTGGCGAGTTAGATGTAATAGACCTTTTAGAATCCTAAGATATGCTCTACTATTTCAGCAAACCCCTTGCCACTAGGTTTAGATGCAACATACGTTGCCAGCTTCTTAAGTTCTTCATCAGCATTAGATACTGTTGCCGAACATGTACATACATTGAATAAGTCTATATCGTTAAGCCCATCACCTATACATACGACTTCATCTCTTTTAATACCCATTAGCTCTAATGCTTTAAGAAGACCCTTATCTTTCCCCCCACTTGTAGGCGTTAAATGTAATGCATATCCACTAAATGTTACAAATACGTTGTCAAACCCTTTTATCCTCAAAAACCTTTGAATATCCGAAACTAGGAAACTTACTTTATCTCTAAAGTTTTCTTTAATCTTAAAGGCAAAATCGAAAACTCTGTATCTGTTTTGCCATGACTGTTCAATGTACTCGTTAAATTCTTTTAAAATAGCTTCTGCGGCTTCTTTTGCGGAAAACGTAGCCACATTAATTATCTTACCCTTATAGAAGATTAAACATCCATTTTCCCCAACAACAGGCCCTGTAGTTCCAACGTACCTCGATATAGAAACAACAACAGGTAATGCATTGCCTGAAACAAGAACAACAGGTATTCCCTGTTCCTCTGCTCTTCTTATCGCCTTTACTGCTTCTATTTCGAGTCTGTAATCTTCCCTGTTAATGGTTAATGTACCATCAACGTCTGTAATAATGGCTTTAATTTTAGGTTTAAGTTTAAACATTTTTATCGTTAGAAGAATTTCTCAGACCAGAATACAAGTATTGCTACCGCAACTACTACGGTAGCTACTTCAAGCAAGCTGAGAAACATGAGAGCCCTAATAAGAGCTGTTAAAGTGAACATCGATAGTGGGAGCAGAACAGCTCCTAATGGGGCAAGCATAATAGCGTTCTGTAATTTATTGTATTTCCTACTTAAACTAAATCCTAAAGTGAAACCAAGTATTGCTCCTGCAAGTGCTAGGAACGCTAAGCCCACTAGTTATCACCTCTTTTCCTGCTTCGCTAAAATCCTTAGTTTCATTGTTTTTAAAAGACTTAAGGCACAAGATTTGTCGGTACGCTTGTATATATGCCCGTATATACACTTGACCGATGAACAACGTATTAACAGTAGTCTCATAGAAGCTAATGTTAGTGATAATAGTATCATACTTGCCCCCGATAATACGTTAGAATTTAAAAACGTCTAATCCTCCTAATGACCATGGAGCTAAGTATTGAAAGTAAACTTCTATAGCCTGAAACCCTCGTATTACCCTTTCTCACCGCTGAAATGAAATCATCAACTGTTTTAATGTCCTCATTTATTAGGGTGACTACTGAGCCTACTTCTTCAATTATATGTGCATCACTTCCCCCAATACATGGTTTTCCAAGTTTAATCGCTAACTGTTTAGCTTTAACATTACTGCTATGAAACGTTTTCCCATTATAACATTCTATTGCATCCATTTTCTTAAGCAAATCAGCCATGTCTACTATGGGATATTTGAAAAAAGCGAATTTGCCGTAGGGATGTGCAACAGCTAATAATCCAGCATTTTCATGTACCACATCGATCAGCTCATTTACCGAAGAATACTTTAGCTTCGTTAAACCATAAACCAGAATGTGCCCATATCTTGTGGAAACCTCTACACCCGGTATAGCCAAAACACCATAATCTCTTTGTATAGATAGTGCTTTTAAAGAACCATCTAACGTATCGTGATCAGTTATAGAAATACCTGAAAGACCAATGTGTTTAGCTTTTTTCAAAACATCCTCTACGCTCATTGTTCCATCCGAAAACACCGTATGTATATGTAAATCGTATGAACCCATACAATTAACCTCTCATACCGCACGTGATTATATTATTGAATACTTCATGTTTTTCAAGAACAGATTTTAACTTGTAAAAGTCTCCGTAAACAACAAGGTCTGCTGCCTCTACAACCTCATTGTCTTTAGGGTTAAAAGCTATTCCTAAGCCAGCATATTTCACTATGCATCTATCCAAAACTGAATCGCCTATTGCAATGGTTTTACCTATAGGAACATTGTATTTTCTCATAGTTTCGAAAAGGACATTCAGCTTACAGACTGATTTAAACATGCAATTCCTAACATACTGCCATCCAAGAGGCATAACTATTCTACCCGTAATAATGCCATCAACAACTTCTAATTTGTTAGCATAGAATTCGTCCATTTCAAGAGCTTTAACAACTCTTTCAGCTAAAACATCATATGAAACTGTTACTAGGATAGTTATGAAACCAAGCTTCTTAAGCCAGCCGATAAATTCTTTAGCCCCATTGACGAACTTTATCTTATCGAACTCTTCAATAAGCCTTGATAAGGGAATACCTTTAAGCAAGGAGGCTACTCTTAAGCTTTCCTCGTAACTTTTTAAAACACCTTTTAGTCGTTCCTCTTTTATCTTCTCTACTTTCTCTCTAAAACCAAGTCTACATATAGCTTCTAAGCTCCTACCTGCAAGCACTGTGCCGTCCATATCTATCAAAGCTATTTTTCTGCAGCTCACTTTGCTTTCCTCTTGGATCAGAACTCTACTTAAGCTAAAATTTAAAAAGTTTTCCTTAGATTATACTATATTCGTTTTAAGGTGGTATGGAAAAAGTACGGCAAAAACAGTATTTGAACGTGTATTCTTAGGTAAAAAATACGTTAATTTTTACCTGTTTACTATGTTTCTTCGGCCTCCTCAACTACTGAATTTATTTCGTTTAAAAGTTCTTCTAAATGCTCTTCTATTTCCTCTAGTTTTTCAAGTAGTGTATGCTTATGTTTTTTGATTTGCTCTAGAATTTTTGAAAGCTGCTCTTTCAACATTTCTAGGCGGAATGTTGGTAAGCCTTTTTTCTTAGCTTTCTTTATTTTTTCCTCAAGTTGCTCCATGATTTTCTTTACTCTTTCCTCTTGAGTTTTAAGCGTTTTTTCAAGTATTTCTCGGGCTCTCCTTGCTCTTTCACCTAGCCTAGGTACTATTTCTTTTTCAATTTTTATTATCTTTATCTTTGGATATAGTTTCGCTATTTCAACAAATATGTGCACTACAGTTTCTCTAGTTACGTTACCTGCTTCTATTTTAATTAGAACCTCTGTTATTGTTTCATTTAGTTCTCTTACCTTATTTATGTACACTGTAACGTTTACTCCTTCATTTCTCAGCTTCTCCAGGTCTTCTTCGAGCTTTTCTAGTTTCTTCCTTAGCCCTAGTAAGAACATTTTCAGGTGTTTCATGTAGTTTTTCAGTCTTACTTCCATGTGTATTTTAGCTATTTCCCTATGGTATTCTGCTATCAATTTAAATAGGTCTCTTTTTACACCGGCTAGTATAATTGCTGTTTCATTGACTACCCCCTCTCTAAGCTTTTCTTCTGCTTCATCAAGCTTAGCCTTTAACTCTTCAAGTTTCTCCTCTACAGCTGTAGCGTTTTCACCCAGGACTGTTAGATTCATTTGGGAGAATCTTTCAATAATTCTTCTAAGCCACTCTATTTGCATTAGTAAACCAAATGCTTTCTTTACAGTCACATTTCCTTCAGTTACTTCTGTGATCACAGTCACATTCACTCCTACTCTATGACATGCCTCTAAACATGTTCTAACAGTATGTTTTGAGCCCTTCATAGCGTTTAACGCTAGTCTAACAGCTTCTCTATAATTCCCTGCATCTAACGCTTCTTTTGCTTTATCTAAATGTGTTGTTGCATTATCTATTGCTTCTAGAGCTTCTGAAGGTACGTCGGCTCCTAGTTCTCTAAGTTTATCAATTAAGTTTTTAGCGTAGTTTAGTGCTCTCTCAGCTAGCATAATCATTTTCTCTGCTAATTTTCTTGCTTCCTCATCTTCCTGAGCAGCTACAGGCACTGCTACAGTTATTAGGCTTAACATTATTACAGGTAATATTATTAGTGCGTATATTTGCCTCACGTACATCACCATGTTAAACTTTGACTACAGTTAGTTTTTCAAAGTATCCCTGGCATTATAATGGAACAATTTTGGAACGGTCATGGAACATCTCTGGTAGAAAAAAGAATTCGATAATAGGCTGTAGTAGATGGTTAGACGCCTAGCGTAAACAGTAACTTTAATAATATTATACTACATTGAGAACGGGCAGAGAATTATGAGTCAATATCTTTTAAAGCAGAAACTTAGGGTTAGAGGAAAATCAGGCATAGTTCATGTAGTTGACGTAGTTTGTATTAACGGTGAGAAATTCGTCTACATAGATTTAAATAAGGAGAGGATCATGGAGGTGCTAAGCAAATTTATTACATGTATCGATGCAGGGTTAAAGGCTTATGTTAGAGCAAATAGAACGCTCTCAGATCTGGCAATAGAGATTATTGAAAAAGTAGGCGGTATACTTGACATAGTTAAAACTCATTAAGGGTAATTTAATTGCTTGATATAGGTGTTACACTCCTTATTATAGCTTTAGCCTTATGGATTTCCTTAGTAGGTTATGTTATCTTAAAACCAAGACTTGGACTTAGAGGAGAACTTTCAGGAGGGTTGCCCATTATAGCAAGATATGAGGAAGAATGGAGCAAGAGAATGAAAAATCCTTTCCACAAAGAGGCTCTAGGCGACTGGGATATAAAATTAATAAAGAAAATAAGTTTAAGGGGGGGAGCAACATTGGAGGACATAATAGCTGAATTAGGAGAGATCTCACCTGTTATTGGTGAACGAATTAAAAGACTCGAAGCTAGAGGATACGTCGTTAAGTCGCCTTCAGGATCCTACATAATTACCGAAGAGGGTAGAAGATTTCTTGAAATGATAAAGGAGAGAGAATGGTATAGAAGAAGAGAGAAAGAAATATTAGAGAATACATAGCCGTAACGTAAATTGTAGAGTACATGCATTCTACTAGCTGGCGAAATTAAACTGATTATTCTTCTGCACGTCTCTCTACAGCTTAGAGAATAATCTATATTCATGTAGTCTCTAGAGGCTCGAGGCGTCGGCAACATAGAAAACCTATACGTCGATATAGCTTCGAATCGGTGATATGTTGAGCGTAACAGACCTGCAGTTGAAAATAGAAAAAATACGAGAATTTGACAGTCTAATAGATTTTGCTAGGTCAAGTCTTCAGCTTGACATTGTTTTTCAACTTGCATCCTCAAGAAAACCTCTCTCATCAGCAGAAATAGCCAGAGCTTTAGGTCAGAGAAAGAAACCCATTCTCGATGCTCTTAGGAAACTAGAAATTAAAGGTCTAGTTAAGAAGAGCAATAGTAGAGGAGATCTTTACGAGCTCACAGAGCTAGGCAAAAATGCTATTGAAGACTTATTCGCTATACTGGGTGTTAGCGATTTAAAAACAGCGCTTAGATCGGGGTATGGTAGAGTAAGAGCAAGAGATATGATCAAAATAGTTATTCCTGTAAACTACATACACGATACTTTAGTTGCTCTCGGTACTAGTAGACGAAATGAACTTTCATTATCTACACTATCGCAGATAATAGGGCTTTCACCACAACGCCTAGCAATGTACTTGGACCCCTATGCTGAGCCTAGGAGCGAGGTTCGCCTATTCAAGAAATATAGAAGAGAAACACTCACCCAGAAAATAACTAACAAACTCTTTGGAAGAACAAAAACCGAAGTACATTATAGACTTACAAGCCTAGGTATGGAGACTTTCTACAGACTTTCAATATACTCTAGGATAAAGGGTAATCCGGTGCTAAGATTCCTAATAAAAGTGTTCGGTAATTATAGTCCTAAACTTGTAATGAAAAGAATGACTATGGTTAATACAGTACTCGGTAGCTTAGCGTTAGCTACATTATTGGCCATGCCTGGACTATCATATATTCTTTTAGCTCTCTGGGCATCATACAACATCATTTTAGGAACATTAATCATTATAGGATATAAATAATCTTCTTATTTTCGGCAACTCGGCGAAGTAACTTACTAGTATTAAATTTCATTTTTCCCATTTTCTTAAAGGTGAACTATAGTTGTACGAAAAATACAAGGCCATAAACTGTAGCATGCTCCTAACATTGATGTTTGCGGAACTCGAAAAAATATTCGGAAAACAGATAACATGTACTATTGCATATTATATAGGCAAGTCCTTAGGTAATGCAATACACAATGTAACAAGGAAACTAGAGTGCCCTCCTTCACTACTTAAGAAGATATTAAATGAGCTTATAAAAATGGGAATTGTAAGTCACATTAAATTACAAGAAATGGATGACAGAGTTTCTTGTATCGAAATTTCGGGGGTAAACATACCTATGTGTAGAGGTAAAGAAGAATACCCGATTATTAGAGGGCTTGCTGATGCGTTTGCTGAAAACGGATTTTTCAGTGTAACATATAAGGGTAAAGGTAGAATAGAAATTATTCTGTTTATAAAGCAGAGGTAAAGAAGAATGGTGCTAAAAGATGCTCTTTCGTTATTTGTTGATGGACGTGTAATTCATGAAGCCATAATTGTCTCAGACCGTAAAATAGAGTGCTTTCCATGTGTACATACGTATGATAGTTTACTACTTATAAAGGACCTAGTTGATAAACTAGTAGGAAACGGTTTCCTAAGAGTATTCAGCGACTACCTAGCAATACGTGAAGACGGCTATACTATAGTCGCTGTACCGCTAAGAAAAGGCTTAGTTCTATTCCTAGTTTCCCATACCGCTCTTCTAGACTTTGGAAAAATAGTTCAGGGGATACTAAGAGGTTTAAAAAGACTCAGTAAAGTTCAAACATTACTTCACAGGGATGGAGTTGATAGAACGAAATCTGCAGAGACTGTTTTGTGATACTATTCTAACATAATTATATTACGGGTAAAAGATATGGAACCTGATGCACAAATAGCTAGTGCATTAAGAAACCTGGTTAAAAATGGTTTAGTGAAGAGCATGCTTATATTTTCGAGTAAGAAATGTAGTCTCATCAAGAAGATTCCCGAAAAGACAACTCCAGGCGATGTAAAGAGGTTAGAATTACTTAAGCATGTTAAAGACTTTCATACTAGGTACATTACTAAATTAGGTAGAAAGTACGAGTTCATACATATCACTATGAAAAATCACATATTCCTTATTGTGCCTATAAACAAAGAAGAAATAGCTCTAATAGAAGCTGAAAGAGACACACCTATATACTTAATATTAGCTGAACTTTTAAATCGTGGAAAGGATGAGGAAGAACTTAAGGTTTAAGTAAATTTTTTAGATCACGTAGGTAGAGAAGGCCTAGACCAGTTAGTTTAACATGTTTTGACCTTATATTCAAAATTATTAGACCCCTAGCAGAAAGAAGCTTTATGATTTTCATGAGTTCTTCGAAATTCACATCGAGACTATTACAGAGTTCGTTAATACTAATCGTCTTATCGCTTCTATTTACTAGTTCTAAAAGGACGTTCAGTGGAAGAACAATATTCTCCCCTCTTTTCTTCATAATTATCACGCATTATTATCATATAATATTACTGGCAACGATAAATAATAATTTTAGGCCTTTTAAATGCCCGCAATAACAACATTACGCACCTAATAAATTTCCCTACAATGTTATCCTGCCGTACTTTTAAATACACTAAGCGGAGATATGTTATCTAAGGGTTCTGTTGATGTCAGAGATATCATTGAAGATGCTCAAAAACATAAGAGAATTGGACAGTATAATAGACTTCTCAAGAGCTACACTACAACTCCACATAGTTCTTGTACTAAGTCAGTATAAATATGGACTTACAGTAGATGAGATAGCTTTTAAAACAGGTTTTAGAAGAAAAACGGTTCTTGATACCTTAAGGAAATTAGAAATAAAAGGATTAGTTGTTAGGAAAAATGACCTGTTCTTCCTTTCAGATATTGGGATTAAATATTTAGAGCAATTAAAGGATCTTCTTAAGATAAAAGGTGCTGAGGAGAAATATGATGAGAAGGATTTAAGGAAAATAGCTTATAAACTTGTCTTCTACGGTGCATTAAGGGATATAATAGTACTTCTCGGTAAAAGTGATGGTCTTACGTTAGAGAAAATAAGCCGCATGCTTGGTATAAGTCCTAAGAAAGTAAGAAACTACATTATCCATTTAAACAATATGTACAAGAATAAATTAGTAAAAACTACGAGAAAAAAAGGCATTTTAGGTGTTAAGAAAGCACATGTTTTAACGTCTTATGGTAAAAAGCTTTATGATAACATTGTTTCCATAGATTCTAGAAGTACTAATAAGCATCAAAAAGTTAACGATCTAGTGTTATATCTGAGCATGCTATGTGTTCTTCCCATAGCCTTCTTATTACTTAGAACATTTATAAGTGCCCTCTTAGCGGCTTTAGTACTTACTATAATAGGTGTGCACATTGCACGTAAATGAAGCCATGCTAGTATTTCATAACACAAAAGCTTTAAATTATGCAGCAAAAAGAGTACTAGTGAAATTTGAGGGGAAATAATCTTGCCAGATACCGTGGAATACTGTGGTTCAGCTCTATGTCTTCTTGTTGATGGAGAAGTCGTTCAAGCCGCTGCTCTTTACGAGGGACTAAAACTTATTGAAACATATCCTCCAACTTACAAGCCTGATGAATACATCGGGGTCTTTTGTCTCTTAGCCTCAATATCGCTTAAGCCTCTCAAAGGATATATTACCTTGAAAAAGGAACTATGGTACGCTATTATTCCATTAATGAAAAACAAGGTTATTGTAATCCAAATGTACAAGTATATTGACCCATCTTCTGTAGTTAATTATGCAGAGAGTTTAGTGAAAAGCCTTAAGGAGTTAGCCAGTAAGGGTGAAGAGTTATTGGCTACTTAGTTTTTTACATTCCTTAATAATTTCCTGATATAGTTTAAAATACTCTTCTTCTAGCTCTCTGTATAGTATTATTCTTATAGGCACTTTCTCTAGAACATCTCGAAAATCTTTTTCATAATTTATTAAATCTCTTTCGTTTACTAAAAGAATTACTGGTATGTGTATATCAATACTTATAACAACTGCCTTGATTAGTTCTATTTTAAGGTTTCCGCAGGAGATCATAATTGCTAAATTACATGGGTGATATATATGAATATCAACTTTATGTTTTACTCCACTTAACCCACGTACTAACGCATCTATAGAGAATTTAATTTCTCTATCACTACTGAGTAGCTTAACTAACATCTTCTTTAACGCGTGTATGCTCAAAATGTCACCATAGCCTCATTTTATCATCGACATCGTCGCTTAGGATTTAGCGTATTACTATGCTATTCCTGCATACCTTGTAGTAGTATACTTTGTAACCCTTATATTTTTATTTACTTTATTTATAGTGTACAATACTGTTTTTGCATATGGTAGCTATGCTTTAGCTAAGTATTTTTTAAAGGAGAGGTAATTTCGCCCATTAGGCGCCGTCATTGGATAATAGCTTAGCTCCCCTAGTATATCCTAGTATTTCAAGGGTATGAAACATTAATATGAGCATGTGTAAAAACGCTGGGGTAACGCTATGGGATTTGGTGTTGTAGTTGCTGGAACAATAATGTTAGTATTAACTCTAATTACTGTAGCTACTCTCGGCTCTCTGCTATATATGATTATGGTAAATACTGCTAAGGAGGTTTTAGGTCAAAACAAAAACCTAAACTCTATAACATTTAAAATTACTTCAATAGCTTACAATACTACCTCAAATGAACTTTTCATTAACATTTCAAATATAGGGCAAGAATCTATCATACCTTACATTAGCACTGAAATAATAATTGACTACATTAACATGTCAGGAACGCATAAAGTTGATGTTTTACGCTATAACGAATGGCGCTTTAACAGATTAATTATAGGTAATTTCTCTTACAACATACCAGACAAGCTTTTTGTAGAAGTACCGCCAGGAGCTACTCTAGAAGTAAAGGCTTTGCCCACTTCACTTATTGACACCTCTCAACCTGTTATTGTTATTGTAGTTTTAGATAATGGTGTGATATCAGAGTACGTTTCAAATACGTAGGTAAAGTACTGCTTTGGAGGAGAAACCATGTCTGTTACTATGCAAAGAAACGTATTGGTGGAAGAACTAAGCAAGGAGGCAAGAAGGTACCCGTATCTAGCTAATTATTTAAAGAAAGTTATACGTGAAGTTGGTGTTCCATTATTTATTACAGGTAAGCTACCTGACTACTTAAAGAAAGCATCCTATGTTAATGTGATGTACCCTCTTGGTGAAGGCATATTTATACACGTATACATGCCCCCTGGAGGAACAGAATCTGGTTATAGGAAGTACATAGTTGTAGAACCACCTAAACCCCCTAGAGCTCTAATGTTTCTTGTCGAATCTAAAATCGCAGAGTTGGTTACTGAAAGAGATATAGCACAAGACCCTGAAGAGAAGAAAAAACTACTGCTAAACTTCTTAGAGAAAGTTATCGACGTTGTTGAAGACCCTGTTAATTACGAAGAACTTTTAGCGAGAAAGAAAATACCTAAAAAAGTTCCGGTATACGTCGTTGACTATGAGTATTTAAGATACTACCTGATTAGAGATAAAGTCGGTTTAGGCGTCTTAGAACCGTTTATTAGAGATCCATATATTGAGGATATTAGTTGTGATGGTTTAGGCTATATTTACATAGTCCATAAAATCTTCGGCCCCCTGGAAACGAGCATTAAATTTGAAACAGAAGAGGAACTAGATAGGTTCGTTATTGAGCTTAGTGAGAGAATAGGTAAACCTGTAAGTCATGCTAGACCCATAGTCGATGCTACGTTACCTGATGGAAGCCGTATCAATATAGTCTTTGGAACAGATGTTAGTTTGAAAGGTAGTAATTTTACCATAAGAAAGTTCTCGAAGAAACCTCTATCCATTATTCAGCTTGTAAATTGGGGTACGTTAGACGAAAGAGTTGCAGCATACTTGTGGATGCTCCTACTAGAGGGTATGAGCGGTTTTATTTCAGGAGAAACTGCTTCAGGTAAAACTACAACGTTGAACGCCTTGATAACTTTTATCAGGCCTACAGCCAAAATCATAACAATTGAAGACACAGCTGAAGTACAGGTACCGCATGAAAACTGGGTTAGAGAGCTAACAAGAGACACAGGTAGCGCTGAAAGCAGCATCACAATGTTTGACCTATTGAAAGCAGCTCTTAGACAAAGACCAAACTACATAGTTGTAGGAGAAATTAGAGGAGCAGAAGGAAACATAGCATTCCAAGCCATGCAAAGTGTTTCATGGGATACCCCGGTTTTGATAAAGAATACCGTAACAGGGGAAATTAAGCTAACACCTATAGGTGCTTTCGTAGATCAATTCTATAATGAAAACGAGGAAATCATACCTAAGTTCGTAGAAAACTATGAGACCTTGTCCATGGATAAGCAAGGCATAGTGAAATGGTCAAAAATAAAGTACGTTCTACGTCATAGGACAAAAGAAATATATGAAATAACATATGAGGGCAAAGGTACTATAAAAACCACGGGTTCACATAGTGTTTTCGTACTTGACGAAGACAGCTTAGAAGTGAAACCCAAACCCGTATCAGAGCTCAAAGAAGGGGATTTGCTGGTTACATTTGTTAAAAGGGAAAGTATGAAAGAATATGCTCGACGGATTCTCATAGATGTATATGAAATATTGTCCGCCATGAATATTAGCAGAATAAAAGTTATCGATGAAGGTCATATTCAAGTAAGGAATAGCAATACTATACCGAGAATACTAAGTTTAGATAAAGACCTAGCATATCTTCTAGGAGCTTGTATTGCAGACGGATGCATCGAGACAAAAAGAGAATTAAAGAATCCAACGTTACCATTTTCGCTTGATGTTTCAGAAAATGAGATAGCAGACAGAGTTGTAAAAATATTGAAGAAGAAATTTGGTGCAGAAGTTCACGTTAGAGATAGAAAAACATATAGTCTCTTTAGAGTTTACAATGCCCCTTTAAGCTATCTAATTAGCGTTCTTTGCGGCTCTAAACTGAGCAAAAAGCACATACCGCAGCAGTTATGGGCAGCAAGTCCTGATGTTGTGAAAGCATTTCTAGAAGGCTATATGGCTGATGCTAGGAGAACGGGAGTGTGTGCGGGAATAGTTGTTTATACTACTAAAAATAAGAGGTTAGCCTTAGAGCTTGTATGGTTAGCTAGAATAGCAGGTTTCGAATCAAAGATGTTTAATAATGGTAAATACTACGATGTTCACATACGCCTGTACGGTAAAGGAAGAATTAGGCCTTGGAGTGAGAAAATACCGTTAAAACCCATAGTTACGTTCTTGGAAAGAAAGAAGCTTAAAGGAAAATTGCCTTTAGAATTAACATATATTATTTCAAGGTTTAAGCGGGGAAAACAAAGGTTCATTACCAGAAACACTCTTAGAAAACTATTAAGATTTCTAAAGAGGTATTCAAGTACATTTAATAGTGAAGATATTAAGTTTCTGAGGAAAATTGAAACATTACTTAAGAGCGATATAGCATTGCTGAAAGTGTTGAAGATTGTGAGAAAACCATACAATGGTTATGTTTATGATATTTCCATTCCTGAAACAGAACTTTTCATAGGCGGTGAAATACCCATAGCACTTCATAATACAGGTCACCCTGTTCTTGCTACGTTCCACGCTGGTAGTGTCTTGAGGCTTATTCAGAGAATTACTTCGCCGCCAATAAATGTTCCAAAAACGCAGCTCGACAATTTAAACTTTGTGATAATTCAAAGTGCTGTTTATAGAGAAGGAATAATGTTGAGAAGAATGCTTAGCGTAAATGAAATAATAGGTTACGATGCTAAAGCTGACTCTATAGTTTACATTCCGGTTTTTACGTGGGACCCGTCAACGGATAGGTTCCTCTTTAGGGGGAGAGGCTCAAGCTATTTACTTGAGGAGAAGATAGCTACTATTAGAGGTATTCCGAGGAGAGAGATGAAACTTATCTATAAGGAATTAGATTTAAGAGCGAGAATCATAAGGGAACTTGTAAATAAGAAAGTTTTCGACTACTACAGGGTCTTCGGAGTTATCAGTAAAATATACAATATTATCGATGAGAAATTGAAAGGAAAAGGAAAGGAAGAAACACAGTATACAATCCTAGAAGGCCTTGAAGAAGCTCTTAAGAAACTAAGGAGAAACGAGCTGGTAAGCTAAAGAAGTAATAAAAGAACAATAACACATGCTATAACAATGAGTATTACACCTATATTTTCTACGATAGCTCTTGTTCTTCTAGGGAAAACTGATCTATAGAATTTTAAACCTAGATCAGTTAATTTGTAGCATACATGTCTTGATTCGAAATCACTATAAATCCTTTTTAAAAGAGGAAGTTCAGGTGAGGTGAAACGTCTTAAGTGGTTATCAAGGGTTATTTGGGAAACACCTATCTTAGCTGCTAGTTTCTTTAGAGGATACGGTTTATTTGAAACACCTATAATTTCAAGGGTTCTTAGTAAATACAATGCACTTAAAAGTTCATCATATGCTTCAAGAAATAGGGTTTTCTTGAAGGATATATTCGAGGGTATAGAAACTCTGGTATTATGATCTACTGAAGCTAAACGTAAAAGCGTCTCATATACGGTTACACCATTGTTTGTAAGAATATAATGTCCATTTTCCTTCGTTATCAGATCTTTTGCCTCAAGTTTTCTTAGAGCATCAAGTACTGTTTTCCTCTTCAACTTAGAATTCTTCACTATTTCATCTATTGTTGCTTTCCTTCTACCTATAGCAAGCAGAATTTTAAGTTGAGCTGTAGCCCTACCTAAGTCTATTAAGCTGTCTATGTTCCTTAACATTTCAATGCTCTTATTTAATGCTTCAATCAATACCTCGGCACCCTCGCATTTACTTTAAGAACTAATTTGGATATATTTCAAATCGTGCTCCGCGATTACGTGTATAATTAACCATAGTAGCTTATGATAGGTTACCGCCGCTACACATTACGTTGTATTGTAAGAAGCTACGACGACTAATAGGCGACAATCTTAGACACTTCTCTATATCTTTACCGTTTAAACTTGGACAGAGCAAGTAAAGTGAGGCAAGAACATGAAAGGAAAATTAAACATTAAAAAAGCCCGCAAGGGCATTGTAGGTATTGAAGCAGCAATAGTTCTAATAGCTTTCGTAATAGTAGCAGCAGCTTTAGCGTTTGTAGTGTTAAACATGGGATTCACAACAACACAGAAATCCAAAGAAACAATGTCCTCTGGTCTATCAGAGGCAAGCTCAGCACTAGAAATAGACGGAACAGTGTTAGCCAGAGTCGATACAAGCAATCAAAGGGTCGTGGTTGTAGCTATTCCATTAAAACTAGCTTCAGGAAAAGCACCAATAGATATGAGAAAAACTGCTGTTTCAATAGCCTTCTACAATGGATCAAAGTGGAAAACCGATACTATCCAACTTAAGGGTTACATATATACTACAGACAACAGTTCTCGCGTAACTGATGTTACACAATATGAGCTATCAAATAGCATTAAAGCAGAATTACACTTCTACATGGGCGATACCGACGAGATATTTGAATATGGAGATAAAGCAATACTATACGTTGAACTAGCTGAAGGAGCTCCAGCCTATGCTAAAATACTAATAGAACTCAAACCACCAGTCGGTGCTCCATTAACTATTGAGAGAATAGTTCCACCAAACCTAACAGACCAAGTAGTAGTACTAGGATAGCAATAGTAAGGCAAGGGTGATACACAGCTATGAGGAAGTTTAAGAAAGGTATTGTAGGTATTGAAGCTGCCATAGTCTTAATAGCCTTCGTTATTGTTGCTGCTGCCCTAGCGTTTGTAGTGTTAAACATGGGATTCACAACAACACAGAAATCCAAAGAAGTAATGTCCTCTGGTCTTAGAGAGGCAAGCACCGCCCTAGAGGTTGATGGTAGTGTTCTAGGGTACGCTTCTACGTCTGGCTCTGCCGATGAAGTAGTTGTACCAATTAAGGTTGCTCCTGGAAGAGGCTATGTCGACATGCATCCTGCAAGAGCAACAATATTCTTCTGGACAACCGAAATGGGCTTTACCAACATTTACGTAGCCTATGGGTACGTGTATTTCGACAGTTCAAATGGCACTTACAAGGTAGTGCTATACGATGAATCAAGCACAGAACTGGGAACTCAAGATACGAATAAGAACGTGTTGGACATTGATGCTATAAGGGATGCGGTACAAGCGATAATTAAAAGTAGCGATATCGGTGGTTCAAATAACGTACCGGACATATATGCTGTGACCCTATGGATCGATAGTATTCAGAGCTATTCCACAAAAGACAGTAATTTAGAGTTCGGAGAGAAAGCCATAGTGCTAATAGACATTACCAACAGCACTTATATGCTGGGAGGATACGACCAGTTTAAGATAGAAATTAAGCCACCAGAAGGAGCACCATTAACGATTGAGAGAACCATGCCGCCAAGTGTTGATCAGGGAGTAATTGATTTAGGCTAAAAGCCCTTGCGGGCGCACACGTTTGAAAATAAAACATCTTTTTTCTCTTCAAACCATAACTGGTGGAAAGCAATGGATAAGGAAATAGTGGTTATTATTCTCTATGGAATTATAGGTTTTCTTCTCGCATTTGGAGGTTTAATAGTGTCATCGCAATTCAATATGGGATATTATGGTGAAACTCTAGTAACGCAGATACTAGGGGTTATAGGTGGTTTCTTCTGTTTCTTTGTAGGTTCCCACATACTGATGGTTGCGCTAATTTCTATATTGAAACGTAGGAAGTAAATCATATTCGACATTTAGTCGCTTTTCTAAGAGATGTTTTAGCTGTATTAGTAATTTTTCTAGAAATGGTGAGCCGTAGGCATGGGGTTCAGTAGTGTAGTTGTTGAAGGAATAATACTAGTGGCAGCTGTAATAGCAGCTTCTGTTTTTGCAGCAACCTTTATGGGCAAAGTGTTTGAAGTACAAGATGTGTTCACTCAGTTAGCTAGAAAAAATGTTGAACGCCTTAAAGCTAAAGCTGTTGTAGTTTATGCTACATATGATAAGAACCTTGGATGCTTCCTTATTTTCGTGAAGAACATAGGTAAAATACCTATAAAACCCATAAACGAAATAAACGTATACTTTGGAACACTAGGTGAAGCTAGGCCATATACATATAGCGATACACCAACTTTAGGCCAATGGTCGTTCATAGAGTATGGTACTGCAAACAACGTATGGGAATTAGGAGAAACTTTGGAGCTAAGAGTGTTTAATAGTACGCATGTGGAAACACCTTACTACGTTAAAATAGTTTTACCCCAAGGAGGAATGGCTGAAGAAATCTTTTCTCAAACCATTAGGTGACAGTCGCTTTGACAGTAAAGAGTAATTTAGCGTTAATAGCAGTAACGATAATATTGCTAATACTGCTGAACTTCATACCTGAAGCTTTTAAACCCATACCTGTTGCTTTGGTTCTAGTACTTGCTCTCCTAAGATTTTTAATGCCATGGATTAAAAAGCGTACTGTAACATATGAAGTAGACGATACGTTAATTTACCTTGTAACTCACATGTATGCTGTTTCAACGGGGAAACCTCCTAGAAGAAGGATTTTCGAATTGAACAACATTGCCGGAGGTTACGGAGACTACGATAGAATACTTAGAAGAATAGCCACGCTCGCCGTGGAATGGGGTTTTGGGTTTGCTAAGGCAATAAGAGTAGTAGCTAGAGAAGCTAGGAACAAGGTTTTTAGAGATTTCCTGATGCGTCTAGGTGAACTGCTAAATATCGGTGAAGATCCTGAACTGTTCTTAGACGTAGAACGTAGAGCATTATTAACTGAAATGCAAGCCCACTATGGTAGAATAGTTGAAGCAACAAAACTACTACTTGGCGTATATACTTCAAGTGTTTCAAGTGCTATGTTTATGGCCATAACTGTTATTATTTTCTCGATACTATTTTCTTCATCGGTAAACACTGTTATAGCTGCTTACATAGGTATTGCGGTAGCTTTGATTTTCTTAGTTTATGTGCTTTACAGGGTACTTCCTAGAGAAAGACTGACACATAATATTGGTGAATACCCTCCTGAAAGAACAAAGTATAGGGTACTACTAATTATAGGCACCAGCTTATCCATCATTATAGGCTTGTTCATATATAGTTACTCTGGAAACCCAAGTCTCTCTATGAGCCTCGGCGCCTTACCATTACTTATACCAGGTTTTTACGCGAAGAGAATAGAGAAGAGAATAAGGGAAATAGAGGCTTTCTTTCCAATATTTGTTCGAAGCTTTGGGCTAACATATGCTACTGTTCCCCACACCCCTAAAGCGCTAGCTTCGATTTTAAGGAGCGATTACGGACCTTTAACAAGGTATCTGCAAAGACTTTTAGCAAGGTTAAGTATTGGTGTTGACCCTAAGGTTTCCTGGAAAAAGCTTATAGTTGAAACGTGGAGCGAATTGCTACGCAGAAATGTTAATGTGCTTTTCGATGCTATAGATGCAGGAGGCGACCTAGCAAATGTTGGTACTGTTCTTAGCGAAACATCATTCAGAATCATGGATATTAGGAAACAAAGAATACAAGTAACGAGAGCTTTCGAATCCACAGTGTATATAATTCACTCGCTTCTTGTAGCTGTACTGACATTCGTAATAGAACTTCTCTCGATATTCTACAAATTAATGTCAACACTACAAACAGTAGAAACAGGCATGCATATAATACTTCCCTTCCAACCAATACCTCTCGACACAGCAATTCTAGCCACGGTAGTGTTTATTATTGTAATGGCTATTACAAACGCTTTTGCAATAAAAGTTGCTCAAGGAGGAATGTACGAAACAGTTTGGGTACCTCTAAGTATTCTCTTAGCAATAAGTGGCTTAGTTATGTACGGTATAAAGTTCATGTCAAACATGATGTTTGCCGAGTTAATTGAACTAACAGAAACACTTACAACATCAGTATAGATGCTATATACCCATAGATGCTACTAATTTATTTAAGGAATCGATGAGCATATTCACTGATAAAATGTAGAATGTTAGGAAGAGCATAGCGCTAATAAAAACCAATGCGAACCCTAGTGAGACATTGCCTTTACGATATATTCCAAAATATATTTCCTTTACCCCTATAATCCCTGTAATTATGCCTAGCACGAAATACACCGTTACCATTATAGGAGATTTTAGAAAGTTCAATAATTCCTCCAAGTTTGAAAAGTTACTTATTCTTAGAACTATATATACCATAGCATAGACAGTTACGAAGAAGAAGGCTAGTAGTATAAAGTCTTCAATCCAACTACTACTTCTTCTCCTCATGGAAATAGACCATATTTTCATGTTTTTCGACCCACAGTCGCTAGGTCTCTTCATATTCTATATATCATGTAGCTCTGACTATAGTACAGATAGCGGGTAACAGTATGTCTTTAAAACGACATAGTCCGCGCCTAGTAGAATGTATCATAGCGCTCACTTTATTAGCTATGTTTCTCGTTCAACCTGTCTCCTCCTTTACAACTAGCTATAGTTGGAGAGAATTTATTATCCTACATTACGGTGCCGTTGTCCGGGCGACATTAAGTTTAAACTCGAATAGCAACGTTTGGATCGTAACTAGTCCCCTGATAATGAATGTAGAGCTGTTGCTACTCAAAAGTATAAACGCAAGTATAAATGTAGTGCTAAAAATGAAGTACATTATAGACTCAAAGGAAGTTTATGAAGAGTCATGGTACCTAGGTAAACTATCTAGAACTAAAAGAGTAATAGTAGATGAGATAAGCATCTACCCTAAAGCATTTATTTTGAAGAAAATAAGAGGAAAAGAGGAAAGCTTGGAACTTACTTTAGTACCTGAAATAGAACTAATAAGTAATAAAGGTAAGTCCGTAAGCGAGAACCCTGCACCTTTCTACCTTATAGCCGTTGGTGATAAAGTAAAGGAGGTTAAAATAGCATATAATGCCGTTGGCATTTACGAAGGCACATCAATAGTTGACATCAATGTTAGGTTAAACGCGTTCTGGGATCCCATAGAAAATTTAAAGCCAATAGAAATTGCTGTTAGAGGCTTTAATTTCAACTCAAATAATACAGTAGAAATTATTGCTCAAATTAAAACAAATACAACATTACTTACTTCAACATATATTGGAAGTTTTACTGGAGACTTCGATACAGGAGCATTTGTTGCAATACCTCAAGACTATTTGAAAACTCTATGTAAAAATAGGAAAAGTATTGCTCTAAATGTAGAGGTAACTATCATAGGAGAGAAAATACTAACAGTAACTATTCCTGTAGAGATTCTCTATGTAACATTAAAACCCAACGTTTATGTAGAAGTTTCCATACAAGAAAACGGTTTTGCAAGACAAAAAATACCAGTAGTTATTAGAGTAGTCAATAATGATGAAAAACAAGAAATATTTCTAGAAAAGGTAAAGCTATTAGCAAATAATACGTTGATATTTAAAAAATCACTTAAAGAAGTAGTCTTTGAGGAATCTGAGAAGAACATATTCACGCATGTAATATTTAATGAAACAGGTTCCTACATAGTTATGGCATATATAGAGTTTAGAGACTACACATTAAGGTTATTTGAAGAAAATTCTACAGTTCGTATAGTTAAGATCTTAAATCCCTTATACTTGAAAGCTAAGAAAGATAAGTATGATGCTGATGAAAAACTAGAGTTTATAGTTGATGTAGGTTTACCGGAAATAGAAGCTACACTACAGTATAGACTCGAAAATACAAGCACATGGATTCCGTTGAAGACAGTGAAACTAAAATTCCCAGGCACATCAATAACCATAGATCCTCTTGGTAAACCAGGTAGATACGTGTTCAGAATAGTTACTGCTAATAACATAGTAAGTAATGAAGTAACTGTAGAAGTGTCTAGAAGGATTGTGGTAGAAGTTTTTCCCTCCTACTTGGAAGTTAAACCTGAAACGTTCATCAATTTGACAGTAACTGTTACGCCTTCGTCTCCAAGCAATGTACAGCTAGTTTTGCTAAAGCAGAAAAGCGCCTTAGGACCATGGGTACCCGTGTCTAACGCAACAATAAAGAAGGCGAAATCAGCTTATATAGTATCTTTTCCAGCACCTTCAACTTTAGGCACTCATGTATATAGGGTGGATCTTGTTTTAGAATATAAAACCATAGCCTCATCAAACCTAGTTAATATTAGGGTAATAGAGAAACAAGAGAAGAAGCAAGTGAGTTTGCAACTCTTTGGTATTATTAAAATTGGGAGTGGAGTTTTGCCTCCTGAAGTTTTCATTGCTTCCTTATCAACTCTTTGTCTTCTTTCGTTTATTTTCTGGAGAAGATATAGGATTTAAAGCTTAGCGAAAAGTATAGGTTTTACTTTTTCAAGTTTTCTGAAATCTATGTTTTTACCGTAATCTTTTAGTTCAGTTATTTTTAACGACCTACTATACCCTAGGTGTTTGAACAACGTGCTCATTGCTTTAGGTATTACTGGATATAGAAGTGCCGCTATGAAGATTAATGTTTCAAAGGAGTTAAACATTACCTTTATAAATTCCTTGTACTGCTTGTTCTTAGCTAGTTTCCATGGTTCTTTCTCATTAAAGTAATTGTTTAGCATAAATACTATTCTCATAATTTCCTCAATGAGCTCCTTAACCTTTAATTCATCAATAAATTTATCAACATTAGCTAGGACATTTTCTACAGCTTTTTTCAGTTTCTCCTCTATAACAAGGTCTTTCTTTTCGGCCGAAACTAAAACTTCAAAGTACCTATTGTATAATGCAAAAGCTCTGGTCACGAAATTACCTAGAGTGTTTGCTAGCTCGGAATTTACCATGTTCCTTAACTCTTCCTCGTCAAATTCTACATCTTTGAATGGCGAGAATTTACGGGATAGATAGTAGCGTATATTGTCTGCACCATACTTATCTACGTAGTGGTCTAGGCTTTTTGCTCCTGCTGATTTCGAAACCTTCCGCCCACCCACCGTTATGAAACCGTGAGCAAGCACTCTTCTAGGTAGCTTAAGACCAGCTGACATTAGAACTGCAGGCCATATGACCGTGTGGAACCATAGAATATCCTTCCCTATGAGCTGCATGTCTGGTGGCCAATATTTAGAGAACTCTTCCTTGTTAACGTAGTAGCCTACGCCTGAAACGTAGTTTAGAAGAGCATCTATCCATACATATGCGACATGGTTTTCATCGAAAGGTAACGGTATACCCCATTCAAGGTATTCTTTAGGTCTTGAAATACTTATGTCTCTAAGTTCCTCCTTTACCTTACTAATTACTTCGTTCCTGTATCTTTCAGGTAAGAACTCCGGGTTTTCCTCATACAGTTTAAGAAGCTTGTCTCTGTACGCGCTTAATTTGAAGAAGTATGATTCCATTTTTAATTTTTCAACAGGTCTTAGATGTATTGGGCAAAGACCGTTTTTAAGGTCTTTAGGTGTGTAGTATCTTTCACAGTCAACACAGTAAAATCCTTCATAGTATCCTTTGTAAATGTCTCCTTTTTCATACATTTTCTTAAGAATTTCCTTAACCGTTTCTTCATGGTCTCTATCGGTTGTTCTTATAAATCTATTGTAGGAAATTAGGAGTTTGCTCCATGCTTTCTTAAATACTTCTGCTTGCTTATCAACAAATTCTTTAACATTAAACCCTCTCTTTTTAGCTTCTCTAAATATTTTCATGCCATGCTCATCGGTTCCTGTTAGGAAGAAAACATCATAACCTAGGCTCTGCTTATATCTTGCGATAATGTCTGCTATTACTGTAGTATATGCTGTTCCAATGTGTGGTGGGTTATTGGGGTAGTATATTGGTGTTGTTATGTAAAACTTTTTAGTACCCACTTTATTCTGCACCTCTTTTAAACACTCTACAATGCTTCTTAACTTAAGTTTTTCTGAAAGGAAAAATAAATATTTAGTACGTAATTAAATATTACAGCCATTCAAATATTCAAGGATATGGTTTGCCATGGAAATTAAACTCTTAGCTTTCGATAGTTTAGGTGTACGTTCTCAATCAACTTTTATTCAAACAGAAGACACGATCATTCACATAGATCCAGCAGCTGCACTTGCACCTAGACGTTTCGGACTACCTCCTCATAGAATTGAAATAAAAAGACTTCATGAATTAGCTGAGATAATAGCTGACCATTTAAGAGATGCGGAATTAGTTATCATAACACATTACCATTACGATCATCATGACCCTAACAGGCTCATCCCCGTAGAACTTTATAGGGGTAAGGAGGTTTATGTTAAACATCCAACAGAGAAGATAAATATTTCCCAGAAAATCAGAGCATCGAGATTTCTGAAAATGATAAAACAGTATGCTAAGGACATTAAAATAGCCGATAATAGTGTTGTGGTTAAAGATAAGACAGTCATCAAATTCTCTGAGCCTGTACCACATGGTGTTAACGATAGATTAGGATACGTTGTTGAAGTCATGGTACATAGTAATGGAGGATCGGTACTTTACACATCAGATGTCGAAGGTCCAGTTTTGGAAAATCAGTTAAGATTTATTGTGAATGAAAAGCCCGAACTGGCTATAATAGATGGACCTTTAACATATATGCTTGGCTACCGTTTCTCATACGAGGATTTAAGTAAGGCTATAAGGAATCTAAAGAAAATAGTTTCTTCGGGAGTAAAAACCATTATCTTAGACCATCACTTGGTTAGAGACCCTGACTACATGGAAAGAATTTCTGAAGTACTAGACTATGCTAGAACATTCAAAGTAAAGGTGTTAACAGCAGCAGAGTATATGGGTAAACCTGTTAATGTACTTGAAGTTAAGAGAAAGGAACTTTATAGGGAAGAGCGAAATTAGTTACATTTTCCTAAGCACTCTAGTTGCTAGCATTTTCACGATTTTTTCATATTTCCTTACAGTTTCTTTAGATATTTCTTTCGCTTTAGGACATAAGCTATCTACGGTAACTTTTCCTTCCTTAGCATCGTAAACTAAGGGATAGAGTCTACAGCCTAAAGGTCTACGATCGTAAATTAAGCATTTACCTGTTTCTTCATCTAGAAATACGCAATGTCCGTTTACGTTTCTCAGTTTGGGAAAAGACCCTGTAAGGTCTACAAAGTATTCTTTCGTGTATCCAAGCCCAGCTATTCTCTTAATATCTTCTTCAGTAAGCACCATTTCAGTATTGAAGCAGCATTTACCGCAGTATTTTCCATTTAATTTGCAGTTAACTTCGACGTTTACTTCATTTATCTTGAGGTTTCCATGTAGTGTTGAATATTGCATAAATTTCCTTTGCACGTTTTTCACCTATACCCTCAACTCTCATTAGTTCGCCAACGCTTGCATTAGCTATGTTTCTTAGCGTTTTAAAGTAGAGTAAAAGTTTTCTAGCTAAGACAGGCCCCACTAAACCCTCTGCAACATAAAGTATTTGCTCATTAATACTTATAGGTTTCTTTTTAACTCTAAGCTTTGGAGGTCTTTTCCTCTCTGGTGAACCTAGAGCTTTAATTTTTGCTACAAGCCATTCTATCGTTGATTTCTTGTTAGGTGTTGGAATAACCCTTATGTTCCAACTAAGCACTAGTTCATCTAAAATCCTTAGGACAGCTGTAATTCTCCATTTGGTAAATCTTTCTATAGCGCTTAAGGATCCTTCAAGAATAATTACTGGTATTACTTCTTCGACTTCCTCTGCCTCCTTAAGTATTTTAGCTTGTTCCCAAACCCTCTTATCCCTTATACTATTAAGGAAGTCCATAACTGTTTTCCTTTCAACGAGTATAGGTTTTCTACCTTCAGGAGCTAGTAAGTAATAGTCTCCAACAGTTAGTGCTGAAATAGCTACTTTAACACCTTTCCTTTTCAACACTTCAACTATGTCTTTGTTTTTCGCTGCTTCTCTAGAATCTATAACTATATCTACTGGCGTAAGAGGAACTTCGCTTATTATAGGCATGGGTAATTACCTTGGAAAATATGGAAAGTATTGGAGTTTGCTTCCATTACTTTCTTATAAACTTCCTTAGTACTGCAGCTAAAGGCGGTAGGGTTCTTGTTTGTAAGTATACTCTTCCAGGCCCTTCAATTTCTATAACTACTCCTTCACCTCCAAAGATGAAGTTCTTTATTCCACCGAATTTTCTAACTCTCCATGAGATAGTGTCATCCATTGCTACGAAGTGGAAGTTATCTACAGTCATTCTTTCCCCAGGTCCTAGAGTTACTTCCTCCATTGCACCATAGCTGTTTATCCATACACCACCATATCCGCTGGTCTTAAACCATACTAAAGAGCCTTCAGCTAAAAGCCCTCTAAAACCTCTCCAAGCAACACCTAAATCTACGTCTCCATGATGTGCTAGGTAAGATGTGTCTTGTATTATTAAGCTCCTACCCTCTAATGGAATATACTTTATATCTCCTGGAACGCCAGGAGCAAACCATAGTTCAGCATTGCTTCTCGCCGTAAACGTGTTTACGAAAACCGTTTCCCCCGCGAAAACGGCTCTAGCAAATGCTTTAAGAAGGCCTCCGCCAGTACGTGTTTTAATGTCAATATCACCCTTATGGAGAACGTAAGCTCCAGCCTCAGCAGTTACTGACTCCCCAGGTCTTAAGAACACTTTAAGTATAGAGTATGAGGGACTATACTCAACTTTCCACTCCATGGAATCACCTATACTTTAACATTTACTTTTTTTCTAGAACATTTTTAGCTTTATCTCTCAACCATAAAAATCCAGGACTTAAAGAAAACGTAGCCCGTAAAGCATCATAAATGATGGGATAGCTGCTAAGATGAATGCGAATAGCCACATCATTTTACTCCAAGCAAAGACTTTTGAACCATCAAGAGGAGGGAAGGGTATTAAATTAAACATTGCTAACCATAAGTTTATCTCCATTATTATAAACAATGTGATAGCTAGAAGATAGTAGAATGGGATAAACGTTCTTACAAGGAAAAAGGCTATCATCGCAACGTAGCCTACTATAAGGTTAGCTAAAGGCCCGGCCACAGCTATTAACCCATAATCCTTCCTATCAATGTATCCGAAAGGATATTTAGGATATACAACTACTGCTCCAGGCGCGGCAAATATAAACCCGCCAAAAGTCAGTAGAGGAAATATTATTGCTAATGCTAAACCTAAAAGCCAAACCCTGTATCTTGCATAGTAACCTAGTTTTCTAGCAACGAATCTGTGGAAGAGCTCATGAGGTACAAAAGCAAGTATTACTGCTAATACTGTTGCAGAGATATATTCTAAACCTAGCGTTAATCTTCCGAGAGCTATATACCTAAAGATGTATCTTAAAGAGAAGGCAAAGGCAATGACCACAGCGGATAATAATAGTTGTCTATATTCGGTCTTAAGAAACCACTCTAAAATACGAATTTTCCTGTATCCGTACTCGTAGTATGCGCACATACTCTATACCCTTAAGGGAAATACGTCGGACAAATTATATATTCTTACAGTATTTTAAACTGATTTGGTGTTAACTTGAAGCTTACCTATTTGCTTAAACTAGCAATAACTTTTGCATTAGTAACTATACTCATATTGTTGATCATAGGTAGATACGTACTTGAAGAAAGCCTTTTCACAGTTAACGTTATTTGCGATATTAATACATTCTACCTAGAAATAAAAACCCGGACGTGGATGTTCTTAGCTACGTATTTGAGTCTACTTGTACTTTTCATGTACGTAAAGAAGAAGCTTAAGAGATAGTTCTTACTAGGGAAAAGCTATTATCCCCCTAGAAAATACATTAATGTAAGTGCTAGCCATGGGTGTTCGCGTAAGAAAACTAGGTACATTCTCTATAGTTGGTTTCGATCCTGAAACTAAGGATTTAGGCGTAGCTGTAGCGTCCAAGTTTATTGCTGTTGGAGCTCTTGTACCTTGGGCTGAAGCAAACGTAGGAGCAATAGCTACTCAAGCACTAGCAAACATATCCTACGGGCCTAGGGGATTAGAGCTTCTTAGGAGAGGATATAGTGCTAAAAAGGTTTTACAAATACTCATAAGCGATGACCCCCAAAGAGAAGAAAGACAAGTAGGTATCGTTGATAGTAAAGGTGAAGCAGCTGCTTTTACAGGTTCCAAATGCTACCCATATGCCGGACATATTATTGGAGAAAACTATGCTGTACAAGGAAACATACTTACAGGGCCTGAAGTTTTAGAAGAAATGGCTAAAGCTTTTGAGCAAACTAAAGGCGAATTAGTTGATAAGCTCTTAGCAGCTTTAGAAGCTGGAGATAAAGCTGGTGGAGATCGTAGAGGTAAGCAGTCAGCAGCGATAATTGTTGTTCGTGAGAAAGGAGGGTATGGAGGATACACTGATAGATATGTTGATTTAAGAGTTGATGACCATCCTGAACCAGTTCAAGAACTTAAAAGGCTGTTTAAAATATGGGAGCTAACACTTCTTACTAGAGAAAAACCAGATGATATTGTGGATAAAAACGAAGTAGCAGCTGCTGTTCAAAGAGCATTAAAGAAACTAGGCTACTACAAGGGAGAAATAACAGGAATATGGGATGCAGAAACAGAAAATGCCTTCAAAGATTTTATGTTGATAAATAATTTCGAAAACAAGATGAGAAAAGACAATTACATCTGGGGAACTGTTTACAGATATCTGCTTGAATTATCTAGTAAGAGATGAAGAAATTTGAGTATACTTGTTTTAGAAATAGTCTTAGCCATAATAGCACTATATTTAGCCTACACCATACAGTACTTAGCAATTTCACTTAGAGGCATAGATTTAGATCAAAAAACTATTCCTGAAGACTTATCCAGGTTTCTGAGGAGAATATATAGTAACGAAATAGCTTTAAAGATGTGGAAGAGAGAAGATAGCTCAATGTTAATTATGGCAGCACTTTATACACCGCCATTTAAGCCGCTAATTATGATTGATAGTAGGTTTTTGAAGGAAAAAACAGATATAGCCAAAGTATTTTTAGCTCATGAAATAGGGCATTTAAGGAGGAAATCTCAACTTAGAGTTTTCATGACAGCCATGATAGCTTTGATTGTTGTTTTCATTGCAGGATATTTTAACGATATTTTGAGTTTACTGCTTTTCCCGATAATGATTTCAATAGTATTCTTAATTTATAGGCGCGAAGAATTTGAGGCTGACAAGTATGCTGCAGAGGTTTTAGGTGTAGACAATGTGATAAAAGTGTATAGGTACATTGAAGAGAGATTACGGGGCAAGAAAAGCATGCCAAAATCTCTTATACACTTTACAATATATGTTCTTAGGAAGGTAGGTATATATCCTTCAGTAAGAAGCAGAATTGAAAAACTTAGTGATTATTCACCAAAAACTTCAAAATAGCAGAATGGATCACCCTTAGCTGCACAGAGAACCTCAGTAGCTCTATGATGTTTACCCGTGATAGCAGTTGCAACACCCGCTATCATTCCTCTAACCATGTGACACACAGGTTCCTTAGACAATCCCTTCAGCTCCTTATAAATCCTGGCAGTCCATGAATCAAAGAACCTTATCCCCATCCGCTCCTCAACAACGTTAATGTAGTCTATTTCGAAGAAACCTAAACCTGAAACCCTTGCTATTCTACTGAACATTTCACCTATTTCTTTAACATCATACAGTCTACCTGGCTTTATATTGAACCTTTCTGATAACTCTTTTGCAGCATAGTACCCGTAATGGAAACCGAGGTGGTAGAATATTACATCAGCTGAAGCACCTAAGCGCTCTCTTAAGTTTACGTAAGTTTCTATTAAGAATCTTGCATTGAATATTAAGGCGTGAGAATCAATAATCATTATAGGGTAATGGAATACATCTACACCTAACCCTTTCTCCATAAGGATGTCTGAGAAAACCATAGCTATTTTAACGCAGCCTATTTTGCGTAGTTCTTTCTCTACTTTTCTTCTATCTTCAAAATTTGTTATAAACAATGTTAAGCAAATTTTCTCCGATACCTTCGCTATACTACCTAACTTAATCTCGTACTTGCTTAGAATGTTGAATACTTCACCTAAGCACTCAGGCGGGCATTCAATATAGATTTCAGCTATTCTTTCTTCAGGGTTAATGTAGATTAAAGGTATGTTGAAGGGTATAGAAGGTTTCATGAAACGTCCCTACTAGGTATGTTTCTAAATGCGTTTAAGATGCAGATTGTTAATAAAAGTTATCTAGTTAAAAACAATAAGCGTCAAACATTACTCAAATACGCAATTACCATAATCTCTCGCATAGTATTTACTCTGTGTAGACAAGAGTAGGCGTACGTGTATGGGGGAAGAGCTATTTTATATTGTTAGAAAATATCTTAGTAAAATCAAGGATAAGGTCACATATTATGATCACCTACTTGAACTTAAATATGTTTTTAAGGATAGAGCAGAGGGAGGTGATGTTTTAGCTAATCTTTTAATTGAAAGCAGGATTACTGAAACTCTAGATTACATATTGGCTATTCCTAGAGGAGGCTTACCTGTTGCATACAATGTAGCTAAGAAGTTAAATGTGAAAATGGATATTGTAACTGTAAGAAAAGTTCTTATCCCATGGAATACTGAAGCAGGCTACGGTGCTGTTGCACCCGATGGAACAGTTGAAATAAATGAGGTTTTAAGGGAACACTTAGGTTTTACAGACGAGGAAGTTAAAGAACATGTCCAAATAACATTATCTGAAGTTTTAAGGAGGGAGAAGCTTTTTAGGGGAAGTATAGGGTACGATGTATTCAGAAATAAGAACATTATTGTTGTAGATGATGGCATAGCTTCAGGGTACACTATGCTTGTTGCCGTAAAATTTCTTAGAAATATTGGGGCTTCTAAGGTGTATGTAGGTGCGCCTACAGCTTCTCTTAGTAGTATAAAATTACTTTACCCCTATGCAGACCACATCTATGTGCCGAATATTAGAAGTAATTTCTGGGGATTCGCTGTAGCCGAAGCTTATATTAAATGGTATGATCTTACAGATGAAGAAGTACTAACTATTATCAATAAAGCGAAATCGGAAAATCTTATGGACTAAGATAAATAGAGGCTACTTTAAGGGTACATACATGCTACTTCTAGTTGCTCTTAAACCTGGTTCACCATGTTTCACTATTTTCGTTGTTGGCGAAAACTCTCCGAGATAATGACCTATCATCCATGGTGTTATTTGTACTGGTATGAATTCTTTACCATTATAGACAGTTATCGTTACACCAACCATTTCAGGGAGTATTATCATGTCTCTAACATGGGTTTTTATGGGTTTTTTAATTCCTAACTTCTTATACTTCCTAATTTTCTCAAGTAAAATTCTTTGCCTAGGCTTTATCCCTCTCATAAGGCTTCTTCGGGCTCTAGCAGGAAGTAAATTAATTAATTCGTCAAATGGCATGTTTAGTAGTTCCTCTAACGTTCTACCTCTATACCTAAACTTCTGCCACTCCGGCGGTATTTCAACTATTGCCATGGTATCTGCCCTTATTTATCCCAGCTAGTATCTAGTAATTATCTTTACCATTTTTAAACTTTTATTTTACTAAGCTCCTTAGCTATCCTAACTATTTTCACAGCAACATCTACAGCATCTCTGCCAAAAACATTTATCATAGGTTCTTTACCCCAATCGCCTAAGTGGTAAACTATGTCCGGAACTATACCTTTAACTCTCTTTACAGCTTGCTCAATACCCCAAGGTATAGATGCTCCTTCAGTAGCTTTTACTTCGGAAGGCTCCTCTCTCCTATCATAGTATGATGTTTTAAACCCTAGTTTCCTAGCTATCTCCAATATTTTACCACTATATCGTATATTAGCTGCAGCCCTTATGGTCTCATCGAACTCCATAGCCTTCAATACCGCTCTAGCCATATGCTTTGATGCTCCGAAGGTTGGTGAACCGGAGGGCTTTATAGTGTTAAGGTATCTTACTATTCTTCCAGGAATTCCTGCAACATCTTCCTCTGTTCTAGCATATTTCCTTGGAAGAGCCATCACAATGTTCATTTGGGTTTCAGGTATTAATTCAGATACGTACTCACCATGCTTTACAAGTATGTTAACAGCTTCACGTAGATTTTCTAAGACACGATATTTTTCAGCAGGAATTTCGATCCATGCTATAGGATTTACTGGGCAATGTCCTTTACCTATTTTTAGTCCAAATTTTATAGCTAAGGTGATGAATTCCTTAGCTATTCTTACAGCCTCTTCAATATTCCTACCTTTAGCTAGTTCTGCGGCTATAGCTGCTGAGAAACTACAACCAGTGCCATGGGTGCATCCATTGACTATTCGTGGTGCTCTAAACTCCTTATAAGTACCGTTAAAGTATAGTATGTCAATGCTTTCGCCTCCTAGGATATGTCCCCCCTTAACCACTACAGCTTTAGCTCCAAGCTCTTCAGCAATATGTTTTGCAGCTTTTTTAGCATCCTCGATGGTCTCTATTTTTATTCCTGAAAGTTTTTCGGCCTCCATTCTATTGGGGGTAACTACTGTGGCTAAAGGTATAATATATTTTACAAGAGTTTCTACAGCATCAGGTCTTAGAAGAGGAGCTCCGCTTTTAGCTATCATTACGGGGTCTACAACAAGTGGGAAACCATATTTTTTCACAGCTGAAGCGACAGCTTTTATTATTTCTGAGTTACTTAGCATCCCTGTCTTAGCAGCGTCGACACCAATATCGTCTGCAACAGCTTCTATTTGCGCTACAACCATCTCAGGAGGTAAATCATAGATAGCTCTGACTTCGTAAGTATTTTGAGCCGTTACAGATGTAATAGCTGCCATACCATGCACCCCTAGGGCCGCAAAGGTTTTTAAGTCAGCTTCTATACCAGCTCCTCCTCCCGAATCGCTACCGGCAATAGTTAATGCGGAAGGTGTTTTCCTCCTCATAAAACACCCCACCAAATACAGAGTAAGCTAACTATGTGAAAATCGGTGGTTGCCCGTGCATGTTGTTTTAGGTATTTTCGTTATTTTGGTATCTATGCACGGGTTCATCCCACCTTTTGCTTCCCATGACCCGCCTACGGCTCCAGCTCCGTAGCTTAGGAGCCATCGGCGAACCATGGGACTGCCTCGTTCCTCTCCTACAGATCATCAGCTCATCGGCTCCAATATTACTAGGTGTCCATGGTATATAAGCCTAGAGTTCCCATAAATACCAAAATACCATAAAGTACTCAAAACAAGTGAATAGTCTTTGTAGAATTAAAAAATATTTATTTAGAAACAGTTCTTTTAATTTAGCGTCTTACAACTCTTCTACCAACTTTTAACGAATATTTCCATAAGCTAAGCATTATATTGATGTATCCTTTAATTCTAGGATCAACAGCCATATCGGAAAGTTTTTGAAGAAGTCTTGTCGCCTGCCCAAATAATCTAACAGATTCTCTCATAGCTCTTAAGTATGCCTCCTTATCTTTAGCTGAAGCCTTTGGTGCACCAAAGATATACAGGTTTCTTAAACCATTAACTTGGTCTTTATTAGCTATTATATGAGATAGAACATCAGTAAGTGATGCTCTATACAAAGGATCATCTATTTGCGAAAGAGCTTTAGTAATTACTGTTGCTTCCTTGTCAAGTAGTTTATCTATTTCATGAAGAATTTCTTTAACACTCATAAATCTCTCAGACATATAAATCTCCCATTATGATATATTTGTAGTATATTATTTTAAATTAGTGCAAATCGGTTTTGGAACTATATAATTTAGGTAGCGTATAGTTAAAAACTAAAATACCACCTAAACTATCAATTAGTAAGTAACATAACATGCAATACCCGGTGATAACCATTGATATCCCGTGATGAAGCATTAAAACTTGTAAAAGAATGGATTAAAAATGATAAAATAAGAAAACATGTTTACGCTGTCGAAGCAATAATGAGAAGATTAGCTAGATACTTTAACGAAGACGAAAACCTATGGGGATTAGTAGGGTTACTTCACGACCTAGACTATGATAAAACTAAGGATAACATGCCAATGCACACCAAAATAACTGCTGAGTTCTTAAAAGATAAGATGCCTCCTGAAGCTATTGAAGCAATAATGTCCCATAATGAGCTTTCCGGCATAAAACCAAAAACTAAAATGGCCTACGCGTTGATAGCCTCAGATCAAATTTCAGGGTTAATAATAGCTACAGCTCTGGTCATGCCTCATAGGAAGCTTGAGGAAGTTAAGGTTAAAAGTGTTCTTAAAAAAATTAAGCAGAAGGATTTCGCAAGAAGTATTCGGAGAGACAAAATAGCTATGGCATGTGAGAAACTGGATATAGAGCTTAGAAAGCTTATTGAGATTTCTCTAAATGCTTTAAAAGAGATCCATGAAGTCCTAGGCCTTTAAGATCTTGGAGAAAAGCATGATTAGCGCGATGAACTGAAGCAGTGAAGCACATATAACAGAGTTTTGTGAACCCAAAATATCTGTTAAGGGACCAGCAATAAACACTAAAGTACCTGAAAGACTAGTGACAGTGTACATTGACCCTAAAGCTGACGCTTTCAAATGGTTAGGAGCAAGCCTAGAAACAGTTAATACTAACGATATGTCATAGAACGGATAAACAGGTATAAGCCATAAAATAGCTGTTATAAAACCCCTACTTAAAGCAAGAGCTGTAACTAATATCGAGTAAGAGATTAAAGCTATTCTGTAAAGTTTTAAGCTTCCAATTTGGTCGCTTAGCTTTCCAACATAAGGTCTCACTATAGCTGCTATTAACGATGTTAAACCTCCGTAGAATATGCCGTAAAGTACTTCGTTTCTACCAAGTTCGACATAGAGTTTTATAGAGAGTACGTTGAAGGCCCATGAAATTCCAAAGTAACTTACACCTGCGGCTAAGAGGAAAAGAAGCATAGTTCTAGGTAGGTTCCTTATTCCCTTAAAATCGCTAACACCTTCCCCGTGTGCAACATCATATTTTCTAGGGAATGCTAAGTAAAAAACGATATACGATAATGCTAAGAAAAGGCCTGCAGTTAACGTTACCAAACTAACATTGCCAAACCCGTATATGAAGCCCATTAAACTACATCCTAAACCCCAGCCTAAGGATCCACCCAAGGTTACAACACCGTATCTAAAACCACTTTCCGTTTTCTCGGAAACTATAGGTGCAATTATTGAAGGCCATGAAGCAGCCCATGCTAGACTTGCAATGAACACGAAAAACTGAACATAAGGTATACCGAAGTAGCCTACAAGAGCAAGAGAGGGAGCTGAAAATAAGCCTAGGAGAATAAACTTTTTCCTTCCAAACCTATCAGCTAACATACCCCAAAAAGCAGACGACAAGACAGGAGCATATTCTGCAGCACTTAAGAGCAGAACGTCAGTATATGTTCCTCCTAGAAATTCCTTAATGTAAATTCTTGATATTGCATAGTATAGTCCCCAACCAAGTGCTTCGAGAAAATGTCCTACACTGTAAAACCTAATCCAGTATCTTTGAATATGCATAGCACTGTACCTTAAGCTACTTGAGTATCAATAAACAATCAGATAAAACTATATAAACTATTACACTATTACCTTTAAATACCCCTGAATATGTAAGCTAACTTCTTTACAAAATCGTCTATGTCTCGTACAATATGCACTTTTGCACCAAGAGTTTTCAAGTTATTAGCAAACACCTCGTCATGTATTGGCGGCGTTAAGACTATGAACTCAACGCTCCCCCTAATAGCTTTCCTTGCTTCACTTAGTGGATCATAACCTTTAACTGTCTGCTTAAGGTCAGAAATCATAACAACTATCTTTCTACCTCTTCTCCTAGAAACCTCGGAAAGAGCTAGAGCAATATTAGTCCATCCCTCAAATTTAAGGTTAAAGAGAAATTCTACTAAAGAGACAGGATTTCTCAAAGTACTCCTCGGTACGTGGATAACATTCTCTCTGAAAACTATGAGGTCGCTTATGCTTTTCACGAAGGTAGAGGCTATTAAAATAGCATGTTCAGCAAATTCTCTCATACTACCGCTAACGTCGACCAGCAGTACGACTTTGACGTCTTTTTTCCTAGTGTAATAAACTACGGGTTGTTCCTCAAACCTTAAAACATTGTATATACTGTCTCTAATGACGATGCTCGCTGTTTTCCTTTTGGTCTTTTTACGTTTCGACAGTAAAGCATATGATCTATACCTTGTTTTTAACCTTTGAACAATGATGGAAGCTAAGTGTAGTAAATTTCTTTTGGTTCTAGTATCTATAGCTGCTTCGTAAATTTCTTTAAGCAAACGTAATGTGTGGAAGCTTGCTCCATAAATTTTTACAATAAGAGGTAAGGCGCTAGTTTCTTTGGCGGAAGCTGAAGCTAGTAATGTATTTAGGAGATCAATTTTGTTTAGTAGAGTTTTCTCTAATTTCGATTTACTTACCTGTTTCGAAATTAATGAGTATTGCTTCATTAGTTCACCATATTCTTCAAGAACACTATTAGCCATATCATAGTATCCTACGTTGTCCTCTAAAAATGCTCTTCTATAGTATTCAAATGCTTTTGCTAGTTTAGCGGCAGCTTTAATAAGTAATTGCTCGTTAGGATTCAAGCCTACATATTTTGCCTTTTCAAGGACGCTCAAGGCTCTAGGATTAATATTAGAAATTATTCTGAGAATCTCGTCTTTACTTAGCTTGAATCTAAATAGTTTACTGACAATATATCTTTGAGATTCAAGTTTAATTAAGGGTAAAGAGTTTATGATCACGTCTCTGTCTTTATGGTCCTTGATTAAGGAGTCAACAGCTCTGGGATTATAGTTAAGCACTGAAGACAGTATACGCGAGCTTAGGAACCCGTGTTCTTTCAACAGGCTTACAAGCTTATTCTCATCGAGTTTCCTAACTTCCATAGGTGTTTCTGAGATCCTATGGACAAGTATTTGGGTTAAATATTTAGATATGTATCTTTTGTTTTTCTCGGAAGCATAATATGAAAGTTCAAGAAGCTTAGTCGTAGGCAAAAGTTCTAAATTTAGCTTGTTTTGTATAATGTCTTCGATAGAATCCAGGTAAAAGTCTTTTTCATCCTTTAATGCTCTAAGAGAGCATTTTTGCATATTCTTAAGCATAACGTAGTTTGCTATTTTATTTAAATCTTTGAAATTATACTCTATGCATTTTAAAGCTATAGACCTAACTTTATCCCTACTTAGTACTTCATATATTCCTCTTCTACTATCCTTCCTTATGATACCTAATTTCCGAAGCGTATAGAATGCTTGTTTTCTATTGGGGTTTCTAATTAGGTATTTCATTTTGGATATGGGGATTTTGTCTCCATAGTGGATTTTGAGCTCTCTAAGATGTGATTCAATGTCTTTCATTATCTTGTATTTTAAAGAACTTTTTCTTAAAATAAAGTTGTTAAATGTTTCTTCGAATATTTTCTCGAAATGTACCCTCTTAGCTAGAACAGATTTTAGTACTTCCTCAAATTCTATTACTGGAAGAGTATATGTCCCATTTTCTCTAATATAGCCTCTTAAAGAGCAGTAATTTCTCAATACTCTAATAGCACTTTCTATTTCGCTAATGCTTAGAGGAATTCCTTTACCTCTTAATTCATTACATAAACTAGTAAGAAAATTCAACAATTCTTCATCATTGAACACCAATTCATTTCTAGACGTTGCTTTCATTAGTTAAAGTTACCTCTTAAAATACTTTTCAACAACACTATATACTAGGTCTTCATCTTCACTTCTTTTGAGTAGCACAGAAAATGCTGCATCATAGAAGTCCTTTAAGTCAGCTTTCTTTTTTCCTCTCAATTTAGCTAAGCCGGTAGCCATTTGAGTCCATGCTACAGTATCCGCTGGCCCGGGTTTATGTAGTGCTTTATTTCTCAGCTCATTAACTACGGCTAAGACCTTAGATATGCTGTCTTCAGTAATCATTTTAAAGTCTTCGCCAAGCCTAAGCTTAACTATTTCTTTCTCAACCTCTTCAGGAGGGTATGTGAATTTTATTCTAACAACTCTCCTTAGAAAAGCATCGCTTAATTCTCCTTGAGCAATGTCTTCAGGGTTACTTGTAAAAATTACTTGAAATCCTTCACCTTTAGCTTTAAATACTCTTCTAAGCTCAGGTATGACTATTCTTCTCTTATCTATTATGTCAAGGAGCATGTTCTGGAATTCTTCACTACTTCTTCTAATCTCGTCTACTAGAACCCCTGCATCAAGTATTAAAGCTGCTAGTAGCGGTCTCGGTACGAAGCTTTCCTCGGTAAAGCCCATTTTCATAGCCATTAACGGGTGGAAGTCTCCGATAACTCTGTATTCATCGTAGTTTTCACTGCATGGAAGTATGAAAGCTTTCTTGCCTGCCCAAAGGGTTAAAATACCATATCCTACTTCAGTTTTTCCCGTTCCAGGAGGTCCCTCGAAAAGCACGGGTCTACCAGTGAGGAAGGCTGAGACAACAAGTGCAACTAGTTTTTCAGAAACAATAAGCTTAAATTTTTCACGTAGTTGTTCAACTATACCCTTAACTGATCTTACGGGTTTGAAAGGCTCAACTATGGTATAGTATGTTTCGTAAACCTTCTTCTCAATTACATCTTCAACTTCGCGCCTATACTGCATGATTAACCACTAACACTATCATACTATGTTTTCGAACGTTTCACCGTGAAGATTACCTACGCAAAACCTCTTATTTAAAGGTTAATGCTTTAACCCATTCTCTCTAAACGGCTCAAAGCTTCATCAAGTAAATCTATAACCTCCTCTATGTCTTTAGCTAATTCTTCACGTTCGTCCTCAGCTTCTCTTAGCAAATCAATAGCGTATTCTATGTTTTCCATTGCTTCATTAATTTTCTCCTTAAAACCCATGAATATTCAGCCTCAAAGTGTCTACTTTTATAATTTACTTGGGAACTTCTAGTTTAAAACACTTTATCCTTTATCGAGTAGTGGAAAGTGGCATGCAACATAGTGGTTATTACCGTACGATACTAATTTGGGCTCCTCTTTTGAGCAAATACTTTTAGCGAAGGGGCATCTTGGATGAAGTCTGCATCCTGAAGGAGGATTTATTGGATTAGCTATTTCACCTTTAAGTATTATTTTCTCTTTCTTTCTTCTAAATAGTGAAGGAACCGAGGAGAGTAAAGCTTTCGTGTAAGGGTGCATTGGATTATCTATTAGCTCTTCAGTAGATGCTATTTCAACTATTTTCCCAAGATACATTACGGCGATAGTATCTGAAATAAGTCTAGCAACCGCTAGGTCATGAGTTATGAAAAGTATTGACAGGTTATATAATGATTTGAATTTCATAATGAGTTTAAGTATAGAAGCTCTTAAAGAAACATCTATCATAGATACGGGCTCATCTGCTACAATGAATTTAGGCTTTAAAATCATAGCTCTAGCTATAGCTACTCTCTGTCTCTGACCTCCAGATAGCTGGTGTGGAAGTAGTTTGTAAAACATGTGTGCTGGTGTTAAACCTACATTTTCAAGCATTTTTAAAGCTTCTTCTTTAGCTTCCCTCTTATCAGCTATGCCGTGAACTATTAGGGGTTCGGCAATAGCGTCTCCAATACGCATTCTAGGATTCAGGGATGCGTGAGGGTCTTGGAATATTATTTGCATTTTTCTACGTAAAGGCCTTAATTCTTTCTCCTTAGCGAAGGTTATATCTTTACCTTCGAAAACTATTTTTCCTTCATCGGGTTTTTCTAAGCGTACAACTAACCTACCTGTCGTTGTTTTCCCGCAACCAGATTCTCCTGCAAGTGAAAATACTTGACCACTAAATATTTTAAAAGATATTCCATCAACTGCTCTTATAAACTGCTTTTTTCTAGTAAGTATTCTTTCGATAAAACTTTTCTGTACAGGAAAATACTTCTTCAGAGAGCTAACTTCCAGTTCTACCATGTTTAAACATCTCCTACGCGTAAAGCCAACATTTAACATATCTCCCCTTACCCACGTTTACTACCGGAGGTTCTTCTCTAGCACATTTCTCTATGGCATATGGGCATCTAGGGTGGAATCTACATCCCGAAGGAGGGTTAGCTAGGTCAGGTGGATTTCCTTTAATCTCCTTTATTTCTTTTTTAACGAAAACATCAGGTATACTTTGAATGAGTCCTTGAGTATATGGGTGCAATGGTTTTGAAAGTATTTCATCAGATGACGCGTATTCGTATAAGTGTCCAGCATACATTACCGCTATTTTATCTGCTCTTTCAGCAGCTAGGGAAATATCGTGGGTTATAAGTATTATTGAAGTTTTCAATTCCTCCTTTAAACTTACAAGTAAATCCATTATCCTGTCTTGAACTATAACGTCTAATGCCGTAGTAGGTTCATCAGCTATTATTAATTTAGGCTTTAAAACGGTAGCTAAAGCAATCATGACTCTTTGTCTTTGCCCGCCGGATAATTGATGAGGATAACTGTTAAGTCTGTTAGGAGGTAAACCTACTTCCATAAGCGCTTCAGCAGCCATCTTATATGCTTCCTTCTTACTCACATTTAAATGTTCAAGTATTGTTTCAACAAGCTGGTTTCCAACTTTCTGTAATGGATCAAGACTGGTTAATGGGTCTTGAAACACCATTCCTACCTCTTTTCCTCTAACCTTCCTTATTTCCGCCTCCGATAATTCAAGAAGATTTTTACCATCTAAAACAACTTTTCCGCCAACTATTCTTCCCTGAGGAGGTAGTAATCGAACAATAGCATATCCAAGTGTTGATTTTCCACTGCCGCTTTCACCTACTAAGCCAATCATTTCCCTACTGCTTACAGTTAAGGAAACGTTGTCTACTGCTCTAACAACACCTCTGCTAGTATAGTAGTATACTTTAAGGTTTTCTATGGATAGCAATGTTTTACTCATCTCCTCTCAGCCTCTCTTAGACTTAGAAGATCATTTAATCCCTCGCCTATAAGTGCAAAACCTGTAGCTAGAAGCATAATCATTAACCCTGGAAATGCTACCAACCACCAATAACCAGCTAGGAGATATTCGTGGCCAGCTCTTAAATCAGCACCCCAATCGGGTGTTGGTGGAGGTACGCTAAAACCTAGAAAGCTTAATCCTGCTTCGGTTAAAATAGCGTCAGCAATGTTCATTGTGAAAACAACTATAACCGTAGGTAAGAGGTTAGGTAGAATATGTCTAATAATTATTCTTGAGTCTTTAGCTCCAATAGCTTTAGCTGCTTCAACGTAAAGTAGCGACTTTATTGAGAGAGTTTGCCCACGAACCATTCTGAAATACGTTGGAATGTAGACTACAGCTATGGCTATTACGGCATTTACCATACTAGGACCTAAAACAGCAGCAATGGCTAACGCTAAAATTAAGCTTGGAAAAGCATACATACTGTCCATGACTATAGAGAATACTCTGTCAACAATTCTACCGTAGTATCCTGAAATTAAACCTAAAGGAACACCAACGCACATGGACAGTAATGTAGCAGAGATAACTACCGTTAAGACTGTTCTTCCACCATAAAGTATTCTTGAGAACACATCGTAACCTAAATTATTTGTTCCCATAATATGCTTTGGCGATGGTGGTTGGAGTGCTACACCAGCCTTCGTAATGGGGCTGTAAGGTGTTAGCAGTGGAGCAGCAATGGAGAGAACTATAATAGTTGCAACTATGGCTAAACCTAGTTTAAGCATTAAACCTGACTCTCTTATTTGCGGAATAATTGTTCTCCTAATTATTTTGAACCCTATATTCATTTTCCAACCTCAATACCTTATTCTAGGGTCTATTAGAGCATACAGTATGTCAACTATTAGATTAACTACTGAAACGAATATGGCGAAAAATACTATAGTTCCCTGGATTGTAGTGTAGTCAACATACTTTATTCTTTCAAGTAAGAACGTTCCCATTCCGGGCCATGAGAAAGTGGTTTCTGTTAGTACTGCTCCGGTGAGTAGTATAGCGAATTGGAGACCCATCATGGTTAATACGGGTATAAATGCGTTCTTCAAAGCATGTTTTAGAACCTTGAACTCACTTAACCCTCTTGCTCTAGCTGCCCTGATAAAGTCTTGAGATAGAACATCAATCATATTAGCTCTAACAAGCCTAGTATATGCTCCTGAAAGAACAATGCCTAGGGTAAGTGAAGGTAAGATCAAATGGTATAAAGCGTTCATTGTTATATCGAACCTGCCTGTAAGAATACCATCTAAAACGTAAAGTCCTGTTATAGGTTTCCAACCTATAGTCAATCCTGGATCTATTCTGCCACCTACGGGAAGTACTTTTAAATATACTCCGAAAATGAGTTGAAACATCATCCCGAGCCATGGAATAAACAGCGCATAAGCTACAATACTATATAGTCTTAGCGAAGTGTCTACTCTAGTGTAACATTTAACGCCAGCAATAGTCCCGGTGGTTAAACCTATTATTATACTTACTAGGAAACCGAAAATTGTTAACTCTATTGTTGCAGGTAAATGGTCTAGTATTTCAGCGAGAACGGGTCTTCTACCCCAGATAAGCGACCTACCAAAATCACCTCTAATAATTCCAAGAATATAATCTACATACTGAACATGGTATGGCTTATTTAGCCCAGCTTCCTCCTTTAACCTCTCAATGTATTCTGGAGGAGCTTTCATACCAACCATTGCTGTTATAGGGTCTCCTGGCATAATCCTTAAAATTATGAATACTATGGTTAGTAAAGTAAATACTATAGGTATTGTCATGAGCATTCTAACAACGATGTATGTCCTAAGTGTAGCCATGAACAATCACTTAAGTAGGTTGTAGGAAAAAAGTTTTAAGCTAAAATATTTTTCTATTTTCCTCATGCACCCCCCTATTCCTTCCAATATAGTAGCCAATATCTGAATAGCATTGTTGCATCTAGAACTATTCCGCCTACATTCTTCTTAGCAGCAACGAATAATTTTCCTTGTATTAAAGGTATTATTGGTACGTCTTCAGCAAGTATTTCCTGTACTTGTTCATAGTATGGTGTTCTTTCCTCTATGGTTTCTTTCATAGTTGCTTTATCAAGCAAGCTGTCTACCTCTGGGTTAGCGTATCCTGAGCCAGTCCATTTATTAGCGGCACTATGTAGGAATGGTGTTGTATAGTCATCTGGATCTATGTAGTCTGGATACCATCCGTATAATGATAATTGTAGTGCTCCTTTACGTGTAAACTCTAAATACTGTGTCCATTCAGCGTTCTTAATAGTTACTTTAATCATTCCTGTAGCTTCAAATTGCTCCCTAAGAACTGCCGCAAGGTCCTTCTCGGTGTCACCATAGTGTGTTGGCGTATACCACAATTCTATTTCTAACGGATTATCTTCGTTATAACCTGCTTGCTGTAGTAGGTTCCTAGCGAGTTCTAAGTTTGGCTCCTCGCCGTACTTCTCCTTGAAAACATCTTTGTGACTCCACATACCCTTAGGTATGAGGCTGTATAGCGGTTCCCATGTGTTCAGGTATACTCTTTCACAAATATCTGCTCTATCAATAGCTGCTGCTAAGGCTTGTCTAACAAGTTTGTTGTCTGTTCCAGGCATTTGCGTATTAATAATTATATATCTTATTGCTGCACCAGGGACCTCAATTACCTGAATATCTGGATTCTTCTTTAAACTTTCAATATCTGCTGGGTTCAGCGTTCTCCACGCAATATCTATTTCTCCTCTTTCAAGAGCAAGCCTTAACGTTGTTGCATCTTTAAAGAACCTTATAATAACTCTCTGAATCTTAGGTTTCTCACCATGGTAATACGGGCTAGCTTCCAGTACAAGCTCTTGATCTCTAACCCACTTAACGATCTTATATGGTCCTACACCACCTGCTGTTTGGTCGCTGTCTATTTCGTCAGGTTTGTAGTCTGGGTGAACCGGGAAGTATGGTGGTGTCGCTAATAATGCTAGGAAGTAAGACACAGGTTTCTTCAGTATGAATTTAACGGTGTAATCGTCAACAGCAACGACATCTTCAACAAACTCCGTTACTAGCCATGCCGGGTCTCCCTGTATCTTCATAACTCTCTTAATGCTTCTAACAACGTCATGTGCTGTACACGGTGTTCCATCGGCAAATTTCAAATCTTTCTTCAAATGGAATATGTATACCTTACCTTCCTCCTGAACTTCGTGAGACTCTGCAATACCATATGTAAGTTCAGTTGTTCCAGGCTTATACCTCATTAAACCCTCCATAACGTTGTTAAGTACTTCCCATGTGAAGAAATCGTAGGCGTTAGCAGGGTCTAGGTCGCTGACCTTGTCGGTAACACCTATAACTATTTGGGAAAGTGCTGGAGTAGGTGAAGGACTAGGACTTGTGGTCGGCGATGGTGTTGCCGTGGGTTTAAATGTTGCCATAAACGCGGCTGCTACTGCTAGGAGGACAATGGCTGCTATGATTAATGCTTTCATATTCAATAACATAGCTTTCCTCATAACCTACACACACCTATGCTTATCTTAGTATTTTATGCTAAAGTCGGCTAAGCGTACCTAAAAAATTTTTCTCATTAAAACCTAAAGACCTTTAACTAAAATTTAAAGAAACAATCTTACGTCATAATACTTTTTAGCGAAAAAGCAATTTGTGTTACTGTTCTAAGTTTTTCCCTTAAAACACCTATTTGAGGCCTATAGATGATTATTTCTTTAACTCCCTCCTTAATATCTAGTCCAAGTACTTTAGCTACTACTTTAACTTCCATTTCTCCTCTAACAATAGCTGCTCCTTCACCATAGCTTGGATTAAGCTCTATAATTATGGGTAAAAGTATTTTATCCCATTCGTCCTCAGTAAGCATGTTCTTCAGAAACTCTAGTTCTTTACGTCTGAACATGTGTATTGTTCCATCTCTGCAAACTACGTGGGGGTATTTTTCGGAAAGAAGCTCCTTAAGAGTCTTCTTAGTGTAAGGCAAGTGAACATTAGCTAGTCTTAAAAGCTCTTCTCTAAGCAGCTCTTCCCACAGTATTTCTCTTTCACTCATTCTCCACGCCTTCTAGCTAGGAGAACTTTAACTCTCTTAAGCCTAGCTCTTTCCTCTCTTTCTCTCTCCTCGAACTTCATAGATAAGTACTTAATAGTTGCTTGAATCCTAGGTATTAAAATGTGTTCAAGGACATTAACTCTTCTCCTCATCTTCCTAATTTCAATACCTAGTCTTTCAAGTGTTTTCTCTACTTCAGCGAGTTCTATAGATAGTTTAAGTAGTTCTTCAAATCTTCTAGATGCTTCATCAATGTATAGTGAAGTATCTGATAGTATGTATCCTCTTTCACTAAGTTTTCTCTCGGCGTCTACAGGTTCTAGTAAGGGGACTTTTACACCCATAATGTTTTGTGTACCGAAAACTATTTCGAAATCTCTTTCAACACCAAGCATTTCCTTAGTTAAAAAAGCTCTACCGTGGAAACCGTAGGCAATAGATAGTGCCTCATATGCTTTAGAAAAATGTTTGTTAAGCTTTTCCCTTTTCTTAACAGCATTACGTGCAATGCTTAGGAATTCCGCAACAAGTATTGTTAAACGTTCTCTTAGTATTCTATGAATTCTCCTAGCTAAGACAAGTCTTCTCTTAAGCTTAATAAGCTCTATTTTCGTAGGCCTAACTTTCAAAATTTTCGCAGAGCTCATTAGCTAAACCCTGTGATTTAAAAGGTGATGAACGTTAGACTTTCTCCCTGTACTTCGGATGATATTTTCTTATGAACTCCTCTTTTATCAGTTTAAGGTCTTCTTCGGGAATTATGGATAGCAAGTCCCATGCAATATCCAATGTTTCCTCTATAGTTCTTCTCTCGTATTCTCCCTGCTTAATGAATCTAGCTTCGAATTCATCAGCAAACTTCAGATACTTTTTATCTCTCTCACTTAAAGCCTCCGTACCAACTATGACAGAGAGTTCTCTTAAGTGTTGGCCTTCAGCATAGGCGGCGTAGAGCTGCATGAAAACGTCTCTATGGTCTTCTCTTGTCTTACCAGGTCCAATACCTTCCTTCATAAGTCTTGAAAGTGAAAGGAACACGTCCATGGGCGGGTATATTCCCTTCCTATGTAAGTCTCTTGAAAGAACAAGTTGTCCTTCTGTAATGTAGCCTGTGAGATCGGGTATTGGATGTGTTATGTCGTCGTCGGGCATTGTTAATATGGGCATTATTGTTACTGATCCTTTCTTACCCCAAATCCTTCCAGCTCTCTCATACATAGTAGCTAAGTCTGTATACATGTATCCCGGATATCCTCTCCTACCTGGTACTTCTTCTCTCGCAGCAGACATCTCTCTTAGAGCTTCGCAGTTCGACGATATTACCCCATTATCTACTACTAACATGTGTGTTGGTTTCACTGTTACATCATATACGTACTCTTCATCGTTGTTTCTAATGTACTCTACTTTCACTACTTTATCTAAAACATAGTTGCCTTTAATG
>Ga0190363_1000111_pt1 | contig 44631 bp, 45 predicted proteins | sample 48721867_MG_FD_161272 | JGI IMG/M metagenome (GOLD analysis project Ga0190363, IMG submission 161272) | Hydrothermal vent microbial mat bacterial communities from Southern Trench, Guaymas Basin, Mexico - 4872-18-6-7_MG | ecosystem: Environmental > Aquatic > Marine > Hydrothermal vents >...
TGTTGCTCTGGGCGAGCGTGAAGACAAGAGAGAAATACTGGGTTCCAGTCCCTGTCTCCATCAAGCTGGCACCTCCAAAGATATACACGCCGAAAAAGGGGCTCCTCGGGATACTCGGCTTCACGGTTGCTGAAACAGCCCTCATACGGAAGGACTTACGCTCCCTGATACGGCGGAAGGAGATGACAAGTTGGATCGCCATACCGGTTATAATGTGTATCGTAACGATCATCACTACACCATGGAACCCCACGGCATCCACGATGTATAAGATGCTCTTCTTCATGATGCCGGGGTTTGGAATACTGTTACTCGCCTTTTTCCTATCCATCGTAGGTATCGGCCAAGAGGGGAGTGCCTTCGTCAACCTGCTGAAAGCTCCACTCGGAGCAAGGCAGATCGTTAGGGCGAAGCTCGCCGCGGCGCTGTTGCCCTCAACCTGTGCACTAGCCATCCTCATGGTCTTCGTTCAAGCGCTGGTTCAACCCAGATTAGAGGTTATGCTGGCAGTAGCCGTTGCAGGCTTCGCCGCGCTACTAGAGGCAACGTTGGTAGGGCTGGCTGTTGGGGCGCGTTACCCCGACTTCACGGAAGTTCCAAGGGCTCGATTCGTCAGCAAGGGGGGAGCCCTCCTAGGAATGGCCTTAATGGGTGCAGCGGTGGTGGCCACATGTTCGCCCATCTTCGCCTATCCCTTCTTCCTATCGGAGTTACTTAGCCTATCCACGGCAACCGCCATAACAGTAGCCATCGCCACCGCCACCTGCTACTTTGGCTACCGAGCGGCCACGTCAGGGGCGCAACAACTCACAAAAGAAGGTGAGATTTGTAGTAAAAACGGATGGAGGTGAGAATCGATGAAAATCGAAAACCTGAAAGGAGGCTTCAAGGTGTGGGCCGTCATTATCGCGGTGCTTGCTATAGCTGCCACCAGTTTCTCGTATACATACTCAAAGGCCACGACGGATCTGAGGAAAACGTTAGAGACAGTGAAGCTTGTTGGCTTAGACAGCACGGGAGTCACGTTTACGGTGGACAATCCAACCGACGTACCTATAAGAATAGAGACGATCAATCTAACGATTTACGTCAATGAAACCGTTTTTGGTCGCTGCTTTCAAAGCTTCATCCCAAAGCTTCAACACGTAAACCCAGGCGCGAAAGGGAGGGCTTTCTACGTGCATGTCCCATATTGGCTAGCATACAGCGACATATTCGAGAAGAATGGAACGCACAGCCTCAAAATAACCGGAGAAGTAACGGCATCAGCAACCTATCTCTTCATCACGGTTTATGAGACATTACCCCATCGATGTACAGACGACATGGCTCATCGAAGTTTAACTAACACAGATCCAGTCAGCCAAATAATATGGCGTTCAAGAATCTTTCCTGAACATGTTCTATTCTCACTGGCAGATTAAGCGGTGGTTTTGAAAGGATCTCAGCGACCCGGATGATGTTCGCTGCGTTTATGGATGCGTGATACAGCGATGCGGTGAACAAGCCTCCATTGGTGGAATTGTAAAGCCACGTGTAAGAGTTTAGAAGTGCGAAAATGGTGAACCATAGGAAATTATGATATTTGACCGCCATCACGCTATCTTTAACTGCAAAGTGTGGCCAATGCCATAACGCCCACAAAAAAAGCTAGAGAGCGCTGTGCTTATTCTGCAACGCTGGTAACGCGTAGCCTCTCCATCCTATTTCCTCCCACATATTCATTAGAAAATTCGCAATTAGGATCAGAGGAAACTCAGCTAGCTTCATAAAGTCCAAACTGTAAGCTCCCCCAGTTACGGACCATAGCAAGACTGCACAGGCTGCAAGAACGAACCCTAGTTGAGGTCATTATAGTTGTCTCAACGGGTGAGAGTGGGTTGCCCCCAGCTGTGGAGGCGATGATCCGGGGCGTAGAGGAGTCAGTGCATATCCAGGTCTTCGTGACGCCCACCTGCCCCTACTGTCCTCTGATGGCCACTGCAGCCCATAGGTTCGCCCTCATCAACCAGAACATAACTGCTGACGTCGTTGAGGCCGTCGAGTTCCCAGAGCTGGCCCATCGATATCGGGTGATGACCGTTCCCAAGACGGTCATAAACGACGAGGTGGAGTTCGAGGGCGTCATACCCGAGCGGGAGTTCGCAGAGTTCTTGCTCAAGGCCGTTGGGGTTGAGGAAAATGTCCCTCTTCCTGACGAGTAGGCCATCACACGACATCTTCGTCATCGAAGCGGGCCCGGCGGGCCTAACAGCGGGTCTATACGCTGCGAGCATGGGCCTTAAAACCCTCATCTTGGAGGGGGGCCTCATCTAGGCTGAGCCTGGCCCACAAGATAAGAAACTACCCCGGCTTCCCCGGGGTGTAAGCGGCCAAGAGCTGCTGGAGAGGATGAGGAGGCAGGTGCTGGAGATTGGGGCTGAGGTCAAACAGGGCGATGCTCTAGCCCTAAGCCTCATCGGACCGGTGAAGATGGTGACAACGAGGGAGGAGACCTACAGGGTCTACACCGTCATCTTGGCCATAGGGCTTAGGAGAAAACGAAGCCGAATAGAGGGGGAGGAACGACTATTGGGCCTGGGCGTCAGCTACTGCGCCATCTGCGACGGCCCCCTCTTCAAGGGGCGAAGAGTCACCGTCGTGGGCCATGGAGATGAAGCCGTGGAGGATGCACTGCTCCTAGGCGGCATGACCTCAAAGACTTACTTCATACCCCCTTAAGGGGTTCACAGCGGAACAGCTGGGGAGGCTGAGAGGGAGCGGCATCGAGGTCGTCGAGGCCAAGGTCGAAGCGATAGAGGGGGAGGACTTAGGCCTTGAGGCTTCGAGTCGACGACGAGACTAGGAGGCTGGAGGTGGACGGCGTCTTCATAGTCACCGAGGCTGCCCCGCTGACCGACATCCTAGCCAAGAGCGGATTGGAGATCGACGAACGGGGATGCATAAAGGTGAACCGAAGGCAGGAGATGAACATCGAGGGCGTCTATGCGGTGGGCGACTGCACCTGCGGCGGGATGCAGGTGGCGATAGCCGTCGGGGAGGGGGCCAGAGCGGCGATAAACGTCGTCGCCTACGTCGGGAGGAGGATGAAGTCGTCGCCCCTCAGGCTCTAAATCGATAATTTTCCTATAAGATTTATTTTAAGGTATTTTTAGATATCTCGGCATCCTTGTTTATATCTCCGATACTCCTCTCCAAATACTCTCTCTATATAGGACTCCTCTCTTCACAATATAATAATGACACTAGATGATTGCTATGATCGATAGGAGAAGGACATACCCGGATCACCCCAATAGGGTGATCCCCATTTAAAGAGAGATAGAAGCCTAGGAATTGAGGATTGCGACTCTTATTATATGTTCCTGAAGTTATCAACTTGGAGATTTCTATGCCAGATATCTTACGAATTGAACGGAATTCTCTGACGCCTAAAGATGTTAAGATGATCCCAAGGGTGAGGAGTGATGATCCAGCGATGAGACCCAGGGTTTCATCGATCAATAACTTCCAGATGTGATATATTGACGCCCGGGGTCACAAGTAGCCGGTGGGAATGTCCAAAAGCCACCAGCCGATGGCTGTGGTTGAGGGGAGAACTCTCCCCCCCATATATTCTCCGGGTTTTAGATAGGATAATGCACCAAAGATAGCTAAGCAAAGGAAGGAGAGATGGAATGGGAGGCTCGTATCTCTCCTTCTAGGTTATCGGCCTTTATCCGTGATAGGCGCATGGCGTTGAGGATCACGGCGAGGGATAGGCCCATATCTCCTATCGCCACTGCAAGCCAGAGGGTTATCAGCCCTGGAAAGGTGAGTATCGCGAAGCTCCCCTTAATCAATATAGATGCGATGATATTCTCCTTCACCACCTCCAGCGTCTTATCACTCAGCTTGATGAGATAGGGAAGCTTTGACAGGTCATCCTGCATCAAAGATATATCAGCGGTTTCGAGAGAGACACCACTGCCTATAACCCCCATGGCTATGCCGACCGTAGCTGTTGCGAGGGCTGGAGCGTCGTTGACACCATCTCCAACCATGGCAACATGCCCATATTCCTTTGATAATTCTCTTATTATCCTCACCTTATCCTCTGGCAGAAGCTCGGAGTAGAATTCATCTATGCCTAGCTTTTGAGCTATCACTTTAGCTGTTCTCTCGTTGTCACCAGTTATCATTATGGTCTTCAACTGCCTCTCTTTAAGGGCTTTTATGGTGGCTAGGGTTGCATCACGTATCTTATCCATCACAGCGATTAATCCAACGATCCTCTTCCTATTACCGATAAATACCACAGTCTTTCCTTCACTTTCAAGCTTCTGTGCTAATTCTTCTGGGATTTCTATAGATAATTCTTTGAAGAGTCTTCGATTTCCAATAAACCACCTCTCATTTTCGATATGTCCAGTTACCCCTTTACCCGGTATAGCTTTGAATTCTTTAACCTCTATTAAATTCACCTTTTCTCTTTCAGCCTTCTCCACGATCGCCTTAGCTATGGGATGCTCCGAGTAGATTTCAAGGGAGGCTGCCTTGATGAGCACTTCGTCACGGGGGTGATCTAGGCTGATGATATCCGTCACTTCCAATCTTCCTTCCGTCAGGGTTCCCGTTTTATCGAAGGCGAAGACCTTAACCTTACTTATCTCCTCGACGTAGGCACCACCCTTTATGAGGACGCCGTTTCTGGCCGCACTAGTTATAGCCGACACCATCGCAACCGGCGTCGAGATCGCCAAGGCACAGGGACAGGAGACGACCAGGAGAACCAGGGCCTTATAGAACCATTCATCGAAGGGAAAGCCTAGAAGGAGAGAGGGAACCACCGCTATGACCACCGCGAGGATTATGACGGAGGGCGTGTAATACCTTGAGAAGCGATCTATGAACCTCTCCATCGGAGCCTTTCTCATCTGAGCCTCCTCAACGAGCCTGATGATCTTCGAAAGAAGCGTCTCACTCGCCCTCTTCGTAACTCTAAGCTCTAAGAACCCCTCATTATTCAGCGTACCTGCATAGACTTCATCTCCCACCTGCTTCATCACGGGGAGAGATTCGCCTGTTATCGGCGCCTGATTGACGCTGGAAACCCCCTTAACCACCACGCCATCCACGGGGATCTTCTCACCTGGCCTGACGAGAACGATCTCTCCGACATCGATCTCCTCAACCGGAACCTTCATCTCTCTTCCATCCCTTCTAACCACCGCGGTCTCGGGGGCGAGTTCCATTAGGAGGCGTATCGATCTTCTAGCTCGCTCAGCGGCGTATTCCTCTAGGAACTCCGCGATATAGAAGAGGAAGATAACTGTCGCGCCCTCTTCGCCATGTCCAATGAGAAAACTGCCGATCGCCGCGATGATTATAAGAAAGTCTATATTAAGCCTCCTTCTAAAAAGGAGGGAGGAAACTCCCTCTTTTGCTATCTCATATCCCGATAAGATAATGGTTAGGATGAAGAGAATCTCCGCTGGTGTTCTTAAATGAAGTACAAACTCGAGGATCAGCCCTAATGTTAGAAGGATGGTGGAGATGGAGATTATCCTTATCTCCTCTCCCCATTCATGTTCCTCATGATGTTCCATCTCATGGGTATGGGAGTGAGTCATTTCTCCCCTCTTTCACACCTATATTTATTAACTTAATGCTAATGAAAACCACATTTTTAATAATATTTATTAGATGGAAGATGGAATCTTATTATATGCCAGTGATAAGCATCTCCCTCTCATCGAAGCTCCTCGACCAACTCGATCGCTTCATCGAGGAGGTGGGCTATTCAAGTCGCTCCGAAGCCATAAGGGATGCCCTTAGAGAGGTAATCCTGGAGCACGAATTGAGCAGATTTGAGAAGGGAAGAGCCATGGCAACCATAACCGTCATCTCCGATAAAAGGAGGAAGGATGTTAGTGAAAGGCTTATAAGACTTAGACACGACTACGACGATATAGTTTCAGGTAACATGCATATTCATTTAGGGGAAATATATTGCTTAGAAATATTCATAACTGAGGGAGAAATAAAAGAAATACTGGAATTCATAGATAAAATTAGATCAATTAGAAAAGTGGAACAAGTAAAATATGTTATTATTCCTATTGTAAAGGGCTAATCATTTTACACCACGGTAGAGATAGAGTTCACAGGGTGTAAAAAATAAATCATAAGATCTTCCTTGATCCCTTCATAATCTTAATTCAAGCTGGGATACTCTTCAAGACGTTCTCTATCCTTTCTTGAGACTGGTAGTTCTAATATATTGTTAACAAATATCCTTGACTCTTCAAACATGGGTTTATGTCGTATTCCATAACAATACTAAAAATAGAGAAATTAATTCAGAGAAGGTCATCATTAAGAATACCTAGCATTTTGGCCATCTTTTCATAGCTCTCGGGGAGCTGATACTCAGGCTGCATAGATCTTCTAAAGGGTATGTGTCTGCCGGTCTTCTCTATATGCCTTAAGCCTTTGAGGAGATCCTCAGCATCCTGTGGCGGTAGGGAGAAGATTATCTCGTCGTCTCCGGCCATCGCCCGGGCTCTGTCGCCCATACAGGGCAGCGTGACCCAGCATCTCCCAGTCTTCAGGGTCGGCACGACAGCGTAGACGCAGGCGGCGTGGCCACTGAGCTTGACTTCAACATCTAATCCATCTCTATATGCGATGCCAAGTAGTAGAATCGTCAGCTGAGCTGTATTACAGTAGATGGCGATGACATGGGGTTCAAAGGGCGCTGAGGCGAGAGGGGCTGAGAGGACGCCTATGTAGCGTCCAGGCTCTAGGCGTGGAAACTCCCTCGAGGCCCAGATAGCCCCGGCCTCGAGGGTGGCGACATCCTGCGGATAGCGGTTATAGCCCTCTAGGAAGAATCTAGGCGGCGGCTCCAGGCCGTAGCCGATGACGGGTTCAGGGCACCACATATCCCTCTTCAGTTCGGCCACAATCAACCCTTCGCGTCTGGACATGGCGAAGGCCTGGCAGGTTGAGAGGTGATGTCCCAGATCTCTTAGGGGTCTCAGCGCCTCACCTGGTATCTCATCCTCCGACTCCAGCAGCCTTATGGCGAGGGGATAGGTCTGAAGCCTAAGCTGGCTCTCAAGTTGCCTATTCAACTCTCTTAGGGCATTCATCTCCCTATGTAGATCTCTGAGGTGATAGGGCTTACGGTCAACCTTCAGTCGCTTCGCTCTTGCGTATTATGATAGCGTTGAAGACGATGTTATTCGGGATTAGCACCCTTGTCGAGTCATCCACAGATCTTATCGCAGTGTGCATTATACCTATGTCCTCGACGATGCCCTCCCGCGGCTCTCCAGCTGAGCGGTTGTAGATGATGACATGGTCTCCGATCCTGAAGGGTCGGGTGATGGCTAGGAAGATACCTGAGACGGCTTGGGTCAACACATTCTGAGTGGCGAAGCCCACGACGAGACCTGAGAAGGAGCCGATGGTTATGGCAGCTGAGGGATTGACGTTGAAGACCGAGGTCAACGTCGACAATAGGACGGCGACCCCAGCGATCCTAGTGATCGCCCTCAGCGACCCAGCCGTCCCGATGTCGGAGATCTCAAGGGTTGAGAGATAGACTGCCTCGGCGATGGAGCTCACAGCCTTATAACCCAGTATGAGGATGACAGCCGCATCGATATAGCTTGAGTAACCTACGAGAGAAGATAACATCTCCACCTCGGCCAGCAGCCAATCGAGTAGGAGCATCACGGCGACGACGAGAACCGAATAGGCAACAGCCTTCAAGACGCCTCTCATCCAGGCCTTAACCAAGGCGTAACCCTAAACCTCTACCTCCACGGGCCTTAAAAAGATGAGTCCGATAGATTTAATCGATTGGCGGCTACCCTTCTCTAGGTGTCTCTTTTGGAGAGGACGGTTTGGATAGTTAGGGATCACCTTCGATGCACCGGCTGTCGACGCTGTGAGATCGCCTGCAGCCTACACCATGAGGGATGGATATGGCCTGAGGCCTCGAGGATAAGGATCTTCATGCCCTTCCCAGGCCTTGAGGTCATCCATCTCTGCGCCCAGTGTGATGACTACCCCTGCGTGGAGGCCTGCCCCGTGGAGGCTCTCAGCGTCGATGAGAGGACTAAGGCCGTGTTGGTTGACCGGGAGAAGTGTACCGGATGTGGGGTCTGCATAGATGCTTGCCCAGGGCAGGTTCCCTTCCTCCATCCCAAGGATGGGAAGGCTACCATCTGCGATCTCTGCGGTGGAGACCCTGAATGTGTAAAGGTCTGCGTTGAGGCCGGCTATAGGGCCATCTATGCGGTTGAGGAGGAGGTGAACGTCAACCGCAAGCTCTTCGCTAGACCCCCCTTGGAGGTGGCTCGGGACATAGCCGTAAACCTCTACGGGGAGAAGGGTTTGGAGGTGGTCTGATGCCGAGGGGATACACAGGTAAGATTCTAGACGTAGATCTCACCGAGGGGAGAATAAGGGAGCTCAAGCTTCCCTGGAGAACCATGGAGGACTTCTTCGGAGGGAGGGGCCTAGCGGCTAAGATACTATGGGATCGCCTCGGAGACCACTGGTCTGAAGTCGACCCCCTCGGCCCTGAGAATCTATTCATCGCCCTCACTGGCCCCCTGACGGCATTCTATCCCGGCTCGAGGGTATGCGTCTCAGGTAAATCTCCCCTTAGCAATGGGGTAGTCGGCTCCACGACGAGCACCGAGTTCGCCATGGAGCTCAAGGCAGCTGGCTACGACGGTGTCATAGTCTCCGGCCGAGCAGAGAAGCCGGTTTATCTGCTGATCACCGATGAGGGCTGCGAAATAAGAGATGCAAGCCACCTATGGGGAAAGATCGGCGAGGAGACGATCAAGCTGCTCAATCGAGAGGTGAGAGAGCTTCTCTCCAAGCCTCGTAGGGGGCTGCAGCGAGAGCCCGGCTTCCTCTACATAGGGCCAGCAGGTGAGAATAGGGTGAGAAATGCAGCTGTGATGACAAAGCTGTTTCACGCCGCCGGCTATGGAGGCTATGGAGCCGTCATGGGATCCAAGAACCTAAAAGCCATAGTCGCAAAAGGGTCTGGACCACTGCCTGAGGTGGCGGCTCCTGAGACGGTGAAGATCCTCTGGCGGGAGGTCCACCGGGAGCTTATTAAGAGAGATAGGATGCGGCGATGGGGCACTGGCTACGGTGGCTACTATGTGGCCGCTGACACAAGCTCGGAGCCCGTCCGGAACTGGCAGGAAGAGTGGCATGATGAGAGGCGCTTCGGAGGCCCCAACTTCCAATTCAGATTCTGGGTTAAACCCTATCACGCTGACTTTAACTGCACCACCAGCTGTATGAAGATCAGCTGTATCAAGACGGGTAAATGGAAGGGAGACATAACTGATATGCCAGACTATGAGATGGAGGCCTACCTCGGACCGAACCTCGGCGTCTTCGACCCTGAGGGCGCCATCCATCTGAGCGCGGTCATCGACAACCTAGGGCACTCCGGTATAAACATCGGGAACACCATGGCCTTCGCCGCTGAGCTGTATCAGCGGGGCGTCCTCACCGAGGAGGACTTGGGATTCAAACTGGAGTGGGGAGATGTGGAGGCCTTCGATAGGCTTGCTCACATGATTGCGAGGCGTGAGGGTATAGGAGACATACTGGCCGAGGGAACCTACAGGGCGGCGCTGAAGATAAGGAAACTAAAAGGCGTCGACGTTCTCAGATATGCGGTTCACGTTAAGGGCATTGAGGTTGGAGCTCATGGCATTCGAAGCGGTAGGGATTATCCGACGCCTATAGGCTATGCAGCTTCACCTCAAGGTGGTGATCACACCTCGACGACGAGGGACGGCTATGAGGATATGGCTTGGAGTGTCTTCGGAGACTCCGCCGTTGTCTGCTCCTTCTGCTTCCATGACCCCCTCATCTGGGAGTTCGCCAGGGCTGTGACCGGATGGGATATCTCCAAGCATAGATGGTGCACCGAACATGGGAGGCGTATTATAACATTACAACAGGTCTTCATCCTGTTAGGAGGCCCAGATGTCTATTGGGATCCCGATAAGGATTTCGACAATCCACCCAGATTCTATGAGCCTCTCCCTAGCGGACCTTATAAGGGGATGAAGGCCGACAGAGAGATTGTTGAGCGGATGAAGAGGGAATACTTCAAGGTGATGGGATGGGATGAACGTGGAATACCAACTCGGGAGACCCTCCAGAAGCTTGGGCTAAGCTACCTTGATCCCCCTCTGCAAGAGATGAGGAGATAAACAGTTTTTTCTAACCCCTTCAAAACCCTATTGTCATTAGGAGTATAGGCTATGAGGGTCAAGGTGCTCGTCTTCGGCGAGCTCTCAATCCATCTAGGGTGGAGTCTAGACCTAGAGCTGGAGGAAGCCGCAACCATTAGATCGCTCCTCAAACTCCTATCCGATAGAGCTGGCAAATCCATAAAGATGGATGATGGGGTTACGGTGTTGGTGAACGGCAGCAACATAAGTCTTCTAAAGGGTTTGGAGACGGAGCTGAGAGATGGAGACTTAGTGGTGCTACTACCCCCGCTCTCAGGGGGATAAGCAGAAAGCCTTTTTCCCCTAAGCGGTGAGGCTTAGATGGTGAGAGGTTGAAGGGTTGGAGCGGTAGGCTTCTAAGAGTTGATCTCTCAAAGGAGAAGTGTATCGTTGAGGAGTATCCCGCTGACCTGGCAACGAGATTCGTAGGGGGCAGAGGTTTCGCGGTAAAACTCCTCTGGGATGAACTCCCTCCAGGTACGGATCCCCTCGGCCCTGAGAATCTCTTGGTCATCGCGGCAGGCCCCCTCACGGGATACGCCATACCGAGCAGCGGTAAGCTCGTCGTCGCCTCCAAGAGCCCCCTCACCGGAGGATACGGCGATGGAAACGTTGGAACGAGGGCCGCCGTCCAGCTTAGGAGATGCGGCCTAGACGCCGTCGTAATTAGGGGGAGGGCTGAGAAGCCTTCTTATCTATTGGTGGAGGGAGATAGAGCTGAGATTAGGGATGCCGGAGACCTCTGGGGTGTAGATGCCTTCAAGGCTGAGGATCGGCTGCTTGAGGAGCATGGTAGGGATACCGGGGTTCTCCTGATAGGGCCCTCCGGGGAGAATCAGGTGAGATTCGCCACCGTCGTCTCCCAGAGGGGGAGGGCGGGTGGAAGGCCGGGTATGGGGGCCGTTATGGGATCCAAGAATCTGAAGGCCGTCGTCTTTAAAGGCGATAAAGAGCCGGAGGCTGCAGATCCTAAGAGGCTGAGGGAGCTGGGCCGTGAGGCCTATAGGGTGATCACGGAGAAGGAGAACTACGGCTTCTGGCGGCGTCAGGGGACGATGGCCACCATAGAGTGGTGCCAGGAGAATAGCACTCTTCCAACCTATAACTTCAGAGAGGGCGTCTTCGACGAGGCCGACGCTATAAGCGGCTCAACGATGGAGAGGATGGTCATCAAACAGAGGGGCTGCCCCAACTGTAATATGATCTGTGGAAACATCATTCAAGACCATGAGGGCCTTGAGAGCGAGCTGGACTATGAGAACGTCGCCATGCTAGGCAGCAACATCGGCATCGGCGACCTCAAGAAGGTTGCCGTCCTAAACAGGGTCTGCGACGAGCTTGGGTTGGACACCATCAGCGCTGGGAATACCCTAGGCTTCGCCATAGAGGCAGCTGAGAAGGGCCTATTAGACATCGACGTCGCTTGGGGCGACTACGAGGGCGCCAAGAGGCTGCTGATAGACATAGCCTATCGGAGAGGAGACGCTGGGAGACTTCTAAGCCTGGGCGTAAGGGAGGCGGCTGAACGCCTTGGAGGCGGGGCCTCCGACTTCGCCATCCATGTCAAGGGGCTTGAGTGTAGCGCCTATGACTGCCACCTCTGTCCAGGTATGGCGTTGAGCTTCGGCACCTCCCCGATAGGGGCGCATCATAAGGATGCATGGGTTATCTCTTGGGAGATCTCCAGTGGTAGGAGGGCTGAGTATATCCCGGAGAAGGCGGATAAGGTCATCGAGTTCCAGAGGATTAGAGGCGGGATGTTCGAATGTCTAGTCACCTGTAGATTCCCCTGGATCGAGCTGGGCTTTGAGCTCGATTGGTATCCAAGGTTCCTCGAAGCTGCGACAGGTGTCTCCATGAGCCTCGACGAGCTCCTCACCCTAGGCGACAGGGTCTACGCCCTCATCAGAGCCTTCTGGGTGAGGGAGTATGGCGGAGAGTGGAGTCGGAGGATGGACTATCCCCCGAGGAGGTGGTTCGAGGAGCCACTGACGAAGGGGCCGTTGAAGGGCGCCCATCTAGAGCTGGAGGGCTATGACAAGCTGCTTCAGGCCTACTATGATAAGCGAGGCTGGGATGAGCGGGGTATACCAACTAGGGAGACCTTCAGAAGACTTGGTCTAGAGAGCGAGGTGAGGCAGCTGGAGAGATTTGTGGAGCTCCACTAACCCCTCTTTCTCGCCCTGAGAAGCATCTGATGAGGTCTACTGCTCCTGGATGGAGCCTTTAGGCTTAGATGCCATATCTCATCCAGATAGCCCTCAAAGGCATCTAGGAAGCTTGGAAGCTCCAGGATCGGGATCACTGGGACGCCGTATATTATTCTCCTAGGCGGAGTGGTCAGCGATAAGATTAGGGGTATGAGGGTGGCCACGCCCCATCCCTCGATGAGGAGAAGCTCGGCGGCCTCCCCGCTCAACGCCTCAACTCTTCGACGTTGTCCCTCAGCCATCTCCTCTAGCGCTGAGCCTCTCAGCCCCCTCATCCAACGCTTACACTCGGCGCAGAGAACGTAGGGCCTCCTCAGGGCTGCCAAGTCGATCTCCCATCTTCTACCATCCGCCCTAAACCGGAGATGTCTATGAACCTCGAAGCCGTTCTCCTCGAGGATGTAGGCGGCCATCTCCTCGAACTCCCTCCAACCCAGCGCCCTGGAGACTTCCTCGATGTCGGCTCCAAGCTCCACCGCCCTCACTGCGAGCCTCAGCCTCTGAACCATAGAGGCCTCAACTAGGCCGTTGGAGAGCTTCACCAGGCCCTTGGAGGCGAGTTCGTCGATGAGGGTTTCTAAGGTTTCGTTGGGTATCCTCAACCTGTCGATCAGCTCATCGAGTGGAGCGCAGCCTTCACGGGTTCCCTCTAATAAAGCTAGGAGGAGCCTCCGCCTTAGAAGGCTCATACATCATTTTATGTTTCTAAACGATTTAAAGGGGTGGAGCCGATGAGGTATCCAAGCCTCACCATCCGCCGCGTGGAGAGGGCGACTACCCTGAGGGATTTCCTCCTCAGCCTTGGGGAGGAGTATCTCTACGCCTATGAGCGGGGCCTCCTCGGCGTCCTAGTCAATGGTAGACGCCTATGGCTCTCAGCTCTGCTGAGGAGGGGTGATAGGGTCGTCGTCTTCCCGATAGTTTCAGGAGGCTGAGGTTATAGGACTGTAACCCCTTAGAGTCCTAGGGATAGGAGGATGTGTATGTTCCATAGAGCCATGGAGAGTCTTAACAGACCCTGTATGAAGGGATAGACGAAGAGCATTCTAAGCCTCCTATCGATCCTCGCCATCAAGAAGGGTATCGCCAATCCCGCCGCCAGGAGGAGTATGTCGATGGGGAGCCATAGATCAAGCTCCATGAGGCGGGCTGCCACCGGATTCGCCTCGTAGGTGTTAGGCTTGGAGAGAACTATCATCGTAGATGCGTGATCCCCTAGAACCCCGAGGATCAGCAGCAGGCAGGCTGAGACCTCCAAGATGCCGGGTCTCATCTCACATCCATGAGGATGGATGCCTATTCTATATCTTAAATCTATGAGAAAAATACTTACTGAAACACCCTATGTGAAGGTCGGCATCGATTCCGAGCATGGAGTGTTATAAGGCAAAATCGATGGAATCGCCTCCTAAATAGAATCCCCATAGACGTGGTGGAATCACTTGAAGAGCTCGGTGAGAACTCTCCCATCGATGTCCCCGGGGATGGGGACTTTGAAGAGGTGGAGGAGGGTAGGGGTCACATCTATGATCCTGGCCCCTGGGAGGCTGTGTCCACGTTTTATGCTGGGGCCTCTGGCGATGAGGAGTCCGGTCTTCGTATGAGTTCCCGTCCACTTCGTCCAGGGGGCCCCTGGTGCGAAGATTCTCCCGACGCCCACCTTGGCGTCGACTTCATAGCTTCCCTCCTCGATGAGGAAGACTATGTCCGGAGCCTCCTCCACATAGGGGCCGTCATAGAGCTCCCAGCCTCGGTAGGCTTCAACCTTCAGAGGAGTTCCATCCTCATCGACGAGGCCTTGAAGCTCCTCTATGATCTCATCTATAATTCTCCTTCTCTCCGTCTCATCGACGCAGCCTTCCTCCATTCTTCCCTTGAGGTTTATGTATATCTGGCCGAAGTGAGGTGTATGGACGCAGCTGAAGGCCCTAGTCCTCCTCCAATCGATGCCTCCAATTCTCTCCTTGGATAGATAGGCGTAGAGATATCTCCAGAGTTTATCGACGCCGACGGTTTCCTTCAGCATTGACGCCAGGGGGTGGAGCAGCTTAACCTCCCCTAACTTATGGTAGAGGGCCTCCATCATTCTACCCAGACCCGTCAATAGACGCCTCCTCCATCGATTCTCCATCCGGAGTAGACCCTGCTTCATCAGCCACTCGTTGACGTAGAAGGTCTTCCTTATCGGTCCAAAGCCGTGATCGGAGACGATGAAGATCGTTTCATCCAAGAAGAGTTCCATGAGGCGGCCTACAACCTCGTCGAGGAGCATCCAATACTCCTCAAGCTGATCCCTCCTATGCCAGAGGACGTGCTGAACCCTATCGGGCTCGGTGAAGACGATTATGTAAAGGTGACAGGGAATGGAGTTGATGAGATACTCCGCCGCTTCCCCTCTAAGCTCGGTGGAGCGGCAGATATCTTGGAAGAACTCCTCTTCATCTGAATAGGCCCACTGCGGGACATCAAGCTCGTATCCCGGTATATGTCTATACAGCGTCGAGGCCAAGTCCGGTGGATAGCTGGAGGGGCTGCTCTTCGAAGGCGTCAGCATACCCGTGACCATGAAGCCATCTATCTCCTCCGGGGGATAGGTTCCAGGGAGGTTTAGGACTCCAACCCTATAGCCATGGGCGTTGAGTATCCTCCATATCGGATTTCGACCCCTAAAGCATCCGCCGTTGGGCCTCACCCCATAACCGTCTCTCCTCAGGAGGTCGTACAGGCCTAGCCGACCTGGGTTTTTGCCCGTGAACATGCTCACCCAGGCAGGTATAGTCACTGGGGGAATCGTCGACTCCAGAGGCGATAGACAACCTTCTTTGATGAGATGCCCAATATTTGGAAGCATCCCCCTCTTCACGAGAGGTTGGAGGAGATTGAGGGATGCACCGTCGAGGCCTAGAACTAGAATCCTCTCCTCCGGCCCCTCACCGAGAGGGGGATTATTCATGTTTCAAAGAGACTTCAAAACATTATATATAATTTCTTCAGCTATCCGCGGAGATGCTCCAATAGATTGCCTGGTCTCGGCCTATAGGTCAATGATGGTAGACAGAGGCGGCAGGGGGAGGCCTTAAGACCCTCGGCCTCCAGCCATTCAAGGGCCTCTCTAAGCGTTGAGGCATGGTAGATGCCTCTCCTCTTCTTAGGGTTCATCCAATCGATGGTTCGACAGCTAACGCTATGTAGATAGCCCCTAGACCCCGAGATGTTGAGGATGTAGCCTCCCCTAAGCCTTAACTCCCTGAGTTGCCCCTCCTCGACGATGCGGGTGATCACCATCAAATATTAGCTCTCCGAGAAATCATTTCACCCTTTTGTCAACTCTCAGGAAACCTTGAAATAGGGTGGTGGGGAGGGGGCGATAGATGATCCCTGTCGCCTACGAGGCGCTATGTCCCCACTGTCGTGGAGACTTAAGAGGAGAGGAGATCGAGGAGGGTCGATGCCGCTCAACCTATAAGCCTCTACATGATGCCTATAGGAGGGCGGAGGAGGGGGAGTTTGAAGACTTCTTTCGACGCATTATAGGTGAACCAAGGGAGCTCCAGAGGTTCTGGATGAGGAGGCTGTTGATGGGCGATAGCTTCACAGCTGTGGCCCCAACCGGCATAGGTAAGACGACCTTCGGCCTCGCCTACGCCCTCTTCAACGCTCTACGGGGAAGGCGTAGCTACCTCATCGTCCCGACGACGATCCTAGTCGATCAGTGCATCCAAAACCTCAGAGAATTCTGCGAGAGGCTGGGAATCCAGCTCTGTCTAAATGAGGAGGGAGAGGTCTCAGCGGCCTACTATCACACGGGGATGGGTAGGGGGGAGCGGAAACGCTTTGAGGAGGTGTTGAGGAGGGCTGGGATCCTCGTCACCACCAGTCAGTTCCTCTCCAGGAACTTCCATCTTCTAGAGGGTTTGGATTTCGACTTCATCTTCATCGACGATGTCGACGCCATCTTGAAGGCTTCGAGGAACGTTGAACGGGTGCTGAGGCTTCTAGGCCTGGAGAAACATGGCGAGGAGTGGAGCGGAGAACCTAGAGGCGTTTTGATGGTCTCAACGGCCACGGCGAGGAGGGGGCGGGCTGCGAGGCTTTTCAGAGAGCTATTGGGCCTCGACATAGGCTCCTCAACCTATACGCTGAGGAATATCGAGGACTATATCGCCGGAGCCCCCGATGTTGAGGAGATTAAGAGAATTCTAAGAACCCTTGGGAGGGGGTGCTTACTCTATGCTAGAACTATAGAGGAGGCGAAGAGATATCAGGAGCAGCTCAGCGAGGAGTTCAAGGTCGGTCTCGTCGTCTCCGGAGACCAAGGCGACCTCGAACGCTTCCAACGAGGCGAGCTAGATCATCTCATCGGAACGGCCCACTTCTATGGATTGCTGGTCAGAGGCCTAGACCTCCCAGAGCTGGTTAGATATGTCATCTTCCTCGGCGCCCCGATACAGAGGGTGAGGGTTGAGGAGCTGACGCCCAGAATGGTGAAGATACTCGCCATAATCATGAGGGAGGACGAGGAGATCAGGAGATACATCGGCAGGATACGGGATATAGAGCGTAGACCAGCGGAGCTTGAGAAGTTGAGGAGCCTAATCGCCGAGAGGCTGAGGGCGGGGAGGGTCGAGGACATAGTCTACCGTGAGGGAGAGGTCATCTTCCCAGATCTCAGAACCTACATCCAAGGCTCAGGGCGGGCCTCAAGGCTGACCGCCTGGGGCCTCACAAAGGGAGCCTCCATCCTCTTCGAGGAGGACGCCGAGATCCTAGAGGCCTTCAAGAGGCGGGGTGAATACTACGACATAGAGTTCAAGCCCTTGAAGGAGGCGGACCTCGAGGCCCTCCGCCGTGAGATCGATGAGTCTAGGAAGAGGGGTGTCGAAGTCTCTGTTAGGCCGGCGCTCTTCATTGTTGAGAGCCCCACGAAGGCTAAGCAGATCGCCAGGTTCTTCGGTAGACCCAGTGTCAGGTTGCTTGGCGACATCATCGTCTACGAGGTGGCCACGGAACGATATATCCTCCTCATCGCATCCTCCCTTGGACACATCGTAGACCTATCAACGGAGAGGGGATTCCACGGCGTGGAGGTTAACGATGGCTTCAGGCCGATCTACTCAACCATAAAGAGGTGTAGGGAATGCGGCTATCAATTCACTAGGGAGAGCGATCGCTGCCCCAAGTGTGGAGGCGGAGACATCGATGATTCTCGGGGGCGGATAGAGGCTCTGAGGAGGCTGGCCTATGAGACGGGCCTCGTCATTATAGGGACTGACCCCGATGCCGAGGGAGAGAAGATCGCCTGGGACATCGCCAACCTCCTAAGGGGCTTCTCCGATGTTCGACGAGCCGAGTTCCATGAGGTGACCCCGAAGGCCATAAAGAGGGCCTTAGAGGGGCTTAGGGACATCGACGAGAACCTGGTCAGAGCCCAGATTGTTCGGAGGATCGAAGACCGATGGATCGGGTTTACGCTCTCCCAGAGGCTTTGGGACGCCTTCAATAAGCGGGGCATCTCCGCCGGAAGGGTTCAGACACCTGTTCTCAGATGGATCATAGAGCAGGGTGAACGCTATAGGCGTAAGAGACGGGTGGCTTACGCGCCGGAGCTGGCCCTCACCCTCGAAGGAGTTGAGGGAGACGAGGTGGAGGTGGAGATAACGCTGCTGGAGGAGCGCCGTGAGGCCAGAAGCCCCCTCCCACCCTACACGACGGATGAGATGCTTAGGGATGCCAACAGGCTGCTGAGGATGAGCTCCTCAACGGCGATGAAGCTGGCCCAGGAGCTCTTCGAGAGGGGTTTCATCACCTACCATCGAACGGACTCGACGAGGGTGAGCGACGTAGGCCTCAACGTCGCCAAGAGCTATCTAGGCCCAGATTTCAGGGGGAGAACCTGGAGCATGGGCAAGGAGGGGGCGCATGAATGTATAAGGCCGACAAGGCCCTGGGATAGGGAGACGTTGAGACGCATGATCTACGAGGGAGTCCTACGGGTTGAGGGGCTTACAGCCAGACATCTAGCCCTCTATGATCTCATATTCCGACGCTTCATGGCGAGTCAGGCCCCCGAGATCGAGGTCTACGTGAGGCGCTACCTCATCAATTACAGCGATAGAAGCCTCACCGAGGAGCGAGTTTTAAGGGCTGAGGGGAGGGCAATCCAGCTATATAGGAGCATCAAGGTTGGCCGTGAACTCCCCCTCGGGCGGAGGAGGGTTCACATCGAGTGGAGGCTCATACCCGAGGCCTACCCCCACACCCAGGCCGATGTCATCAGGTTGATGAGGGAGCGATCCATAGGGCGCCCCTCCACCTACGCCTCGATACTCCAGAAGCTCTTCGATAGAGGCTACATATACGAGCGGAGGAGATGGCTCCTATCAACCAAGCTGGGGAAGGCCGTCTGCCAATACCTCGACACCCACTACGGCAGATTCGTCTCAGAAGACAGAACTAGAAGACTGATGGAGAAGATGGACTCCATAGAACGAGGCGAAGCCGAATACATCGACGTTCTCACAGAGCTATACAACGAGGTTAAAAACATCTCATAGATCTCAACTCGCTTATGTTAATGCCACCAGTAACATCAAGGAAAAATTATAACAGTGTAATAGAGAGGGGAGAAAAATCATCTAAGCATCTACCCCCTGGTTGGAAGCCCTCACTCCGGTGCGGCCGCCGGGATTCGAACCCGGGATCTTCAGCTTGGAAGGCTGACGTCTTAGCCAGGCTAGACGACGGCCGCCCAGGATCGATTTGATGATGAGCGGGATTAAAAACGTAGCGTTTGGGGAAAGCTATTTCAGGGCTTTATGAGGTTGTTTGTGGATGGAACCCTTTCTGCTGGCTCTCGTCGGCCTTCTAGGCGGCGTGATAATGAGCTTCATAGGTGCCAGCGCGGTGATGGTTGTGGTTCCCAGCTTAAACCTTCTCGGCTATGGGATGCATGTCTCCATAGGGGTTAGCCTCCTCGTCGACGTCTTGGCTTCCCTGGCCGTCGGCTACACCTATTGGAGGCATGGAAACGTCGACCTCAGCGGAGGCCTCTGGATCGCCCTGGGCTCGATCCTCGGTGCCCAGCTTGGAGCTGGGGTGACCGTCGCCCTCCCAGAGTGGTTTCTTGCAGTCTCCTACGCCCTCTGGATGATCGGCTCCGGCGTGGCCATATGGAAGAAGGGCCTAGACCGTAGAGCAATCGTTGAGAGGCTGAGACGCTACGTCGAGTTTGACTCCCAGTCTAAGAGGATCGCAGCCGCCTTGGCTCTCGGCTTCGGAATAGGGGTGAACTGCGGAGTCTTCGGCGCCGGAGGGGGCATCCTCATCATGATGGTTCTCATCTTCGTCTTCGACTACGCCATCCACAAGGCCGTGGGGACATCGACGATCATCATGGCCATAACAGCAGCCTCAGGGGCAGCCGGCTACTGGATGAGGGGGAACATCAACCCCACTGCAGCCCTCATAGTGGCGTCAACCACCATCCTGGGAGGCGTCTCGGGAGCGAAGCTGGCCAACATCCTAAGCGAGAAGACTCTCTCACGCATAGTTGGCGCCACTTTCATAATCCTTGGCATAGTCCTAACCTGGTTTAGGCTGACCCATCTAGCATAGCCTAATCGGCTTCTCCAAACGGCTTAGGAGGACAACCGAACTCGGGGGATGCTCGTCGAGGATGCGATAGCCCGAAGCCTCCGCCAGGGCCTCCGCGAAGCGTCTTATGTCGTTGTGCCTCGCCATCTCCTCATATCCAAAGCGGTAACGAGCGTAGCCGACGCTCATCGCAGCCTTAGGCTCCAGATACGTAGCATTAGAAAGCTCAGCCAACCTGGCATATCCCTCAGGGCTATGCATATTGTATCCCGGCAGCAGGGTATGCCTCAGAACTGTTGGACAGCTGAAGCTGTCTAGGAGCTCCAGAGTCTCCATGAGGCGCTTCCACCCGTCCCTGATGAGGGGTCTACAGGTTCGCTTATAGGTCTCCTCATCGGGGGCTGAGACGCTGACATAGAGCTGGGAGGGCTCGTGTTCAAGGTTGGCTAGAACATCGGGCCTGAGGCCGTTGGTGACTATGAAAACGGTTTTAAAGCCGTGCTTGAAGTATGCCTCAACCAGCTCCCCAAGCCTCGGATATAGCGTCGGCTCCCCCTCAAGGCTGATGGCCGCATGAACTGGCTCACGAGCTTCGAGATACATCTCCCTTGGAACCTTAGGGTTGCCCCCGAAACCGCTTATGGCCTTGCGATGAGCCTCTATGGAGGCCTCGACGATGAAGTCAGGATCCTCAACCTCCTCCGGTGGGAGGTGAATTTGATCCCAGGCTATGCCTAGGTCGCTGGGCTGAGCCCTCCAGCAGTAGATGCAGCTCTGTAGGCAGCGCCCAAGGCTCGGCGTCATCTGGAGGCATCGATGGCAGGGTATGCCGTAGAAGCGCTGCTTATAGCAGTATTCGGCACCTCCCGTTCTCAGACTCTTCCGGGTCCAATGACAAGCCTTAACGGCGCTGTGGCTGCCGACGAATTGATATCCCTGCCTCTGGTAGACCTTCCTCAGCTCCTCGGGGATGGGCATCATAAAAATTAGAAGCCGTAGAGCTTTGAATACTTCTCCTCCAGATACTTTAGGAAGGGCTCCACCTGCAGCGGGCTGCCCGTAACCACCTCTATCAGCCTCGGCGGATCATAGAGGTTTCCATATCTATGGACATGCATCCTCAGCCATTCCCGAACCTCAGCGAAACTTCCAGCTGTCACGCGCTCCCCCCAATCAGGGAGCTCCCGCTGCATGACATCCAGAAGCTGACCGCCGATGATGTTCCCCAGAGCATAGCTAGGGAAATACCCATAGCTACCGCTGGCCCAGTGGATGTCCTGCATCACCCCCTCCGAGGGATGCTGGATCTCGACGCCTAGATACTTCTCATAGCGCTCATTCCACACCTGAGGCAGCTCGTCGACGTCGACCTTGTCCTCGAAGAGGGCCTTCTCCAACTCGAAGCGGATGATGATGTGAAGCCCATAGGTCACCTCATCGGCGTCAACCCGTATCTTCCCAGGCTTCACTACATTGATGGCCCTCACGAAGTCTTGGAGCTCCACGTCGTCGAGGACGCCGACCATCTCCCTCAGCTTGGGATAGAAGTAGCTCCAGAACTCATGGCTACGGCCTACGATGTTCTCCACAAACCTGGATTGAGACTCGTGGAAGCCCATTGAGCAGGCCTCACCGACGGGTTGATATCTCCACTCCTCCGGCAGATTGTGATCATAGAGGGCGTGGCCACATTCGTGGAGAACGGAGAAGAGGCTCTTATAGAAGGCGTCCTCATAGTAGTGAGTCGTGATCCTTATGTCTCCGTAGTAGCCGCTGGTGAAGGGGTGTTCAGACTCATCGACGCGCCCCCACGCCTTCTCAGACCAGGTGTCATATCCGACGAATTCTGCGATGGCCCTGGAGATCCTCCTCTGAACCTCTATGGGGACGGCTCTATGGAGGAAGTCTATTCGAGGCTGCTCCGAGGAGAGGCATTTATCGATAAGCCTAACCAGGCCGCTCTTAAGCTCCCCGAAGACCCTGTCGATCTTCTCGGCTGTCATCTTAGGCTCATAGATGTCGATGAGGGCGTCGTAGGGCGTCTTCGTCCCCTTCACTTCCATCAAAAGCTCCGCGGCCTTCTTCCTCAGCTCCAACAGCTTACCAAGCTCCGGCTTGAAAGGCTCATAATCCCTCTTCGCCTTAGCCTTCTCCCAGACGCTTACCGTCACGGCCCTCTGCTTAGCCGTCTCAGCCACCAGCTCCTCTGGGAGGGCCGTCGCCTCATCATAGGTCTTCTTAATAAGCTCCACATTCCGCCTCTCGACCTCCCCTAGGGATTCGAAGCCTGGGTGGCCCATGATCTCCTTCAATAGCCTCCCAACCTCGGGATCCGTCGCCATCCTATGGCTTAGACGCTCTAGGAGGGCGAGTTGCTCACTCCTCAGCGACACCCCCGCTGGGGGCATCATCGTCCTCATATCCCAGCGTAGAAGCCAGGTGGCGGTTTGGAGAACCACGAGGTTCTTATACCTCTCCAGAAGCGCCTCATAGGCCGATTTCCGAGACTCCATCGACATCAGGTTGAAGGAGGCTGGGAGAGATTATAACGATTTCTAAGCCTTAAACTCCAGCTCCTCCCTTAGACGCTTGAGGAAGGACTCCAGGAACCGTAGACGCTCCTCAGCGATCCTCCTCGCCTCCTCCGTGTATAGCGGCCTCCTATACTTCGCTATGATCGCCTCCAAAACCCCAGGGGCCTCGGAGACGTCTCCGGAGTACTCCCCCTCAACGAGCGCTCTCAGGATTCCCCTCAGCAGGCCGATGGCTCCGAGATAGTCGAGGAAATCAGCATCGTAGAGTATCTCAGCCTCAGCCGTCTGCGGGTCAGGCCCTCCATAACGGCTATGCGCCCTTATACAGTGCTCAACGGCCCTGATCTTCGCCTTATCATAGCCCAGCTCTCGGAGGAGCTCCACAGCCATCTCGGCGCTCGCATCATAATGCCTCAGCCTCCCCGACTCGGGGATGGAGATGTCGTGGAGTAGCGCCGCCAGCCTCAAGACTTCCAGGTCTACGTCTCTCCCCTCAGCGAGGCGCTCACACCACCTCAAAACCCTCAGAGAGTGATCCAGGCCTGAAACCTTCTCGTCTTTTAGGCGCTCCTCAACATATCTCAGAACCCGCTCATCAACGCCCTTCATCCTATGAAATTGGCGATTACGGGTTAAAACTCTGCTCATTCTTCCTGTAGCAGATGCTCGATTATCTCCATATCGATGTCCACGATCTTCGGTTTGAGAGGTTTAATTATCAGGGTGTTATCCTTGATGTTATCCTTCACCTCTACAATTACTTCGTCCCCCTCCTTTAGATCAACCTCTCTCATCAACTGCTTCGACAGTCTCAGGATACCTCTCCTATCAATCCTTAAAATCGTGGCGTTTACTCCCATCCAGGATTTAGGAGAAATGGTGAGAGCTTTAAGTTTGGGGGTGAATCCTTATCCGGTATGTGGGAGTGGCCGACGTTTCTGGACATACTTGAGGCGAGGAGGCGTATAGCCCCCTATCTCCAGAGGACTCCGCTGAGGTATTATCACAGCCTCTCGAAGCTGCTGGGCTGTGAAGTCTATGTGAAGCATGAGGAGACCAATCCGACGGGGGCTTTCAAAGTTAGGGGAGGCATCAACCTCGTCTCCCAGCTCAGCCCCGAAGAACGAGAGCGCGGCGTCATAACGGCCTCAACCGGAAACCATGGCCAGTCCATCGCATATGCCTCTAGACTTTTCGGCGTTAGGGCTATCGTCTGCGTCCCCGAGGGGGCGAACCCAGATAAGGTGGAGTCCATCAGGAGCCTGGGAGCCGAGATCGTGGAGTGGGGTAGGGACTTTGAGGATGCTAAGCGGAACGCGGAGCGTTTAGCCGAGGAGAAGGGCTATAGATATATTCACAGCGGTAATGAGCCGCTGCTCATCGCAGGCGTCGGAACTATAGGCCTTGAAATCATAGAGGAGATCCCAGATGTCGATGTGATCATCGTCCCCGTTGGGGGAGGCTCGGGGGCATCGGGAATAAGCATAGCTGTGAAGACTGTAAACCCCGAGGTTGAGGTGATAGGCGTCCAATCCGAGGGGGCGCCCAGTGTCTATCTCAGCTGGAGGAAGGGGAGCATCGTCGAGACCGAGGCCGTCAAAACCTTCGCCGACGGCCTCGCCACCCGGAGGGCCTTCGAGCTTCCGCTGGAGATCATGCGTGAGAAGCTCGACGACTTCATCCTCGTCTCCGACAAGGAGATCAGGGAGGCGGTTAGGCTGTATGTGGAGAGGGCGCACGTCATCGCCGAGGGGGCTGGAGCCGCACCCCTCGCGGCCGCCATGAAGATCAGGGAGAGGCTTAAGGATCGCAAGGTGGTGCTAGACCTAACCGGAAAGAACATCACAGCCGAGGAGCTGAGAGCCATCCTCTGCCGAGGTGTATAAGTGGTGGCCACTTATAGCGAGGAAGCCTTCAGGGCTGAGAGGGGGGAGAGCTTAGCCAGGATCGTCGAGGAGATAGCTGAGAGGCTGAGGGAGGTTGAGGAGGCGAGGGATGAAGCCCAAGAGCTGGCCCGACGGGCGAGGGTGCTGTCGAAGACGGCCATCCTCCTCATCCACAGCGGAGACCTAGAGACGGCTGAGAGGAGACTCCTTGAGGCGAGGAGGATGCTGGAGGCCTCCGAGGCCATATCACGGTCGAGGTGGATACGCGTCGAGGAGCTGGGGGCGGCCCAGGAGGAGCATGCGGAGGCGATGATACTCCTAAGCCTCATGAGAGGCGAGGATTTCCCAGGGCCTGAGGAGCTGGGCGTTGAGCCTTCGAGGTATCTCCTCGGCCTCGCCGATGTCATAGGGGAGCTTAGGAGGGAGGCTGTGGACGCCCTGAGGGTTGGAGATCTATCGAGGGCTGAGGATATGCTACATTTGATGGAGCAGATCTATCTGACGTTGACCTCAGCTGAGGAGGCCTCGGTTCTGCTGAGGGGTTTGAGGAGGAAGCTCGATGTCGCCAGAAGCCTCATAGAGGGGACGAGGGGGCAGGTGGCTGAGGAGAGGGGGAGGAGACGCCTAATAGAGGCCCTAAAGCGATTGGAGGAGGCCTCGGAGAACCCGAAACCTAACCCTTATCACCCACGGTGAGGAGCATTAATGGGTTGATCATCGACTGGGAGAGGTTCAAGAAGCTGTTTCCACACCTCGCCGAGGAGATGGAGAGGGGAGTCGCCAAGGTCTCCATAGACGCCTATAGGATCGACCCCGATGAGGGGGAGCGCCTCGCCAGGGGCGACCCCTGGGCCGGCTATGAACCCGACGTCATAGACTTCCTACGCCGATGCGATACCGAGGAGGAAGCCCTGGAGATCATCGACTACCTAGAGCGCCGAGGCGAGATAACATCCGAACGGGCTGAGGAGCTCCGGAGACAGCTGAGGGAGAGGGGTGTCAGAAGCTTCGGGGAGAAGAAGGAGCCTGGATACTACCTCAGAGACCTATGATGCGGGAAAGGGTTTAAGGCCTCGGGGCATACATCTATCGATATCCTTGCCTCCGCTGGTAGGCCTCGTGGGTAAGCCTAACGTGGGGAAGAGCACCTTCTTCTCCGCCGCCACCCTGAAGATCGTTGAGATAGCCGAGTATCCCTTCACCACCATCGAGGCCAACAGGGGGGTGGCCTATCTAAGAATTCCCTGCGTATGCAAGGAGCTAGGCGTCAAAGACAACCCTGTCAATAGCCTATGCATCGACGGCGTCAGGCTGTTGCCCGTTGAGCTCATAGACTGCCCAGGCCTCATCAGGGGCGCCCATAGGGGCAGGGGCCTAGGGAACAAGTTCCTAGATGAGGTTCGAAGGGCCGATGCACTCATAGTCCTCTGCGACGCAGCCGGCATGACCGACGATGAGGGTAGGCCGGTTCCGTCTGGGAGCCACGACCCCATCAAGGATGTCAAAATGTTCGAGGAGGAGTTTGACCTCTGGCTTCTAGGTCTCATCAAGAAGGATTGGGAGCGGCTGGCGAGGAGGGCTGAATCGGCCAGGGAGGAGATAGGCAGACATCTCGAGGTGAGGCTGTCAGGCTTAAGGATCACTAGGGAGCATATCTCCCAGGCCATAGAGCATCTCAGCCTCGACCCCTATAAGGCGAGGAGCTGGAGCGATGAGGAGCTCCTAGATTTCACCCGAGAGTTGAGGAGGGTCTCTAAGCCTCTCCTCGTCGCAGCCAACAAGGCGGACAGGGATGAGGCTGAGGAGAATATCGAGAGGCTGAGGGATGCCGGATACCGAGTGGTGCCGACATCAGCTGAAGCCGAGCTGGCGCTGAGAAGGGCTGCTCAAGCCGGCATCATCAACTATACCCCTGGAGATCCAGACTTCGAGGTGCTGCAGCCGGAAAAGCTGACGGGGAGGCAGCGGAGGGCCTTAGAGATGATCCGGGAGCGGGTGCTAGAGCGCTGGGGCTCGACAGGCGTTCAGCAGACGCTGAATGACGCCTTCTTTAAACTCCTCAACATGATACCCGTCTACCCCGTTGAGGATGCTGAGCGCTACACGGATCACCAGGGCCGTGTGCTCCCCGACTGCTACCTGGTGAGGAGGGGGACGACGGCGAGGGAGTTTGCAGCCCTCATTCACAGCGAGCTCGCCGAGAGCTTCATCTACGCCGTAGATGCGAGGACGAAGAGGAGGCTCGGCGAGGATTATCCGCTTAGAGAGGGGGATGTCATCAAGATCGTCGCAGCCAAGGCCCGGAGGGCTTAGTTCAGATCCTCGTAGGGAGCCGTAACCCTGTTGAGAAGATAGTACTCCGCGAGGTATCGTAGGTATCGGGCGATATATCCATGATAACTCCACTTCCTGAGGCGTCTAGGGGAGGTCCAGAGGGTTATCTCAGCGATGTAGGCGTATCGCCCTAGATGCCGCCCCCTTAAGGCTAGGTCGAGGTCCTCACAGGCATATAGATCCTCCCTGAAGCCCCCGATCTTCTCGAAGCAGCTCCTCCGATAACAGGGGCAGGAGAAGTAGCTGAGCTTATAGAATCCCAGGAGGTTTGACACCCTCCTAGCAGCGTTATTTAACTCATACATCAACCTCTCCAGAGGTCTGCCGTCGAGAGGCAACACCCTGCAGAGAGCAGCTGCCACCGAGGGCTCCCTTAGATATGCCTCGAAGACCTCTAGGCAGTGGGGCTCCATCAGGGTGTCGGCGTCCAAGAAGAAGAGGAGCTCACCCTTCGCCACGCTGGCGCCGAGATTTTTCGCGTAAGAGACATCATGGGGCCTCCTCTTCTCGGCCTCCAACACCCTGAAGCCATATCGCTCGGCCACCTCGACGGTTCCATCATCGCTTCCCCCATCTACGATGATAACCTCATAATCCCCATAGGTCTGCCGGGTTATCGAGCTCAGGCAGGCATTGAGATTCTCCTCCTCATTGAGGGTGGGAATGATGATGGAGAAGAGGCTCCCCATGGAGACTCCTCCATGCGGCCTCCTCTAAGCTATCGGCGGCTTATCCAGCCGACTCCCTTATCGCTCTTGATGGCTGGATGATGGGGATCCACGAGGATGACCTCATACCACTTATACATGCCATCCTCCCAGACCCAGTAGGAGTTTAAAACCTCCAGATTCGGATACTTCCGGGCCGCCCTCTCCTCCGCGATGAGCCTCAAACTCTTAGCCGATGTGATCTTCGCTACGCCCATCCGCTTCTGACGGCGTCCCATCCTCGGCCTAGGCTTCCTACGGCCGCCCCTGCGAACCCGGACACGGACGACGATGAACCCCTTCTTCGCCTTGTAGCCCAGCCTCCGGGCTCTGTCGATCCTCGTCGGCTTATCTATACGAACTATCGCCGGCTGACGACGCCATCGGATGGCCCTCTGTCTCATTAGCTCCGCTAGGTAGCCCTCCTTGGGTCGACGCCAAAGCCGTTGTAGATACCTATACATCTCCAGCCCTCCGATTACCGGAGGAATAGGGGCTGGAGTTAATAAAGGTTTGCGGCTAGAGCAGCGAATAGAGGATGAAGAGGGGTAGGAAGACGTTGGCTACGAGGCTGATGACGGTTATAAGCGTATTCAGCGAGGGACCGGCGGTGTCCTTGAAGGGGTCTCCGACAGTGTCGCCTATGACGGCGGCCTTATGGGCCTCTGAGCCCTTACCCCCATAGGCTCCCTCCTCGATATACTTCTTTGCGTTATCCCATAGGCCTCCGGCGTTGGCCATCAGCAAAGCGAAGAGGAGGCCTGAGAAGATGGAGCCTGCGAGGTAGCCTCCGAGAGCCTCGACGCCGAAGATGAAGCCGACGATGAGGGTCGTCGCTATCGCCAGGAGACTCGCCGGCATCAGCTCCTTTAAGGCTCCCCTCGTCGCTATATCGACGCAGGCCGCGTAGTCAGGCCTCGCATCTGGTTTGCCTTCCCTTAGGCCGGGGATCTCCCTGAATTGTCTTCGAACCTCCTCTATCATCCTGAAGGCGTTTCTGCCGACGCCGAGCATCACCTGAGCGGAGAAGACGGCTGGGATGGCTATGCCTATCAAGGCGCCGAGGAGGACTAGGGGATTCATCAACTCGAAGGAGACGGGCTGGCCGGTTAGAACCTCAGCCACCTCCTTGAAGGCCGCCAGCAGCGAGATGACCGTCAGTCCGGCGGCCCCTATGGCGAAGCCCTTGGTGATGGCCTTGGAGGTGTTACCCGCCGCGTCTAGGCGATCCAATATCTCTATCACCTCATCCCCTAAGCCAGACTGCTCGGCGATGCCCTTCGCATTGTCCCCTATGGGGCCGAATGAGTCGTTGGCTACCACCATGCCAACGACGGAGAGCATGCCGAAGGCGGCGGCCGACACTCCATAGACGCCGTATCCAGGGCCGAGGGAGCTGCAGAGGCTGTAGGCTATGAGGGATGCCAAGGCGATGCCGATGAGTGGTGGAAAGACGCTTAGCAGTCCATAGGAGAAGCCTGTGATGATGTTTATCGCGGCTCCCGTCACCGATGCCTCAGCCGTCTTCCTGGCCGGCGTCCGATTTATGGAGGTGAAGTAGTCGGAGGTGATACCTATGACGACTCCGGCGACGAGGCCTACGACCGTTGAGAACCAGATGCGATAGTCATAGCCCAGCAGCCATGAGGCGGTGAGGGTGAGGATCGCGTAGATTAGGCAGGTGAAGTAGGTTCCCCGATTCAACGCCCGCCCAGGGTCTCCCCCTTCGCCGACCCTGACGACGGCTACGCCCAGGAGGGAGGCCAAGACGCCTAGGCCCGCGTAGACGAGGGGGAGCTCCATTAGGCGGCCGCCTAGGACGCTTCCCAGCAACATCACGGCCAGGAGGCTGGCGACATAGGAGTCGAAGAGGTCTGAACCCATCCCGGCGACGTCTCCGACGTTGTCTCCGACGTTATCGGCGATCACAGCCGGATTTCGGGGATCATCCTCGGGGAGGCCCATCTCCACCTTACCGACGAGGTCGGCGCCTATGTCAGCCGTCTTCGTGTAGATTCCCCCACCGGCCTTGGCGAAGAGGGCCATGGCGCTGGCTCCGAAGCTGAAGCCGGTGACGATGTTGGGGTCTCCCGTTAGGATATAGACGACGCTGACTCCTAGAAGGGCGAGGCCTATGACACTGAGGCCCATGACGGCGCCTCCTCGGAAGGCGATGTTGAAGGCGTCGGTGAGCCCTCTCCGCGCCGCGTTGGCCGATCGGACGTTGGCGTCGGTGGCCACATCCATGCCTAGGTAGCCGGCGAAGGCTGAGCAGGCTGAGCCGAAGAGGTAGGCCAAGGCCATGATGACGTTCTCCAGCGGCCTATCGGTCGCCCAGATGGGTTGGGGGAGGAAGATGAGAAGGGCGACCGCCATAGCGATGACGAAGAGGCCGAGGGCCTTGAACATCCTGTTGAGGAAGGCCCTCGCCCCTTCCTTTATGGCCTCGGAGACGAATTTCATACGTTCTGTTCCCGGGTCATGTCTATTCACATAGCTTCTGAGGTATAAGCCAACTATTATGGAGATTAGAGCCAATATGGGTGCGATATGCCATGGCTGGAAGATAGGCATCCTCAACACCTCGAGGAATCTCCCCCTGGGAGGAGGTATTAAAGTTTAGCTATCGTCGACAAGCCTAGGTCTGATCAGCTTACCTGGAAAGATTAGGAGGGCTGTGAAGGCGCCGAGGATGCAGATGGACAGCTGCAGCGGGCTGAGGGGCTTGAGGTGGAAAAGGGCTTGGAGGGGTGGCCAATAGATGATGAGGATTTGTATGGCGATGGAGACCAAGACGGAGAGGAAGAGCATACGGTTCTCGGTGAGCCCCTTCCATCCGAGGGCTAGGATGTGATGCTTCTCAGAGCGGCATTGATAGGCGAGGAGGAACTCGAAGAAGACTATGCTGGTGAAGGCAGCCGTCCTGGAGAGGGCTGCGTCGCCGGTGGTGAGATAGACGTAGAGGAAGGGGGCGAAGTCGGAGAGGAAGTCCAAGACGGCGGCGAAGAGGATAAACCTCCAGAACCGGCTGAGCACCCCCTCCTCAGGGTCTCTGGGGGGATAGCGCATCAGCTCTGGGTCTTTGGGGTCTACGCTCAGCGCCACAGCTGGGAGGCCATCGGTGACGAGGTTCACCCATAGGATGTGGATGGGGAGCAGGGGGAGCGGCAGCCCCAGGAGGCTGCAGACCGTGATCTCTATGATCTCATCGAAGTTTGCCGTCAGCATCAATCGGATATACTTGGTGATGTTGTCGTAGATGTGGCGGCCGCTCTCCACCGCCTTGACGATGGTGGCGAAGTTGTCATCCTCCAGTATCATATCTGCGGCCTCCTTCGTCACATCCGTCCCCTTAATCCCCATGGCGATGCCGATGTCGGCGGCCTTCAGGGCGGGTGCATCGTTGACGCCGTCGCCGGTCATCGCCACGATGTGCCCCCTACGCTTAAGGGCCTGGGTTATCCTCACCTTATGCTCCGGCGACACTCTGGCGAAGACGCTGATCCCCTCAACAGCCTCTTCCAGCTCCTCGTCGCTCATCTCATCCAGCTCGACTCCGGTGAGGACGCCTCCTTCCTCGTCTCCGCTTAGAAGGCCGATCTGCCTAGCGACGGCGATGGCCGTCAACTTGTGGTCTCCAGTCACCATGATGGGTTTAATCCCCGCCATCCTACACAGCTTTATGGCCTCTGACACCTCATCTCTAGGGGGATCGATCATGCCCTGCAAGCCGACGAGGGTCAGCTCCCCCTCAACCTCCTCGGTCTCCAGCTCCCCCTCTAGGGGGAGCTCCCGATAGGCCATGGCGAGAACCCTCAAGGCCTCGGAGGCCATCTCCCTCGTCGTCGAGAGTATCCGCTCCCGATCCCTGGGCGTGATCCTCCTCCTGACCCCCCTCTCCAATATGTGGGTGCACCTCTCCAACACCACCTCCGGCGCACCCTTCATGTAGGCGACCCTCACCCCCTCTGGGGTTAGGTGGATCGTCGTCATCCTCTTCCTCTTGGAGTCGAAGGGGATCTCGCCAACCCTTGGATACCCCTCCTCCAACTCCTCCCTCCAGAGCCCCGCCTTGGCGGCGGCCACCACCAGCGCCCCTTCAGTTGGATCGCCGAAGATGCTCCAGCCCTCCTCCCCCTTATGGAGGTGGGCGTCGCTACAGAGGACTCCGATCCTCAATAGGAGCTCCAGGTCTCTATCCTCCTTTGGGTCTATCTGCTCTCCGTCTTCGAGGAAGCTTCCATCGGGGGTGTAGCCGGCCCCCGTCACCTCGATGATGCGGCCTAGGAGGGCGATGCGCCTCACCGTCATCTCGTTCTTCGTCAGCGTCCCCGTCTTGTCGGAGCAGATGACCGTTACGCTGCCAAGGGTCTCGACGGAGGCTAGGCGTCGGACGATGGCCCTCTCCCTAGCCATCCTGGAGACCCCTAGGGCTAGGGTGATGGTGAGGACTGCTGGAAGGCCTTCAGGTATGGCTGAGACGGCTAGGCTGACGGAGGTCATGAAGAGGGTTTCAAAGTCGAGATAGTGGATGAGGAGTCCGATGAGGAAGACGAGGATGCATAGGAGGATGGAGATGATGGCCAGCTGTCGACCCATCTGCTCCATCTTCCTCTTCAGAGGCGGCTCCCCAACCTCGATTCTCTGAACCATCTCAGCGATCCTGCCGAACTCCGTCTGCATGCCCGTTGAGGTGACGACGGCTACGCCCCGTCCACCTGTGATGAGGGTTCCCATGTAAACCATATTCTTCCTATCCTGAATTGGGGTCTCCTCCGGTAGGGGTTCAACGATCTTCCTGACGGGTGTCGACTCCCCAGTCAGCGGCGCCTCATCGACTTCAAGGCTGTGAACCTCCAATAGGCGGGCGTCAGCTGGAACCCTGTTTCCGGCTTCGAGGAGTATTATGTCCCCTGGGACGATCCACCTGGAGTCTATAAGCCTCTCAACTCCACCCCTCAGAACCGCAGCCTTCGGAGTCACCATCCTCTTGAGGGCCTCAACGGCCTTCTCAGCCCTATACTCCTGATAGAACCCTAGGATGGCGTTGAGGATTACGATGGCCATGATGACGTAGGTATCCGTGTAGGGCTCCCCCTTCTTCATGGATATGTAGGCCGAGACGAGGGCTGAGACGATTAGGATGATGACGAGGATGCTCTTGAACTGCTCCAGGAATATCTGGAGGGGTGTGACCCTCTTCTCCTCCCTCAGCTCGTTGGGGCCATATTCCCTAAGCCTCCGCTCAGCCTCCTCCTCGCTGAGTCCACCCCTATCCGTCTCTAGGGCTTCGAGAACCGCCTCTACCTCCACGGCGTGCCAGGGGAGCCCCCTCAACTCGGAGTAGACCCCTCCTCACCACTAATAAATTTTAGGAGGGCTTCTCACAGGGGTTCTCCACCTTCCATCTCTAGGTAGGCCCTCTGCCTCAGATATATGACGGGTATCCCCTCTCTCCTCAGCCTCTTACGGAGTTCTCCATCCTTCGTCGCCACTGGGCATTTCAGCTCCCTCGCCAGCCTTAACAGGAGGTCATCCACCTCCTCCCCCTCCTCCAGCTCCACGTTGAGGGTTTCACATCTCTCCGCCATCCTGAGCGCTAGGTTGATCCTCCTAGCCTCCGAGGGTGATGCGGTGTCACGTAGTCGCTTCAGCTCCTCCAGAACAGGCTTGGGAACTAGGCATCGGGGTAGGCCTAGAAGCCTCTCAAGCTCCGAGTATATGTCCACTCCCTCTTCAAGGGGTATGAATAGGAAGCTTGAGTCGAGTAGAACCGGTATGCCCTTGGCCTTCATCTCATTAGGCCGACGCCTATCAGGCGCCATCGTCCACTGATGTTTCGGCTTATGGTCACCCTGTCCCCCTCCTCGCCGCAGACGGGTATAGTCAGCTTTGCCTCCACGTGATCCTTAGACACGTGGGTCACCACGCCCATGGTTTTCGCCGTCCCGATGTTGAAGAGAAGCCTCTCCCCCCTCCTGATCTGATCGACTCGCTGCATCTCCCTGCTTCCGACGACAGTCTCGAAGAGCTGGATGTCGAGGCTCATCTCCTCCAAAACCGGTGGCAGGGTTCCAGGCCTCCCAGCTAGGCTTCCGACGAGGCCGTCGGACTTCGTCAGGGAGGGGTCAAGGGTCGTCCCAACTCCTACGAGGCCGCCTGGCTTAGCCTCCTCAACCGGCCCTCCGCCGGCGTGGAGGCTGACGATCTCCGTGTAGAGCTCCTGAGCCCTCAGCCTACCCCTCTCCCTTATGGTGAGGCCTGGCCTGATCTCGATCTCCTCACCGACCTTAAAGCTTCCCTGGAGTATGCTGCCGCCGATGACGCCGCCCGTCAACTTCTCGATCGGTGTTCCAGGCCTGTTGACGTCGAAGCTCCTAACGATGTACATCCTTGGAGGCTTCGATGGGTCTCGATGAGGCGTCGGGAGATGTTCCTCTATGGCCTGGATTAGGAGGTCTATGTTGACTTTATGCTGTGCCGAAACGGGTATGATGGGCGCCCCCTCGGCTGAGGTCCCCTCCACGAAGCGTAGTATCTCCTCATAGTTTCTCCTCGCCTCCTCCTTGGTGACTATGTCTATCTTATTCTGGACTATGACGATGTCCCTCACTCCTATTATGTCGATGGCTGCGAGGTGCTCCCGGGTTTGGGGCTGAGGGCAGGGCTCATCGGCGGCGATGACAAGTATGGCTCCATCCATGACGGCGGCTCCGCTGAGCATCGTCGCCATCAGGATCTCATGCCCCGGGGCGTCGACGAAGCTGACGGCCCTCCTGAACCCGCATTCAGAGCCGCAGAGAGGGCATTCCGGGGAGGTGGAGTAGCACTCCGGTTCGTCGCAGTTTGGACACCTGTAGATGGCTCCATCGGCGTATCCCAGCTTTATGGTAATCCCCCTCTTCAGCTCCTCGCTGTGCCTCGCGGCCCAGATGCCGGTCAACGCCTGAACCAGGGTGGTCTTACCATGATCTACATGCCCTATGGTTCCGATATTCATCTCGGGCTGCCTTGGAAGCCTCGCGATCCCCCTCACCCTCCAGATTATCCTCTCTTCTTCTCTCAGCCCTTATATACATTTCATTATCCCAAGTAGGGAAGTGATCGCCATCTATGGAAACTCCTAGCCTAGAATAGATAATTATGGATTATTTCTCCCAAGGGGAGAAATTAATTCCTTAATTGGATAGATAAGTCTTATATCTTAATATCTTTCAGAAAGAGGCAGAAAGGTGGTGGATATGAGGAGAAGCGGCCTCGACATATGCGCCGACATCCTCGAGATAGCGAGGATGGGAGCGAAGAAGACGCATATAGTCTACAAGGCCAACCTGAACTTCAAGATCGTAGAGCGCTATCTAAGATGGCTTATGGAGCGGGGGCTGCTGAAGAGAAAGGGAGATAGACTCTACGTGACGACGGAAGAGGGCTTGAGATTCCTAGAACGCTACAAGGAGCTCATCCACCCCTTATATGGAGAGGAAGGGCTATGAAGAAGCTTGTGGGCTGGATCATAGTCGCCTTCGCCTTCATCCTCTGCCTCCTCTCCCTGGAGAGGCTTCTCAACTTTCTCTCAACCTTCATGCTCTAACTCGAACGTTATATAAGCCCTAGAAGGCTCATCACTCAGAGATGCCGATGTCTGAGGAGACGGTCATAATCCGCATACCTAAGAGGCTCTATAAGCGCATCGAGGAGAAGATCGCCGGAACCGTCTTCTCCTCGGTTGAGGAGTACATCATTCATAAGCTCGAGAACGAATTCCCCGAGGAGCCCGTCTACACCGAGGAGGAGGAAGAGATCATAAGGGAGAGGCTGAGGAGGCTAGGATACATAGAGTGATGTAACATGCCAGCCCCCCATGGTGGAAGACTCATTGATCGACTTGTCCCCGAGTCCAAGAGGGAGCGGGTTAGGGAGGAGGCTGAGGAGCTCCCTAGGGTCTTGGTCTCGATGGAGAAGCGTAAGGATCTGGAGAACATCGCCTACGGGATCTATAGTCCCCTCGAGGGGCCGCTCACCGGGGAGGATTATAGATCCGTGCTGGAGAGGGGAAGGCTGGCGAATGATGTGCCCTGGACCATACCAATAGTCATCGACGTCTCAGGGGAGGAGGCCTCAGCCTTCAGGGAGGGGGATGACATAGCCCTGGTGGAGGGAGGTGAAGCCTTCGCACTGCTTCACGTTGAGGAGATCTATCCCCTAGACCATAAGGAGTACGCCCTGAAGATCTTCAAAACCCTAGATAAGGCCCATCCGGGCGTCGCCAGAACCCTGGAGATGAAGCCCCTCCTCATAGGAGGCCCGATATGGCTGTTCAGGGAGACCCCCGGAAAGTTTCCCAGGTATAGGTTGAAGCCGAAGGAGACGAGGCTCCTATTCCGTGAAAGAGGCTGGAGAACCATAGCGGGCTTCCAGACAAGAAATGCGCCCCACCTCGGCCATGAGTATGTCCAGAAGACGGCTTTAGCCTTCGTCGACGGCCTCTTCATCAACCCCCTCATAGGGCGTAAGAAGCCTGGAGACTTCAAGGATGAGGTCATCATCGAGGCCTATGAGATCCTGCTAAGACATTACTATCTACGCGAGACCGCAGTTCTCGTCACCTTGGAGATGGAGATGAGATACGCCGGGCCTAAGGAGGCGATATTCCACGCTATCGTCAGGAAGAACTTCGGCTGCACCCACTTCATCGTCGGTCGAGACCACGCCGGTGTCGGCAAATACTATGGCCCTTATGAGGCTCAGGAGGCCTTCGAGGAGTATCCAGACCTAGGCATAACGCCCCTATTCTTCCGTAACTTCTTCTACTGCTGTCGATGTGGAGGCGTTACAAATGAGCGGGTCTGCCCCCATCCGGCTGAGTATCGCATAGAGTTCAGCGGCACGAGGATTAGGGAGATGCTTATGAGGGGTGAGAGGCCGTCGAAGGAGTTGATGAGGCCTGAGGTGGTGGATGTCATCCTCAGACATCCAGACCCCTTCGTGAGGTGAGGCCATGAGGCGTATGCTTGTCATAGGATTGGACTGCGCCGCTCCACAGCTTCTCTTCGAGAGGTTTAGGGAGAGGCTGCCAAACCTAAGTGAGTTGATGAGGCGCGGGGTCTACGGAAACCTGGAGAGCTGCGATCCCCCTATAACGATTCCAGCCTGGATGGTGATGGCGACAGGTAAAACCCCGGGGGAGCTCGGCCTATATGGGTTTAGACATCGGAAGGGCTACTCCTACAAGGACATCTGGATCGCATCTTCGAGGAGCATTAAGGTCAAGAAGTTGTGGGACTATGTCGCCGAGGCTGGAGGCTCCTCCTGTGTCTATGCGGTTCCCCCAAGCTATCCCCCCTACCCCGTGGGGGGATGCCTAGTCAGCTGCTTCATCACCCCTAGCGTCGAGAGGGACTACACCTATCCAGGGGAGCTGAAGAGGGAGCTGGAGGGGGCTGTGGGCCGATATATACCCGACGTGGAGTTCAGGAAGGAGGATAAGAGGAGCATCTTGAAGGGCGTCTATGAGATGACGGAGCGCCACTTCGACATGATCAAATACCTCATCACGCACAAGCCTTGGAGCCTCTTCTTCCTCGTCGAGATCGGCCTAGATCGTATACATCACGCCTTCTGGAAATACTTCGATGAGGAGCATCACCTATACCAGCCTGGAACAGAGTTCGAAACCGTCGTCGAAGACTACTACGCATATCTCGACGGGAAGATCGGGGAGCTCCTAAAGCTTCTAGACGGCGAGACCCACATTCTCATCGTCTCGGATCACGGCGCCAAGCGGATGAAGGGGGCCTTCTGCATAAATAGCTGGCTGGAGGAGGAAGGCTATCTAAAGCTTAGGAGGCCGCTAGACCGCATATCGAGACTGGAGGAGGCCGACGTCGACTGGAGCCGAACCATCGCCTGGGGATGGGGAGGCTATTATGCCAGGGTCTTCATCAATGTCGAGGGAAGAGAGGCCAAAGGCGTAGTCCCAAAGGATGAGTATGAGGATGTGAGGGAGGAGCTCCGGAGGAAATTAATGGGCATCAAGGGACCGAGTGGCGAGCGGTGGGAGACGAGGGTCTATAAGCCAGAGGAGCTCTACCCCATCTGCCGAGGGAATCCCCCTGATCTCATGGTATACTTCGACAACCTATATTGGAGGTCGGCTGGAACCATGGGGCATAGGAACATCTATCTCCCGGAGAATGACACGGGGCCGGATGATGCGGTCCACGACAAGTATGGCCTCTACATCTACTATGATCCAAGGAGAGACCTCGGCGGTAGGCGCTTCGACATGACCATCTACGAGGTGGCCCCCCTCGTTCTTAGGGCCATGGATCTTAGGGTACCTAGAGATATGAGGAGGCCTCCAGATTTCATCGATTAAGGGACCCTTTTTTTCGTAAAGGTTATGAGAGGCTGTGGGGATGGATGATTGAGCTGGGAGGAGGTGGTCTTCTCCCCCTATGAAACAGGTGGAGAAGGTGGAGTATAGGCCTACATCCGTCTATGAGACCCTCCTAGAGATGAAGGACATCTCAGAGTTAATGATAGATCTCGCCTACTCATCGGTTCTGCTGAACAGTAGAGAGCTGGCTGAGGAGGTCTTGGAGCTGGAGAGGCGGATGGATACGTTGGTTTACGTCCTCAACATGAATCTCATGCTCGCGGCGAGGGACCGGGAGGATGCTGAGAAGCTGTCGGGCGTCGCCAAGATAGGGTCTCTGACCAACAGCATCTCCGATGCCGCAGCCGACATAGCCGGTATAGTTCTCAGGGGGTTGAGGATACACCCTATAGTGAGGGAGGTCTTCGAACGGGTTGAGGAACATATTGCCAGAGTTGAGGTCTCGGAGTCTTCGGAGATGGTGAACAAGACCCTAGACGAGCTGGAGCTGGCGGCGAGATTCGGCGTGAATGTCATCGCCATAAGACGTGGACGCCACTGGCTTCTAAACCCCGGTAAGGAGGTGGTGATGCCTGGGGATATACTCCTAGCCCGGGGAACCTCAAAGGGCCTCGAGGAGCTGAAGATGCTGGCTGGAGGTGAACTGGGGCTTGAGTGACCGCTTCAAGGAGATATGCGACTATCTGGTTGAGTTGAAGAACACCTCCGAGCTGATGATAGGCCTAGCCTACTCATCGGTTCTGCTGAACAGTAGAGAGCTGGCTGAGGAGGTTCAGATGCTTGAGGAGCATATGGATCGGCTTCACACCGACTTTGAGCTTCTTGTCATCTCCAGCTCTGGAGGGGAGGATGCGAGGGATATGCTAGGACTCATAAGGCTGGGATTGGCGACGGAGATGATCGCCGACGCCGCGGCGGAGATCGCGGAGGTGGTGCTCCGCGGTGAGGAGACGCATCCGATACTGAGGATGGTCATCGAGGAGGCTGAGGAGACCGTTGAGAGGGCAACCCTCTCGGAGAGCTCTCCTCTCGTGGGTAAAACCCTGAGGGAGGCTCGGATACCGGAGGAGACGGGTATGTGGGTGCTAGCCATCAGGCGGGGGGACCGCTGGATTAGGCCGAGGCCTGACACCGTCCTTGAGGCCGGTGACGTTCTGATAGCATCCGGCTATGCCGATGGCGTCGAGGATTTCAGGAGGCTTGTTGAGGGCTCTCAGACCCCTTAGGCTTCTCAACGATCTTGAGGTTTAGGAAGGTGGTTTCAGGGGTGACCGTGTTCCCCCTCACCGTCTTCTTACGTCTCTCCCCCTTCCTTCTCGGCCTATAGCCTGGGCCTCCACTTAGGAGAATCTTCACCTTAACTCCGCCGTGGATGTCGGGGCGCATTGGGAAGCCATCCTTATCGCATCCCCCGGTCAATTGGAGCTTATACCCCGGCATCCCGGCTACGGCGCCGTCGATGATCTCCCCGATCCGTCGGCCTATGAGAACTCGCATTCGATCCTCGTCTATCTCAACCCTCTTGGTGGTTCCGGTCTCGGGATCTGAGATGTTGAGGATGGGCATCTCCCTCACCTACAGGGCCCAGATGGGATTGCTCCGCCTCTTAATCTCTATCAGCTCCCGGAGCGTCTGGAGGCTGTCCTCCGAGAGCCTATGGGCGAAGCGATCCCTCAACATCTTCGCATGCTCCTCCGGGATATCGACGTAGAGGATATCTCCCTCCCTTATATGTCTGCCGACGACGGGTTTAGGCATCGATATAGCCACCTCCTTACCGGCCTCAGCCAGCGATATAGGCTTGCCCGCATCTTGGATTTGGCTTATCTTACCGAGGTTCTTACCATCCATCCTTATCAGCTCCCTGTTAGGAGCTATGACGCCAGCTAGAACTCTAACGCCGAAGATGGCTGGCTTAGCCCTTCGAAATATGAAGCCTTTAAGCACCTCCACCTTGCCAGGCTTCACCAATCTATCGAAGACGCTTCGCTCTCGACGTTCACGCTCCTCCTCCATCCATCTGATGTAGTCGTCCATGAGGTTGTAGATGATGTTGTTCCTGAATATCCTCACCCTATGGGCTCTGGCCTCCTCCTCGGCGTCGGGCAGCACCTTGACGTTAAACGCCAATATCACGCCGTATAATGGCTCCTCCTGGCCGACGACGGCGGCCTCCATCACATCCCTCTTGGAGATGTCCCCTATGTCAGCCAGCCTTATGGGTATGCTCCTCATCCTCAGCCCCTCGGTCAGGGCTTCGAGGGAGCCGAGGGTGTCAGTCTTCAATATGATGCCGACCTTATCGGTTGAGATACGGAGACGCTCAACCTCCTGGGAGACCTCCTCCACGGCTTTCTCCAGGGGCATGCCCTCCCCCACGGCGATGATGGGAGCTCCAGCCACAGCATCCTCCAGGTCTGGAGCCGCTATCTTAACGCCCGCAGCCGCCGAGACCTCCTCCACGTCGATGAAGCGCTTACGGGGATCCCTAATCTCATCGAGGGGCTGGGGCATAAGGATGGCTCGGACGGAGGTCACGATGGGCTTCTCCCTCCCCCCGACGACGATGGTGTCCTCACGCTTCAAGACGCCGTCGTAGATGACGGCGTTGATGGTTGTCCCCAGCCCCACCTCCTCTCTGACCTCCAACACCGTCCCCCGAGCCGGGCCGGAGGTGGTCGTCAGCCTGTCTCGGAGATACTGCTGTGTGAGCCCTATCAAAACGGCGAGGAGCTCTCCGATACCTTCCCCCGTCTTGGCGCTGACGGGGACTATGGCAATGGTCTTCGTGAAGTCCTTCACCTTATCAAAGCGATTCGACCTGAACCCTAATCGGGATAGGGTTCCCATGATGTTGTACAGCCTGTTGTCGAGGTCCTCCCTCACATAGGAGTCCTGCGCCTTGTAGGATTCGAGGAATAATGCGTCGGGGATGCTCCTCCATCCCGGTATGAGGTCGATCTTGTTGGCCGCGACGATGAAGGGGGTCTTCCTCGACTTCAAGATCTCGATGGACTCATAGGTCTGATTCTCAAATCCCCTGATGACATCGATGACGAGGATAGCTATATCGGCTACAGACCCTCCTCTACGCCTCAGATTTGTGAAGGCCTCATGCCCAGGGGTGTCGATGACGAGGAGTCCGGGAATCTTTATGGTGACCCTCACGCTCTTCATCAGTCTCCTCGTCATCTCAACAAGGGTTTCAAGGGGGAAGAAGCTGGCCCCTATATGCTGTGTGAGGCCCCCGGCCTCCCGAAGCTGAACGGCTGTTCCCCTAATCTTGTCTAGGAGCGTCGTCTTTCCCGTGTCGACGTGGCCTAGGACGCAGACGATGGGTTGACGTAGAGGCATAGGGTCACCCCACAGGTAGAGGTCTACGCCGTTAATATACTCTGCGACTAATCAATTATCGATTGATGAGGGTCTACACCATAGGCCACTCGAATAGAGGGCTTGACGATTTCTTGGAGCTTCTGGAAGAGCATGGCATCGAGGTCGTCATCGACGTCAGGCGTTGGCCCACCTCCTCGAAGTATCCCCATTTCAATGGCGACAGGCTTAGAGAGGCTTTGAGGGGGAGGGGTGTCGACTACCTATGGCTCGGCGATGTCCTCGGCGGGTATAGGCGATACAGCTTAGGAGAGAACTCACCTAACAAGGGTTGGAGCCGTGAGGGCTTCAGGAACTATGCCGATTATGCGCTGACGGAGGAGTTTAGGCGGGGCCTGGAGCGAATTCTGGAGATCGCTGAGGGGAGGCGTGTGGCCATCATGTGCTCCGAGAAGTTCTATTGGCGTTGTCATAGGCGCATCATCTCGGATCACCTCCATTCGAGGGGCGTGGAGGTGCTTCATATCATCGATAGGGGTCGGCTTCGCAGGCATAGGTTGACGAGTTTCGCCGTCGTCAGAGATGGTGTTCCGATATATCCGCCCAGGATGGCTGAGGATAAGCTGAGGGAGTCATAGGATGGCTTTGCCCACTATGGGTATGGGGTGTCCGCACTCTGGGCATCTATGATCCTCGGTGATGCGGTAGTCGAGGATCGAGAAGCCATAACGCTCTATGAGGAGGGCTTCACACTCTGGGCAGTAGGTGTTCTCCCCTGGATGCCCCGGAACATTCCCGATGTAGACGTATCTGAGGCCGGCCTCGAGGGCCATCTCCCGGGCTTTCTCCAGCGTCTTTATCGATGTGGCGCTTCTCAATCCATATTCCCAGGCTCTATAGGCGGGGTAGAACCTGGTGAAGTGGAGTGGCGTATCCCTCCCCAGCCTCAGCGTCCGCTCTACGATCTCCATTATGCACCCCTCGTCGTCGTTGGCTCCCGGGATGAGGAGGTTCACCATCTCTATGTGCAGTCCCCTACGCCTCGCCTCTATGGCATTCCTCCAAACCACCTCCACGTCGGCTCCATTGCAGTAACGCCTGTAGAACTCCTCATCCCCCTTGATGTCTATGCAGAGGGAGTCGAGTCCAGTGTCGATGAGGAGCTCCAGGGCTTCAAGTGTAGAGTAGGCGTTTGTGTTTAGATTCCTATAGAGGCCATGTTGAGAGGCCAGCTTGAAGCAGTCAAGTATGTATTCGAAGAGGGTGCAAGAGGCCTCGTTGAAAGTGAAGGATAGGCCCTGCGCCCCCAACTTCAGGGCGAGTCTTATGAAGGCCTCCGGGCTGGTGTAGGATGCCCTCTTGGGGTCGGCATCCACCATGCTCAAAGTGTAGTTTTGGCAGTAGATGCATCGTAGGTTGCAGCCCCAGCTTCCCGCGGAGAGGGCTCCCGAGCCAGGCCAATAATGGAAGAGGGGCTTTTTCTCTATCGGGTTGACGACGACCGATGTAAGGTCTCCGTAGGTGAGGGTGTAGAGCTTTCCGCCTCGGTTCATTCTGGATCCGCAGAAGCCTCGGCGTCCCTCGGATATGCGGCATCTACGTTCACAGGCTTCGCATTTAACAGAGCCGTCGGGGTGTTCTTTATAGAGCAGCGCCTCTCGAATGTTCTCCCCGGTCAATCTGTTATAGGGGATGTTTGGGGGTTTATGAAGCTGCTGCGGAAGCGTTTTAAGTGTAAGCCTAAAAACTCTCTTCGCCGGAGTGTTTTTGAGATGGGTAGGCGAGTCCTCATCGCTCTTGGTGGAAACGCCATTAAGCAGCCCGATGAGTGGGGCACCTATGAGGAGCAGATGAGGAATGTCTATAACACCTGTAGGCAGATCGCGGAGATAGCTCGAAAGGGCTATGAGATCGTCATCACCCATGGGAATGGTCCCCAGGTGGGAAATCTCGCCATACAGCAGGAGCAGGCTCAGCATCTAGTTCCTCCCCAGCCTCTCCACGTATTGGGGGCCATGACCCAGGGGCAGATCGGATACATGATTCAGCAGGCCCTGAGGAACATACTCGGGGATGAGAAGCCGATAGTCACCATCGTCACCCAAGTTCTCGTCGACAGGAACGACCCAGACTTCCAAGATCCCCATAAGCCCATAGGGCCCTTCTACACGGAGGAGGAGGCTAAGAAGCTGGAGGAGGAGAAGGGCTGGAGGTTCCGATTGGTCCGCCCCGGGGCTGATAAGCCCTGGAGGAGGGTTGTCCCCTCTCCCCAGCCTCTCGGCATCGTGGAGGCCCCAGCAATTAAACGGATGGTGGAGGGTGGAGCCATCGTCATCGCCTCCGGAGGCGGCGGAATCCCCGTTGTGAGGGGTGAGGATGGAAAGTTGGAGGGCGTCGACGCCGTCATCGACAAGGATCTGGCGGGGGAGAAGCTGGCGGAGGAGGTTGAGGCGGACATACTGCTGATCCTCACCGACGTGGAGGGGGCGATGCTCGACTATGGCAAGCCGACGCAGAGGCTTATCAGGAGGATGACCCTGGAGGAGGCTAAGGCCTACATGGCTGAGGGGCAGTTCCCCCCGGGGAGTATGGGGCCTAAGGTGGAGGCCTGTATAAGGTTCCTGGAGCATGGCGGTGAACGGGCCATCATCGCATCGCTGAACCAAGCCGTGGAGGCCATAGAGGGCAAAGCTGGAACCCAGGTGGTGAGGGGTTAATCAATAAATATTGGATAGGGGAGAGTCAAATCGATGGAGATTCCCTGGGAGATTTTCACTCCCGTAGCCGGGGAAGTGGGCATAGGAGCTGTAGGAGGCTTCCTAGTAGGCTACGCTCTGAAGAAGATCGCCAAGATCCTCGCCGTCATCCTGGGCCTAGGCTTCTTGGTGCTACAATACCTAGCCTACAAGGGCATTATAGTCATTAACTACGATGCCCTCCAAGATTGGGTTCTACGCCTCCTAGGCCTAACAGAGGGGACTCGAAGCCTCCTCGTCGACGCCCTCAGCCACGTCCCCTTCGGAGCCAGCTTCGCCTTCGGCCTCTACATGGGCTTCAAGAAGGCCTAGGACGGAGACAGACGCAGAGAAGACGCTCATAGAAAAGGGGTAAAACCTCAAGGGCTTCAATCACATAATCCTTGAACACCTTTGAATCGAGTCTTGTAAGCGTTGAATAGACCAGTAGAATACCCCCATCACCCTTCAGGTATCTAGAGGCCTCCTTCAGGAAACGCTCTATGACCTCTCCACCCCTCGGCCCACCAGCCCATGAGACCTCATCGACATCCCCCTCAGAGGGGAGATAGGGTGGATTAAAGATAATCCAGTTAAAGAGGCCGAGAGACCTGAGAGCAGAGAATAGGTCT